>Ga0302314_10010790_pt1 | contig 15953 bp, 11 predicted proteins | sample III_Palsa_N2_3_FD_200533 | JGI IMG/M metagenome (GOLD analysis project Ga0302314, IMG submission 200533) | Peat permafrost microbial communities from Stordalen Mire near Abisko, Sweden - III_Palsa_N2_3 | ecosystem: Environmental > Terrestrial > Soil > Palsa > Peat permafrost | place: Sweden... | reverse complement strand
ATCGAGCGAATCACGCAGATGTCGTCCATACACGCGCCTACGTTCGGGAACAGCGAACTCACCTCGGCATCGCACTTCGCATACCGTTTAAACTCCCACCGCGGCGCCGACAGATAATCGCCCTTATAACTCTTGCCATGATCGGCAATCAGCTTCGGCTTGGGATCGAACGTATCCACATGCGACGTGCCTCCGCTCATATACAGAAAAATGACGCGCTTGGCCTTCGCGGGAAACATCGGCGTCTTCGCCGCAAGCGGATTCGAAGCATCCGCACCCTCAGCCTGCGTCTGCGCCATCAACTCCTGAAGCGCCCCAGGCAAAAACAACGAAGCGCTGGCCAGCGACTGAATAAAGCCGCGCCGCGAATACGGATTCTTTGTCGGTCCCGTCATAGTTCCCCTGTCCTTCAAAACACTCTGCAAAGCCCGTTACAAAACATCAGTCGATAAACATAAACTCGTTGCTCGCATACAGCGCCTGCAGCAGATTTCCCAGCGCTTTATCGTGCGCCGTCTTCTCCAGCGCAGCCTTATCCCCCGCAGCCTGGCCGCCCGCATCATGAGCCGCCGTATCATGAGCCTCATAGATCGCCGTAATCTGCTCCACAAACTCCGCCGCGTGATCGATCTCGAGCTTCGTCGCCGGTCGCCCATAGATCGTGAAGAAGGCCCGTTTGATCTCCTCCTGCTCCGGCACATGCGCGCTCTCCAGTTGTTGCGCAAGATTCGCCGCGCACGTCCTCGGGAATGACGCATTCATAAAATAAAGCGCCTGCAGCGGAGTCACGCTGCTGTCCCGCTGCCCCACGCTCGACGACGTGTTCGCTCCATCGAACAACCCAAGATAAGGATGCCGTCGTGTGCGTTGCGCCATCACATACAGCGTCCGCCGGTTCGTCTCATAGACCGCCGAAAACGGCCGATGCCCCGAGTAGTTCCACTCCGCCTCAGACGGGAACGGCTGCGCCCCCGCCGGGCTCAGATCGAGCGTCCCCGACGTAGCCAGCATCGAGTCGCGTATCTCTTCCGCGTCCATGCGGCTGCGCGAATGCCGCCACAGATATTCGTTCTCCGGATCTACCAGCTCCGCCGCAGCCGAGTCCTCGCTCGAAAGCTGATACGTATGCGACAGCAGAATCATCCGGTGCATCGCCTTCACCGACCAGCCCTTCTCCACAAACTCCGTCGCCAGATAATCCAGCAGCGCCTGATCGCTCGGCGGCAGCCCGCGCTTCCCAAAATCATTCGGCGTCGCCACAATTCCCCGCCCAAAATGCCCCTGCCAGATGCGGTTCACCATCACCCGCGCCGTCACCGGATTATCCGGCGAAGCAATCCAGTTCGCCATCTCCAGCCTGCCGCTGCCCTTCGTTCCCGCAGGCAGATCTGCATTCCCCAGCACCTGCAGAAAATGTCTCGGCACTTCATCGCCCAGGTTCTTCTTATCCCCAAAGTGCTGAATATGCTCATCATGCGGCGCACCTTCCACCACACCATAGGCCGACTCGAACTGCGGCGCATTCTGGAACAGCGCCATCCGCCTCGCCTCCAGCGCAGGCAGCACATCGTCGAAGTAAGGCAGCGTATGCACCGCTTTGATCGAATCCGCAATCGGCTTCAACTGCGTCTCGAAGTCCCGGTACTCCTGACTCTTCACCACATTCGGATCGCGGTAGATCATGTCGCGCTCGTACCGCACATCCTCCCAGCCCGTGTTCGAAAACTTACTGCTCGCGAGCACACCATAGATCCCGTAATAGTCGGCCGTCGGAACCGGATCGAACTTATGGTCATGACACCGCGCACACGCAATCGTCGTGCCCAGAAACGCATATCCAATGTTGTCCACCGCGTCGCTGATCGGATCGTCCGCATGGTTTGCATTCGCCAGATAGCCGGTCGCGATGATGTTCTGCCAGTGCTCCGGCTCCGTCTTTGCCGGCAGCAGATCCCCTGCAATCTGCTCCTGAATAAATCGGTTATACGGCTTGTCCTCCGCAAACGCCTGCACCACATAGTCGCGGTACTTATACATCTCCGGAACCGGAAAGTCCGCTCCCTCTCCCGACGTATCGGCGTAGCGAACCACATCCAGCCAAACCCGTCCCCACCGCTCGCCGTAAGCCTTCGACGCAAGCAGCCTGTCCACCAGCTTCGCGTACGCATCCGGCGACTTGTCCGCCATATACGCAACAATCTCCTGCGGCGTCGGCGGCAGCCCCGTCAGGTCATACGTCACACGCCGAATCATCGTGCGCTTATCCGCATCGCGCACCGGCGCCACATGCATCTCCGACTGCTTCGCCAGAACGAACCGATCCAGATCGTTATAAGCCCACTTCGACCTCACCGCCGGAACCGCAGGCTTCACCGGCTTCTGATACGACCAGAACGACCGGTCCTTATCCGTCACCGTCGCCGTCTGTACCGCCGCCATGCCTTTAGGCCACACCATCCCATCGCGCACCCACTGCTCGATCACGGCAATATCGGCATTCTCCATCTGCCCCGTCGGCGGCATCTGCAGCGCCTTCGACTGATAGTGAATCGCCTTCAGCAGCATGCTGTTCTCAGGATGCGCCGCATCCACCACCACCCCATCCTTGCCGCCCTTCAGCACAGCCTCGCGCGAATCAAGCCGCAGCCCACCTGCCTCCGTGCCGGTATGGCAGCCATAACACTTACTCGCCAGCAGCGGTCGTACCTTCGTCTCAAAATACTGCTCCTGCGCGGAAGCCACTCGCGGCGAAACACCAGCGTCCGCCTGTGCATTCGCCGTACCTGCAGCTGGCAGCGCAGCCTCATCCATCGCAGGCGCGCCATCCCGAATCCATTGCTCAATCGCCGCAACATCGCCCGCAGGCAAAGCCCCACTCGGCGGCATCTGCAGATCTTTATCTTTGTATTTAATCGCCTTCACCAGAAGGCTGCTCTCGGGATGCCCAGGACTAACCACCGGGCCGCTCTCACCACCATGCAGCATCGCTGCCTTTGAATCCAGCCGCAACCCACCCTTCATCGCCGCCGTATGACACCCATAACAGTTCTTCTCGAGAATCGGTTTTACCTGCGTCGCGTACGCATCTTCCTGCTTCTGCTGCCCATTCGCCGTCGACAAACCACCAGCCCAACAAACCAACCCAACCATCGCGATGCAGGCCGCACTCACCCGCCTCCTCCCGTGCAGGCTCTCCGCCCCGGGTCGCATCGCAACCAATGCTCCAATTAACGGCTTCATGGGACGAAGACACCTCTCCATCAAAAAGATCGCTGCCGAACTGCGGATCAGTTACAAGCCGAACTCTTATTCCCGAATGCTTTTTTGTAGAAGAACGTATGGTATACGTTGATGCAAACGTTACATAGGAACTACCAGGTTGTCAATAAATTAAAAATCGAGATAGGCACAAAACCCTGTACTGGCGTGGCCTTTCCACTTACTACCGAATAAAAACCATTCGCGAATCTGCTATAACTCCGTATATTCCATCAACCTTCATTTTCATCAATGAGGCCCATTGAAATCTTCTATTCTCACCTCCGTCCTGCTCGCTCTTCTTCTCGCCGCCGCCCACGCATCCGCCCAACCCTCACCGCTCCCGCCCATGCGCACCACCCAGGTCTTCGGCCAGACGATCCGCTACTACGACGTCGGCGCCGGTCCCACCGTCGTTCTGCTCCACGGCCTCGGCAGCCGCGCCGCATTCGACTGGGCCCCCATCATCGCTCCCCTCGCAAAACATCACCGCGTCCTCGCCATGGATCAGATCGGCTTCGGTGACTCCGACAAGCCCATCATCGACTTCAGCATCCAGACCTGGGTCGACTTCCTCGGCGAACTCCTCCGCCAGCAAAACATCTCGCACTTCACCCTCGCCGGCGAATCCCTCGGCGGATGGATCGCCGCCACCTACACCATTCAGGCTCTCCATCCAGCAACCAACACCTACCCCCTGCCAGCGCCCGACCGACTCATCCTCTCCGACGCCGCCGGCCACTTCCACCCTCTGCCGGCCGACTTCGTCAACAACCTCTGCCCCGGCTCGCTCCAGGCCGCGAAAGAATCCCTCGCCCACGTCTTCTACGACAAATCCATCGTCACCGACGCGATGGCCCGCAGCGCCTTCGAGACGCGCCTCGCCGCCCACGACAGCTTCACCGTCCGCTCCATCATCCCCATCTCCGCCAACCGCGCCGAATCCCTCGACGACAAACTCGACGGCATCACCATCCCCACCCTCATCTTCTGGGGACAGAACGACGAGATCGTGCCCCTCGCCGACGGCTACGACTTCAACAAAAAAATCCCTGGCTCAAAACTCATCGCCGTTCCCGAGTGCGGCCACGCTCCCGAGATCGAAAAGCCCCAGGTCTACCTCGACGCCGTCCACACCTTCCTCAACGACCCCAAAGATTAGGTAGTATCGACCTATAGCCCAAGCGCCAACGATTGATTGATATAGAAATAGCCAAATCGTAAGTGATTGCTTGATCTGGAAAGTGTCTAAGCGTCAGTGATTGTCAGTGCTTGCTTGATATAGGAAGTGTCATCCTGAGCGGAGCCTCTTGCAGTTTCATCGCAGGAGGCGCAGTCGAAGGACCTGCGGTTGGCTCGGCCTGCCAATACTTTCTCCTTATCTTTCACCACATCCGGCACAGCTCCGCATCGCGCTATATGTCGATACCACCTGGCAGCATCCAGCAAACCCGCCCTTACCGAAGCGCCTCCATCAGCGCCGCCTTCCACCCCGCGACATCGAGCCGCCAGCACACCTTCGTCTTCACGCCCTTCGCCACCGCTCCCTGCCACGCCCGGCCGTTTCGTTCATCTCCGCTCACCCCCAGCCGATCCACCACCGTCATCCCCCGCGTCAGCTCACTGGCCGTCTCAATCTCCACAAAGTGCAGCCCCGACGCCACACTCAGCTCCGGCTGCAGCAGCACCGCCATCGCAATCGGGTCCGGCAGCGAAATCCCACGCTCACCCGTCTGCGTAAAATAAGCCTCCGCGCCCCTGCTGTTACACCGAATCGCAAACTCCGCCAGCGGCGTCCCCAGCGCAAGTATCGCCGCGATATCCCGCGCATCGATCACCGCCTCCTCGCGCGAAAGCTGCCACCCGATCATCTCCACCGGCAGCCCCGACAAAAACACCATCCGCGCCGCCTCCGGATCGACCCAGATATTGAACTCCGCCGCCGGAGTCACATTGCCCTCGCAACAAGGCGCCCCGCCCATCACCACGCACCGGCTGATGTTCGCCACAATCCTCGGCTCCCGCGCCAGCGCCAGCGCCAGATTCGTCAGCGGCCCCAGCGTAATCACCTCCAGCCCCGGATGCTTCATCGCCATCTCGACAATCGCATCCACGGCATGGCCCGCCTCAGCCTTCTTCGTCACCGGCGCATAGCCGTGATCCCCCAGCCCATCCACCCCATGAAACCACTCCGCCGACTCGAGCTCCCGCAGCAACGGCTTCGCTGCGCCCACATACACCGGCACATCCGAGCCGCACAGCTCCGCGGTAAACAGTGCATTCCGAGCACCCTGCTCCACCGGAACATTCCCCGCAACCACCGTAATCGCAGCCACATCCACCAGCGGCGACCGCAACGCCATCATCAGCGCCACGGCGTCATCAGACGCGGTATCGGTATCGATCAACACAGTCCGTCGAACATCTTTCGACTTCACGTATCACTCCTCCACAAAGTATGTAGATATACCACAGCCTTTTACCGATAGCCCGAATCATTCCTCTCCCGCCGAGCAACGCTCGGACCCATGCCATTCCCCCACCCCGACCGACACACCCACCACGAAGTGGTCGCCCGAACCGGGGTCCCCGCAAACAGGTCTTCGTTTGCGGGGTGGCCGAGCGCAGTGGGCCCGTCCGGCAGGACAAGTCTCATTTTCATCTTGCACTTTCTATCCTTACAATTTATTTGTAGACTTATCCCCATTGGAACTCCACGAAGGCAACAGGTGATACACCCATGAGCGAACCAACCTCCACACTCTTATCCGAAGTCCCCTCCCTGACAACTCAGGAGACCGTTGCGTGGACCAAAAAGCTGAACTACGGCACCTGGCGCTATCAAAAGAGCTGGAACCCGATGCACATCGTCGACGCCGAGGGCTGTTACTTCACCGACGGCGGCGGCAAGCGCTACCTCGATCTCTCCTCGCAGCTCATGTGCGTCAACCTCGGCCACAAAAATCAGGCGGTCATCGAATCCATCGCCGCCCAGGCCCGCACCCTCCCCTACGTCGCCCCCTCCTACGCCACCGACACCCGCGTCGAGCTCAGCCGCCTCCTGCTCGATGTCCTCCCCGAAGGCCTCGTCAAGTTCTTCTTCACCACCTCCGGCACCGAGGCCAACGAAGCCGCCTTCAAGATCGCCCGCATGTACACCGGCAAGACCAAGATCATCGCGCGCTACCGTTCCTATCACGGCTCCACCATGGCTTCCATCGCCGCCACCGGCGACCCGCGCCGCTGGGCCATGGAGCCAGGCGGCAAAGGCCAGGGCTTCCTCTTCGCGCCCGAGGTCAACTGCTACAAATGCCCCATCAAACACACCTACCCCTCCTGCAACATCGCCTGCGTCGACTACCTCGAGCACATGATCGAGAACGAGCATGACGTCGCCGCCGTCCTCGTCGAACCCATCGTCGGCACCAACGGCGTCCTCATCCCACCACCCGAATACCTCCCGCGCCTCCGCGAGATCTGCGACCGCCGCGGCGTTCTCCTCATCGCCGACGAGGTCATGACCGGCTGGGGCCGCACCGGCGCCTGGTTCGCCGTCGACCACTGGAACGTCAAGCCCGACATCCTCGTCACCGCCAAAGGCATCACCTCGGCCTACGTCCCGCTCGGCCTCTGCGCGACCACCGCCAAAATCGCCGAGTTCTTCGAAGACCACTTCTTCGCCCACGGCCACACCTACGAAGCCCACCCCATGACCCTCGCACCCGCCGTCGCGACCATCCACGAGATGCAGCGTCTCGACCTCGTCAACCGCTCCCGCACCATGGGCATCTACCTCGGCGAAAAGCTCAACGCCCTCAAAGCAAAGCACCCGAGCATCGGCGAAGTCCGCGGTCTCGGCCTCTTCTGGGCGCTCGACCTCGTCAAAGACCGCACCACCCGCGAGCCGCTCAACACCAGCCAGGACAAGGTCGACGGCAAAGCCACCATCGTCGATCAGGTCGCAGCCGACATGCTCAAACGCGGCGTCTCCATCCAGGCCTGGATCAGCCATCTCGTCATCGCCCCGCCCCTCATCATCGAGAAGCACGAGATCGACATCGGCATCGAAGCCCTCGATGCCGCCCTCTCCATCGCCGACGCCGCCATCGCCTGACCGGCAGATCGGTTCACTACAGGCGCTTCAGCCCAGGTCATGGAAGAAAGCGGTCAGGTCCCCCGCGACCGCCTCTGCTTCCTCAACCGGCGCGAAGTGTCCGCCGCGCGGAAAGACTGTCCAGCGCTGAATGTTGTACAAGCGCTCCAGATACGAGCGCGGCAGCTCGCCCTCGGAAACGGTCTGGTGCGCGAACACACCAAACGCCGTGGGCGTGCTGACCCAGGCCGGCTCGACCGGGTACCGGCGATTGTCCCAATAATCGCGCATCGACGTGGTGATGCTCTGCGTCACCCAATACAGGGTGAGCGTGGCGCAGAGGAAGTCATCGGTCGGCGTCACGTCGCTCCACGAGTGCCACTTCTCCCCCACATATGCGGCGAGCCCGGCCGGGGAGTCGTTCAGTCCATAACCAACCGTCTGCGGCTTCGTGGACTGGATCGCGCTATAGCCCCGCTCCGTCGCGTCCCACCCCCGGCTCACCGCGAGGTAAGCTCGCTCCACCTCAGACAGCTCCGCATCGTCCACCATCGGCGCGAGGTCCGACTCCAGTGTCGTCAGATGGATCCCGATCACCGACTCCGGATGGTCCAGCGCAAGGATCGTCGTCACCCCCGCCCCAAAGTCATAACCGCTCGCACCATAGCGTGAATACCCCAGCTCAGACATAAGCCCATGCCAGCGCTCCGCGACGTACCGGTAGTTAATGCCGACGCTCGGTGGACGCGGCGAGAATCCATACCCCGGCAGCGAGGGCACGACCACGTCGAACTCTTCGAGCATCGGCAGCATGTCCACATAATCGAGGAAACTGCCAGGCCACCCGTGCGTCAGAATGAGCGGCATCCCCCTGCCCGACGCCGCACGCCGGTGCACAAAGTGAATGCCCTGCCAGGTGAAGTGATGAAGCGCGTTAAGCCTTCGCTCCCAGGCCCGCCAGTCGAACTCATCGGCCCAGTACGACACGAGGCGTCGCAACCAGTCCAGCTCCGTGCCCTGCTCCCAGCCAATGCCAGGTATCTGGTCAGGCCATCTCGTACGGCGCAACCGCACCCGCAGATCGTCCAGCACCTCCTTCCCGACCTGAATCCGAAACCTCTCCACGCCAACACCTCTCTCCACCCGAATCACCACGTTATTACCGCAATTTGTCCTCTAAGAACCACAAAAACACATCATCCCACCGCCATACTTTCCTCGCCCCGGAAAAAACCTGTCAACCCCCAACCCCACCAAACCCCGCGTCAATCAAGGAGAATCGCGTGGCGTAGTAGTTTCCCTCAAACCGCTATACTGGATACAGAGGATAAAGAAAGCCCCGATGCGTATCGGGGCTTTTTCACCTTAACAATTTCGCTAACTCCCTTAGAAAGACGAATTTACCCGCAACCCATCTGGAATGAATATTTTGCAGACACATAAAATCGTAAGTAAAAGAAAAAAGACAACTTAACCAGGGTAACCCCCCAGGGGGGGTACCCCTCTCCAGGCGCTCCAGGAAGAGCAGCCATGAAAGGACACCCCAGACTCAGAAAGTAATCGGCGTATTGATCCAAAGCAGCACTGCCGCGACATCCGAGGCATTGAAAAACCGGTGGCCCATATTGCTGTCGAACCAGAAGCTGTCCCCAGGCTCCAGGGTGTAGCACTCCATCTCATCCAGCCAGAACTCGATCGTCCCGGAGAGCATATAGATAAACTCCTCGCCTTCATGCGAGTAGGCTCCGTCACTCCCGGTCCCTGGCGGCACATGAAACATCATGCACTGCAGCAGCTTCGGGCCGATGGAAAGCATCTCCATCTTCACGTCGCCATCCGTCTTCAGAACCCGTCTCTCATGAGGGCGAACGATCAGATTGGACCGCTGCGGCAGATCGAAGAGCTCCAGCACATTCGTACCGTATGCCACCGTCAGGCGCGACAGCGTCGCAACCGATGCATTGGCGCGAGAAAGTTCGATAGCGCTGAGAAAGCCAGCCGAGATGCCCGCCTGTTCCGCCGCCTCGGCAATCCCAATATTGCAGCGCTTTCGAGCCATACGAAGTCGCGCGCCAAGATTTGTTTCCTCCTTCGAGGACTTCTTCTCCCGCGCAGGTTTTCGCTGTTTCGATGTCGTCTTCCTGGCCTGCTGCTCACCAAGCAGTTGCTTGATCCCCGGAACGCTCAACTGCTTCACATCCCGCAGGTATTTGATCCGCTTCAGAACACCAAGCATCTCCGTCGTATACAGCCGAAAGCGTCCATTGCTTCGCGCCGGCGTCACCAGACCGACGTTCTCCCAGACCCGCAGCGTCGACGCACTCACGCCAAGCACACGCGCAGTCTGCCCCACCGTAAGAAAGCCCGCCGGATAGCTCCGCGGTTTTCTCACTTTTTCATGTTCTGCCTTCTTTTGATCTGGCAAAGTTGTCTTTTCCAAATGGAGTGAGTTTCTGGTTGGTCGTGAACGTGTTTACTATACCAACCCACCTGGCTGTTTACTAATCTTTGAGATAGCAACGAACCATAACAGCTTCATCGAAACGTCGCGAACCCGTCCATTTCGGGTTCGCGATCGAAGCCGATCAAAGCGTAGCTTTACTCACCGCAGCACTCGAAGAAGAGCGCATCAGGATCGAATACGTTCCAGCCGAAACAAAGAACCCAACAAACCAGGCGTATTCATATAACCACTGCAGCTCAGGAACAAACTTCCCGATCAGCGCAACGATCACCCCCACCGCAAGCGCCACCAGCGCCCTGTAGTTGAAGCCGTTCGTATATTCATAAACGCTGTGCCTGCTGTAAAGTCCCTCGATGTCCAGATTGCTCTTACGAATCAGAAAGTAATCCGCAATCATAATCCCCGCAATCGGTCCCAGCAGCCCCGAGTAGCCCACCAGCCAGCCATTGATGTACTTCTCCGGGTTGGCCGCCAGCTTCCACGGCATGCACAAAATCCCCAGCACCCCGGTAATCAATCCACCCGTGCGAAACGAGATCAGCCGCGGATTCAGGTTCGAAAAATCGTTCGAAGGCGAAACCACATTCGCTGCGACATTCGTATTCAGCGTCGCCAGCAGCAGCGCCAGCAGACCGATCAACGCAATCACCGGCTGATGGAAGCTCCCGATCAGATCGATCGGACTCCAGATCGCCTTATGATTCGGCGTCACAATCACCGTCGCCGCCGTCACCGCAATCCCTATGAACGAATACAGCGTCATCGCCGGCGGCAGCCCCAAAGCCTGTCCCCACATCTGCGCCCTCTGCGAATGAGCATAGCGAGTGAAATCCGGAATATTCAACGCCACGGTCGCCCAGAATCCCACAATGCCGGTAAGCGACGGCACAAAGATCTTCCAGAAGTTCGTCTTCACCGCGCCACCCGCAGGACTAAACTCACTCGCACTCGCCAGCACAGCGCCAAACCCACCTGCTTTACCCACCATCCAGAACAGCAACGCCAGTCCCACCACCAGCATGAACGGAGCACTCACCACCTGCAGCGCCTTGATCGTCTCGATCCCTCTCCAGATCACGGCAATATTCAGCAGCCAGAAAGCAGCGAAGCAAACCCAGATGAGATCCCCATACGAAGCCAGTCCAGGAGCGATGACCTTCAGCATGCTGAAGACCGCCAGCCCGCCAATCCAGCACTGAATCCCAAACCACCCACACGCCACCAGCGCCCGCAACACCGCAGGCACATTCGCACCCAGCACGCCAAACGAAGCCCTCACATACACCGGAAACGGAATCCCATACTTTGCGCCCGCATGAGCATTCAGAATCATCGGGACCAGCACAATCACATTGCCCAACAGAATCGTCAGCAGGGCCTGCTTCCAGCTCATCCCCACTGCGATCAGCCCACTGGCCAGCATATACGTCGGAATGCAGACGCTCATCGCCACCCAAAGCGAGACGTAGTTATACGTCCCCCACGTCCGCGCGCTCAGCGGGATCGGTGCAAGATCTTCGTTGTAGAGGCTGACATCGTGCTGCTTCTGCTCCGTTTGCATAAGCCTCCATGTAACCATTGCTTCAGATAGTTACTCCATCCGCTATACCAGAAACCTGCGCTTCGGATTCAGACACAATGCAGCTTCAACGCAGCGCGCAGAACTACTGAGACAATACTGAGCTATCGCAACAACGCGCAGCGTTAGCGAACCTGCGGGAAACCGAGATCGACCTTGCTGGTGCCAGGGTCCGGCCAGCGGCTGGTCACCACTTTACTGCGAGTGTAGAACTGCACGCCTTCCGGGCCATACATATGCAGATCCCCAAACAGCGAGGACTTCCATCCGCCAAAGCTGTAATAGGCCACCGGCACCGGGATCGGTACATTGATTCCCACCATGCCCACCTCGACATCGAACTGGAACTGCCGCGCAGCCCCGCCGTTCTGCGTAAAGATCGCCGTCCCATTCCCAAAAGGATTCTCATTGATGATCTTCAGAGCCTCAGGGTAAGACTTCACGCGAACAACGCTCAGCACCGGTCCAAAGATCTCATTGTCATAGCAACGCGTGCCGGGAGCGACATGATCGATCAGCGACGCGCCCAGAAAGAATCCATCACCTTTTGTCGCAGCATCCTTACGACCATCCACCTCCACCGTCGCGCCATCCTCAACCGCGGCATCAAGGTACGAAGCGACCTTATCCCGATGCTCCCGCGTAACCAGCGGGCCCATCTCGCTTCCCTTCTCCAGCCCCGGCCCCACCTTGATACGCCCGATGCGTTCGCGAATCGCGTCCACCAGCGGGTCAGCCACACTCCCAACAGCTACAACCACGGAGATCGCCATGCACCGCTGCCCTGCCGCACCATACGCCGCAGAGATCGCCGCATCCGCAGCCATCGCGACATCGGCATCCGGCAGCACCAGCATATGATTCTTGGCGCCGCCCAGCGCCTGCACACGCTTTCCATTGCGAGTGCCGGTCTCATAAATCGCCTTCGCCACCGGCGTCGATCCGACAAAACTGATCGCCTTCACATCAGGATGGGCAAGCAGCCGATCGACCGCAACCTTATCGCCCTGCACCACATTGAACACGCCAGCAGGAACCCCTGCCTGATGCGCCAGCTCCGCCAGCAGCAGACTCGCAGACGGCACCTTCTCCGAGGGCTTCAACACAAAGGTGTTCCCACAGGCAATCGCATTGGCAAACATCCACATCGGCACCATCGCAGGAAAATTGAACGGCGTAATGCCCGCAACAACACCGAGCGGCTGGCGAATCTGATACACATCCACACCGCCACTCGCCTGCTCGGAATACCCACCCTTCAGCAGCGTCGGAATACCGCACGCAAACTCAATATTCTCGAGGCCCCGTGCCACCTCACCGCGAGCATCCGCAAGCGTCTTCCCATTCTCCGTCGAAAGAATCTCCGCCAGTCGCTCACGATTCTCCTCGATCAGATTGCGCAGCCTGAACAGAATCTCCGAACGCCGCGACAGCGACGTCGCTCTCCACTCCGAGAAGGCAGCCTTAGCGACAGCAACCGCATGGTCGACATCCTCTACGCTCGCAAAGTTCACCTGCCCAATCGGCTGGCCGGTCGCTGGATTCCACACCGTTCCGAATCGCCCGGAGGCCGGCTTTTGCGAGACGCCCCCAATCGAGTGATTAATCTGCACAGGTTCCACGATTACTGAAGTTGCCATCTGTCTGCCTCCGGCGTAGAGAAACGCCTACATTTCATTTACAAGTTTAGAACCTTTTTCGCGGTCACCGAACAAAACAACGACATAAAAATCAGGCTTTTTCGATCCATTCCATCGTCTTCGCCGCCAGACGGTCGAATGCCATCACCGCCAGCTCCAGATGTTCTGCCTTCGTATCTTCAATCCTGTTATGGCTGATCCCCGCCAGCGACTGCACAAACATCATCACCGTCGGAATCCCCGCTCTGGCGACCTCCGCCGCATCATGCAGCGGCCCGGACGGCATTTTGTGCGACACCCCCGCCGTCTCGCCAATAGCCTCTTCGCAAAACGCGATCAGCTCCGGATGAAACGGAATCGGTTCGATACTCCATATCTTCGACCACTCCACCGTGCATCGTTCTTCTGCCGCAAACCGTTCACTCGCCTCACGCGCCTCGCGCAGCATCTTCGCCAGAACATCCGCATCCAGGTCGCGCTGATCGAGCGTCGCCTCGCAACGCCCCACCACTGCCGTCACGATCCCCGGAAAAGTCTTAACACTTCCCATCGTGCAAACCGCATCCGTGTGCTTCTGCGCGATCGGACGAATCTCCAGCGCCAGCTTCGCCGCGGCTGCAAGCGCATCCCGCCGCACAGCCATCGGCGTCGAACCCGAATGCGCCTCCTGCCCATGAAACGTAATCGCGTGCCGCTCAACACCCTTCGTTCCCAACACCACCGCGAGCGGTAATCCGGACTCCTCCAGCACCGGCCCCTGCTCAATATGCAGCTCCAGATACGCCGCAATATTCTTCTGCTCAACCGCTGCATCCCCAACGCGGTCGATCTCAACTCCGCATGCCCGCAATGCCTCTTCAAGCCTCACGCCATCGCGATCGGTCCGCCCCCGATCCGCCGCAATCGTATGCTTCCCTGCAAACGCAGACGAACCAAACAGGCTGCGTCCAAACCGCGCACCCTCCTCATCCGCCCAATCCACCAGCCGCACCGTAACCGGAGGCCGTCCATCAAACTCCTCCGAAATCCGACGCAACACCTCCAGCCCTGCTATCACACCCAGACATCCATCCAGCCATCCACCATTCGGAACCGAATCAAGATGGCTGCCAATCACCAAAACCTTCTCCGAAGCGCCACGCAGCGTAACCCAACGATTTCCCGCCGCATCGAAATGCCACTCCACCGGAAGCCCTGCCAGCTTCGCTTCAAACCACTCCCGAGCCTTCAACCAGACCGGCGTCCACGCCACGCGCTGCGCACCATCCGCATCCCCGGTCAGCGCACGCAGCTCATTCAGGTCCGCAATTACATTCTTCGCATTAGCCGGCATAGACACCCTTCGCGCGCTCACCCTGTACGCTGCGCTTTAAAAATCGTCCTCGTCCCTGCTCCCCAGCAAAAGCGCCATCGCGCACCTGCACCTTACCGCGAACCGTCACCACCGCCGGCCGCCCGTCAATCTCGACCCCTTCAAACCCGCTGTAGTCATTGTTCATCTGCTGCGTCTCCGCCGAGACCACACCACGATACGCCGGATCGTAGATCACCAGATCCGCATCGCTCCCCACAGCAATCGCTCCCTTGCGTGGATAAAGTCCAAACAGCTTGCTGACACGCGTGCTCAACGCGTCGACAAAGCGATGAATGTTCAACCCGCCACGCTTCACGCCATAGGTGTACATCAGATTGACGCGATCCTCGAGCCCCGGAATCCCATTCGGAATCTGCGTAAACGCATCCTTCCCCATCAGCTTCTGTTCCACGTCAAACGGACAATGATCGGTCCCAACCGTATCGATCAGCCCTGCCTCCAGCGCATTCCACAGCGCCTTCTGATTCGCCTTCTCTCGCAGCGGCGGCGACATAACGTATTTCAGCCCTTCCACCCCATCGCGCTCTGCATACGTCTTATCCAGAAGAAAATGCGGAAGCACCGACTCGACAGAAAGCTTCACCCCGCGCGCTTTGGCCTCCACCGCAGCCTTCAGCGCCGCCGCGCACGACAGATGCACCACGTACCCCGTAGCTCCGGTCGTCTCCAGAAACGTCGCAAACCGCCCCGTCCCCTCTGCCTCGACCGTCTCGGGCCGACTTGGTTCATGCCACTCCGGACCTGTCTTCCCCTGCGCCAGCAGCTCCCGTTGCAATCTGCTCACGAGCTCAGCATTCTCGCAGTGCGCCGTCACGATCACGCCCAGTTCGCGCGCCAGCTTCAGCGTCTGGTACATCTCGCCATCATCGACACCGAAGAAGTTCTTATACGAAAGGAATATCTTGAACGAAGTCGTTCCGTCCGCCACAATCTCCCGCAGCTGCGCCTCCGTCCTCTCGTCAAACCGCGTCACCGCCATATGGAACGCATAGTCGCACGCGCTGATACCTTCCGCCTTGCTCTTCCACAGTTTGTACCCTTCCAGCGCATCTTCCTGCCGCGACGGACAGCACATCTCAATCATGCACGTCGTTCCACCGACGAGCGCGGCAACGCTGGCCGTCGCATAAGTATCTTTCGCAAAGGTCCCCATAAACGGTAGATAGATGTGAACATGCGGATCGATAAATCCAGGAAAAATCAGCTTGCCTGCCGCATCGATGACCTCGGTCCCGGCCGGCACGCTCAGGTCATTCCCAATCTCTGAAATCGTCTGGTCTTCTATATAGATGTCAGCGAAATACCGATCTTCGTGCGTTACGATCTCGCCGTTACGAATCAAAAGGCCCATATCAACTCCTGCCCTCATACAGCCAGATAAATCCCGACCATTGCGATCACAATAGTCCTGCCACGCATCTTCTGTCCTGCCAGGGAATCTGTCCAGGAACGACCCATGAGAGATTTTTTGCAGTTATTTGTTTTACGCCGCCATCCTGCCGTGAGCGTAGCCAACAATAAAGACTCCGCATTTCGGTTGCTCT
>Ga0302314_10010789_pt1 | contig 15954 bp, 13 predicted proteins | sample III_Palsa_N2_3_FD_200533 | JGI IMG/M metagenome (GOLD analysis project Ga0302314, IMG submission 200533) | Peat permafrost microbial communities from Stordalen Mire near Abisko, Sweden - III_Palsa_N2_3 | ecosystem: Environmental > Terrestrial > Soil > Palsa > Peat permafrost | place: Sweden... | reverse complement strand
GCCGGAGCCAAATGCGCCGACGGAGTTGGCGCTAGCCAACGCCACCCACACGAACCGCGTCTCGTTGTCGGCCCCGTCCTCGACGCCGGCGCGGAGGACTACGCACCCGTATCGCTCCGCGGCCAGCTCGTTGCCGAGCGCGGCCCACGGGCCGTCGTGGTCGGCGAGGATCCTCACCGCGTCCGCGGTCGAGGGTGCCGCCATCACCCGAACGCCCGGCAGCTCGGTGCGGATGAAGCGCGCACACTGGCCGCTGGCCTGAGGGTGCGAGAGCACCACCTCGATCTCCGGGAGCTCGAGCGGGGCGCGCGCGATCAGGCACTGGCTGATCGGGTGCACCACCTCGCCGACGATCGCCACGTCCTCGGTCTCCATGGCCAACGAATCGAGCGTGGCGTTGACCGACCCTTCCAGCGAGTTCTCGATCGGCACCAGTGCGCGCTCGACGGCACCGTCGTGGACGGCCATCACTGCGTCATAGATCGTGGGAAGCGCGACCGGTTCGAGCTCGGAGTCCGTCGTGGCGGCGAGCACCGCCTCGTGCGAGAACGTGCCCTCGGGCCCCAGGTAGCCGACGCGCATCGTGCCTTTCAGCTGGCTGGCGAGGGCCGGTGAGCCACCGTACGGCTACGCGGACGCCGCCGCCGCCGCCGCGTCCCCGCCCAGTGCGAGCCTGATCGCCTCCTGCTCCTCGGGCGAAAGCTCGAGCTCGCCGCGGCCGTTGTGGACCTGCTTGGCGTAGAGCCGGGATTGGTCACGGTGATGGATCGAGGAGAGCACGATGCCGGAGGTGGTCGCGTCGAGCAGCGCGATCGAGGTCGACTGGCGTCCGGACATCTCGCCGTAGGCGTCGTAGCGGACGAGCGCTCGGTAGGCCACGGCGCCGTCGAGCCGGCCTTCCGCGACATTCATGCGGTCCTCGAGCCGCTCGGCGGCGTCGGACACGTACGCGTGGAGGGCATCGAACTGCCGCTCGAGGGCCGCCGCATGCGCCGGGAGGTCGCGCCGCGTGTCCCCGAGGAGCACCCGCTGGTCGGCGCGCAGGCGCCGGAGCGCCGTGGCCAAGGCCAAGCCCAGGCCGAGTCCTACTACCGCCACGCCTCCCGCGGCCAGCGCGACGATGCCCGCCGTACTAGTCAGACCATGCACCCGTGAAAGCATAGGGGCCGGGCACCCTTCGGGGGGGCCCCACGGCCCGCCACGCTAGCTGAACGTCACCGGGAACTGCATCGTGTTGTTGGCCAGGTTCGTCTCGCCGCCCACCTTCTCGACGGTCACTGTGACCTGCCCCGTTCCCGTGGCCGGGACCTTGGGGAGATGGATCTGCACGTTATAGCTCTGTCCCGACTGGGTGCTCGGCTTGACCGTCTGGGCGGTGATGGGGGTGCCGGAGGAGGTGGTGACCGAGACCTCGACGGTGGTGTTGGTCTCTGGGTTCTCGCCCGTGTTGGTGAAGTTTGCCGTGAACGTCGGCGCCGGGCTCGCGGCGACCGTGTTCCCGCCCCCGGTGGAGAGCGGCACCCCATTGACGCTGACGTTGTTCAGCGCGTCTCCGCAGATGCTCGGGCAGGTCCCGCCGCCCGCCGATGAGGCTGGTAGCGACGCGCCCAGCCTGGTGGCGACGGTAGACGGGGTGAGCCAGCCGAGGTCGGGCAGGAAGCTCGTCGGCTGAATCGTCTCGCCGCCCTGCCCGACGGCGATGCCGGCCGCGTGCAGGGCCACGGCGATCTCGGGAGCCGTCTGCGTCGTGTAGACGACGTCGGAGGCGAGGAACTCCTGCATGTCGGTGGCGATCGAGTCGATGGCGTCCTGGGCGGTGGACCTGGTGAGCGCCTGCTGGATGCGGCTGGCGATGTCAGAGATTCCCCTGTGGCGCAGCGAGAGCGCGACCACCAGATTCTGCTGTGCGTTTGCCACCTGGCTCGGGGCGCTCAGGCCCTGCGCCTGCTCGAGCTCAGACGCGGCGGCGTCCTTCGAGTTGAAAAGCTCCTCCTGGAGGTTCGATATGTCGCTCGCCGACTTGGGGGCAGAGAGGAGGTCGGCGAACACTTGCTTGCCGGTCGTGTCTGAGCGCTGAATCAGGGACCCGACGGTCGTGTTGTAATTCTTCAGCGCGCTGTTGCGCGAGCTCACCTGGCAGCTGTGGACACCGATCGCCAGGATGATCACCACGACGAGGATCGCCACCCCGGCTACCGCCCGGCGGATCAGGATCGCTTGCTGCTCAATGGGCGGACGCCGGCCCGTCCCGGCCGGGCGCCGCGCTCGCCTCGTAGGCGGGGGCTCGTCCGTCTCGTCGAAGAACGACAAGGTTCGATCGCTCCTTAAAGAATTCGGAAAGTCCAGTATGACCGGCTCAGCGGCTGGACTTGCAACCCCGCAAGCGGTCATGCACGGCGCGGGCGGCCCTTAAGAGTGACGCTTGCGCGTCGAGTGGCGGCCGGGCACGAGCCCAAAGGCACCCGCCGGACGGCGCTTATGCCGCCGCAGGGACCGGGCGGGTTATGTTGAAAAGCCCACCGTGGCTAAACCCGAGGCTCGCAGCGCTCACGGTGCATCCGACGGGCAGACGGCCGAGACGATTCCGGTCGCGCCCGGCGCTGAGCGTGGGCACCGCGGCGAGGGGCCGATCGTGCTCGAGCGCTACCGCCTTCATCGCCGGCTCGGCGCCGGCGGCTTCGGCACCGTGTGGATGGCGCGCGACGAGCGCTTGGAGCGAGACGTCGCCGTGAAGATCGTTCCCCGCGAACGAATCGTCGGCGGTCGCTTCGAGCGCGAGGCCCGTGCCGCGGCGAGGCTCTCCCACCCTGGCATCGTCACTCTCTATGAGGCGGGCACCGACGACGATGGCGCCTATCTGGTCTCCGAGCTCGTTCGGGGCTCGACCCTGGGCGAGCTCCTCGAGGCGGGACGACTCTCCGATCGGCAGATCATCGGCATCGGCATCGCCCTGTGCGACGCGCTCTCCCACGCCCACGCGGAGAACGTCGTCCACCGGGATGTCAAGCCCTCGAACGTGCTCGTCCCCTCGCGTCCTTCCAATCCGGCATCCGTCGCCAAGCTGACCGACTTCGGCGTTGCCCGCATCGTCGGTGGCGACGCGCTGACGCAGACCGGTGATGTCATCGGCACGGCGGCCTACATGGCGCCCGAGCAGGCCGAGGGCGGCGACGTGGGGACGGTGGCGGACCTCTATGCCCTGGCGCTCGTCCTCTACGAGGCGCTGACGGGAGTGAATCCCGTTCGCACCAGCACCGCGGCCCAGCGCGCGCGCCGGCTCGGTGCCCATCTCCCACCACTGCGACGCCAGCGCCGAGAGCTCCCGCGCGAGCTCGGCCAGGCCATCGACGTGGCCCTCCGGCCGCGACCCAGGGAGCGCGGCACGGTGGAGGAGCTCAGGAGCGCGCTCGCCACCGTGGCCGACCGCATGTCGGATGAGCCGGGCGTGATCGCGCCCGTATGGCGACCGCGGCGTGGTGACGCGCTGGCGCCGGATGGCCTCGAGGCGCCCGCACCGGCCGAGGGCCGCGCGCTGCGAGACGACCAGGCGCCACCCCCGGCACGCACCGAGAGCCCCGCGGCCGCCGAAAACGTCGCCGGTCCCGGCCGCTGGCCCGAGCGTGGTCTCGCGGCCCTCGCCACCGCCGGCCTCGCCGCGTGGCTCGTCGCGACCCTGGTGCCGAGCTCCCCCGTGGCGCCGCTCGTGGCCGCTTGGTTGGCGGGGACGCTGGTGATCGCTCTGCCGCGCGTAGGCTGGCTCGCGTTCGTGCTCGCCGTCGCCGTCTGGCTCGCCTTCGAGGGCCGGACCGGCGCTGCCCTCGTCGTCGGCCTCGCGGGGCTACTGCCGGCGCTGGTCGTGCCCTGGCGGGCAACGGCGTGGGGACTCCCCGTCGGCGCTCCGGCGCTCGGTGCCGTCGGCCTCGCCGGCGCCTGGCCGGCCCTCGCCGGCCGCGCCCGCGGCGCCCCCACGCGCGCGGGGCTCGGCGCGCTCGGGTGGGTGTGGACGGTCCTCGGTACCTCGCTGTCCGGCGCTAACCTCTATCTCCGCGCTCCGCCGGGATCGCTGCCGCCCGGTCGGTGGACGCCGTCGGCCGGGGTCGCCGTCCACCATGTGCTCGAGCCCCTGATCACCTCGGGCGCCCTGGCGCCGGCGCTGGTCTGGGCCGGCGCCGCGGTGATCCTGCCGTGGCTCGTTCGGGGGCGCCTGCTCGCCGTCGATTTCGTGCTCGCGAGCGCGTGGGCCGCCGGGCTCGTGGCCGCGACGTACTCGGCGCTGCGGTTGGTGCATGGCGCCCTCGCCGGGGCCACGCTCCACGGCGCCGTCCTCGGCGGGGTGGCTGCCTTCGCAATCGTCCTCGTGCCGAGCATGTCCCGAACCCTCCGCGCGGGGCGGGTTTCCGCGCGAGTTCCGTAGCATCCGGGTGCCCCCAGGGGCGTCCGATGAGCGTGCTGAGGAGTCTCGAGAGCAAGATTGCCGGCCTCGTTGAAGGCACGTTCAGCCGTGCGTTTCGCTCCGAGGTGCGTCCGGTCGAGATCGCGCGTCGGCTCGCGCGGGAGATGGAAGAGCACAAATCGTTCTCGGTGTCGCGTACCTACGTGCCCAACGAGTACGTCGTCTATCTCTCTCCACGCGACCGCGAGCGGTTCGCCGACTACGAGGAGGCGCTCGGGGTCGAGCTCACCGGATACCTGCTCGAGTTCGCCCGCCGGGAACGGCTGGTCATGATCTCCCGTCCGGTGATCGAGTTCGAGACCGACCCACGGCTGGGCCTCGGCGAGTTCGGAATCCAGACCCGGGTGGTACGCAGCTCCGAGGAGGCGGAGCCCCTCGTGCCCGAGCGCGCCCTCGAGGAAGGGCGCGAGGGCGGGAGGACGATGATCCACGGCGCCGCCGAGCGCGTCTCCGAACCGCTCGCCGAGCGCGCTCGCGCTCACCGAAGCACGGCGCTGCTCGTCGTCGACGGGAAGCGGATCGTCGTCGGGCCCGGGGGCGCGACGATCGGCCGCAGCCGTGAGTGCGATGTCATGTTGACCGACCCCAACGTGTCGCGCCGGCACGCTGAGCTGAGACCGCGTGGTGGGTCGTGGGTGCTCAGCGACCTCGGTGCGACGAACGGCGTCGTCCTCAACGGTCGCAGGATCGAAACGCCCGAGGTCGTCCGGCAGGGTGACCGGATCGAGCTTGGCACCTCCGCCCTGACCTTCGAGCTCGAATGATCGCCTCAGTCCAGCTCGAGCCCGTCTCGGTGGCGCTGAAGTTCGGCTTCCTCGCCGTCCTCTACCTGTTCCTCATGTGGGTGGCGATCAGCTCGCTCCTCGACCTGCGCCGAGGCCCGGGCGGCGGCGTCACCGACGGTGCGGCGCGCCACCAGCAGGACGCTACGGGCGTGTACCCGGCAGCGGCGGGTCTCCCCGATCTCGACGGCGACTTCGAGCCCCGGCTTCTGGTCGAGCAGGCGCTCGGGCACGAGTCGGGAGTGGCCTATGACCTGCGCAGTGGCGCTACCCTCGGACGAGGCGACGTCGAGATCAGGCTCGAGGATCCTTTTGCGTCCTCGCGCCACGCACGGATCTCCTGCCAGGGACACGTCGCCGTGATCGAGGACCTCGGCTCCACCAACGGCACCTACCTGAACGATCACCCGCTCACGGGCCCGCAGCCCCTTCACGAGGGCGACACGATCCGGATCGGGGACAGCGAGTTCTCCTACCTGCAGTGATCACATGCTTCGAGCCGCCGACTGGATACCACTAACGCACACCGGCCTCCAGCGCCGGGAGAACGAGGATTCGGTGCTGGCCTCGCCGCCGGTCTTCGTCGTCGCCGACGGCATGGGCGGTGCGCAGGCGGGCGAGGTCGCCTCGCGGCTCGCCGTCGACGCGTTCGCCGAAGGGCTGCCTGAGGACGGCAGCCCGGAGGAGCGACTGGCGGCGGTGGCGCTGACCGCCAACCGCCGGATCTACGAGCTCGCCCAGACCGAGAGCGAGCGCGCCGGAATGGGGACGACCCTGACCGCCGCCTACCTGGGAGAGAACGATCTCGCCATCGCCCACGTCGGCGATAGCCGGGCTTATCTCTTCCGCGACGGCGAGCTCAGCCGTCTGACCCAGGACCACTCGCTGATGGCCGAGCTCATCCGTCGCGGCAAGCTCACCGAGGAGGAGGCCGCTGACCATCCGCAGCGCTCGATCATCACCCGGGCGCTGGGGCCCGAGCCCGAGGTGGTGGTCGACACGTGGACCTACCCGGTCAGGGCGGAGGACGTGATCTTGCTGTGCAGCGATGGGCTGACCTCGATGGTCTCCGAGGCGCGGGTGGCGGAGATCCTGCGCACGTCCGCCGGGATCGACCGGGCGGCGCAAGCGCTGATCGACGAGGCCAACCGTGCCGGGGGCAGGGACAACATCACGGTGATCCTGTTCCGCCTCGAGGAGGTCGGAACGGCGATGGCCGCCGATCAGCCGACGGTGGTCACCGCACCCGCCCTCCCGACTACCGGGCCGGCAACCAACGCGACCGGCGTCGCGGTCGCCCCGCCCCCTCGTGCCGTCCGCCCTGCGCCGCTGGCGCGTAACCAGCGCCCGTCCGCGCCCCCGCCACCCCGCCGCCGCGGGCTGCGCTACAGCAAGGCCGCCGCTGCCCTGCTCTCGATCCTCATCGTGCTCTTCCTCTTCGGCGGGGGTGGCTGGCTCGCGACCCGTCAGATCTTCTTCCTGGGCACGAACTCGCAGGGCTTCATCACTATCTACCGAGGTCTGCCCTACAACCTGATCGCCGGAGTGCGGCTGTACGAGATCTACTACGAGTCGGGCGTGCCGGCGTCGGCCCTGCCACCCGCCGAGCGCAGCCGCGTGCTCAATCACGACCTGCGCTCGCAGACCAACGCGCAGAACTTGGTCAACGACCTCGAGCTCGGGAAGGTGCAGCCGTGATTGTGGCCTGCCTCCGCGTGGGGCCCTTTCGGTGACCGCCCGTAACCGCGAGCTGGTCGGACTGGTTCCGGCCTCGCTGCTCGTCACCGCCGGTTTCGCGGGAGTGTTCATCCAGCGCTCGAACGCGCTCTCGAACGTCTCGCTGACCTACGGGGCGATCTTCCTCGGCCTCTGTCTGGTCGGCCACGTGGTCATCCGCGCGACCCTGCCCTACGCCGACCCGTACATGTTCCCGCTCGTGGCGCTGCTCTCGAGCTTCGGGATCGTGATGATCTACCGGATCGACTCGACCGACGCGCGCCAGCAGGCGCAGTGGTTCGTCCTCGGCCTGATCCTCTTCGCGGCGACGATCGTCGCCTTCCGCGATTACCGCAAGCTCGAGCGCTACCGCTACACCATCGCCGTGGTCTCGCTCTTTCTGTTGATGCTCCCGCGCCTACCCGGGCTCGGCGACGAGGTCAACGGCGCCTACCTCGCCGTCCACATCCCCGGCGTGTTCGAGTTCCAGCCCACCGAGTTCGCGAAGATCGGCTTCGTCATCTTCCTCGCCAGCTACCTGCGCGACACCCGCCAGGTGCTGGTCCTCGGCGCCCGCCGGATCCTGGGCGTGACCATCCCCCCAATCAAGCATTTCGGGCCCGTGATCGTGATCTGGGGCCTGGCCATGCTCATCCTCTTCGCGCTCCACGACGTCGGCTCGTCCCTGATGTTCTACGGAGCGCTGCTCTCGATCCTCTACGTGGCGACCAGTCGCGTGTCCTTCGTGATCGTCGGGCTGCTCGCCTTCGGCCTCGGTGCGTGGTACATCGGCGCCCACGTCCCCCACATCGACGCCCGCGTCCAGGAGTGGCTGCATCCCCTGAGCCGGAAGCTGTACTACGGATCTGGCGGCGTGAGCAGCTACCAGCAGGCCAACGCGCTCTTCGCCCAGGCCGCCGGCGGGATGTTCGGGCAGGGCTTCGGCCAGGCGACGCTGACCATTCCGGGCACGTCCGCTCCTCTGCTCCCGGCTCCGAGCACGGACATGATCTACGCGGTGATCACCGACGAGCTCGGCCTGTTCGGCGCCGCCGCCGTCCTCATCACCTACCTGATGCTCATCGCCCGGGGATTCAAGACCGCCGTCCTCGCCCGCGACTCGTTCTCAACCCTGCTCGCCGTCGGCCTGAGCTCGGTCCTCGCCCTGCAGGTCTTCGTGATCGTCGGTGGCGTCACTCGCGTGATCCCTCTGACCGGGGTGACGCTGCCCTTCATCTCCTACGGCGGCTCGTCGATCATCGCCAACCTCGTCCTGGTGGCGCTCCTCCTGCTCGTCTCCGACCGCGCGAGGAGGCCGGTATGAATGCGCCCATCGCCCGGGTGTTCGCGCTGATCATCGTGCTCTTCGCACTCCTCCTGGTGTGGACGTCGCGCTGGACGGTGTTCGACGCGCAATCGTTGCGCGACAACCCGCTCAACGCGCGCACGGTGATCGACGAGGAGAAGATCGACCGGGGCGAGATCCTCGCCGACGACGGCACCGTCCTCGCCAGATCGGTCAAGGGTCCCGACCACACGTTCACCCGCACCTATCCCACGGGGTCCCTGTTCTCTCAGGCCATCGGTTATTCGAAGGTCAAGACCGGCCAGCAGGCCGGGCTCGAGCTCTCGGACGGCCAATACCTGCGCGGAGTGCAGACGGGACTCAGCGCGATCGTCGGCCAGCTCGGCGGCGGAACCCAGGTCGGCGACACCGTCGACACGACGCTCGACCCCAAGGCCCAGGCGCTCGCGCGTCAGCTCCTCACCGGTCGCGCCGGCTCGGTCGTTGCCATCGTCCCCAGGACCGGAGCAGTCAAGGTGATGTTCTCCCTGCCCACCTACAACGACAATCACCCCACCGCCGCCGGCCCCGACATCTCGCAGCTCAACGGCGCCACCCAGGACGCCGACACACCCGGTTCTACGTTCAAGATCGTCACGGTCACGGCCGCGCTCGACAGCGGCAAGTTCACCCCGACCTCGGACGTCAACGGCGACTCACCGCGGATCATCTCGGGCGTCCCACTCGAAAACGACTCGAACCAGAGCTGGGGGCTGCAGACCATCTCCACCGCCCTGACCTACTCGATCAACACGATCTTCGCCCAGCTCGCCCAGGATGTCGGCCGCGCCACGATGACCGAGTACATGAAGCGCTTCGGCTTCTACTCCAAGCCACCACTCGACTACCCGCCCAACGAGCTGACCCCCAGCGAGCCCCACTCGCTCACCACCAACAAGGCGTACCCGCCCGCCAGCCCCGACGAGGACATCGGCCGGATCGGGATCGGCCAGGGCGGCCTCGAGGTCACTCCCCTGCAGATGGCGATGGTCGCCGCGGCGGTCGCCAACGGCGGCAAGCTGATGGTGCCCCATCTCACCGACCAGGTCGTCAATCCCGACGGCCAGACGATCGACACCATCAAGCCGACGCTCTACAGCCGGGTGATGAAGCCCTCCACGGCGCACGATGTCTCCCAGATGATGCAGAACGTCGTCGAGGAGGGCACGGGAAAGCCCGCCGAGACGCTCGGCATCAGCCTCGCGGGTAAGACCGGCACCGCCTCGATCGGCGCGACCGGATCGAACCTCACCGAGCCCTGGTTCATCGGCTTCGCCCCGGCCACCGATCCCAAGATCGCGATTGCGGTCACCATCGATAGGACCGACGATGGCTACGGTGGAACCATCGCCGCCCCGATCGCCGCCGAGATCATGAAGCTCCTCCTCTCCGAACTGCATGGCTGAGCTCGAGCCCGGCACCATCGTCGACGGTCGCTATCGGGTTATGTCGCGCCTGGGCTCCGGGGGCATGGCCGACGTCTTCTGCGCCGAGGATCAGCAGCTCGGACGCAAGGTCGCACTCAAGCTCCTCCACCGCCGCTTCGCCGAGGACCCCGGCTTCGTCGAGCGTTTCCGCCGCGAGGCCCAGTCCGCCGCCGGTCTCCAGCACCCCAACGTGGTCAGCGTGTACGACCGCGGATCCCACGACGGCACCTACTACATCGTCATGGAGTATCTGCCCGGGCGCACGCTCAAGCAGGTGATCCGCGACGAGGCCCCGCTCGATCCGATCCGGGCCATCGACATCACCATCCAGATCCTCAAGGCGGCGCGCTTCGCTCACCGTCGCGGCGTGATCCACCGCGACCTCAAGCCCCACAACGTGATGGTCGAGGATGACTCCGACCACATCAAGGTCACCGACTTCGGCATCGCCAGGGCCGGAGCGTCGGACATGACCGAGACCGGATCGATCATGGGCACGGCCCAGTACCTGTCCCCCGAGCAGGCCCAGGGCCATGCGGTGAGCGCGACCTCGGACCTCTACTCGGTCGGGGTGGTGCTTTACGAGCTGCTGACCGGGCGGGTGCCCTTCGACGCTGAATCGGCGGTGACGATCGCCCTGAAGCACGTGTCCGAGGCGCCCGTCCCGCCGAGCACGATCAACCCGCAGGTCCCGCCCGAGCTCGAGCAGGTCGTGCTCTGGACGCTCAACAAGGACCCGGTTCACCGTCCCGCCGACGATGACCAGCTCATTACCGCCCTCGAGCAGGCCAAAGAGGCGATCGTCTCGGGAACGCGCGGCGAGCGGACAGCGTCTTTCGCCGCGGTGGGGGGCGCCCCGCCTCCCCTGCCTCCCCCTCCGCCCACGCGTTCGGCCGCTCCCGAGGTCGTCCCAGCCGCCGTCGTCGGAGGGCCTGCCGCCCAGGTGCCGCCGCCCGAGGTCACCGATCCCGGCCGCTCTCAAGGTTCGGACGGAGGAGGTCACCCGTGGCTTTGGGTCCTGCTCGTGGCCCTCCTCATCGGCGGTGGGGTCGCCGCCTATCTGCTGACGCGACCGACGAAGGTGCGGGTGCCGCTCGTGGTCAACGAATCGCAGGCCGTGGCCATCGCCAAGATCAATAACGCCGGGTTCACGCCGAGCGTCGTTCCCGAACCCAGCAAGGTCGCGTCAGGCATCGTCGTATCGCAGAATCCTCTCGCCGGCGACAAGGTGGATCAGGGCTCGACGGTTCGGCTCGTGATCTCGAGCGGACCTGGGAATACGCCGGTACCCTCGGTCGTCGGGAGAAGCAAGACGGCGGCCGAGCAGGCGATCTCACAGGCCGGATTGAGGGTCGGAGCCGTCCTCGAGAAGTACTCCTCGAGCGTCGCCGTGGGAGCCGCTGTGGGCACCGACCCGGCCGCCGGCACCTCTGAGCCCGTCGGCTACGCCGTGACCCTGTTTGTCTCGCGCGGCCCCGCTCCGCTCGACGTTCCCAACGTGACGGGCGAGACCGAGTCGGCGGCCAAGGCGACGCTGACCGGGCTCGGATTGAACGTGACCACGACCAACCAGCCGTCGAGCACCCAGACGGCGGGGACGGTGATCAGTCAGAGCCGGACGGGTTCGACGCCCCCAGGCTCGACCGTCAGCCTGGTCCTCGCCGAGACGCCCCCGATGGTCAAGGTCCCGATGGTCACCGGAGACACCCCGTCGACCGCGTCGACGGCGCTCAAGGCCGCCGGCTTCGGCGTCACCAAGACGACGACGAACGTGACCAGTCAGGCACAGAACAAGACCGTTGTCTCGCAGGACCCGACCGCGGGCACCAAGGCGAAGAAGGGCGCCACCGTCACCATCGTCGTCGGCACGTACACGCCTCCCACCCAGACGACGACCACCGGCACGACTCCAACCACGACCACGACCACCACGACTCCATGACGCCGCTCCGCGTGGCGGTCCTCGCCGGGGGCCGCTCGTCCGAGCACGAGGTCTCACTTGCCTCGGCGGCCTCGGTGCGCGCCGGGCTCGAGCGCGCCGGTCACGTCGCCGCCCTGATCGAGATCGGGCGCGACGGCGTGTGGCGCGAGGACGGTCGCGAGCTCAGGCTCGAGCCCGGTGCCGGGTTCGAAGCCGCCGATGTCGTGTTTCCGGCGCTCCACGGGCCGTTCGGCGAGGACGGGACCGTCCAGGGCGTGCTCGAGTGCCTCGACGTGCCCTACGTGGGGGCGGGCGTGCTCGCCTCGGCGCTGTGCATGGACAAGGTGATGTTCAAGGACCTGATGGTGCATGCAGGCGTCGCGCAGGTCGACTACCGGGGAGTCGCCGAGTACGAGTACCGGGCGGATCCGGACCCCGTCCTGGCCGGTCTCGCCACGCTCGGCCTCCCCGTGTTCGTCAAGCCGGCGCGGCTCGGCTCCTCGGTGGGGATCGTGCGCGTCACCGAGGCCGATGAGCTCCCGGACGCGCTCGCGAGCGCCTTCGAGCACGACCCCGTGGCCATCGTCGAGGCGGCCTCGAGCGGACTCGAAGTGGAGTGCTCGGTCCTCGGCAACCATGACCCGATCGCCTCGCAACCCGGCGAGGTCCTGCTCGCGGCGGGAGAATCGGGCTGGTACGACTACGAGGCCAAGTACGTGCCCGGAGGGATGGAGCTGATCGTGCCCGCCCGCCTTCCCGAGCACGTGCGCGAGCGCGTGCGTGAGCTGGCCGTGAACACCTTCCTGCGCGTCGACTGCTCCGGGCTGGCCCGCGTCGACTTCTTCGTCGAAGGGGAGTCGGTGATCGTGAACGAGCTCAACACCATGCCCGGCTTCACCGAGACGAGCGTCTTTGCCCGGCTCTTCGAGGCGAGTGGGATCTCCTATCCCGAGCTCCTCGACCGCCTCGTCTCGCTCGCGCTCGAGCGTCACGCGGAGCTCGGACGGTATCGACGCTGAGCTACTTGTAAAGCGCCAGCTTGAGCCCGACGTCCTCGCCGCCCGGCGGCAGCTTGGTGATCCACACGAGCCAGTAGCGGTGGGGGACGCCGCCGGTGCTCAGCGCGATCGTCTGATCGTTGCGGATGTCGTTCGCGCTCCCGACCTGCACCCAGTTTCCCGGCCACGCGGTGGGCGAGGGAGCGGAGTCGCTGGCGTAGAACTGCGCGTTCCAGCCCGGCGTGCTCGTGAGGATGCGGATGTCGCTGACCACGGTCTTCGGAGCCGCGTCGACGTAGATCCCGATGCCTGCCTCGAGCAGGACGTGGTCGTAGTAGTTCACGGTGGTCCATTCGTCGACCGGGTTATTGTCGATCGCGTAGCCGGCGTCGCCCGGGTTCTGGGGCGTGGTGCCGAGCGGGTTGAAGGCGTGGGCGCAGGTATCGCAGAGCTGGACCTGGGTCGGCGCCGCGGACGGCGGGCTCTGCGCGAGCTCTCCCGTCCCGTGGTGGGCGCGGGTGGCGAGCCAGACCGCGCCCCCTCCGAGGAGCACGAGCGCGCAGACCACGAGCAGGGCCGCCAGTCCGGGGCGGCGCACATGCAGCGGTACTCGGCGCTGGGCCTTGTTGGGCAGGGTCTTGAGCACGGCCGTCACCTCGCCGGTGGCGCTGCCCGCGCGCGCGGTCTCGATGCCGAGCACGTCCTCGAGGTCGGCGATGAGCTCGGCGTCGCTGGCGTAGCGATCCTCGACGCGCTTGGCCGTCGCGCGGTCGAGCACCGAGGCGAGCGCGGCCGAAACCTCGGGGCGCTTGGCCTGCACGTCGGGGAGCGCCTCGCGGACGTGCTTCATCGCCACCGCGATCTGGTTCTCACCCTTGAAGGGGACCTCGCCGGTGAGCATCTCATAGAGGACCACGCCGAGCGAATAGAGATCCGACTGGCCGGTGACCTGCCGCCCGAGGGCCTGCTCGGGGGCGACGTAATCGGTGGTTCCGAGGACGCGCCCGTCGGCGGTCAGACCATCCTCCTCGAGCGTGCGCGCGATTCCGAAGTCGGTGACCTTGGCCGAGCCCTCCTCATCGATCAGGACGTTCTGGGGCTTCACGTCGCGGTGGACGATGTGCTGCGCGTGAGCGGCGCCGAGCGCCCGCCCGATCTCGATCGCGTAGGCGATGGCCTCAGAGATCGCCAGTCGGCCTTGGGCACGGATCCGCTCCTTGAGCGTCTCTCCCTCCACATACTCGAACACGATGTACGGGCGGCCCTCGTCCTCGCCGGCGTCGATCACGCCCACGACGTGAGGGTGGTTGAGCTGGGCGACGGCACGGGCCTCTCGGCGGAAGCGCTCGAGCTGGTCGGAATCCGCGCTCACCTCGCGATTCATCAGCTTGACCGCGACCTGGCGCTCGAGGGTCTCGTCGAACGCGCGGTAGACCGTCGACATCCCCCCGGAGGCGATGCGCGCATCGAGTCGATACCGGCCGTTCAGGCGGGTCCCGAGGAGCGTGGTCGTCATCTGCTTACTTCTACTTTCCCCGGGATGGCCGCCGCCCATTCGTTGTACTGCATCGACCCACTCTCCCTGGGGTAATTGTGGCGGATCGGCCGGACCGGCGACACCGTTCACCGGGATCGAGGGTCGGCGTGAGCTAGCGCCGGCGCGCGAGGCGGACCAGGGTGGTCACGGCGAGCGCCGATCGGTACGCCGCGTAGGGCACCAAAGACCGGTCCTGCTCTACCTGCCGGATGAGCACCGTCGAGCCGAGCGTCGAGGCAAACGAGGCGGCGGCGCCGGCGGCGAAGGCGCCCCTGGCACTCGGCGGCAGTCCCTTCCTCCACAGTCGGAACCCCTTCAGCACGGTCGCCCCCGCGATCACGGGAAGGGCCACGTGGCGGGAGAGCCGGTTGGCGTCCTCGCGCGTGAAGCTCCGCAGGCGGGCGGCGGTGAGGGTGGCGCCGTTGCGGGAGATCCCGGGGAAGAGCGCGCACGACTGCGCCACTCCGAGCCACAGGGCGTCGACGGCGTCGGCTTCCTCGTGGCCGCGAGTCTGTGGCGACCGGTCGGCCCAGGCCATCGCCGCCGACCCGACGAGGAGGCCTGCCGCGACGGTGCCCGGGGTGCCGAGCCGTCGCTCGATCGGACGTTCGAGCGTGAAGCCGACCACCGCCGGAGGCAGGAAGGAGAGCGCGAGCAGCGCCAGCCGGCGTCGATCGAGCCCGAGCATCGCCTCGCCGACCTCGCCGCGGAGGGTGATCAGGAGCGCGGCCGCGGTACCCGCGTGAAGGGCGATCTCGAACGCCTTGCGCAGCTCGGGCTCGAGCTCCCCGTAGCGCCATCCGAGCAGCCAGGGCACGAGGCTGATGTGCCCGGAAGAGGAGATCGGCAGTAGCTCCGCGGGCCCGTGCAGGACGCCGAGGGCGATCGCCTCTGCTAGAGGAGGCGCCTGATTACGAGACAGCATCCGGCGTTGATGCGTCGCTCCCCGAGCGGGTCCTCCTCAGGATCAGGTACACGATTCCGAATACGAGGAGTGCGAGGCCCGCGTAGTCGACGTACTCGAGGTGATGCCGCCAGCTCACCCAGTTGCTGCCGACTTCACGACCGAGGACGGCGAGACCGGCGATCCAGGGGAGCGATCCCAGCGTAGCGAGCAGGACGAAGCGCGGATAGGGCATCCGCGCGACGCCGGCGGCATAGGGGAACGCGGCGCGCGCGACGGGAATCCAGCGCGAGAAGAAGATGGTGACCGAGCCGCGTCGCTTGAACCACCGCTCGGCGGTGGCCAGGCGCGCCGGGCTCACGTGCAGCTTGCTCCCGTGGCGCTCTAGGAGCTCACGGCGCCCGTAGTAGCCGATCGCGTAGGCCATCGTCGCCCCGATGGTGTCGCCCAGCACTCCGAAGACAATGATCCCGAAAAGCGTCAGGTGGTGCTGATAGACGTTGAAGCCCCCGAAGAGCATCGGCAGCTCCGTGCCCGGTACCCCGATGACCCCAGAGACGGCGATCAGGATGAGGATGCCGGCATATCCCAGATCCCGGATCACGTGCGTCGCCACGGTGACGAGCACGTTGGTCACGCTGGCGAGCTCGAGGAGCATCCGGCGCCTAGCGTAGCGAGCCCCCGGGCTCGTGGGATCGTGCCCGGATACTGTTGAGCGCGCCGTGAAAGTCTGGGTCGACCTCACGAATTCTCCGCACGTGTTGGTCATGCGGCCCGTGATCGAGGAACTGCGTGGCCGTGGCCACGACGTGCAGGTCACCGCGCGCGACTTCGCCCAGACACTCGAGCTCTGCCGGCGCTTTGGCTTAGC
>Ga0302314_10010788_pt1 | contig 15954 bp, 12 predicted proteins | sample III_Palsa_N2_3_FD_200533 | JGI IMG/M metagenome (GOLD analysis project Ga0302314, IMG submission 200533) | Peat permafrost microbial communities from Stordalen Mire near Abisko, Sweden - III_Palsa_N2_3 | ecosystem: Environmental > Terrestrial > Soil > Palsa > Peat permafrost | place: Sweden... | reverse complement strand
TTCGCAATCTCAACGCACCGTCAACCGGTGGGAGTCAACCATCTGGGCTTGCAGGTTGACACCGCTGAGGAACTGCGTGGCATGCGTGCGCAGCTTGAAGCAGCGGATGCTCGAATGGTTGAGGAAAGCGAGCAGCCTTGCTGCTACGCCAAATCAGACAAGTACTGGGTTACCGACCCGACCGGAATCGCATGGGAGACCTTCCACACTCTGGGCGGCATTCCGGTGTACGGCGAGGATACCCCGGTATTTAACCACGGCGCCTCGCTCGTGCCGCTCGAAACCGCGGCTGGCGCAGGCTGCGTTCCGGCGCAGAGGTCTCAGCCCGGGGCGAGCTGCTGTCCGAAATGACCGCGGACCGAATCTACAACGTCCTCTTTTTATGTACGGGCAACTCGGCGCGCAGCATCCTTGCCGAGTCCCTCCTCAATCACTGGGGCCGCGGCAAGTTCCGCCCCTTCAGCGCAGGAAGCTTCCCGAAGGGTCAGGTGCATCCAATGGCTCTGGAGCTTCTCAAGCGCATGAATCTACCGGCCGAGGGATTTCGCAGCAAAAGCTGGGATGAGTTCGCGGCGTCGCAAGCGCCGGAGCTCGATTTTATCTTTACCGTCTGCGATAACGCGGCCGGCGAGGTATGTCCAGTGTGGCCGGGCAAGCCGATGACCGCGCACTGGGGCATTGCGGATCCTGCGGCAGTGGAAGGCACCGATGCGGACAAGGCATTTGCGTTCCGCCAGGCGTTCAAGGAACTCGAAACGCGCATAAAGATCTTTGCCAAACTGCCGATCGCATCGCTTGACCAAATCAAGCTGCAAGAGAGGCTTCGCGCGATCGGAAAGCAACTGCCGCCGGTAGAGCCTTAATGCTTCGAAAGCGCCTGGCTGCGGAAGGGATTGGCTCGCTCCTGCTCGCGGCCACCGTCATCGGATCGGGGATCATGGCCGAGCGCCTTGCCGGCGGGAACCTCGCGATCGCGCTCATCGCCAATACCGGCGCCACCGTGGCGGTTCTCGCCGCGCTAATCGCGCTACTAGCTCCGGTGAGCGGAGCGCACTTTAATCCCGCCGTCTCGTTCGCACTGGCATTGCGTGGCGTGCTTGCTTGGCGCGAGGCCGGGGCTTTCGCAGCAATCCAAATCGTCGGCTGTTGCGCGGGCGCGATTCTCGCGCACGCCATGTTCGAGTTGCCGCTTATCCAATTCTCGCTTCATGCTCGGACGGGTAACGCGCAATGGCTCGCGGAATTTGTGGCAACCTTCGGGCTGTTGCTCGTCGTCCTGGGTCACCGCCGATCGCAAGATGCGCCCTGGATGGTAGCCGCGTGGATTGGGGCTGCGTATTGGTTCACGGCATCGACATCCTTCGCGAATCCGGCAATCACAATCGCGCGCTCGCTCTCGAATACCTTCGCCGGGATCGCCCCGGCGCATGTGCCGGCGTTTATCCTTGCCCAACTCCTAGGCGCTGCAGCCGCGATCCCGATCGGACGCATTCTCTTCGCGCCGCTCAATCATCGTTACGTTTCCGAACAGTAACGAACAGGCGCAGCGAGCACTTTTCGCCCTCCTCGAGCTGCAAGCCAATCCTTGCGTTCTGATCTCAGTAACGATCTTTCCGGCAAACCCGGCTGACAGCGGCCAGTGAGCAGAGCGAAATCTAAGAGCCTTGAAGAGATCACCTCGCCCGAGGTGGTTAAGAAGGCGATCGAGGAATAGCAGGCCCGTGTTGGGCGCCCGTGCAGCTTAAGTCAATGCGTAGGCAGCGCAGCGGAATCGCGGGGCGACGCGAACGACGTCGGCACTGCGCCGGATCAAGTCCGTCTGTTCGTAAGGCGGCCTTTTCGCTCCTGATGTTTCAAGCGTCCTCATGGCGCATCTGAGTCGTTGCCGAAACCGGACCCTCGGCTTACGCGATGACCTACCAGGCGCCGCAGCGCTTGAAAAAGGCGCTTGGCAAGCAAGATTTTTCGCGACATAGGAACACGGCAGAAGGCGATCTTTCGGACGTAGCTTTCGACATTCCATTCTGCGTGCGTTCCCGCCTGGAACAGAACCGTGTCGCCCGCAATTAAATGACGGCGGGCGCCCGTGACGTCCTTGATGACGACAGAGCCTGCGAGCACATAGACCGTCTCATCGATAGCGTAATGCCAATTGAAGCGGCCGGCCGTGCAATCCCAAATGTACGTGCTGGCCATGCCATCTGCGCTGCTTGAGAGGAGCTTATTTCTCGCGATGGGATTGCCTTCGAGAATCCACGCACCGTAGATTGGCGACAGAGTTAGGTTATGCGTTTCCGTGCCAGATTTGATTACGCTGGCATCTCTCGCCGACGGCTCCAAGATCGCCAATTCCTGCGTAGCGCCCGCAGCGTCGGGCTGCGCGATTTGGCTATTTGTCGACTCAGTTTGAAGCGCAGTTTTCACAATCGGCCCTCGCCGCGGCCAAGAAAATGGCCAATCGGATAACGTGCTTCAGTTTCTCAAGACATAGCTGGCTTTTCTGTGAGCCATTGCACGCTGCAGGGTCCAAGACAAAGCGCGCCGATTGCGAATCTCGAAGCTGTACGCTCACGCCGCCACTATGTTAAGGCTTCAGTCAATTTTTTAAGACGACCTAAACACTTCAACAACCTTATAGGTGCCGCGTACGCGTCGCCGCGGCGCTTAGCCAAGAAGTTTGGGCGCGATGCTCCTGGGGTCTTGGAGGAACTCCTTGGGGGGTAGAGTGCGGCGCCAATTCGCCGCGCTTGCTGTCTCGTGTTACGTCGGTTCAATTCAAGCGCAATGACCGCTTTGTCGCAGGAGGCGGCGCGCATCGACGTCGGCCCTGAATCCCGACTTTATTACGAACGGGCATCCTGTCGTTTCATCGCCTCGATGCGGTCTGGCGCGTTGCTTTCACTGCGGCGTCTAAAGCCCCGCACACGACACGCCCGTTGACGCGCGCTCGTTGACATGCGCTCGTGTACGGGCGTAGCTTTCGACTTAATATAAATCCGACGCGAGCAGCGAACTGAACAGCGAATAGAGCCTGCTGCGAGCGGACGGACGCCTGCCTGATTATGTTCAATCTTTAGGGGACCGAACAATGAATAGGGACACCATCGCAAGAAAACTCACTCTGACCGGCGCAGCCCTGACGCTGCTGCTTGGGTTCGGGGTGGCGCAAGCACAGAATACTTACACTTCGGTCGCGGCTGGGCTGAAGATTGTCGGCGCGCCGGCTGCGACAAGCCAGGCCAGCTTCGAGGTGGCGTTGCCGCTGCGCAATGTGGACCAGCTTCAAGCCCTGCTGGTGGCTCTGCACGATCCGGCCAACGCGCAATATCATCATTGGCTGACGCCGGCGCAGTTCGGGGCGCTTTTCGGGCCCGATGCTGCGACGGTGGGCCGGGTAGCCGCCGCCTTGAGCGCGCGCGGGTTTTCGGTGCAAACCTATACGCGCAGCTTGCATGTCAGCGGGCCAGTGGCGCTCGTGGAAAGCACGCTCGGCACGCATCTGCAACTGGCTAAGACCGATACCAATGCGCGCGGCACCCGCGTCGTTTCGGTTGACGCGCTGCGTTTGCCACCGGAGCTGCAGGCGGCCGGCGCCATGGTAATGAGTTTTGGGCCAAACGAAGCCCATGTAAATTCGCACCAGGCAACGTCAAAATTGGGCGCCGGCATCTTTAACCGTTACAGTCAAGACGGCGGCTATTGGTACGATGACCTCAAGGAGGCGTATCAATACCCCTCGTATCAGACCAGCGTGACCGTGAAGGGTAAGACGCAGCGGCTGGACGGCACGGGGGCCACGATCGGCGTGCTGATGTCGAGCGACTACCTGCCAAGCGATGTCAAGGCGGTGTTCGATAACGAGAATTGGTCGGCGACCACCGGTAAGCCGGACCCGAAGCTCTATGAGGACATTGCGATCAACGGAGGCGGCGGTCTCTTCGGCGGGGCTTTTGCCGAGGTCTCGATCGATACGCAGTCGGAGATCACCGGCGCGCCGGGCGCGCATGTCATCCTGTTCGACATACCGGACCTGTCGGACGGCAGCATATTTGCCGGTTATGTGGACGCGATCGAGGATAACCAAGTAGATGCCATCAGCGCGTCGTTCGGCGAGTGCGAGCTTTTTTACTTCCCGAAATACAATGGCGGCCAGGATTACCGCGGCATTCTGCGGGCGTATGACGAGCTGTTCATGCAGGGCAACGCGCAGGGGATCACGTTCCTCGCCAGTTCCGGCGACAGTGCCGGCAAGGGGTGTACCACTGTAAGTTATATTGAGGGTGCTCCAGGAGGGACATTCATCGCGGGGGTAGAAACCCCAGCGTCCGACCCGAATGTGACGGCGGTGGGCGGTACTAACCTCGTGACGGCGTACAAACCGGGGTCGCTCGATTCGCGCTATGCGACGGAGAATGCGTGGTCGGATCCGGAAATACCGTACGATCCATATGGCATTGGCGTTAATGCGTCCGGTGGTGTGTGGGGTGCCGGCAGCGGTGTGAGCCAAATGTGGCCAGCGCCCGCCTATCAGTCGCTGGTGGCCACGGGATACACCGGGCGGGCGGTGCCGGACATCGGGATGCAGGTTGGCGGCTGCCCCGGCGGCATTTCCGTGGTCAACAAGAAGTCCAATTTCTGCGATGGCAACAACAATCCGAATGATGGCGACGGCAATACGGACCGCAGCTATGGGATTTTCGCGATCGCGGTTGGCGACGGCGGTGGGTTCTTCGGATACATAGGCACCAGCCTCTCGTCACCCGAATTTGCCAGCGCTCTGGCACTGCTGATCGAGCAGAAGGGGCGAATGGGCAACGTGAACGGGTATTTGTATCAAATCGCCGCCAACCAGGCGAAGAGCGGGAAGCCTGCAACGTACCTGCATACCGAAATCCCTGGTTTCAATGGGATTATCCAGTCCAACATCAGTGCGACCTACAATGCGTCCACAGGTATCGGGACGCCGATTGTGAAGTCGTTGGTGGGAGTCCCGGCGGCAACGGCGGCCGGCACCCCGCAGACGATTTCTAATCCGTGAGGGTAGGTTAAGGCGCGAAGGCCAGGGGCAAGAGCCCCTGGCCTTCCTCACTCTGGCTCCGCAATCGGCGCAGCATGCGCTGGCTACCAATGCCACCGGCCTTCAAGGCCGTGACTTCGCTCACCACTGCAGGAATGCTTGGCGTCTTCATCCGCGCGCCCGCTCTTGGGAGAGTCGAGATGCTGCCGCCGGGATGACGATAGAGTAGTTAGCTCTGCAGTGGCGTGTATTCCCAATCGGCGCGGCTCTGCGCAAGCGCTCCATAGCTTGAAAGGTCGCGTTCGGAGTGCGACGGGTTATGGAATGGCCCGACGCTTCGCAACGGCGATGTGGTGGCCTCCTGCAGGAACTCCCTGCAGGCTAGAGTGCGGTGCCAATCCGCGCCCTTGCCGTCTCGCATCCGCACGCCCAATCTACGCCCATGAGTAACCCAGTGCGCGAGACGAGCGAGGGCAGAATGTGCGCCTGCGGCAGCGGCCTCACGCGCGCGCGCTGCTGCGAGTTGAACCTCGCAGGCCTCGGCGCACGCGAGGCGAGCCGTCACCTGGCGCCGCTCGAGGAGCGCGCCGTCGAGGCGCAACGCAACGGCGCTACCGAGGAAGCCGAACGCTTGGCGCTCGATGTGCTCGAGTTGGCCCCGGGTCGCGCCCGTACTCTTGCGATCCTGTATGAGATCAGAAAGGCGCAGGGAAAATCCGCGGCGAGCGCCGCGCTCATCCGGCGCCTGGTTGCACTCGAGCCCAATAATTTCTGGGCCACCAATGAACTGACGCTGCTCCTCCTCGGCAGCGGCAATGTCACCGAAGCCGAACGCCATGCGCGCAATGCCGTGCGCATCGCGCCGGAAAACGCTCAGGCGCACTACCTCATGGGCATGGTGCTCACCGAAGCGTTCCGCCCGGCGGTGGCCGAGTATCATTATCAGCGCGCGCTGGAACTGTCGGGCGCGCGCGATCCGGTGGTACTCGCAAATTTTGCCCTGTGCCTGAAGAATCAGGGAAAAATGCAAGCCGCCCGCGCGCTGTATAAAGAGTCTCTCGACGCCGCGCCCGATAGCCTGCACAGCCTCCTTGGCTTCGCGCGACTCGAGGAGGCGGACCGCAATCTTGCCGCGGCGATGTTATTGCTGGAGCGCGCCGCGGCGCTCTTTCCCAACAATCCAAACGTGCTCCTGTTGCGCGCGACCGTGCTCGGCCGCACGGGCGATGCGCCGGCGGCACTCGCCGTGCTCGACGAGCTCGCGGCGGCCAAAGCGACGCTCGGTCCCGCCGAATGGCTCGAAAAGGGCCGGCTGCTCGATCGCATGGGCCGCTACGCGGAGGCATTCGCCGCGTTCGACGCCGGCAGGAACCGCCTGCGCGAGGTCTCCGGCTTGAGCTATCTCGACGAGCACGCGCAGCAGCTCACTGCGCGGCTCAAGAACTTCTTCACCGCGAAGCGGCTTGCCACGCTGCCGCGCGCCACGCGGCGCCGCGATGTCGCACAGCCGCTCTTCGTGCTCGGCTTTCCGCGCTCCGGAACGACACTTCTGGAGCAGACCCTCACCGCGCATCCGCGCATCGCCGCCGGCGACGAATTGCCCTTCATCGCCGAGATCGCCGAACTCATGCCGCGCCTTCTCGAGAGTCCGCTCGCCTACCCCGAAGCGCTCGCGGAACTGTGGATGGGCGATCATCGCGAGGATCTCAATAATCTGCGCGATCATTATCTGCGCCGGGTCGGCGCGCTCGGCATCGTGCCTGAGGGCGCTGCCTGGTTCACCGACAAGATGCCGTTGAACGAGACTCACCTCGGACTCATTCACCTGCTCTTTCCAGAGTCTCCGCTCGTGCACGTCGTGCGCCATCCCCTGGACGTCGTGCTATCGGTGTACTCGAATCTCCTGACGCATGGGTTCTACTGCGCCTATGCGCTCGAGAGCGCGGCGCGTCACTACGCGCGGGTGATGGAGCTGGTAGATCACGAGGTGAACGAGATGAGCCTCAGGTACCTGCGGGTGCGCTACGAGGACGTGGTAGATGACCAGGAAGCGAGCGTTCGCCGCGTGCTTGAGTTCATTGGCGAGGACTTCGATCCCGCCTGCCTCGCCTTCCATGAGAACCGCCGCTACGCGCGCACCGCAAGCTACGCGCAGGTGACGGAGAAGCTCTATGACCGCTCACGCTACCGCTACCGCAACTACCTGCCGCAGCTGCAGCCGGTCATCCCCATCCTGCAACCGGTGATCGAGCGGCTCGGGTACAAGATTTAGCGGGGCTTGCGCCTACGCGCCGCCCGGTCGCCTCTCTACCACTCCGCGATGTGAACCCTGAAGCGCGGTCCCTGATCTCCTATGGCATCCATGAAATCGCTGACGAAGAGATTGAAGAGTTCCTGCCAGCTATCGCGAGGTCCGACCGCGTAGCGCGGCAGGAGGCCGATGCTGCCTTTGGGTACAGTGGTCGCGCCCAGCGACCCGATCTGCGCCACGACAAGCTCGTGGGTGGTGAGGACTTCGACATCCAGGGCATAGTCGACCGAGGCGGCGCTGCTTGAGACTCGGAAGCGATCGGCCGTTTCCATCGCATTGGCGACTATGCCAAAGAGCCACCCGGGAACGAGCGCGTGATTGGCACGCGGCGCGCTCTTCGCCTCGTCGTAGACCCATGTATACGTGATGGCGCCGTCGCAGAAGAGCTGCATTCTGCATTTCGATGCTCGGGTCGACGTCAGTGTGGTGCGCGGTTCCTCCTTGGACGCCTCAGTGCCGCGGACGATGCGGCGCCAGGCGTGGGGGGTGCGCGGCACGAGTATCACCTCATCCGCACCGTTCGGAAATTTGAGGTGGTAAGGCTGGGCCGTAGGGCGAATCGCCTCGACGCCGTGCACGGGACTTACATGGACGTCCGCGGATGACGGTACTGCTGCGACCCTCAATACCAGGCGCCGCACTTCATCACCCGTGGGATGAGCCCCCGCCCATTGACAGCAATCCTGCTGCAGCCCCTGCAGGCGTGCGACCACGGAGTCCGTCCCACGCGCGACCGAAAACGTCAATTCTTGTATCTGCCGCATAGTCATTTGTTGGGTCCGTGTTCCCACCCGGTGGTAGCACTCGCGGATACCCTTGTCCTGCCAAAGCCGGTGCGGCGCGAGGCGCGAGCGCGGCACCCGAATTATCACCACCCCCGAGCCGTCATCGGCCGTGACGACAGAGTGAGTCAGCAAGGATGGAATCGGCGGCTCTATGCACGAGCGCGCCTGCTCATCCAGCCGTTCCGCCAGCTCCACGCAGTTCGGAACAGGGGTTACACGCTCCGCGGCCGCCGGCTTCTCGAGGGTCTCAGCCATGCCGATGACCACGTCGCCGCCGTAGCTGTTCGCGAAGGCCACAACCTCCGCCAGGATCTTGTCGCGTGCGTACGCGCTGATCGTGCCTTCAGTGTGCCACGAATCCAGCCCGAGCTTCGAAGGCAGGTCCTGCTTGAGCTCAAACTGTTCGTCCTCACGCCAGTTCTTCTTGCACAGCAGGAGCAAATCATTGTGGTCGATTTCGCGTAGCGGCTTACTCACCATGGGCATTTCGTATGCGCTCCCACTGCTGCGATTCGCTCCCGCGGCGCCTGCGCGACGCCCCTGCGGAAACGGCTGCCGATTATCTCACTGCCCTTAGCGGCGTGGCCCGAGCTGCGCTTTCTTGTTAAACGGCGCCACGCTGGCATTTTATGCGCAATCGGGCCATGGCGGGGCCGCGCACGGGATGAGAACCGCCCGAACCTGCTCATATACACGTCCGGATAGCGCTTGCCCCTTAGCGCATTGTACTATTCTCGGCTGACCAGGACGGAGTGGTAGTTCAGCTGGTTAGAATACCGGCCTGTCACGCCGGGGGTCGCGGGTTCGAATCCCGTCCACTCCGCCAGCAACTTTAAAAAGACCATGCTGCAGAAAATTCGCGACTCATTGCAGTCGCAACGATGGCTCGCGATCGTGGTGCTGGGCGCTCTGGCGCTCGTATTCGCGGCGTGGGGCGCGTACGGCATCGTCAATATCAACGTCGGCGTGGGCGACTATGCCGCCAAGGTCGGCAGTGAGAAGCTCTCGCTGCAGGAAGTGCGCGAAGACTGGATGCGCGAGCAGTCGCAGTGGCAGCAGCGCTTCGGCGGGGAAATACCTGCCGACGTCAAGGCGAGCGTGCAGAACTCGCTCCTCGAATCCCTCATCAAAAACCTCGCCATGACCGAGCACGCGCGTGAGCTCGGCTACCGCGTGAACAATGCGCAGATTCAGGAGGCGATCCGCAACGAGCCTGCGTTTCAGATCGACGGCCAGTACTCGCCACAGGCGGCGCGCATGCGGCTCGCGCAAGCGGGCATTTCGCTGCAGAGTTTCGAGGACCAGACCCGCAGCGCCCTTGAGCGCCAGCAGCTCGAGGGTCCGATACAGGCCTCGGACTTTCTCACCGCGAGCGAGGTTGAGCACCTGCGCGCGCTCACGGAAGAGGAGCGCGAGGTGAGCTATGCGCTTCTGACTCCTGCCAAGTTTCAAGGGGGCGCTGGGGTCGACGAGGCCGCGGTGGCCGCGTACTACGCGAGCCACCAGTCGCAGTTTCTAACGCCCGAGTGGGTGAAGCTCGAGTACGGCGAGCTGCGCCTGGATCAGCTCGCCGCGCAGACCACCGTGTCGGACAGCGATCTGCGCGAGGCGTACGAGAAAGCGAAGGACCGCTACGTGACGCCCGAGAAGCGTCGCGCGAGCCATATTCTCATTCAGATCGCCGCCGGCAAGGACGGCGACGCGCTCGCCCGCAAGAAAGCCGAGGATATTCTCGCGCAGGCGCGCGCGGGAAAGGACTTCGCCGCGCTCGCCAAGCAGTACTCACAGGATCCGGGCTCGGCCGCGAAGGGCGGCGACCTCGGCTGGGCGGAGCGCAGTAATTTCGTCGCCCCGTTTGCGGATGCGCTCTTCAGTACTCCGGTGGGCGAGATCCGCGGGCCGGTGAAGACCCAGTACGGCTATCACATCATCCGCGTGGATGAGATCCAGGCGGGCAAAACCCAGACCTTCGACCAGGCGCGCACCGAAGTCGATGCGCAGCTGCGCCGCGACCGCGCCGCCGATCGATTCGGTGATCGCCAGGAGCAGCTGCAGCGCCGGCTCGAGCAGCCGGGCGCGGACTTTGACGCCCTGGCGAAGGAGTTCCAGCTGCAAACCGGCGAGGTCGCACGATTTCTGCGCGGCACCGGCGGTGCGCCGCTCGGGACCTCAAACGAGCTACAGGACGCGGTGTTCGGCACCGCCACACTCGATCAGGGCCGCATCGGCGGACCGGTGCTGCTCGGCGAGGACCGCATCGTCATCGTGAAGGACCTCGAGCATCACAAGGCAACCCCGCAGCCGCTCGCCGAGGTTCACGAGATCATCATGGCTGCGATCCTGAAGGAGCGCGGCAGCGCTGCGGCGGTAAAGGCGGCCGATGAGGCGCGCGACAGGCTGAGCGGCGGCGCCTCCTTCGAAGAGGTGCTGCATGAGCTCGGTGTGACGGCGGAGCCTGCGCACTTCGTCGGTCGCACCGACCCGTCGATTCCGCCGCAGATCCGCGAGGCCGTGTTTCGCGCGCCCAAGCCCGAAGGCAAGCCGGTGTACCGGGCTTTGCCTCTCTCAGAGGGCGGTGCCGCGCTCGTCGCCATCACGAGCCTGCGCACGCACGGCGCTGCGGCGAATGCGCAGGCCGATGCCACGGCCGCCGAAAAGGCCCGTACGCGCCAGGGCGAAGGCGAGGTCGGCGCATATCTTGCCGAAGTGCGCCGCACGACCAGCGTGAAGAAGAATCCAAAAGCCTTTGAATAGTCGAGGGTTTTAGCCCTCGGCGGCCTCATGGGGCAGGCTCATTCCGACGGTGCTGAAGCCGCTGTCGACATGCAAGATCTCCCCGGTAATGCCCGCGGCAAGATCCGAGCACAAAAACGCCGCGGCATTGCCGACATCCTCGAGCGTGACATTGCGCCTGAGCGGCGCGACGCTGCCGACGTGGCTTAGCATCTTGCGAAAGCCGGAGATGCCCGCCGCCGACAAGGTCTTGATAGGTCCCGCCGAGATGCCATTCACGCGCACTCCGCCCGGGCCCAAATCCGCCGCCAGGAAGCGCACGTTCGCCTCCAGGCTCGCCTTCGCAAGACCCATGACGTTGTAGGCCGGGATCGAGCGCTCGGCCCCGAGGTAGGAAAGCGTGACGAGAGCGCCCGCGCGCCCTGCCATGAGCGGCTGCGCGCCGCGCGCGAGCGCCGTGAAACTATAGCTCGAGACATCGTGCGCGATGCGAAAGGCCTCGCGGCTCGTGGATTCGACAAAGCCTCCGGCGAGGGCCTCGCGCGGCGCGAATGCGACGGCATGCACGAGGATGTCGAGGTAGCCCCACTCGGCTTTGAGCCGCGCAAAGGCCGCATCGATCTCGGCGTCCTGCGTGACGTCGAGGGGCAGGGTGGGCGATGCGCCGCCCAGGCTCTCGGCAAGAGCGACGACGCGCCCTTTGAGTTTGTCATTGAGGTAGGAGAACGCAAGCTCGGCGCCCTCGCGGTGCATGGCCTGCGCAATTCCCCAGGCAATGGAGCGTTCGGTGGCGACGCCAACGATGAGCGCGCGCTTGCCGGCTAGAAATCCCATCAGCTGTGGCGGTTCAGAACCCGGATGATAAGTTTCTGCCCCGGCGAGAGACTCGGCGGGCTTGCCAGGCTGTTCCAACGGCTGATCTGCGCAACCGAAACCTGGAAGAGCCGCGAGATCTTCGAGAGCGTATCGCCGCTGCGAACGGTGTAGGTCACCGGTCGCGGACCTCCTGCGGAGCCGCCGCCCGAGGACTCAGAGCTTGTGGATACGAGCTTGATATGTTGGCCGGCGTGCAACGGGGAATCCACCTCCATGCCATTTAAGCTTGCAAGCTTATTGACGTCCATGCCCTGGCGTTGCGCGATGGCCCACAGGGAATCGCCGCGTTTCACCACATGGATGTGTCCATGCCGGCGCACGCGCCGCTCCGGACGGTCGAAGAGCTCCGCGGCGCGCGCCACCTTCGGCGGCAGTACCACCGGCGCGGGCACGCTCAAATCGGTTCCCAGCGTGAGTTTGCCGGCGGGCAGATCATTGAGCACGCGGATGACGTCGATGCTGGTGTTGAACTGGCGTGCCACTGAGGCGACCGAGTCCCCGGTCGCCACGCGGTAACGCGTGACGGGCATGCGCTCGGAGGGCGTGAGTTCGGCATTATTCTGGCGGAAGATCGCGACCGACTCCGGAGGCAGCAGAAGAAAGTGCGGGCCCGAGGGGTCGGTCGCCCAGCGGTGAAACGCCGGGTTCAACTCGTACAGATCCTCTTCTGAGAGGCCGGCAAGCTCGGCGGCGAGCTTCATATCGATCTGCCCCAACGTCTCGACGCGCTCGAAGCGCGGCTGGTTTGTGATCTTGCTGAAGGCGAGGCCGTAGCGCGCGGGGTCTGCGATCAGGCGCTTCATCGCCAGGAGCTTCGGCACGTAGGCGCGCGTTTCCAGCGGCAGCTTCAGGTTCCAGAAATCCAGCGGCTTGCCCTTGGCGCGGTTGGCGCTCAAGGCCTTCTCGACGTTGAGCTCGCCGCAGTTATAGGCGGCGATGGCGAGCAGCCAGTCGCCATTGAACTCATCATGCAGGTACTGCAGGTAATCGAGCGCCGCGTGCGTGGATTCGACCACATCGCGGCGTCCGTCGTACCACCAGTCCTGCTTGAGTCCGAAGCGCGAGCCCGTCCCGGGGATGAATTGCCACAAACCCGAGGCGCGCGCCCTGGAGTACGCGTAGGGCTCGTAGGCGCTTTCGATCATCGGCAGCAGTGCAAGCTCGAGCGGCATGCCGCGCGCCTCGATCTGCGAGGCGATGTCGTAGAGATAAAGCTCGGAGCGCTGAAACGATCTTTCCAGGTAATCGGGGTGATTCGCGAACCAGAAAAGCTGCGTATCGACGGCCTGCTCGGCAACGTCCTCGAGCTTGAAGCCGCCGCGCACGCGGTCGAAGAGATCCGCATAGGCGGTCGCAGCCGGCTGAACCGTCGGAAGCGGTTCCGAAGTATCGGGCACCTCAGGAGGGGGCGCGGCCTCCACCACCGCGACGGGCGCGGCTGGCGGCTTGACGGGAGCGTGCGCACAGCCTGCCGCTGCGAGGGTCGAAGACACCAACAGTGCTAAGCGAATGGGACGACTCAACGCCATCGTAACTTCGTATCCTAAAATCTTTCCGCTAGGCCCGCGTGCGCCGCCCCGGCGGGATCACGAGAATTGTCCCGGACGGCATGCTAAGGTCGGCCGGCGCGCGGGCGCGCGGCGCTGACGCAGCAAACTACGTGTTCGTTGAGTGGAATTTAACCGCTAAGTTCACATTATTGCCAGCTTTGGACGTGCACCGTGCGCAGTTCACACATTCTGGATCGTGAGGTCGCCCTGCAGCGCTGGTGGCAGGAAGCGCTGGGAGCCGCGCTCCTCGGGGCGGAATCCGAACTTCTGACTGAGGCTCTGGAAGATGTCTTCGGCTGGGAATTCCTCCAGGTGGGTGCCTGGGGCAATGCGCGCGAGCTCCTCGCGGGCAGCCGCACGCGCCGCCAGACCATCCTCGCGGCGGCGAAATTCGAGCGCGGGCCCGATGTCATCGGCCGCGCCTCGGCGCTGCCCATCGTCAGTGATTCGGTTGACGCCGTGCTTCTGCCGCACACGCTCGAATTTGCCGCCGACCCCTATTCCATCGTGCGCGAAGTGGATCGCGTGCTGGTCGCCGAAGGGCAGCTCATTGTCATGGGTTTTCGTCCCTGGAGCCTGTGGGGCCTGCGTGCCAGCGCGAGCCGCAGCGGCTTTCCGCCGGGAATGCGGCGCGTGCTCTCGCAGGGGCGGGTGGAGGAGTGGCTCGAGCTTTTGGGCTATGAGATCGTCGCCCGCCGGCGCTACCTTTATGCGAGCCCGTGGAGTCATCCGTCGGCGGGCGAGCCCGGGGCGAGGATCCTGCGGCGGGGCCTGGTGAATCCCTTGCCCCCGGGGGCGTATCTCCTCAAGGCGCGCAAGCGCGTCTACACACTGACCCCGGTACGGCCGCGCTTTCGCGAGAAGACTCCGGTCATCGGTCGCCTCGTCAAGCCCACGACGCGCTCGAGCCCGTGAGCACGGTTGAGATCTATACCGATGGTGCCTGCCGCGGCAATCCCGGGCCCGGCGGCTGGGCGGCGCTCCTGAGCGTCGCCGGGCGCGAAAAGGAAATCGCCGGCGCCGAGGCGCTCACGACCAATAACCGCATGGAGCTGACCGCTGTCATCCGCGCGCTGGAGTCGCTGCGCCGCCCCGTCAGCGCCAGGATTTTCACCGACTCGCAGTACGTGCGCCGCGGCATCACCGAATGGGTGACGGCCTGGAAGGCGCGCGGCTGGCTGACGGCGGACCGCAAGCCTGTGAAAAACCAAGATCTTTGGCAGCGCCTGGAGGCGCTTGCCGCCGCGCACCGCATCGAGTGGCATTGGGTGCCGGGCCATGCCGGCGTGCCGGGCAACGAACGGGTTGACCGCCTGGCAAATCAGGCGATCGAAGCGCTGGTCAGGTAGACTCGCGCGCCATGCGACAAATCGTCCTCGACACCGAGACGACCGGCCTCGAAGCCGAGCTCGGTCACCGCATCATTGAAATCGGCTGTATTGAGCTTGTGAACCGCAGGCCCACGGGCCGCACCTTTCATCGCTACGTGAATCCCGAGCGCGACATCGACGCTGCTGCGCTCGGCGTGCACGGCATTGCGCGCGCCGACCTTGCGCGCGAGCCGCTCTTCAGCGACATCGCCGACGAGCTCCTCGCCTTCATCGCCGACGCCGAGCTCGTCATCCACAACGCCGCATTCGACGTGGGCTTTCTCGATGCGGAGCTTGCGCGCACGAGCGCGCCGGCGCGCACCATCGCGTCGATTGCCCAGGTGCTCGATACTCTCGCGCTCGCGCGCCAGCTGCACCCGGGCCAGCGCAACAACCTTGATGCGCTATGCAAGCGCTACAGCGTCGACAACTCAAACCGCGATCTGCACGGCGCGCTCCTCGACGCACGCCTCCTGGCAGAGGTCTATCTCGCCATGACCGGCGGCCAGGCGGCGCTCGCGCTCGATGACCGAGGATTCGCGCAGCGCGGCGACACGGGCGGCGCAGCCGCGCGCGCGTCACTGCGCTCGGGCGGCCCGCTCGTCGTCATCGTGGCAACTGCCGAGGAGCTCGTTGCGCATGAAGCCCTGCTCGCCCTCGTTGCGAGGACGAGCGGCCGGTGCGCCTGGGGCGCCGCGGATGCCGCGGCCAGGCTCGCAGAGCCCAAAACCGGCGCTATCGCCTGACGGGGTCGATGATTTTGCTTAGCTTGCGCAAATGTCGCATTGGCGTCGTGGGTCTGGGGTATGTGGGGCTGCCGCTCGCCGTGGAATTCGGCAAGCACTTCGCGACTGTCGGTTTTGACGTCAAGGCCGGGCGCATCGCCGCGCTGAAACGCGGCGTCGACACGACCCTGGAAGCCTCCAAGGCCGAGCTCAAGAGCGCAACGCAGCTCACCTTCTCAACAGACCTTGCCGAGCTTAAACGCTGCCGCGTATTCATCGTCACGGTTCCAACTCCCATCGATGCCTACAAACGGCCCGATCTGACGCCGCTTATTCGCGCCAGCGAAAGCGTCGGCCGGGCCCTCAGGAAGGGTGCGGTCGTGGTGTATGAATCGACGGTCTACCCGGGATGCACGGAGGAGATCTGCGTGCCGATTCTGGAGCGCGAGTCGGGCCTCAAGTTCAACCACGATTTCTTCGCCGGCTACAGCCCCGAGCGCATCAATCCGGGCGACAAGGAGCATCGCCTGCCGAGCATCCGCAAGATCACCTCGGGCTCGACCCCGGAGGCTGCCGAGTTCGTCGAT
>Ga0302314_10010785_pt1 | contig 15955 bp, 13 predicted proteins | sample III_Palsa_N2_3_FD_200533 | JGI IMG/M metagenome (GOLD analysis project Ga0302314, IMG submission 200533) | Peat permafrost microbial communities from Stordalen Mire near Abisko, Sweden - III_Palsa_N2_3 | ecosystem: Environmental > Terrestrial > Soil > Palsa > Peat permafrost | place: Sweden... | reverse complement strand
GCGATAGCCTCGCCAACACAGCCCGACGAGGCTGGGCAAGTAGTGCCGGTCATGCGACCGGGCTGAGGCCGAAGGGTTTGATTGGCTGCGGGGGCGGCATATTTGTCGAGAATGTCTCCAGAAGACACTGGATGCAGTTTAAAGCGACGATGAGAGCGTGTGAGAGCGAGCGGAATGCCTTTGCCATTTGCGCCGCGAAGCCTTCGAAGCCGAGGATATTGAGCACGCGGGTAAAGTTGTAGCAGAGCGCCATCAAGCTCCATTCGCCGCGCACCTTGTTGAAGCCGCGAACGAGGAAGTGCCGATAGCCGGCGCGGCATTTGAGCGTGCCGAAGGGATGTTCGACGATGGCGGAACGACGACGCATCAGGTCGCCTGCGCTTTGCATCCGCGCCCGGTGACGTTCGAGAACATCCTCGTGCTCCCAGCGACGGATGATGCGTTGAGATGCCTTCGGGGTGAGGCACTTGGCTCTTGACGGGCACGCCCGGCAGATCTTCGTGCGGCTCGCGTAGCGGATCTCGACGCGGCCACTTGTGTTTGTCCAGCGCCCCTCCATCGGACACAGCACTTGGCCGGCCGGACAAGTGTAGGCATCGGCTGCGGCGTCATAGCTGAAGTTCTTGAGGCCGAAGCGGCCTGCCTTCTCAGGCAGCCCGTTGCCCTCCGAAGGCGGCACATAGGCGACGATGCCGTCATCCTCGCACGCCTTCAGTTCGGTGCTGCTGTAATAGCCTTCGTCGGCCAGCACCTGCAGTGTCTCCGCATCAAGGGCCTCTTGGGCAGCTTTTGCCATCGTATGGAGTTGGCCGACATCGCTGCTGTCGTTCACCACTTCGCTCGCAACAATGAGCTTGTGCTTGTCGTCCACGACAGCTTGCACGTTGTAGCCCGCAACACCTTGACCGCCCTTGACCAGAAGCCGGGCGTCAGGATCGGTCAGAGACAACTGCGTCTCACCGCTCGCCTCCAGCAGATCGAGATCGGCTTGCGCGCGCGCGCGCTTGGCCATCAGCGCCGCTGCTTTGGCGCCGATATCGCCGCCATCATCGTGGCCGTCGCTCCTCGGCGGCTTGGCTTCCGCCGCATCATTGTCTTCAAGAGACCTGCCGTAAGCCTCGATCTCCTGGTCCAGCTTTGCGATCTGTGCGCTGAGCCTCTTGCGCGTGAAGATGCTCGCCTTGCTGGCATCGCCATGAAAGAACGAGCCGTCGATTGCGACAACGGCTCCCCCGACAAGCCCAAGCTCGCGGGCCAACAGCACGAAGCCGCGGTTCGCCGCCTTCAGGGCCTTCCAGTTCTCCTTGCGAAAGTTGGCGATCGTCCGATAACCCGGCCGCAGGTTCTTCAACAGCCAGATCAGCTCCAGATTGCGGCACGCTTCTCGCTCCAGCCGCCGCGACGACCGGACCTGGTTGATGTAGCCGTAAAGATAGAGCTTCAGCAGATCGGCTGGATCATAGGGCGGCTGCCCCATGGCTTCCGCGCCTCGGCCAGTATGACGGAAGCCCAGCTTGGCAAGGTCGAGCACACAAACGAAGCTCTCGATCGCCCGGACCGCATTGTCCGGCCCAACATAGTCCTCAATCCGGGCTGGAAGCAGGCTGGCCTGATCCCGGCTCTCGCCGCTCTTGAATGTGCGATTCGTCATGAGCAGAATCGTACATCAACTCTCGAAAAGGCCTAGTTCTTGCCCAGCCTCGACCGGCAAATCAGCAAAAACCTGTCCAGCCCCTTTTGCAAAAAGATTTCTGTTTTCATCCGACCCAAATCATCTCTTTATTTCGCGCTGTCTCCCGCCCTCTTGGAGGGGCGTATCGCGATCGTCACGGACGTTGGGCGCGGGATGCGGTGGACGCGGATGCGCTTTTGACGAACAGCGCGTGACGCGGACGGCGAAGTCGTGTGGTCCTGACGCCCCGACGCTGGCGTCAAGTTCGCAAGAAGCAAGCTTCTTGCGGGCGACGGTGACAACAAAGCCCGGTCACCGGGGAGAGCACGAAGGAAACCGTTAAAACCATTGCGTGCGGGAATGCCGGGTGATCCCGGTGGACCTGTGGTGACGACACTCGTGTGCTTTCTACACTTTGCGCACGAGGCTGCGGGTGCAACGGGCACCCGGCATTCCCCACGCCCTCTTTAGGGCGCGAAAGTTTTCGGCAAAGCTCGGGCGCATGGTGTCGCGAGAATGCGAAGCCGTACTCTGCCGTCATCGCCCGACTTGATCGGGCGACCCAGTATTCCAGGGCGTCAATGATGGAAACGAAAAGCTGCGGCGTACTGGATACCCCGCTTTCGCGGGGTATGACGGCCTTTAGTGGAGCGACGCTGGCGCTACATTTCAGTATTGCGCATTACGGTGAAAGCGATCGACGGTCTCAGGCCGCATCCCGTCCCGTGTTGACGGCGTCGCCCGCCAGCGCGCGATCCAGTCCCATCGCCGCCAGCAGTTTCAGCATCTCGAGCCGGGCGGTGATGTGCGACATGGTCGGGCGGGTGCTCAGCGTGGCCTCATCGAGATCATCGACCGCGGTCAACCCGCGCGGGTAAAATTCACGGAAAATCACCCGTTCGGCGAGCCCCTCGATGTGACGGAAGTTGAGCCGTCGCGAGAGCTCCTGCAGGCCGTCGCCGACCAGTCGCTTGTTGCGCGAACCGATCGACGAAAGCCGGTTGCGCAATACGATCCAGTCGATGGTGCCGGAATCACGCACGCGGCGCTGGCCGCGCGCGTCCTCCACCATCTGCGCGTAGTGGCTGACGCCGGTGACGCGCGAGGTCTCGGGACAGACGCTGCCGAGCACGTCGAGGTCGACGAAACTGTCGTTCAGCGGCGTGATCAGAATATCCGCAAGCGAATGCGCATGCCGCGACAAATAGCTGTCATGACCGGGGGTATCGATGACGACGACGCCATACCGGTCCGCCAGCGTATCGACGCTGTCCTCGAGCGCCTTGCAGCCGGCGGCCTCTTCATCCGCCGTCGGATAATTGAGATTGCCGAAACAGAAATGCTCGGGAATGTCGAGATTGCGACCTGCCTGCTTGGCCCAGGCGCGCCGGTTGTCGACATAATGGGTGAAGCTCTTTTGCCGGGTATCGAGGTCGATGGTGGCGACGCTTTGTCCCGATTTGGTCAGGGCGACCGCGACATGCATGGCGACGGTGGACTTGCCCGATCCGCCTTTTTCGTTGCCGACAACGATCACCCGGGCCGACGGGGCGCGAACTGCATTTTCAACCGACATGAGACCGCCTTCGAAAAGGGATGGACATTCGAGCTAAGTCTGCCAAGTGCGCAATTAGCTTTGATTCTCGGACTTCCCGCAAGCATGACTGACGGCAAACTCCACAAGATCAGCCGCTGCAGTGCAGCACGAGGGAGTCCAAACGTCATGAGTTTTGCGTTGCGGCGAACGCGGTTACGGCCGCTTTCTCTCGGTCGCGACCGGTGCCGGTGCCGGCGTCGCGGTGTTGGACGGACCGAACAGCAGCCGCGTCGGATTCTTGTCGAGATTGTTCACGGCGCGGCTGATGTCGCCGAGGGTACGGCGGCCATCGGTCATCAAGGCGCCCGAGCGCTTGTCGAAATCCTCGGCCAGTTCGCGGATCGATTTCACCGTCAGGAACAGTTCGCCGCCTTCCTTGCCGCCGGCCAGCGTGTCCAGCCCGAGCATCAGGCTATCGGCCTTGCTCATCACGCCATCGACCTTGAGCATGACGTTGTCGATCTTCTCGGAGTTGCGCGCCAGCGACGCGGTGAAGGTCTCGAGGTTATGCAGCGAGTTCTTGACCGCCTCCTGGTTGTCGGCGACCACGCGGTTGATGTTCTGCAGCGTGCCGCGGATGGCTTCGGTGACGTCCTGCAGGGCGTTGGGATCGGCGGTCAGCACGGGAATGCCATCTTCATCCACCGGCGCCGGCGGCGCGGCCTCCTGGCCGCCTTTCAGCGAAATCGCGGCGACTCCGGTCAGGCCCTGGAATTCGAGCCCCACCAGCGTGTCCTTGCGGATCGGGGCGTTGTTCTCGATCATCGCGAGCGCGACCACACGGCGCGGATTGTCCAGCTTGACCGACATCACTTCGCCTATCCGGATACCGTTGAAATTCACGCTGCCGCCGTTGCGCAAGCCGGAGGCCGGCCCTTCGAAGATGATGCGCAGCGGGGTGCGCGCCTTGGTGGTGTGGAGGCTCTGGAACCACATCACGAAGCCGAACGCCGCGGCAATCACCGCCAGCGTGAACGATCCGATCAGGACGTAATTCGCCCGCGTTTCCATCAAAACAACTCCGGCACCGAATATTGACTAGTCCACTGGCCTATCGAGACCTTCTACCCCGAGCTCTAGCCCATGACGGCGCGGGCACGCTTGCCGTGGAAATAGGCCCTCAACCAGGGATGCTGCGAGGCCTGCATGTCGGCCATCGATCCTGCGGCAATGATCTTACCGTTCCCTAAAACGGCGATACGATCGCAAGCGGCGTAAAGACTGTCCAAATCGTGCGTTACCATGAAAACGGTCAGCCCCAAAGTTCGCTGCAAGGTGCGGACCAGTTCGTCGAAATCGCCGGCGCCGATCGGATCGAGGCCCGAGGTCGGCTCGTCGAGGAAGACAAGTTCGGGATCGAGCGCGAGCGCGCGCGCCAGCGCCACGCGCTTGATCATGCCGCCGGAGAGTTCGGAGGGAAAGCGATCGGCCACCTCGGGACGCAGTCCGACCATGCCGAGCTTGGCGATCATGATTTCGTCGAGCAGCCGCTGCGAGACGTTGAGATATTCGCGCACCGGAAACTGGATGTTCTGTCGCACGGTCAGCGAGGAGAACAGCGCGCCCTGCTGGAACAGGATTCCCCAGCGCCGCTCGACACCACGCCGCTCCCTGGCGCTCGCGGCATCGAGATCGATGCCGAACACTTCGATGCGCCCGGCCACCTTCGGCACGAGGCCGATGATGGTTCGCGTCAGCACCGACTTGCCCGCACCGGACGGGCCGACGAAGCCGAGGATTTCGCCGCGCTTGACGTCGAGATCGAGTCCGTCGAGCACACGCGTCGCGCCGAACTGCACCGTGATGTCGCGAACCCGGATGATGGCATCGGAGACTTTAGGCGCCAAGTTGCTTTTTGACGTCATGTCACTTGCTGGCGTCATGTCACATTCCGATCGAGGCGAAGAAGATCGCAAACACGCCGTCCATGACGATGACAAAGAAGATCCCTTTCACCACCGAGGACGTGGTGTGCTGACCGAGCGATTGAGCGCTGCCCTCGACCGCGAGCCCCTCGACGCAGGCGACGATCCCGATCACCGCGGCCATCACCGGCGCCTTGATGATGCCAACCGTGAAATGATCGATCGAGATCGCATCGCGCAGCCGCAGCAAGAACGCTTCGGGATCGACCCCGCCGTACAACCACGCCACCAGCCCGCCGCCATAGAGTGCGGCCATCGCGCCGATAAAGGCCAGGATCGGCAGCGCGATGATCAGCGCCAGCATCCTCGGCAGGATCAAAACCTCGATCGGGTCGAACCCCATGGTGCGGAGCGCATCGATCTCCTCGCGCATTTTCATCGAACCGAGTTCGGCGGTGTAGGCGCTGCCGGAGCGACCGGCCACCATGATCGCCACCAGCAGCACGCCGATCTCGCGCAGCACCAGCACGCCGAGCATGTCGACCACGAAGATGTCGGCGCCGAACCGGCGGAAATGGAAGATGCCTTGCTGGGCAATGATGCAGCCGATCAGGAACGTAATGAGGCCGACGATCGGCACCGCGCGCCAACACACCTGTTCGAGATGATGCACGGTCGATGTCAGGCGAAAGGTGGTTGGGTGAAGCATGACCCGGCCGGTCGCGGCCAGCACGGCGCCGAGCATGTCGACCAATTCGACGATGGTGGTGCCGAAGCCGGCCACGCTGCGGCCGGCCTGATCCAGCATCCCGGTGATGGTCACCGATGTGGCAGCGGCAGCCGGCGCGGTTTTGACCCGGCGCACCTCATCGACCAGGCTGGAATAGTTGGCCGAAAGGCCCGCGATCTTCGCCTCGATGCCACCCTGGGTCAGGCTGCGGCGCAGCCGCTCGATCAGCCAGGCGCCGAAGGTGTCGAGCTTATCGATCTGCGAGACGTCGATGAAAATGTTGGGCCGGCTTCCCGTCAGCTTTTCGGCATCGGCCACCAAAGGTTCGAGCACCGGCGCAAAGCGCGCGGTCCACGATCCCGCCGCGCACAGCGCCAAGCCATTGCCTTGGGCAATCCGCTCCAGTGTCGGGTCGCCGTTCATTATGCCGGCTCCTGCGCCGATTCTGCACTACCCGATTCTGCACTACCCATCACGATGAAAGTTCCCACCACGCCGCCGCCTGCTTGTAGAAACGGTCCCTAACCAGCCATACTTGGTCACGCCGGGCAAGCATACGGTTCAGAAATTGCCAGATATTAAAATGACTTCCAGCCAGAACCTGAAACTTAGCGCCCGAATCGAGCGCTGGCCGATCGCAGGTTCCTTCACTATCAGCCGCGGCGCCAAGACCGAGGCGGTGACGGTGGTGGCCGAAGTCAGCCGCGGCGGCCTGACCGGGCGCGGCGAATGCGTTCCCTATCCCCGCTACGGCGAGACGCCGGAAGCAACGCTGGCCGCCCTCAAATCGATGCGGGAGCCGTTGCGGCGCGGGCTTAGCCGGCAGGCCCTGCAGAAAGCAATGCCGGCAGGCGCTGCTCGCAATGCGCTGGATTGCGCGTGGCTCGATCTGGAGGCCAAGACCGAGGGCCTGCGCGTCTGGGATCTGCTCGGACGCCCGGTCCCGCGGGCCTGCGTCACCGCCTACACCATCTCGCTGGGAACGCCGGAGGCGATGGCGGCGGCGACCGCCAGCGCCGCGCATCGGCCGCTGCTCAAGATCAAGCTCGGCGGCGACGGCGACGGCGCGCGAATCGCGGCCGTGCGCCAGGCCGCGCCCGATTCCGAGCTCATTGTCGACGCCAACGAGGCATGGACATCAGACAATCTGGAGCAACATCTGGCCGAATGCGCAGGTGCGGGCGTCACCTTGGTCGAGCAGCCGCTTCCGGCCGGCCGCGATGAAGCGCTGGCGCGCATCAGGCGGCCACTGGCAGTCTGCGCCGACGAAAGCGTGCACGATCGCTCGACATTGGCGGGACTGCGCGAGCGCTACGACGCCGTCAACATCAAGCTCGACAAGACCGGCGGACTGACGGAGGCGCTGGCGATGGCGGATGCGGCGCGCGCGCTCGGATTTGAAATCATGGTCGGCTGCATGGTCGCGACCTCGCTGGCGATGGCGCCGGCGATGCTGCTGGCCAGCGATGCGCGATTTGTCGATCTCGACGGTCCCCTGCTGCTGGCGCGCGACCGCGACGGCGGATTGCGTTACGACGGCAGCCTGGTCTATCCGCCGGAGGCGGCGCTGTGGGGATGATGGGTAAACCGATCGCGCGCCAGCCACATCACCAGTCCGCCCAAAGCCGCCATCGCGGCCATCATGTGGTAGACGCCCTGCCCATAGCGCGCATAGACCACCCCGCACAGGATCGACGTCGTGCTGGCGAAGATGCCGCCGCAGGCGGTGAGATAGCCCTGCCCGCGCGCCATCATCTGAGTAGGCACCTGCCGCACCATCAGCCCCATGATGCCTACCTGCGTCAGCCCGAAGGTGAGGCCGTGCCCGAGCTGAACCAGGGCAAGGATCGGAAGCGGCGGGTCCTGCGCGGTGATCGTCCAGCGCGCTACCGCACTGGCCGCAGCGATCACCACCAGCACGGCCGACGGCAGCGTGAAGCGCGGCGAGAGCGCGAACAGCACGATCTCGGCGATGACGCCAAGCGCCCAGAGCCCCGCGATCGTCAGCCCGCTGAAGCCCGCCTGCTGCCAGGCGATCGATGCGAAGATATAATAGGCGGCGTGGCTGCTCTGGATCAGCGCCGAGGAGACGATGATGACGAGGAAGCCGGGATCGCGCAGCAGCCGGCGCGCGCCGTGCGTCGGCGCCGAGGTCACCGCGGCATGGTCAAGCGGCTGCAGCGTCAGCCCGACGATCGCGCCGAGCACGGTCGCGCCCGCGATGATCCATATCAGATGAACCTGCGCGACGTAGCCGAGCAGCAGCCCGCTCCCGAGCGCGCCGACCACGAAGGCGGCCGAGCCCCAAAGCCGCAGCGGCCCGTAATTGAGCCCGTAGCGCGCCACGCCGCGCAGCGCATAGGCATCCGTCAGCGGCACCATCGGGGTCCAGACGCAGCAGGTCAGCGCATAGACCAGCAGCACCGCCAACGCCTCGCGCTGGGTGCCCAAGACGAAGAAGCCGAACGCGGTGGCGAAGCCCGTGAGCATGATGGCGCCGCGCAGCATCCGGCGCCGTTCGGCCGCGCCGGTGACCAGCGGCAGCACGGTGAAGCGCGTTACCGGCGGCACCGCCGTGATGATGCCGATCCAGGTGGCATCGATGCCGATCGCCTTCAGCCACACCGTGAAGAACGGCAGATGGACGCCGGTCATCCCGAACAGCGTGGCGTAAAACGCCGCCAGCCGCGCCGCGAATCGCCTGGCTGCGTCGTGAGATGGGATGGGGATTTGTGATTCGGCGGGCATCAATTCAATTGCGATTCGCTTGATATCGTGATGATCGTTAGCGTAACGCGCGGTGATTTGCGCGATGAGTTTAGCATGGCCGACGAAGCATTCGCCCTATCGCCGATCTCCGCTCGCGCGGCACAGCCGCGCGAGGAAGATTACGACGCGATCAGCGAAGCCTTCATGGAGACGTCGCGGGGCCGCTGGTTCCTCGGCGAATACGCCAAGCGCAACCGCAATGCCGACACCCGCATGGTGCTCGACGTGGTGGAGCGGATCGAACAGTCGCTCGCCGCCCAGAAGCAGCCGCAGCCCGAACCGGTCCCGGACACCAGGCTCGCGGACGCGCTGGTCGCCGTCAAGGCGACGCTGAACGAGGCGAGAGCGGCGGCTTCCGCCGCGGTCGATAGCCTCGCGCTGGAGCAACATCTGGCGCCGGTGCGCAAGGGCGCCCGGGTGATCCGGGAAATCTCCTGGCGATGGCGCGAAATCGGCGCCGATGGCCGGATTTGCGATCTGCTCGATTCGCAGGTCAGCGCCATCGAGGCAAGCTGCGGGGAGATCTCGTCGGCCGATCCGCACGCCGCATTGGCTGCCGCATTCGATCTGATCGGCGGAAGTATCGCGGCGTTTGACGACGGCGACGACGCGCCCGCCGAAGCCACCGTGGAGGTTGCTGCCGCGGCGCCCTCGCCCGCGCCATCGGGCGAAACGCCTGGCGCCGCCATGGAGCCGGCACAGACATGCCCCGATGACGCCGAAGCGGCCGCCGGCACGCAGGCCTTATCGCTTCACGCCTCGTCGGGTGAGGTCTTGTCGGCTAAGGTCCTGTCGGTTGAGACTTTGTCGACCCAGACCGCGCCGGTCGAAGAGGCCGTTACCACGGCGCAAACCATCTCGGAAGCGAACGTCGAAGCCGCGGAAGCCGCCACCGTCACGGTTCAAGCGACAGATGCCGTGGTGGGCTCTGTCCCGGAGGTCACGGCCGAAGCCGCCGACGCCCATGACGAGGCGGTGCTCGACATGATCGCCGCCGAGATGGCCGCCTTTGATCCGTCCGACGAGGATGGAGATGCCGATACCGACGACTTCGAGATGCAGCTGGCAAATCCGCCGTCGGCGGAGCCTGCGACGATCGCATCAACGGCCGAGAAAACATCGGAGAAAACATCGGTCGCACTGGAGATCGTGCCGGCCATTGAACTGCCCGCCGCGCCGCCGCCTCAGCCTGCGCTCGAGCCCGCGCTTGAACCTTCGATTGGTTCGACGCTCATCGCCAACGGATTCCTGCGAAAGCCCGCGGTTTCGGCGTCCGATCCGCTGGCGGCGATCCGGCGCATGAGCCAGATCGAGAAGATCGCGCTGTTTTCCTGATCGCTCTCGTGCGTTCTTGAGCTAAGCAACCAGCCGCGCGAACAGATCCGCGTCAACATTGCCGCCCGACAGCACGATGACGACATTCTTGCCACGCACGTCGATGCGTCCGGCGAGAAGCGCTGCGAGGCCGACAGCGCCACCGGGCTCGACCACGAGCTTCAGCTCTCGATATGCAAACGCGACGGCCGCGCCCACTTCATCCTCCGACGCGGTGACGCCCTCGGCGAGCAATTGGCTGTTGATCGAGAAGGTGATCTTGCCGGGCATCGCAGCCATCAACGCATCGCAAATGGTGCGGCCTTTGGCATGATGGGCTTCGCGATGTCCCGCACGCAGTGACAGCCCGTGATCGTTATATTCTTCCGGTTCGGCGACGATCACCGCGGTTTGCGGAAAACGGGCTTTCACGGCGGTCGCAACGCCCGCGATCAGGCCGCCGCCCGATGCCGGCGCAACCACGATATCCGGCACCAGGCCGAGCGCGGCCATGTCCTCGGCGATCTCCCGACCCAGCGTGCCCTGCCCTGCGATCACCAGCGGATCGTCATAGGGCGGCACCAGCGTCGCGCCGCGCTGGCGCGCAATGTCGCCGGCGATGGCTTCGCGATCCTCGCGCGCGCGATCGTACAACACGACTTCCGCGCCATAACCCTTGGTGCGCTCGCGCTTCGACAGCGGCGCGTCCGCCGGCATCACGATGGTCGCCTGCATGTTCAGGATCCGCGCCGCCGCCGCCACGCCTTGGGCGTGATTGCCGGACGAGAACGCCACCACGCCGCCGCCGCGCGCACTCATCGGGATCGACGACAGTTTGTTGAAGGCGCCGCGGAACTTGAACGATCCGGTCCGCTGCAGCAGTTCCGGTTTCAGGAACACCGTGGCGCCGACCCGCTCGCTGAGAACCGGCGGTGACAGCAACGGCGTTCGCACCGCGAACGGCGCGATCACCTTTGCGGCGGCGTCGATATCGGAAGAGGTAACGGGCAGCACTGAGGATTGATCGGTCATGCCCCACTTCTATCGCGTCGCAGGGCTTACCGGCAAGGTGCCGGGCGGGGGGTCAGGCGACGAAACGCGGGCGCTTGGGCTCGAATTCAACCGCATCGCTGGCCGGATCGGCGTGGCGGATATCGGCCATCTGGTCGACAAACGCCCGCGCGGAAGCTTCCCAGGTGTGTTTTGCGGCAAACTCGAGGCAGGCTTGCGGCGAGATGGTCAGGGCTTGCAGGCACGCCGCCCGCAAATCCTCGTTCAATACGCCAACCGGCGCGGAGCCGATCACATCGCGGGGACCGGTGACGGGGAAGGCGGCGACCGGCAAGCCGCTGGCCAGAGCCTCCAGAAGCACGAGGCCAAACGTGTCGGTCCGGCTCGGAAACACGAAGACGTCAGAAGCCGCATAGGCCTGCGCCAGTTCTTCACCCTGGCGGGAGCCCAGAAAAACCGCCTGCGGGTATTTTCGGGCCAGGGCCGCGCGCGCCGGCCCGTCGCCGACAATCAGCTTGGTTCCGGGCAAATCGAGCGCGAGGAATGCCTCGAGGTTCTTTTCGACCGCGACCCGGCCGACACAGACAAAAATGGGGCGCGGCAGGCCAAGGTCGACGGTGCGCGGATGGAACAGTTTGGCGTCGACGCCGCGCGGCCATAACACCACGTTGCGAAAGCCGCGCAGGCGCAACTCGGTCGCAAGCGCCGGGGTTGCCGCCATCACCGCCTGGCTCGGGCCATGGAACCGGCGCAGCGCAGCCCAAATCCAGGATTCGGGAACCGGCAACCGCGCCGAGATATATTCGGGAAAGCGGGTGTGAAAGCTGGTGGTGAACGGCAACCGATGCTTGCGGCAGTAACGGCGCACCAACAGTCCGATCGGCCCTTCGGTCGCGATGTGAATGCTGTCGGGCCGCGCCGCCTCGATCAACTGCGCGGTCTTTGACGGGCCCGGCAGCGCCAGCCGCAGATCCGGATAGCTCGGCATCGCGAAGGTGCGGAATGATTGCGGCGTCAGGAAGCTGATCTCGATGCCGAAGGCTTCGGCAGCTTCTGCCATCATCGCCAGCGTGCGTACCACCCCGTTGACCTGAGGGTGCCACGCATCTGTCGCGACCAGGATCCGCATCAGGCCGCGCGGGCCGTCACGGCGGCAACCGGAGCCGCCCGCCGCTGCGGATCGGTCCAGCTGATGATTTCAAAACGGCCGTCTTCATGCTCGACCAGCGCGGTGCAGCTTTCGACCCAGTCGCCGCAATTCATGTAACGGATGCCATGCTCGTCGCGGATGGTGGCGTAGTGGATGTGACCGCATATCACGCCATCCGCGCCGTGACGGCGGGCTTCGGCGGCGAGCGTCTGCTCGAAGGCGCCGATATAGTTCACGGCGTTCTTCACCTTCAGCTTTGCCCATTGCGACAATGACCAATACGGCACGCCGAAGGCGCGGCGGAAGAAGTTGACCAGGCGATTCATCTGGATCGCGAAATCATAGGCCTTGTCGCCGAGATGGGCGAGCCAGCGCGCGTTCTGCACCACGAGATCAAAGATATCGCCGTGAATGACCAAGTAGCGCCGGCCATCGACACCGGTATGGATGGTGTTTTCGACGACGTCGATGCCGCCAAAATGCGTGCCGTAATAATTTCGCAGGAATTCGTCGTGGTTGCCGGGCACGTAGATGATCTTGGCACCCTTGCGCGCCTTGCGCAGCATCTTCTGCACGAAGTCGTTATGCGATTGCGGCCAGTACCAGTTGGATTGCAGCGCCCAGCCATCGACGATATCGCCGACGAGATAGATGGTGTCGGCATCATGGACACGAAAGAAGTCCAGCAATCGTTCGGCTTGCGAGCCGCGTGCGCCGAGGTGGACGTCGGAGATAAACAAAGTGCGAAAGCGCCTTTCGGGGCTCTCTTCACTCACAGAGTCACTTCCCATGGGCGAGCACCTAACACAATCCCGTGACATTGCGATGACGATTCACGTACGCATCGTAGACCGACGCCCGCCGCAGATTCGCGGTTCCAACGGCGCCTCGCCCGAGATCGGATGTCCCCACTCGCCACCAGGAGGTCTGAATCGAATCAGACGTCTGTTTTCGATATCAGGCAGATAGCAGTGCTGTGCGACAACGAGGCGACAGATGGGGAGGATCTGCCCGCCAATCCGGGCGAACGCCGGACCACGAGGGCCCGTCCTGTTGCCTCTCAATAAAACCGGTGGAAATGGTGGACCGGCCCGTGGCCGCGCCCGACATCGAGGCGATCGGCCGCGGCGATCGCGGCGCTGATCCAGGCCTTGGCGCGGCTGACGGCGGTTTCCATGTCCTCGCCCTTGGCGAGGCCCGCCGCGATCGCGGAGGAAAGCGAGCAGCCGGTGCCATGGGTGTTTTGGGTGGCCAGGCGCGGTGCCGCGAGTGCGATGGTGCCGTTACCGCCAAAAAGATAATCGGTGCTCTCGGCGCCCTGTCCGTGGCCGCCCTTGATCAGCACCGCGCGGCATCCCATCGCCAGCAGCCGCTGGCCCTGGCTTGCAATGGCGGCCTCGCTGGCTGCGACCGGCTCTTCCAGCAGGGCCGCGGCTTCCGGCAGATTGGGTGTGATCAGCGAGGCGCGCGGAATGAGTTCGGTTCGCAGCGCTGCGACCGCGTCCGCCGCCAGCAGAGGATCGCCCGATGTCGCGACCATCACCGGATCGAGCACGATCTGTTTCGGCGACCAGCGCGTCAATCCGGCGACGATGGCGTCGATCGTTGCGCGCTGCGCCACCATCCCGATCTTGACGGCGTTGACGTTAAGATCAGAGAACACCGCGTCGATCTGCGCGGTGACGAAATCGGCCGGCACCTGATGAATGCCGCTGACGCCGGTCGTGTTCTGCGCGGTCAGGGCCGTGATGACGGAAGCGCCATAGACACCGAGCGCTGAAAACGTCTTCAGGTCGGCCTGCACGCCGGCGCCGCCTGACGAATCCGAGCCCGCAATGGCAAGCGCAACCGGTATCGTCATGGCGTGGGCAGCCACAATTCGGGAGGCGTCTTGGAGCTCATGTCCTGTCCTAGCGCGCGATGACTTTTCTTCGAATCGTCATCCCGCTCTATCCCTTTATTTGAGCATGATCTCGGAGCAAACGCTTCGCGTTTGTCCCGGGGAAAGCCGGTATCCACTTTTCCGGATCATGCTCTAGCGCGGCGTGGTATTGCCAGCAAGTTCGCTTGCCATGGCCCCCTGAATTTGGCTCTATTGCCCCCTCAAGCGACGCCCTTCGGAGACGACAGCGATGGTTCCTTTTTTCGTCCAGTTCAAATGCAAGCTCGGCCAATCCTATGCCGTCGCTAATGCGCTCGCCGAGGCCGAGATCGCCTCGGAAATCTACTCCACGGCGGGCGACTACGACCTGCTGGTCAAGTTCTATGTCGATAACGACACCGATATCGGTCACTTCGTCAACGAGAAGGTCCAGGTCATTCCCGGCATCCAGGACACCCATACCATCATCACGTTCAAGGCGTTCGGCACCGGCTAGATTGCGGCGATCATTTTTCAAAAATAACAAAGCGATGGCCGAACAAGAGGCCAATTCGTGGCTCCCAACAAAGCCGGCACATCCTGCACAGTGACGCCGCATTAACGACTTTGCGGCGATAATTCGCAGGGTGGGCCTGCGGCCCGGCAGGACCAGGCACCGACGATGAACACTGCTCACGCCGCATCAGGGCACAGCCAGACCAGCGGTCTGACCGCAGCGGCCTTGCGCGTGCATCCACTGCTTGCGATTATGCTGATTGCTGCGGCGATCCGTTTGCCGCTCGCCTTCTGGCCGAACACTCATCACAACGACGAGATATTCCAGTATCTTGAGCCGGCCTGGCGCATGCTCGGCCACGACGGCACCGTAACGTGGGAGTGGCGCAGCGGCATGCGCGGTTGGCTGCTGCCGACGCTGATAGCCGGTCCTGTCGCAGTTGGCGATTGGCTCGTTCCCGGTGGGATGGGAGCGTTCGTCCTGCCGCGCCTCGTCGCCGCGATAGTATCGCTCTCGATCGTCGCCTCAGCCTGGACGTTCGGCGCACGCGTATCCCGGACGCATGCGATTATCGCCGGCTTCGTCACGGCGATCTGGTTCGAACTGTTGAATTTCGCACCGCATATCCTGGGGGAACCGCTGGCAACTGCGATGCTGTTGCCTGCGGCGCTGTTGCTGACACGCCCCGCTCCAACGCAACGGAACTTGACAGCAGCCGGAGCGTTGCTTGCGCTCACCATCCTCTTTCGTTTCCAGTACGCACCGGCGGTCGCGGCGCTCGTGGTTGCTGCGTGCTGGCGCCATTGGTACAAAATCGCTCCAATGACAATTGGCGGCGTCGCAGTGCTGATGGTGGGCGCCGTCGCCGATGCAGCGCATGGTGCGGTGCCGTTCGCCTGGCTTGTCGTCAATGTTCAGCAGAATCTGCTGCTCAATCGCGCCGCCGATTTCGGCGTGACGCCCGCCACCACCTATGTGAATAGCTTCTGGTTCATGTGGTCGATCGCAATCGTGCCGCTGGCGGTTGCCATTGCGCGAGGCCGGCGATATGCGCCCGAGCTCATGTGGGTCGCCTTCGTTAACATCGCGTTCCACAGCCTGATCGGTCATAAGGAATATCGGTTCATCTTTCTGTCTGTTGCGCTGCTGGTCATTATCGCCGCGCTCGGTTCAGCCGATTGGATCGCGATGTTGCGAACCAGGCCCAAATGGCACCGATGGTCCGTACCAATCATTGCAAGTGGCTGGATGAGCGTTTCCGCTGTTCTGGCTATGACGGGAACAATGCCAGCTTACTGGATGCACGGGATTGGAGCGGCAAAACTCGCATCGAAGCTGAAGGCCGACCCGCAGATGTGCGGCCTCGCGCTTTACGACGTGCCGGTCTTCTTGATGCCGGGCCGGGATCGTCTGGCCGGTCGCGCACCTCTGTACGCACTTTATTCCGGCGATCCGCTTACTGCAGGCCA
>Ga0302314_10010784_pt1 | contig 15955 bp, 16 predicted proteins | sample III_Palsa_N2_3_FD_200533 | JGI IMG/M metagenome (GOLD analysis project Ga0302314, IMG submission 200533) | Peat permafrost microbial communities from Stordalen Mire near Abisko, Sweden - III_Palsa_N2_3 | ecosystem: Environmental > Terrestrial > Soil > Palsa > Peat permafrost | place: Sweden... | reverse complement strand
GTTCTGAAAATCCGCGCCCTTGAGATTGGCGTTGGACAGGTTCGCGAACGACAGGTCGGCCGCGCCGAATTTGGCATTGCGCAGATCGGCCCCGGCCAAATCGGCGGACTGGCTGCGCGAGATCTGGCGGGTCGAAATCCAGGTGACCAACTGACCGGCCCGGAGATCCGCGCGCTCCAGATTGGCGCCCTGCATGCGCGCCTTGGCCAGATTGGCCCCGCGCAGATCGGCGCCGATCATCGTCGCTTCGGTCAGATCGGCCCCGGTCAGATTGGCCCCGAACAGATCGGCCCCGTCGAGGGAACTGCGCGTCATGCGCGATCGGCTGAGATCAGCACCGGCGAACGTGGCCAGGCTCAGGCGCTGGCGCTCCAGATCCGTGCCCGTGAGCATGGCGCCGCGCATCGACAGGCGCTGGCCGTTCGGCCGCCCTTCCAGGAATTGCTTATGCGCCGCGAGGGCAGCGAGCAGGTCAGCCGGAACCATAGGTACCGCCTAAGTTAAAGGTCTAAGCCGGAGTGTAAGTCGCGTTGCGCGGTACCGCTAGTGTTCAAACTCTCCCCGAGGGGATTAAGCGGATTATCAAGTGTCGTAGCTGGCGCCGGTCAGTTTCGCCCCGCCCAGGACCGCGTTGACATAGTCGCTGCCGCGCAGGTCGGCGGTGGTCAGATCGGCGGAGGTGAAATCGGCCCCCTCCAGCCGGGCGTTGCGCAGGTCGGCGCCGGTCAGGTCGGCCTGGACCAGGCTGGCGCCGCGCAGGTCGGTCGGCCAGTCGCGCCCGCTCGGCCGGCCATCGGCGGCGCGGATCGCCATGGGGCCGAGCTTGGCCCCACCGAGCTTCGCCCCGGCGAGGTCGGCCCGCGCCAGCGACGCGCCGGACAGATCCGCGCCGGCCAGTTGGCAGCCGCGCAGCCGCGCCTTGTCGAGCTGGGCCAGGCACAGCTTCGCCCCGCGCAGATCGGCGCCCGACAGATCGCAATCGGACAGCTTGGCGCCGGACAGATCGACCTTCGAAAGATTGAAGCCCGCGAGCGAGGCGCCGCTCATATCGAGCCGACGACCGCGCGCGCCGTTCGAGACGATCCAGTCGACATGCTGGCCCAGGCGCAACCGGAACGCCTCGTCATCCTGCGCCGTGTCGGTCTCGTGCAGCAAGACGTCGCGGCACGACGCCTTGCTGAGGTCGATATTGCGCAGTTCGGCGCGCCGCATGTCGGCGCCGTCGAAGCGGGCCTCATCGACCCGCGCATTGTTCAGCAGGGCCGCCCGCAGCGAAGCGCCGGTGAAATTGGCGCGGGTCAGGTCGGTGCCGGAGAGGTTGGCGCCGTTGAGCTGCGCGCCGGACAGATCGGCGCCCATCAGGTTGGCATAACTGAAGTCAGCGCTGTTGGCCTTGACGCCGACGAGCTTCGCGTTCTTGAGATTGGCGCCGGTCAGGTCGGTCGGGGTGTCGCGCACCCGGCGCTCGCCGCTGACGAAGATCACGCCCTGACCGGACCCGAGGTCGGCCCGCTCCAAATCGGCGCCCTCCAGATTGGCCTTGCGCAGGTTGGCGCCCCTGAGATCCGCGCCGACCAGCGAGGCCTGGGACAGGTTGGCGCCGGCGAGATTGGCCCCGAACAGATCGGCATTGTCGAAGCTGCTGCGCGCCAGGATCGCGTGGCTGAGATCGATGCTGCCGAGCCGGGAAAATTGCAGCCGCTGCTTGGACAGGTCCGATCCGGCCAGGGCAGCGCCCTTCAGATTGAGGATCCGGCCCCCCGGCTTGCCGTCGAGATACAGCCGATGCTCGGAAATCGCCAGCAGAAGCTCAGAGGACTTCATCGATCCCCCGCAGATTCGAACAGCATTTCACGAAAATTCGACAAAACCAGACCCCAACGCGTCCAGAGTAAACCCGAAAACAAAAATACCCTCGTAATCTCCGATATTCGAAATAGACAAGCAAAGATTTTATCGGCGCAACTTAGAACAAATATGAAGTGCATTGAATCTTTTACGCCTCCGGCCGGCCGGCGACGGTGATCAGCGTCTGCAGGCCATGGGCGCAGGCCGTGCGTTGCCCGGTTTTCTCGACCTCGACATCGAACTCGCAGACCGTGAGCGTCCGGCCGGCCCGGATCACGCGCCCGGTCGCGATCAGCAGATCGCCATCGGCCGGCGCCAGCAGGTTGATCTTGAACTCGACCGTCAGCACCGAACTCGTGGCCGGGAACAGCGTGAAGCCGGCAAAGCCGCCGGCGGAATCGGCGATCGTGCTGGTGACGCCGGCATGGAAATAGCCATGCTGCTGCGTGAGATCGGCCCGATAGGGCAGCTGGATCTCGCACAGGCCCGGTTCGATCCGGGTCAACCTGGCGCCCAGCAGTCCCATGATGCCTTGCCTGGCGAAGCTCGCTTCGGTGCTGGCCGAGAAATCCGGATTCTTCGGGATGAAGGCCTGGCGCGGGTTCACGCGTCGCCCCCCGGCAGGCCGATCGGTGCCACATCCTCGACCAGATCCATCGCCTCGCCCTCGATCAGGCTTTCCGCCCCCGCATCGATGACCTGATAGGCGCCGAGATTGCCCGGGATCGGCTTGCCCGGCCGCAGTCCCAACTGATGCATCTGGCGCGCGCGCGGCAGCAGCCGGCCGTTGATGGCGCCGGTCAGCTTGCTGAACCCCTCGGCCGCCTGCTTGATGCCGCGCCCGACCGAGGCGGCATGACCGACCGCGACCGACAGGCTTTCCAGCAGCTTCTCGGCGGCACCGACGATGCGCGCCTGGTTCTCGATCTGGCGCATCAGGCTGATCTCGACCGCGGCGAAACCAATGATGCAGGCGAGACCGGCCGGGCCGGCCGGAATGATCTGTGCCGCCGCCGCCTTGCGCGCGAAATCGGCGTCGGCCCGGCCCAGCTTCTCGATCGCCGCCTCGTTCGGCAGGTACATGACCGACAGCACGCGGCTGACCTCGCTGTCGCGGCCCGACTTGCGGAAACCCGCCTGGACCGCGCCGCGATAATCCTTGTCGGTCAGATCCTTCAGATGCTGGTTCATGGTCTTGGCCAGGCCCTGATAGGCCAGCGCCTCGCCGGCCGTGCCCTCCGCCTCGGCCAGATCGAGCAGATGCTTCGACGCCTTGGAATCGATCACCAGCACCGCGTCGCCCGGCAGGAACACGATGGCGTCGGGCCTGAGCTTGCGCTCGGCCTCGGCGCCATAGACCGTCTGCTGCAGCACGAAATCGCGGCCCTGCTCCAGCCCGAAGGATTTCAGGGTGTTGGCGAGACCGATCTCGGCGAAATAGCCGGCGCCGCCCGGGCTGGACAGCGCGCGCTGGATCGTATCGATCATCTGCGCCTTCTCGGTCACCGTGCCCTTGAGCTGGGACACGCCGTCGGTCAGGATCTGGACTTCGAGCTTGAGCGCCGCCGTGGTCTCGGCCAGCAGCTTCTGGGCGGCGAGCTTCGATTCGGCGGTCTCGCGCTTATGGTCCTCCAGCAGCTTGCTGGAGATGGTCTGGGCGGTCTGGAACACACCGGCCTTGGTCGTCTCCAGGAACTCGGCCTTGGTCTTTTCCCAATCGGCCATCTGCAGCCGCGTGGCCTCGGCCTGCTGGCGCGCCAGCGCCGCGTCGGTCGCCGCGCGGGCGGCCTCGGCGCGTGCCGTCACCTCGCCCTGGCGGGCGAGATCGAGCGCCGTCTGCATGTCGAGCCGGCGGCTCTCCGCGCTGGAGGCCGCGGCCCGCGCCTCGCCGACCGCGGCCTCCAGCGCCGAGCGTCGGCCGGCGCCGCCGAGCAATGCCGCCAGGAAGCCCAGCGCCAATCCGGCGACAGCGGCAATTGCAACCGTCAGCACATCCGTCGTCACGTCACGTCACTCCAACCGTTCTCAAGGCCGGAGGATAGCAGCCGTGCGGGTCTTCGCGACAGCCGCGGCTTGACCGAAAGGCCCGAAAGCCATACCTCTGCGAGCGGAAGTCCAGCATTCCCAACGAGTCCGAAGTCCCATGGCCAAGCTGCCCATCGTCCTTGCTCCCGATCCCGTCCTCAAGGCGAAGGCCAAGCCGGTCGCGGCGGTGGACGACTCGATCCGCCGTCTGATGGACGACATGCTGGAGACGATGTACGCCGCCCCGGGCATCGGCCTCGCCGCCAACCAGATCGGCGTGCTGAAGCGCGTGATCGTGCTCGACGTCGCGCGCGAGGGCGATGCACCCAAGCCGGTCGGCATGGCCAACCCGGAGGTCGTCTGGGCCTCGGATGAGCTGTCGGTCTATAACGAGGGCTGCCTGTCGCTGCCCGAACATTACGCCGACATCACCAGGCCCAAGGAAATCCGCGTCCGCTATCTGGACCGTGACGGCAAAAAACAGGAGATCGCGGCCGACGGCCTGTTCGCGACCTGCATCCAGCATGAGATCGATCATCTGGACGGCGTCTTATTCGTCGATCACCTGTCGGCGCTGAAGCGCAACATGATCCTGAAGAAGCTGGTGAAACTGAAGAAGCAGTTGGCCGAAGACGCCGAGGAATGACCGAGCGCCTGCGTCTCGCCTTCATGGGCACGCCGGACTTCGCGGTGCCGATCCTGGAGGCGCTGGTCGCGGCCGGCCACGAGATCGCCGCCGTCTATAGCCAGCCGCCGCGCCCGACCGGCCGCGGCCACAAGACCCAGCCCTCGCCGGTCCAGGCCCGCGCCGAAGCGCTGGGCTTGCCTGTGCGTCACCCGATCTCGCTGAAGCCCGACGAAGAAAAAGCCGCCTTCGCAGCGCTGCGGCTCGACGCTGCCGTGGTCGCCGCCTATGGCCTGATCCTGCCGCGCGCAATCCTGGAGGCGCCGCGTCTCGGCTGCCTCAACGTCCATGGCTCCCTGCTGCCGCGCTGGCGCGGCGCCGCGCCGATTCAGCGCGCGTTGCTGGCCGGTGATGCCGAGACCGGCATCACCGTCATGCAGATGGATGTCGGGCTCGATACCGGCGCCATGCTGCTGAAAGGCACTGTGCCGATCGGGCCCGATGCCACCGCCCAGAGCCTGCACGATACGCTGGCGACCATGGGCGCCGATCTGATCGTGCAGGCTCTGGGCGCCGTCGCCAAGGGCACGCTCGCGGCCGAGCCGCAGCCCGAGGCCGGCGTGACCTATGCCGCCAAGCTGACCCGCGACGAAGGCGCGCTGGATTTCCGCGAGGATGCAGCATTGCTCGATCGCAAGATCCGCGCGCTCAATCCCTGGCCCGGCGTCTGGTTCGACTACCAGGGCGAACGAATCAAGCTGCTGGCGGCGCGGGTCGAAACCGGGCACGGCGTTCCCGGTACGATCCTCGACCAGGACCTGGCCATCGCCTGCGGCAGCGGCGTGCTGCGGCCGACCCTGCTGCAGCGGCCCGGCCGCGCGCCGGTCGAGCGGCGCGCTTTTCTGAACGGCACCAAGATCGATTCGGGCGTGATCCTGCCGTGCCCCGCTACAAACTGACCCTAGAGTATGACGGCACCGGTCTGGTCGGCTGGCAGCGTCAACTGACCGGCCCGTCGGTCCAGCAGATTCTGGAGACCGCGGTCGAGCGCTTCACCGGCAAGGCCGCCCGCGTGCAGGGCGCCGGCCGGACCGACGCCGGAGTCCATGCCACCGCCCAGGTCGCCCATGTCGACCTGGCGCGCGATTACCCGGTGACCGAGGTGCAGGGCGCGCTGAATTATCACGTGAAGCCGGCCGCGATCTCGATCCTGGCGGTAGAGCGGGTCCCGGACAGTTTCCATGCCCGCCTGTCGGCCCATCATCGTGCCTATATCTACCGGATTCTCAATCGCCGGGCGCCGCCGGCGATCGAACGGAACCATGTCTGGCACGTGCCGCTGCCGCTCGATCTGGACGCGATGATCGCCGGCGCCGCCCATCTGGTCGGTCACCATGATTTCACCAGCTTCCGGGCCGCCTTGTGCCAGTCGAAATCGCCGGTAAAGACGCTCGACAGCCTGACGCTGACCCGCGTCGGCGACGAGATTCATGTGGTGCCCGAGGCACGCTCGTTCCTGCATCATCAAGTCCGCAACATCGTCGGCACGCTGAAGCTGGTGGGATCCGGCCAATGGCACCCGGACGACGTCAAGCGCGCGCTCGACGCCCGCGACCGGGCCGCCGCCGGGCCGACGGCGCCGGCGGGCGGGCTGTATCTGACCAAGGTGCTGTACCCGCCCGACGCGATGCTAGAGCAGGGCAGCCGCGAGCCGGTCGACGCCGATGCCGATGACGAAATCGAGTAGCACGATCGCGATACTCGCCAGCACGGTCACGCCGAGCGTCACGCGCGCGATGAACGCCTCGACGGAGAACGCGTACCCCTGCACCAGCAAAAACAGCACGGCGCCCGCATCCCCGCCGAGGGTTCCGGAATAGTCGAGCAGGATGCAGATCGAGAGTGCCGCGATCGCCGGCAGGGCGAACCAGTTCTGGGCGGTCACGAACAACGGCCATCGCTCGGACAGACCGAGGAACCGGGCCAATCCAAGCACGGCAAGCGGAAAGCCGGCGACCTGGATGACATAGGCGATGATCTGGACCAGCGCAAACAGCGACAGGTCATCGGACGGCGCCTTGGCATGCTGAAGATCCAGCGCCACGATGGCGATATTGAACGGCACGCAGTAGAGCGCCGCCATAAACGAACGCTTTGTGGCACCCACCCCCGGATCGAATTCCGAAACGGCCGCTGGGTCGAACCTGCAAAAGCGCACCGCGCCCTTGATGGCGCGCAGGGTTTCCGATGCGGCCGGCGTCGGCTTGGGCTCGCTCATGCCGGGAAGAAGCGCTCCAGCACGCCCTGATAGATCCGGGTCAGGGCCTCCATGTCGGCGACCGGCACCGCCTCGTCGGCCTTGTGCATGGTCAAGCCAACCAGACCGAACTCGGCGACCGGGCAGAAGCGGTTGATGAACCGCGCGTCCGAGGTTCCCCCCGTCGTGCTGAACTCGGGCCGGCGCCCGGTGACCTGCTCGGCCGCGTCGGCGATCAGGGCCGCGATGGCACCCGGTGGCGTCAGGAAGGATTCGCCGCTGATGCGGATTTCGAGATCGTAGCGTCCGCCGATCCCGTCGAGCGTTTCGCGCAGCCACCGGTCCAACCTGGCGCCGGTCCAGCCGTCGTTGAAGCGGATGTTGAAGCTGGCGCGCGCGGCGGCCGGAATGACGTTGGTCGCCGGGTTGCCGATGTCGATGGTCGAGATCTGCAGGGTCGATGCCTGGAAATGCGCGGTGCCGGCATCGAGCGGCGCGGCGGTCAGCGCCGCCAGCATCGTGACCAGGCGATGGGCGGCATTGTCGGCCAGATGCGGATAGGCGGTATGGCCGCCGATGCCATGGACCGTCAGGTGTCCCGTCATGCTGCCGCGCCGGCCGACCTTGATCATGTCGCCCAACTGGCGCGCGTTGGTCGGCTCGCCGACGACGCAGGCGTCGAGCTTCTCGCCCTGCGCCGTCAGCCAGTCGAGCAGCTTGACCGTGCCGTTGATGGCAGGGCCTTCCTCGTCGCCGGTGATCAGCAGGCTGATCGCGCCGCCGAAATCCGGCCCGCGCGCCGTCACGAACCGCCCGGCAGCCGCCGCGAAGCAGGCGATGGCGCCCTTCATGTCGGCGGCACCGCGGCCCAGCAGCCAGCCGTCGCGCACCACGCCGCCGAACGGATCGACGCTCCAGGACTGGGCATCGCCGGCCGGCACCACGTCGGTATGGCCGGCGAAGCAGAAATGCCGGCCGCCGCTGCCCAGCTTGGCGAACAGGTTCGCGATGTCGGGCGTGCCGGCCTCGCTGAACGGCAAATGGGTGCAAACAAAGCCGATGCTCTCCAGCGCGGCCGCCAGCACCCCCAGCACGCCCGCGTCGGCCGGCGTAACGCTCGGCCGGCGGATCAGGTCGGCGGCAAGGCCGACCGGATCGAGCGCCGGGATCATGCCCGCAGCAGGTCGTTGATCGAGGTCTTGGACCGGGTCTGGGCATCGACCCGCTTGACGATCACGGCGCAACTGAGGTTCGGGCCGGGCGAGCCGTCCGGCAGCGCCTTGCCCGGGATCGAGCCCGGCACCACGACGGAATAGGCCGGCACGCGGCCGACGAACACTTCGCCCGTGGTGCGGTCGATGATCTTCGTCGAGGCGCTGAGGAACACGCCCATCGACAGCACGGCGCCCTGCTCGACCCGGACGCCCTCGACCACTTCGCTGCGCGCGCCGATGAAGCAATCATCCTCGATGATGACCGGATCGGCCTGCAGCGGCTCCAGCACGCCGCCAAGGCCCACGCCGCCCGACAGATGGACGTTGCGGCCGACCTGGGCGCAGGAGCCGACGGTCGCCCAGGTATCGACCATGGTGCCGCTGCCGACATAGGCGCCGACATTGACGAAGCTGGGCATCAGGATGACGTTGGGCGCGATATAGGCCGACTGACGGACGACGGAGCCCGGCACACAGCGGAAGCCAGCCGCCTGGAAGCGCTGGGCGCTCCAGCCGGCGAATTTCGACGGGACCTTGTCCCACCAGACGCCGTCGCCCAGGCTCGGGTCGCTGGCGCCGCCCGGCATGATCACGTTGGCCTGCAGGCGGAACGACAGCAGCACGGCTTTCTTCAGCCATTGATTGACCTTCCAGCCGCCGTCGACCGGCTCGGCCACGCGCGCCTCGCCGCTGTCGAGCAGGCTGAGCGCCTTGCGGATCGCATCTGCCGCATCGCCGGTCGTGGCGGGCGAAATTGTGTCCCGGGCATCCCAGGCGGCATCGATGGCGGCAGCGAGCGAAAACGGGGTCATGGCGCACATTCTTGGCTGTTTCGAAGGGAAGGCCGGAACCATGGCGGGGGCCCGGCGACCCTGTCAACCCGGCAGCGACGCAGCCCCGCCCCGATCCGGCCGGACCCCATGGCTCGCCAGCCATTGGGTCAGATCGTCGGTCTGATACTGCACATAGGGCTGGTCGGCGCCTTCCTTGGCCCAATCGAGCGGCGAGCGCACCCACAGCGTCAGCATGCCGAGCGCCGCGGCCGGCTCCAGATTGCGCGCCATATCCTCGACCATCGCCGATCGCGACGGGACCACGCCATGATGGTCGACCAGCTTACGATAGCCGGTCGGATCGGGCTTCGGCATGAAATCGGCCGCGGCGATATCGAACAGCAGCTCGAAATGATGCGCGATGCCGAGCCGTTCCAGCACGCGCTCGGCATGGCGGACCGAGCCGTTGGTGAAGACCAGCTTGCGGCCGGACAACCCCGCCAGAGCCGCATCGAGCGCCGGTGCCGGCGCGATGATCGACAGGTCGATGTCATGGACATGGGCCATGAATTCATGCGGATCGATCGCATGCTCGGTCATCAGCCCGCGCATGGTCGTCCCGTATGTCGTGAACATGCGCTTCTGCACCAGCTTCGCTGCGTCGGCGTCGAGACCCAGCAGCTTCATGATGAACTCGCCCATGCGGGTCGAGATCTGCGCGAACAGGTTCGAGCCGGCGGGATAGAGCGTGTTGTCGAGATCGAAGACCCAGGCCTCGACCTCATGCGGTGGCAGAGACATCGGTCATTCATCCTTGTTCGTGAGTGCCGCCTGAAGCCGCGCCAGGGCCGCGTCGTCCGGCGGCAAGCCGAAGCGCAGCCAGTGCGGCCGATCGGCAAAGCGTCGGACCAGAATATGGTGGCGACCCAGCCGGTCGGCGCGTTGACCGGCCTCGGCGATCCGCACCAGCCGAAAGAGGTCGGTGCCGCCGACCGGTGCGAGACCGGCGGCGGAGAGCGTCGCATCGAGCGATTGGGCCGCAGCGGCAAGCCGAGCCCGCATCGTCGCGGCCCAATCGCGATCGGACAGGGCGACGCGCCCGACCTGCAGTGCCGGGCCGGCAACCGCCCAGGGACCGAACGCCGCATCGAGAGCCCCGATCACGTCAGGCGGACCGAAGGCGAATCCCAGACGTAGACCGGCCAGGCCGAAGAATTTGCCGAACGAGCGCAGGATGACGAGGCCCGGCAGGCCGGCATACGGCACCAGGCTGATTTCCGGCCTGACCTCGGCAAAGGCCTCGTCCACGACCAGCAGGCCGCCCCGCGCCGCTTGCCTTTCGGCCAGCGCGGACAGTCGGCCAGGTGTCCAACACTGTCCGTCCGGATTGTTTGGATTGACCAGCACGAGGATCGGCGCGGTCGATGTTTCGATCGTCCGGATCACCTGGACGTCGTGCCCGGCCAAGGCCCAGCAGCGCGCATGTTCGGCATAGGTCGGCCCGACCACGGCGACTTGGCTTCGTGGCACCAGACGCGGCAACAGTTGGATGAGCGCCTGGGAACCGGGCGCCACGGTTACGGCAGCATCAGCGGGGGCGCCATAAAAGCCGCGCGCCGCCTCGCGGAGGCCGCGCAGCGCCGCCTCGTCCGGCAGGCGAGCCCAGGCCTCGGCCGGAATCGCCGGCACCGGATAGGGCCAGGGATTGATGCCGGTCGACAGATCGATCCAGTCGCGCCGCATGCCGCCGAACCGGGCGATCGCCGGATCGAGCGCGCCGCCATGATCGGCGACGGGGCGATCACTTATGGGTGAGAATTCGGCGGACAAGGGCATACCAGGGCTTTGACGAGGAGGCGGCACCAGGGTTCTTCCCGGTTTTGGCAGGAATGTCGAGAGGGACAGCTTAACAGCCGCTTAACCGCGGACGCGCTAAGCAGGGGCGAGATCGGGCGACTGCCCAGAAAACGATGAGAGGGAGTGTGGCGTGCTGCGCGACGCCATCACGCGACTTTTCGGACGAATGGGCGGCGGCCGTCAGGCCTCCTACTCGTTCGACCAGGCCAAGGCCCTGGCCCGCCATGGCGACCCGGGCGTCCGTCGCTCGATCGCGAGCGATCCGGAAGCAGCGCCGGAGCTGTTGTTCTTTCTGGCGCGCGACCAATCGCCCGAGGTGCGCGCCGCCGTCGCAGCACACCGGCGCACGCCGCGTCAGGCGGACCTGCTGCTGGCGCTCGACGAACAGCCCGAAATCCGCACCCTCATCGCCGAGAAGATCGCCAGCCAATCCCAGGAGCTGAGCTCCCATGCCGCGGCCCAGCTGTGGCAACTGACGGTCCAGGTGCTGGAGGCGCTGGCGCGCGACGATCTGCCCCGCGTGCGCCAGCTGGTCGCCGAAACCGCGCGCGGCATCGCCGCCGTTCCATCGCATCTGATGACCGAGCTGGGGCGCGACCGCACCAGCGCCGTCGCCGTGCCCGCCCTGGGCTTCGTCGGCCGGATCGCCGATGCCGATCTGATCGAGATCGTCGAGCGCGCGCCGGACGAGGCGGTGATCGGTGCCGTCGCCCGCCGCCCCGCCATCGGGCCGAATGTCTCGGATGCCGTGGTCGAGCACGGCAGCGCGCCGACGGTCGCCATCCTGCTGGCCAACAAGGAGGCGGCCATCGCGCCCGATACCCTGGATCGCGTGGTCGATCGGGCCGCGCCGGTCGAGATCTGGCATGAGCCGCTGGTCGCCCGGCCGCAACTGACCGACGGCGCCGCCGTGCGCCTCGCCAGCTTCGTCGCCGAGCGGCTGCTGCAGGTGCTGCAGAGCCGGCCGGATCTCGACCCGGAAACCAATGCCGCGATCGAGATCATCATCCACGAGCGCGAAATGACCCCGGGCACGATACCGACCACCACGGTCACCGCCGAGTTCGACGACAACCATCCGGTCACGCGCGCCCGCAGGCTATTCTCGACCGGCCTGCTGAATGAGGATGCCGTGCTGGAGACGCTCGATGGCGAGCGGGACTTCCTCGTGGCGGCGCTGTCGCTCCGCTCCAAGCTGCCGCCGGCGGTGGTCGCGAAGATCCTGGCGTCCCACAGCGCCAAGGGCCTGACGGCGCTGAGCTGGAAGGCCGGCTTCACCATGCGGCTGGCGCTGCAGCTGCAACTGCGCGTCGCCCATCTGCCGCCCAAGGCCCGCCTGATCGCCGCCAGCGGCGGGACGTTTCCGCTGAGCGCCGCCGAGCTGGAATGGCAGATCGAATTCTTCCGGACCCTGGTTCCGGCCGGGGTCTAATCAGCGAACGGCTGCAATGGCCGCGAGATTCGCGCGATGGACCGGCTCGTAGGCCGCGAAATAGCCGATGGCGCCGGTGTCGAAGGCCTCGGCGGCGAAGGTCCTCAAATCCGGCTCGGCCAGTTCCGGTTCGGTGCGGCAGCGCTCGAGCTTCCCGACATAGCGCAGGCTCGCCTCGATGAAGCCTTTGTCGTAGCCCCCGGCTTCGATGATCTCGAGCGCGCCGTGGCTCGGCAGGATGCGCGCGATCGGCCAACCCGCCAGGCGTCGAAGCTCGGCCAGATGATGCTGCAGCCGGTCCGGCTCGGCCACATAGGTGATGGGGTCTTCGAGCGTGTCGCCCGCCAGCAGCAGGCCGATCTCGGGCAGGAACAGCACCGTGCCGTCATGGCTGTGGATGTCGGCTTGGCGCAACTCGACCTCGACAGTGCCGACGGTCAGGCCCAGCACCCCCTCGAACAGACGGTTGGGCATGATCAGCGGCTTGATCGGCGGGTCGCGGGCTTCGAGCGCGTCCTTTTTGTCGTGCAGCATCTTCGACGTCAGGAAATTGGCGATGATCTCGCAATCGACGAAGACTTCATTGCCGGCGACATGATCGGCATGCCAGTGGCTGAGCACGACGCGGATCGCGGTGACGCCCAGAGCTTCGAGCGTCCGCCGGACGATCCGGGCATGGGCCCGCGACATATGGGTGTCGTACACCAGGGCATCCGGCCCATCGACGATCGCGTAGGAACAGATGCCGAGCGTGAAGGCGCCGTCATCGAGCCAGTTCGGCTGGTCCGAATAGGCGCGCACGCCGGCGATCCGCCCGTCGTAGAATCCCACGACGTGCGGCGCGGGACGGATGATCTGCATCGTCGAGCCGAGTTGGTGCATGAGGCAGGCCTTTCAATGCGCGGGGTGTCTCTTGCCGCGCGGGACGCCCCAGCTATACTCCATCCCATGTAGCCGTTTCCCTCCCTTTTCGACCTTCGACCGTCCGCGTTTTTGAGCGGATGCGTTATTACGTCTTCAAGGAATTGGGACATGAGCGACGACGCACGCCCGCATTCTTCGGCCTATTTCGGCGAAGAGCGGGACTATTGGTGGAACGACGATTACCTCGACCTGCTGGCCCGGCGCCTGCGGCTGGACCGGGTCGGCACGCTGGCCGATATCGGCTGCGGCATCGGCCATTGGGGCGGGTTGCTGGCTCGATATCTGCCGCCCGGCGCCGAGCTGATCGGCGTGGATCGCGATCCGGCGAACGTGGCGGGCGCCTGGGAGCGCTACGCGCAAGGCGCGCCGGGCCTGTCGGCACGGTTTCTGGAAGGCGACGCGCTGGCCCTGCCGCTGGCGGATCATTCGGTCGATCTCGCGACCTGCCAGACCTTGCTGATCCATCTGGCGGAGCCGCAGGAGGCGATCGCCGAGATGATCCGCGTCACGCGGCCGGGCGGTCAGGTCGTGGCGGTCGAACCGAACAATCTGTTCAGCCGCATGGCCGTCTCGTCGCTGACGCCGCAGACGCCGCTTCAGCGATTGCTCGACGAGACGGAGGTCGCCTGGCGCCTGGTCGAGGGCCGGCGGCGGCGCGGGCTCGGCTGCGAATATCTGGGCGATCTGCTGCCCGGCCTGTTCGCCCGGGCGGGCCTCGCCGACATCCGCGTCTGGCTGTGCGATCGGGCGTTGCCGCTGGTGCCGCCCTATGACACGCCCGAGCAACAGGCGCTGTTGAGCGCGATGCGGCGTTGGCGCGCGGACGGCACCGGTCCCTATGACCGTGCCGAGTTCGCGGCCGACCTGGCCGCGGGCGGTGCCGATCCGGCCCGAATCGAGCGGGCCTGGCGGGCCCTGCTCGATGACGCGGCCGAGAGCGACACGGCCGTCGCCGAACGGCGCCTGCATGCGGCCAACGGGGGATTGTTCTACATCGTCGCCGGCACGGTCCGGTAACGCGGAAAGCCGGCGCCGCGTCTCGTGGCGGCGCCGGTATGCCTTACTTCTTGCGGATGAGCGTGCCGGCCCCCGAGCTGATGAACAGCTCGACCAGGATCGCATGCGCCTTGCGGCCGTCGAGGATGACGGCAGCCTCGACGCCCTGCTCGACCGCGTCGAGACAGGTCTCGATCTTGGGGATCATGCCGCCATAGATCGTGCCGTCGGCGATCATGGCACGCGCCTGATCGACCGAGATTTCCGGCATGACCTTCTTGTCCTGATCCATCACGCCGGCGGTGTCGGTCAGCATCAGCAGGCGCGACGCCTTCATGGCACCGGCGATGGCACCGGCCGACGTGTCGGCATTGATATTATAGGTCTCGCCCTCGGACCCGAGCCCGATCGGCGCCACGACCGGGATGATGTCCGAGCGGGTCAGCAGGTCCAGCACCGAGGTGTTGATCTGGGTCGGCTCGCCGACGAAACCCAGATCGAGCACCTGCTCGATGTTGCTTTCCGGATCACGCTTGGTCCGTTCCAGCTTCTTGGCCCGGATCAGGCCGCCGTCCTTGCCGCTGAGGCCGATGGCCGAGCCGCCGGCAGCGTTGATCAGGCCGACGATTTCTTTATTGATCGAGCCGGCCAGCACCATCTCGACGATCTCGACCGTCTCCTTGTCGGTGACGCGCAGGCCGTCGATAAACGAGGATTTGATCTTCAGCCGCTCGAGCATCTGCCCGATCTGCGGACCGCCGCCGTGCACGACCACGACATTGACGCCGATCTGCTTCAGCATCACCACGTCCCGCGCGAAGCGCGCGCCCAGCAGGGTGTCGCCCATGGCATGGCCGCCGTACTTCACCACGACCGTCTTGCCGGCGTACCGCTTCATGAAGGGCAGCGCATCGGACAGGATTTCCGCCTTGAGCGCGATCTCTGCTTCGCTAATCATCCCCGCCGGCCCTCTGGTGATCTTCTAGGACCGCATTAGCCGACTGTTGTGACCGCTGCAAGCGCGGTGAGCGCCGCGCGCAGCACGGCGATGCCGGTGCCGTCCTCGGAACTGGTCGCGTGGATGATCGGATGCGCGGCCGTATGGGTCGCCAGCACGGCCGCGATCTCGCGCTTGCGCGCGGCCAGCTCGTTCGGGCGGACCTTGTCGGCCTTGGTCAGGATGATTTGATATGACACCGCCGAACTGTCGAGCATCTTCATGATCGGCTCGTCGATATCCTTCAGGCCGTGGCGCGCATCGATCAGCACGCAGACCCGGCGGAGCGTCGAGCGCCCCCGCAGGAAATCATTCACCAGCCCGTTCCAGGCGGCGATCTGCGTCTTGGGCGCCTTGGCATAGCCGTAGCCGGGCATATCGACCAGCACCAGGCGCTGGCCCAAATCGAAGAAGTTGAGCTGCTGGGTCCGGCCCGGCGTGTTGGAGGTGCGCGCCAGGGTGTTGCGCCCGGTCAGCCCATTGATCAGGCTCGACTTGCCGACGTTGGACCGGCCGGCGAAGGCGACCTCCGGCAGGGTCGCGGCCGGGATCGTCTCCAGCTTGGTCGACCCGTTGGTGAAGCCGCATTCGGCGGCGAACAGCCGCCGCCCGGCGTCGATCGCCGCGGGCGACGGCTCCAGCTCGTCATCCATCTCAGGCCCTGGCCGCGGCGCGGGCGGCGGCCGCGGCACCCCGGCGGCGGATCAGCGTCTGCTGGCAAACCGTCAGGATGTTGTTCCAGGAGTAATAGATCATCAGGCCGGCCGGGAACTTGCCGAGCATGAAGGTGAAGACGAACGGCATGAATTGCATCATGCGCGCCTGGGTCGGATCCGGCGGCGTCGGCTGCATGCGCTGCTGCAGGATCATGGTGATGCAATAGATCACCGGCCAGACGCCGATCATCAGGAACAGCGGCGGCGTCCAGGGAATCAGGCCGAACAGGTTGAACAGGGTCGTCGGATCCGGCGCCGACAGATCGTGGATCCAGCCGAAGAACGGCGCAT
>Ga0302314_10010783_pt1 | contig 15956 bp, 11 predicted proteins | sample III_Palsa_N2_3_FD_200533 | JGI IMG/M metagenome (GOLD analysis project Ga0302314, IMG submission 200533) | Peat permafrost microbial communities from Stordalen Mire near Abisko, Sweden - III_Palsa_N2_3 | ecosystem: Environmental > Terrestrial > Soil > Palsa > Peat permafrost | place: Sweden... | reverse complement strand
TCGATCACGGTGCCGTTGGCGATCGCCTCGACCTGGCGGATCTTGGCGGCGCCGGAGGGGCTGTCGCTCATCGCTCCGCGCTCCCCAGGACGGCGCTTAGCAGCGCCTGGCGCACCGGGATGCCGTTTCCGGCCTGGGCGAAGTAGTGGGCATGCGGGCTCGGATCGACATCGCGGGCGATCTCGCCGATGCGCGGCAGGGGGTGGAGGATGCGCATGTGCGCGGGTGCGTTCTTGAGCATGGAGGCGCTGATCCGGTAGCTGGCTTTGATGTGGTCGAACTCCAGGGGATCGGGGAAGCGCTCCTCCTGCAGCCGGGTCATGTACAGCACGTCGCAGCGGTCGATGGCCTCCTGGAGGCTGGCCTCCTCAAGCGGGATGCCGGCGGCCTTGGCATGCTCGAGATACTGGCTGGGCATCTCCAGTCCGCGCGGGGCGACGGTCAGCATGCGTACGCGGAAGTGGCAGAGCGCGGTCAGCAGGCTGTGCACGGTGCGCCCGTAGCGCAGGTCGCCGGCGAAGGCGATGATCAGCTCGCGCTGCCCGCTCAAGAGCTCCGGAAAGAGTTTCGCGATCGTGTAGAGGTCGAGGAAGGTCTGGCTGGGGTGCTGGTTCGCGCCATCCCCGCCATTGATGATCGGGATGCGCGACAGCTCGCTGGCCAGGCGCGCAGCGCCATCGCGCGGATGGCGCATCACGATCACATCGGCGTACTGCTCGATCATGCGGATCGTGTCGGCCAGGCTCTCGCCCTTCTTGGTGCTGGTCGAGGCCGCATCCGAGAAGCCGATCACCCGGCCGCCGAGCTTCTGCATCGCCGCCTCGAAGCTCAGGCGGGTGCGCGTGCTCGGTTCGAAGAACAAGGTCGCCATGAGCCGGCCGGCGAAGAGGTCGCGCGGCGCCGACCGTTCGATGTCGCGCGCGCGCTCCATGACCTGCAGGATCTCGGGTCGTGAGAAGTCGGCGATGGAGATGACGTGGCGTCCGCGGAAGTTCACGTCGCGGCATGGTATGAGGTGCGCGGGCGGCGCCAGGACTAGCCACCCCGCTGCCCGGGACAAAAAACTGAGATCACTAGAACACGCGCTGGCATGGCCCGGTCAATGGATAAACAGCGTTTTTCTGTTGCGTGCTTTACCGTTGACGAGCGCTCGCCCGTAAACGTAGAATGGCGAGTGAACCCCCTGAATCCGAGCGTGCCATCTTCCGTTGAAACGGGAGGACACGTTTGATTCCACGACGAAGGGACCGCCAGGCGGGGGGTGGGACGGTCCGCGCAGCAAGGAAGCATCATGGTCGACATCCAAATCTCCGGTGTTCACTTCCAGGTGTCCGAACGCGTCAAACAGCACATCGCCGACAAACTCGGCCATCTGGAGCGCTTCCATACCGGGGTCAACAAGCTCCACGTGACCATCCACGAGGCCGAGAAGTTCGGTTTCCGGGTCGATGTCGACCTCCACCTGCCAGAAGGCAAGCATGTCGTGGCCCATGATTCGAAAGAGACCATCTACGCCGCGATCGATGAAGTGTCGGACAAATGCGCCAATCAGTTGCGCCGCATCCATCAGAAGCAGATCTCGATGCGCCACTCCCTCGTCAGGACTTGATAACTAATTTCATCGTAGAGAGCCAAACCGGCAACGTCCGCCATCCTACGGGAGTGCGATGAGCGGACGTTGGCGGGGGTGTTCCGTCGCATACACTCACGCCATGACCCCAGCAGCCCTGCTGCTCGATCTCGACGGCACCCTGGTCGACTCAGAGCCGCTGCATTTCCGCAGCCACCGCACCTTCCTCACGACCCAGGGCATTCCTGCCACGGATGAGCAGTTCCGTAGCAACATTGGCAAGGGCGACCGCCAGTTCTATGAGCAGCTGATCGCTACGCATGGGGTGGTTGGGGATGCGCTGCACTGGGTCCGGCAGAAGACCGACGTCCTGATGGCCACCTATCGCTCAGAAGGCCTGCCGCGTCGTCTCGGGGTCCATGAGATGCTGGATCGGGCCGCCCAGCTCGGCATCCCGTGCATGGTCGTGACCTCTTCTGAGCGCGCGCTGTGCGCCCTGAGCCTGGAGGTCACGGGTCTCGCACGACGCCTGCCCAGCCGCATCTGCCATGAGGATACCCGCGCCCACAAGCCCGATCCGGCCCCATACCTGCTCGCCGCGCGGCGCCTGGGCGTCGCCCCGGAGCGCTGCCTGGTGGTCGAGGATTCGGTCAGCGGCGTGCGCGCCGGTCGCGCCGCCGGCTGCAGCGTGCTCGGCTATCCTGGACTGGTCCCTGCTGCCGAACTGCTCGCGGCCGGGGCCTCACGCTGTGTGGAGACCCTGCGCGAGGTCCTCTCCGGCACGGCAGCCAGCCCCACGCTGCGCGCAGCGCACGCGGCCGGCTGAATGCCCGAGTCCGTCCAGCCCGGCCCCGCACCGCTCCAGCCGTGGTGGGAACGCGCCTTCGGGCGCGAATACCTCGAGGTCTATGCGCACCGTGATGACGCCTCGGCCGAGCGCGAGGTGGCAGGCCTGCTGCCCCGCCTGCGCGCCGCCCCGGGACCGGTGCTCGATGCCGGCTGCGGCAACGGACGGCATCTGGCCCAGCTGCGCAGTGCCGGGATCATCGCCTGCGGCATCGATCTCAGCGCGCACCTGCTGCAGGTCGCCCAGCGCCGCGCCGCCTGCCGCGGCCATCTGCTGCGCGGCGACATGCGCCAGCCCTGCCTCGGCGGCGGTCTCGGCGCGGTGCTCTTCCTCTTCACCGCATTCGGCTATTTCGACGAGCGGGCCAATGCCGCGCTTTTGGAGAGCTGGGGCTCCCTCCTGGCCCCGGGCGGCTGGCTGCTGCTGGACCTTCCCGATCCGCACGCCCTCAAGCGTTGCTTCAAGCCCGTCTCGCGACGCGTCCTGGCCTCCGGGCATGAGGTGCTCGAGCAGCGGCGCCTGGATGGCGGGCGGGTCATCAAGGACATCACCTACCGCGGCGAGCGCTGGAGCGAGAGCGTGCGCGTCTATGCCCCCGAGGAGATCGCGGCGCTGGCCGGTGCGGCCGGGCTGAGCCTGGTCGAGACCTGGCCGAGCCTGTGCTCGGCCACCCATCAGGAGGGCCGTCATGCGCACTGGCTGCGGCGCGAGCCGGTTCAGGGCAGGCTGAAGTAGGCGCTGCTGCGCAGGCGCAGCTCGCGCAGCCCGGCCTCGAGGCCCTGGCCGACCAGGATCTTGCCTTGCGCGGTTGCGAGGTCGATCGGCTGGCTCATCAGCTGATAGCTCATCGGCACCTGCGCCAGGTCGAGGATCGGCAACCCGGAGACCTGCTGGCGCAGCTGACGGCAGTAGGCCATCCAACGCTTGTGCAGGGTGGGATTGCTCCAGTCCTCGGCGCCGAGGATGACCACGGGCAGCACACCCTCGTGCAGCGCGCGCTGCAAGGGCTCGGCCAGTGCCGCCGGCGCGTTGGGCGGTGGACCGGCGGTTGCGAACAGCTGGAGGTAGAAGTCGGCGCGGTGGGTGATCAGGACATTCGCCAGCGGCAGCAGCGGGATATGGTTGTTGAGGCTGAAATCGATGGTGCCGCGCAACGCGACGTCGTGGTGCCGGGGATGGCCCGCGAGGCCGGCGAAGACGACGTTGACAATTCCCTCGAGCAGGTCCGCGTCGTCGCGATACGGCGAGTAGGGGAGGGTCAGGTGCAGATGGTCGAAGCGCGGGAAGTCGCGATTGGCCAGGTGCACGGTCAACAGTGCGTCGGTGAGGGCGGCATTGCCAAGCAGCGTCCCGGGGCTGATCGCCAGCTGGGCATAGGTCGGCATGACGCCGTGGCCACGCGCCACTGCGGCCACCACGAAGGGGATGTCCGCGCCATTGACCGCATCGGTGCGGCAGAGGACTTGGAAGGCGAGGTCCTGCGGCGTGCCCAGGTCCAACGCGACCGTATTCCAGCCCTGGGCCGACAACGCCATGTGGGCCAGCTCCTCCTGCCCCGTGGCGGTCTGTCGCACCAGGTGCAGCACGCCGGCCTGGGCCATGTGCACCAGCAGCAGCGCCCCGTCGTGGCCCGGGTTGCGGAATGGTGCGAAGGTGATCGGCACCACCTGCTGGCGCACCCCGGCATGCGGCGGGGCCAGGACGCTGGCATGCAGGTGCAGCGGACCATAGGGCACCAGGGGCGGCACGAGCGCGCTGCCGATGCCGACCGGCGGGCACTCGATCCCGGGGGCCGAGAAGGTCCCGTCTGCGAGCAGCTCGACCTGGGGCTCGATCGCCAGGGGGCTGGAGGCGGGGACTGCGGCCTGCCCCACCGTCGCCGCGGGCGGGGGCCCGGCCGGCGCCGCCGCCAGCGCGGCTTGCGCCCGGGACAGCAGCTCGACGCGACGCTGCTCGAGGATCGGGAACCGGTCCGGCACCTGCAGGTCCTCAAGCAGCGTGACCGCACCCCGCGGCGCCGCGGCGATCTTCCCCGCGGCGGTGTTCAATTGCGACTCGAGGTCATTCTGCCGGCCGATCCAGCCGGCGTCGATCCGCTCCTGGAGCTGCACCTTGCGCTGCTTGAGCGCGCCGGAGACGACCAGGTTGTCGAGCAGATCCTGCGCATCCTCGATCTCCCCGCTGCTCAGCAGCGCGTCGGCCTTGTCGAGGGTGGCGACATCGGCCGGATCGGGCGCGGCATCGGCACTCGCAGCTGACACCACGTGGGCGGCCGCAGGCGCTGCAACAAGGACCGGCGCAGCCGCGGCGCCTGCGCCTGCCTGGGTGGCTGGCGGTGCGGCCGGCTGCGCCGTGGCCACGGTCGCTGCCAGCGGCGGCTTGCCACGCAGGCCGCTGTAGAGGATGGCGCCCAGGATCAGCAGCATGGCGGTTCCGGCCACGGCCGTGAGGATGCGCATCAGACGCTGGCGGCCGAGGTCCTGGCTGGTGGCGATGGTCGCATCCATGCTGCTCTGTCCACCGAGCGCGACCTCGGTCTGCAGCGGTCCGCTTGCTGCGGACCTGGTCCCCGGCCGGGCCACCGCGGCCCCCGCGAACCATTCGCGCGGGCTGGTCGCCGCGGCCGCAGCCAGGGCATGGGCGAACTCGTGTCCATCGCGGAAGCGGTTCGCGGGGTCCTTGGCCAGCGCGCGATCGAGCAGGCCCTGCAGCGGGGTGAATTCAGGTCGTCGCCTGCCGATCGATGGCACCGGGGCGTTGATATGCTCCTGCATGACTTCCAGCGGGCTGGAGCCGGCGAAGGTGGTCGCACCGGTGAGCGTCTGCAACAGCGAGCAGCCGAGGCTGTAGAGGTCGCTTTGCGCGTTCGGCTCCTTGCCGCGGCAGGCTTCGGGCGACATGAAGGCCGGACTGCCGAGGATGGTGCCGACCGCGGTCAGGTCGGAATCCTGGCTGGTCTGGCGGGCCAGGCCGAAGTCGGCGAGCTTGGCCTGCCCCAGCTTGGTGACCATGATGTTGTCGGGCTTGATGTCACGATGCACGATGCCGACGCGATGCGCGGCCGCGAGCCCCTCCGCCGCCTGGCGGTGCAGCTCCAGGACCTGGCGCACGCTCAGGCGCTTGGTGGTGGCCAGGGTGCCGAGGCTCCAGCCATCGACGAATTCGAGGATCATGAGGTACATCTGCTCGCCCGAGGGCCCGGTGGCGTGGCCGAAGTCATGGCAGGCGATGATGTTCGGATGGATGAGCTGGCCAACGGTCTGGGCTTCGCGTTCGAAGCGGGCGATGTAGCCAGGGTTCTCCAGCAGGTGCGTGCCGATCACCTTGATGGCGACCTTGCGCTGCAGGCTCAGCTGCAGTCCCTGGTAGACCGCCCCCATGGCCCCCTTGCCGAGCAGCCGTTCGAAGCGGACCTCCTTGGTCGCATAACCGATGAAGGGGTCGGTAGTCACGCTCCGAGGATACTCCCCGCCGGTCGGCGGCACAATATCGGCATTTCCCACACGCAGCCCGGCGCGCGGTGCGCTCAGGACAGCGACAGTACCGAAGTCCCGCCACCCAGATGGCCGGCCGCCTCCTGGACGAGCAGGCGGCCCAGCCCCGGACCATGCTCCCAGAGCGCCTGGCCGAGGCTCATGACGCGTTCCTGCGGCAGCTCGCGCGGCAGCACATAGCCGCGCAGCTGGCCGTAGGGGGTCAACCCGCGCTGCTGGCGCAGCTGCTTCTGCAGGCCCCGTTCGAGGCCATCGCGGGCATGGCCGAGGCGGCGCACCGGGCCAGCCAGAAAGCGGTGGCTCGGGGCCAAGGCGGTGAGGGCGGCGAGCACGCGGTCGAGATCGGCCAGGGGCACGGTGGCGGGTTGCCGGGTGGTGGCGAGGATCGGCGCCTGGGCCTGGCGGATGAGCGATGGCACATCGCACTGCCAGCCGGCCAGGGCGCGGGCCAGCCAGCTCGGCGCGAGCACGGTGTGCAGACGCGGCACCAGCAGCGGTGCCTGTGCGCCGAACGCCGCGTACAGGGGGGTCAGGAAGGCGTGGTAGGCCAGCTCCCCATCGCCGCCGACGTAGGCCACTGCCGGCAGGGCGGCCTGCTGCAGGATCGGCCGGATCGCCGCACCGGGACTGAGCAGGCCGGGATCGCGCGCCAGCACCGCGGCTGCTTCGGGAGCGGTGAGCTTGCGCCGGCCCTGCGCCTCGTCGGCGAAGAATGGTGCCTGGGGCAGCTCGCCGAAGGCATCGACGGCCCCGTCGGCGAGCAGGCGCGCGCGCTGCAGGAGCAGCGCCTCGACCGGCCACGCGCGCAAGGCCTGCGCTGCCATGTCCGTCCACAGCCCGCGCAGGCGGAAGGCTTCGGTCCGCACCAGGCGGTCGCCGAACACCGCGCCGAGCAGGCGGTTGAGCCAGGCACCGAGACCTTCATCCGGCAGCGGCGCCTGGGCGCTCAGGAAGGCTTCGCCCAGCCCGGGGCCGAGGTGGGTGCGCAGGTGCGCAAGCCAGCCGGCGTGCCATGCCGCGGCCGGGCGGAAGCGCAGGCTCGCGTGGCCGCCACCCAGCCCCGGAGCGAACCGCGCAACGCTGCCGTTGCGCAGCACGCAGTCGGCATGGCCAGCCTCGCCCAGGTCGTGGTCCTCGCTGGCGCACCAGAACACCGCAACGCAGGGCTGACCGTCGTGGGCGAGCCGTTCGGCCAGGGCGATGGCATGCGCGGCCTTGATCAGGGTGTAGAGCGGGCCGCCGCCGACCGCCGGCTGCTGGCCGGTGACCACCGCGACCGTGGCCGCCTCGGCCAGGCGTCCAGCCTGGGGCGACTGCCCGGGCTCGCCGCGCAGCGCCGCGACCAGCTCCTGGCGAGCGCCGCGCGCCGGCAGGAGCTGGGCCTGGCGGCGCAGCTGCTCCAGCCAGGGTCCGCCAAGGGCAGGAAATGTGGGACCGGCCATCACTGCCATCCCATGCACGCTGGCCGACCTGGCAATGGCCGTCCGCGCGCATGGTCGAGGCTTTCGTTCCAACGCCAGTGCGCCATGATGACGTCGTGTCCGACGAATTGCCCCTGATCATGGTCGTGGATGACGACGCAGCGGTGTGCTGGGCGCTCGAGCAGGCGCTGATCGCCAACGGCTTCCGGGTGCAGATCGCCGCTGACGCTGCCGCAGCCCGTCGCGGCATCCGCCGCCATCGTCCTGATCTGGTGATCACCGATGTGCGCATGCCCGGCGAGTCGGGACTCGACCTCCTGGCCGGGCTGCACAGCGAGTATCCGCAGCTGCCGGTCGTGGTCTCGACCGCCTATGGCACCATGGAGACCGCGATCGAGGCGGTGCAGCGCGGGGCCTTCGACTACCTGCCCAAGCCGCTGGATCTCGACCGCACCATCGAGCTGGTGCGGCGCGCCCTGGGTGAGGAGCAGCTGGTCGCTGCGGCGCATCCGCAGATCGGCGCCGCGGCTCCCGACGCCGAGCACACCATCATCGGCTCGACCCCGGTCATCCAGGAGGTCTTCCGGCGCATCGCCGCCGCCGCGGGCACCGACCTCGGGGTCCTGATCACTGGCGACTCGGGTACCGGCAAGGAGCTGGTCGCACGCTCGCTGCACCGCTTCAGCAACCGCCGCGACGGCCCGTTCATCGCCGTCAATTGCGGTGCGCTGCCCGACGTCCTGGTCGACAGCGAGCTCTTCGGCCATGAGCCCGGGGCCTTCCCGGACGCGCGCTCGCGCAAGATCGGCCATGTCGAGGCCGCCAACAACGGCACGCTGTTCCTCGACGAGATCGGCGAGCTGCCGGCCTCCGCCCAGGTCAAGCTGCTGCGCTTTCTCGAGGACCAGCGCTTCTCGCGCCTGGGCGGCTCGGAGGACGTGCGCGTCAATGTGCGCATCGTCGCCGCCACCAACCGCAACCTCGCCAAGGCGATCGCCGCCGGGGTCTTCCGTGAGGATCTCGCCTACCGGCTGCGCGTCGTGACCATCCAGATGCCGAACCTGGTCGACCGCCTCGACGACCTGCCGGCCCTGGTGCGCCACATCCTGTCGCGGGTCGCCACGCGCCTGTCGCGCAACCTGGCCGTGACCAGCGACGCGATGGAGATGCTCAAGCGCCACCGCTGGCCGGGCAACGTCCGTGAGCTCAAGCATGTGCTCGAGGAGTCGGCGGTCCTTGCCCAGGGCGGCATCATCGGACCTGAGCACCTCTCCATCACGCCGGCATCGGAGGCGCCGCTGCCGTCCGGGCTGCATGCGGCGATCGCCGCGCTCACCACCCGCCTCGCGGCGCAGAATGCCGGCAACGTGCACCAGCGGGTGCTGGACGAGGTCGAGACGATCCTGTTTCGCGAGCTCCTGGCGCGCACCGCCGGCAACCAGCTGCGCACCGCCGAGATCCTCGGCATCAACCGCATCACGCTGAAGAAGCGCATGGACCAGCTCGGCATCGAGCGCGCGGCCGACCGCAAGGCCGACGGCACGGCCTGAGGATCGCCTGCGGACTAGCCCGAGCCGCCGTAGCGCAGGGTCAGCAGGCTGTGGATGTCATGCCCGAGACGCTCCGGGATGCGGTTCTCCGGATCGACGATCAGCTCGTAATGCCGATCGCCCGGCGGCTGGTCCTTGAGGATGATGTCGCGCGCCACGCGGTCCAAGCCGGTGAGGCCGAAGATGTAGCCGCTCGAGACCATCTGCCCGTCGCGGTACAGGAACCAGCCGATCGGCGAGTAGCTCAGGGTGCCGTCGGGCTGCTGCCCATAGTCGGTGCAGTCGCAGCCATGGTTGGCGATCACGAAGTGGATGGTGACGACCCGTGCGGTGGTCGGCGAGACCGGGGTGGTCGCGAGGTCGTCGATCTCGAGATCGACATCCGGATCGGCAGCTGTGCGCATCGTCACGTGCGCACTCGCGGTGCTGGCCGTCGCCGTGGGGGCCGACGCAGGCGACGCGCCGCAGCCACCCAGCAGGCAGACGCCCGCGAGCTCCAGGACGGTGATGGCGAGGCGATGCGCGCGCATGCTGCGCACCAGGCTAGGAGGCGGACGGTCGCCGGGCAAGGTGCAGATCACCGTGTCGCAGGCAGTGCACCAGGACCGCCGCGTGGGGCGCCCTGGACGCTCTTCGAGACCACCATCGCGAGGTCGCGGCGGGTGAAGGGCTTGATCAGGGTCGCGATCAGGCCGTCCGGCCGGGTCGGTACCAGGCCCTTGTCGCCGCTATAATTGGTCATGATCACCATGCGCTGCTGGGGCGCCGCACGGTGGATGGTCCGGCACAGCTCGGCCACCCCCGCTCCGGAGAGGTACTGGTCGAGGATCACCAGGTCGATGGCCATGGGCGGCGTGGAGAGATGCGCCTGGGCCTCGGCTTCCGAGGAGGCGGTCAGCACCCGGCAGCCGAGGCTGGAGAGCATCTCGGCCACCGAGTCGCGCAGCAGGATGTCCTCGCCATAGAGCAGGACCGTCGGCTGGCCAGAGACCAGGCCCTCGCTGCCGGAGCCGGCATGCGCCATGGGCGGCTGGGCGGTGGTCAGAAGCGGCAGCAGGAAGACGAAGCGCGTGCCCTTGCCGGGGGTCGAGAAGACCTGGACCGAGCCATGATGCTCGCGCACCATGCCGTAGACCCCGGCCAGCCCCAGGCCAGTGCCGTGGCCGACCTTCTTGGTGGTGAAGAACGGCTCGAAGGCGCGGCGCATCACCGTCTCATCCATGCCGGTTCCGGTGTCGACGACGGTGGTCTGGATGTAGGGGCCCGGCTCGAGCGGCCAGTGCACCGACAGGGCGTTGATCATCTCCTGGCTGAGCACGCTGATGCTGGTGGTGATGATCAGTCGTCCGCCGCCGGGCATCGCGTCGCGCGCGTTGATGAACAGGTTCAGGAAGGCGTTCTGGATGTCGGCGGCGTTGCCGACCACCAGGCACGAGGCGGCGTCGAGGTGCTTCTCGATGATGATGCGCCGGTCGATGGTGCGCAGCAGCAGGTCGATGGCGAGCTCGATCTCGGCATGGATCGCGACCGGCTGCATCGCGACATCGTGCCGGCGCGCGATGCCGACCAGCTTCTGCGTCAGGGTCGCGGCGCGCTCGCCCGCCGAGATGATGGTGTCGATCAGCCGCAGGAGCCGTTCATCCTGGACCTTCTTGCGCAACAGCTCGCCCGAGGCCAGGATACCGGTGAGCATATTGTTGAAATCATGGGCGACCCCCCCGGCGAGCTGGCCGATGGCCTCCATCTTCTGGCCCTGGCGCAGCTGCTCCTCCAGGCGGATCTGCTGGGTGACCTCATGCAGGATGACCGCGCTGGAGCGGACATGGTCGAGGATGAAGGCGCACAGCGACAGGTCGATGACGATGACCTCGCCCGAGAGGCGCTGCATGCGCACCCGGGTACGCTGCGGCTGGCCGGCCTGCGACTGCGCAAGCAGCTGCTGGTAGGTGGTGCCGCTGGTGGTCGCGCGGGCCCGCCCGGGCTGGGTCTCGGGCGGCCCTTCCGCGCTTAAGAAGTCGGCGACCGTCTTGCCGATGACCTGGTCGCGGGTCGCGCCGAGCATGGAGATGGCCTGGGGATTGGCCTCCGAGATCACCGCGCCCTCGAGGATCAGCACGCCATCAGGCACGCTCTGCACGACCGTGCGGTAATAGGACTCGCGACGCTTGATGGCCAGGGCCATGCGCCGTTCATCGACCATCAGGACCAGAGCCTGGCCGATGAAGGCCACCAGCAGCACATAGTCGGTGGTATAGATGGTGTCCCAATGCTCGCGGTCGACGAGGAAGTCATGGATGATCGAGAGGATCATCAGGCTGTTGGCGGTCAGAAGCGCGGTCACGACCATGGTCGTGCCGGTGCGCCAGGCCGAGACGATGCCCCAGGCCGCGGTCGAACAGGCGGCAGCCGCCCAGAGCGGATACCAGGGGCTGGCCGGGGTCAGGTTGTCATAGCGGTGCAGGTGCTCCCCGTGCGGGCCGGTCCAGGGGATCCATTCCGGCAGATGCGCGAACCACAGGGAGCCGGGCAGCACCACCGCCGGGATGATGAACAGCAGGTTGAGGATCAAAAGCGCCTGCGCCCCGGGCAGGGGCCGCAGGCAGATCGCCCTCTGGTACTGCAGGTAGACCGAGACCAGGGCCACCGCGAAGATGCCCTGCAGGCGGCAGCCGAAGCCGTTCGGGCCCCAGGGTGCGCCGGCGTAGACCCCGAAGTCGACGATCAGGATGCCCATCGCCATGAGCGAGAAGACGCTGAACCAGGCCATGCCGCGCGTTGAACGGTCGCGGCCCAGCAGCGCGGTCATCACCGCCAGGGCGCCGGCGATGCCGATCAGGCAGGTGAACTGCAGCAGGTACCACGGAAGATCTGTGAAGGCCATGCGAAGTGGCAGGCTAGCGGCTGAGTGGGCAAGCGCATCTGCCATTCCACGTCCCATGGAGTCGCGCCTGCGATAAACGGCGTCGGCTAGTCCTCGGCGGTGCGTGATTTGAGCACGGCCATGAAGGCCGCCTGGGGCACCTCCACATTGCCGATCATCTTCATGCGCTTTTTGCCCTCTTTCTGCTTCTCGAGCAGCTTGCGCTTGCGGGTGATGTCTCCGCCGTAGCACTTCGAGGTCACGTTCTTGCCGACCGATTTGATGGTCTCGCGCGCGACCACACGCTGGCCGATCGCCGCCTGCAGCGCGACCTCGAAGAGGTGCTTGGGGATCTCGTTCTTCAGCGACTTGATGATCTGCCGGCCGCGCTTCTCGGCATCGGTGCGGTGGCAGATGAAGGCCAGCGCCTCGCAGGGATTGTTGTGCACCAGCACGTCGACCTTGACCAGGTCCGCGAGCTGGTACCCGTCGAATTCGTAATCCATGGTGCCGTAGCCCGAGGTCAGGCTCTTGAGCTTGTCGAAGAGGTCGTAGATGACCTCGGCCAATGGCATCTTATAGGACAAAACGCAGCGCTTGGTGCCGATGTAGTCCTGGCGCACGAAACTGCCCCGGCGGTCGGCGGCGAGCTGCATCACGACCCCGATCTTGTCGGCCGGGACCATGAAGTGCACCTGCACCACCGGCTCCTCGATGGTCTCGAAGCCGCCCGGCGGGATGTCGCCGGGGGTGGTGATCTCAAGCGGCGCGCCGGTGGTGAAATGCAGGGTGTAGGTCACCGTCGGCGCGGTCTGCACCATGTCGAGATCGTGCTCGCGCTCGAGGCGCTCCTGGCAGATCTCCATGTGCAGCATGCCGAGGAATCCGCAGCGGAAGCCGAAGCCCAGGGCGCCGCCGGATTCCGGCGCCCACTTGAAGGAGGCGTCGTTGAGCGAGAGCTTCTCGACCGCCTCGCGCAGCTGGTCGTAGGTGGTCTCGCCGGAGGGATAGAGGCCGCAGTAGACCATCGGCTTCATCTCGCGGAAGCCGGCCAGCGGTTCGGCCTGGCGCTGCTCGAGCGTCACGGTGTCGCCGACCTTGACCTCGGCGAGCATCTTGATCGCCGCCGAGATGTAGCCGACTTCGCCGGCCTGCAGGCCCTCGGCCTCGGGCGTCATCTTCGGCCGCAGCCGACCGATCTCGCTGACCTCATAGGTCTTGGCGGAACGGATCAGGCGGATCTGGTCGCCCTTCTTCAGCGCGCCGTTGACCATGCGCACGTAGAGGATGATGCCGCGGTAGTCGTCATAGATGGCATCGAAGACCAGGCCCTGGGTCGCACCTGCGCGGTCGCCGCTGGGGGGACGCACCCGGGTGACGATGGCATTGAGGATCTCGCTGATGCCGATGCCGAGCTTGGCGCTGGCCAGGATCGCATCGGTGGCATCCAGCGCGAGCGACTCCTCGATCTCCTCCTGGACGGCCTCGACGCGGGCGCTGGGCAGGTCGATCTTGTTGATCACCGGGATGACATCCAAGCCGAGATCGACCGCGAGCAGGTAGTTGGCCACGGTCTGGGCCTGCACGCCCTGCACCGCATCGACCACCAGCAGTGCGCCGTCGCAGGCCTGCAGGCTGCGAGTGACCTCATAGGTGAAGTCCACGTGCCCGGGCGTGTCGATCAGATTGAGCTGGTAGAGCAGCCCGTCGGTGTGCTTGTACCACAGGCAGATCGCCTTGGCCTTGATGGTGATGCCGCGCTCGCGCTCGAGGTCCATGCTATCGAGGACTTCGAGCTCCTTGTCCTCGCGCGCGGCCATGGCCCCGGTGGCCTGCAGCAGGCGCTCGGCCAGGGTGCTCTTGCCATGATCGATGTGGGCGATGATGCAGAAATTGCGGATTCGACTCTGCGGGTGCGGCATGGGGAGCGGCAGAGGGTAGGGGGCGGGCCTGGGAGGCAACCTGTGCGCTCCCCGCCTGGAATCAGGAAAGCGGCGTCTGGCCGAGCCATGTCTCGTTGAAGGAGGTGGTGTCCGACTGCTGGCCGGCCTCCTTGACGCGCAGCGCGACCACGGTCATGTCCTCGCTGAGCTTGTGGTGGGCGTGGTCCTTGGCGTCCTTGAGGACCTGCTCGACCAGCCCGCTGCAGGGTTTGTCGAGGTTACCGACGCAGGAGGCCAGCAGGCGGAACTTGCCGAACTCCTCGTGCTTCTGGTTGGCGACCTTGAACAGTCCGTCGCTGTACATGAGCAGGATGTCGCCGCCCTCGAGCTGCAGCTGCACGGGCCGCAGCGAGCGGCGGAAGTTGTCGCTATTGCTCTTGCCGAGCGGTTCGCCCTGTCCGCCGAGCTGCTGCATCGGGGTCTCGCGATCCTTGTTCAGAAGCAGCGCCGGATGGTGGCCGGCGCTGAGGTAGACGAGGGTGTGCGTGAGCGTGTCGAGGATGGCGGCGAAGAGCGTGATCTGGCAGTCCAGCAGCAGATCGGGCCGCACCGTGTCGGAGAGTCCGCAGACGATGCCGATCAGGTCGCTCTTCTCCTTGACGACCTGGCGCAGCGCCTTGAGGGTGCTGGCGACCATCAGCGCCGAGCCCGGCCCCTGGCCGTTGATATCGCCGATCACCAGCAGCAGGTGCTGCTCATCGACCGGGATGATGTCGTAGAAGTCGCGACTGATGGCCGAATGCGGCTCGTAGTGGACGATGGTCTGCAGGCCCGGGATGCGCGGCGGGCGGGCCAGCATCTTGACCAGCATCTGCTTGATCTGGAAGAAATCGGTGGTGCGCGACAGCTTCGAGCCGGCCGGACTGGGCAGTGGCGCAACCGACCGGCCGGGCGCCGGCTCAGTGGGCGGGTTCGAGATCGGTTTGGCGACAGCCGGCTTGGATGCGCGGCCGGCGCTGGCCCGCGCCGGGGTCGCGCCTGGTGCGCCATCGGCGACCAGGCGGTCGATGCGCCAGCTCTCGATCATCTTCCCGGTCTGCGCCTCGGGGCTCTTGGCCAGGCTCGTCGCCATGTCCTCGATGGTCTTGAGGGTCACCTTGTTGTTCTCAAGCGTGATGCCCGGGCTCCACACCCCGCGGTAGGGGTTCAGCCACATGCCGTTTTGGAAGATGCGCAAGGTCGGGATCGACTCGAGGTGCTCGCGTAGGTAGTGGAACCAGCGCAGCACCAGCAGCTCCTCGAGCTTCTTGGCGGCGCTGCGGTTCCACGGCTTGTGCCGGCAGAGGAACTTCTTGGCGACCTCTTCATAGCCGAAGGGAGCGGGCACGACCGCGCCGCTGTAGGGATCGATCCAGGCCAGGCCGTCCATGGTCAGGACGCGGAAGGCGGGGTCGTTCTGCAGGGAATGGAACAGCCAGCCCGGGACCTGCATCTCCAGCGGGGGCTTCATGCCGGCTCCGGGATGGGATGGCGGCCTGCGCCTGGCGTCAAGTATCCGGCGCATGCACACATGCGGCGGGAGCTGCTGCTTTCGGCGACGGCGCGGTCCATGGGGCCCAGTGTAGTCAGCTCGGCCGCGACATGCCCCCGGGATCACCCGGACGCGCCGTGAAGCGGCCCACACACGCCGCCACGGCCTCTAGCGCAAACCGTGGTCGCGGGCGGTGGTGAACCAGCGCTGCGCCAGGGCCGGCAGGTCGACACCGAGCGAGGCCCCGAGATGCAGCGCGGCGGCGAGCATCGCACAGCTGGCGTCGGCCAGGTCGCTGCGCGCGGTCAGCCCGCCGAAGCGCTCCTGGGCCAGGTCCTGCAGCCGCGCGGCGTGGGCGGCGACGAAGGCCTCATCCGGCAGCGCCGCGAGCTGCGGATCGAGCAGCATCTGCCGAAGCTCAGGCGGGATGGACCGCGCCCGATCGTCGCCGGACAGGCCGCTGATGCCCTGCCAGCGCGCCATCAGGCCCTGGTAGCCGCTCGCGGCCAGGCCGCTGTCGACGACCAGGACGAAGGCGCCCTCCGCCAGGTCTTGAACGACTTCCAGGTAGGCGTCGGCGACCGCCTCGGCGGTGGCGACGTCCTGTCCGTGCAGGTAGTCATCGACGCGCAGCACCGGCAGGGTGGTCACCGACGGGCAGCCGGCCAGGCAGGGGAAGTCCGGACCTTCGAAGAGGTAGCGCACCTGGGCGCCCTGCCGCTGACGTCCCAGCGGATAGAGCCGGCAGGCGAGCGGACGGCTGGCGTGGACGCGGCACCCCTGCCCACCGTAGAAGGTGC
>Ga0302314_10010781_pt1 | contig 15957 bp, 10 predicted proteins | sample III_Palsa_N2_3_FD_200533 | JGI IMG/M metagenome (GOLD analysis project Ga0302314, IMG submission 200533) | Peat permafrost microbial communities from Stordalen Mire near Abisko, Sweden - III_Palsa_N2_3 | ecosystem: Environmental > Terrestrial > Soil > Palsa > Peat permafrost | place: Sweden... | reverse complement strand
CTGATGCGCGAGTCGGAGGCCGCCAGGCTGGGCCTGAAGCCCGTGGCGCGCATCGCCGGCCACGCGGTGCACGCGCAGGCGCCGGAGTGGTTCTCCACCGCGCCGGCCGGCGCGATCGAGAAGGTGCTGAAGAAGACCGGCTGGACGGCGCCGTCGGTGGACCTGTGGGAAGTCAACGAGGCCTTCGCCGCGGTGACGATGGCCGCGATGAAGGAGTTCGACCTGTCGCACGACATCGTCAACGTGCACGGCGGCGCCTGCGCGCTGGGCCACCCGATCGGCGCTTCGGGCGCGCGCATCGTCGTCACGCTGCTGGGCGCGCTGCGCCGGCAGGGCAAGAAGCGCGGCGTCGCGGCGCTTTGCATCGGCGGCGGCGAGGCGACGGCGCTGGCGGTCGAACTGCTCTGAATGCCCCGAGCTTGAAACGGCGGGTAAAGCCTGTGGGCAATGCTCCGCACGGGATGCGGACCCGGCACACTGCGTGCCTTCGGATCTGGCCGTGACCGCTCTCCCCCTCCGGGAGGCCGGTCGCGACCGTCCGCATCCGACCCAAGCTCACACCGATTCCCATGCCCGATTCCTCCACGATCATTGCCGACGCAGCCGCCATCGCCGCCCTGGTGCAGGTGGGCGAATGCATCGAACACGTTGCGCACTACACGCGCGAAGAGATCTCGCGCTTCGCCATGCTCACGCTGGATACCAACCCCGTGCACCACGACCGCGAGGCGGCGCAGCGCGCGGGCCTGTGCGACGTGATCGCCAGCGGCCAGCAGACCTCCGCGCTGATGAGCGGCCTGGCCGCTTCCTACTTCTCGCGCGACGACGGCGTCGCGCGCAGCATGCTGTGCCTGCACTTCAACTTCGCATACCGCGAGCCGATCTTCGCGGGCGCCGACGTGACCATGCGTTGGGTGGTCTCCAGCACCGAGTGGAACGCCAGCCTCGACGGCGTCATCGCGCAGCTGGAGGGCAAGGCCCTCGTCGGCAACGCACTGGCGGTGATCGCGCGCGGCACGGTGCTGGTGCGGCGCGCCTCATGATGGTGAACGGACGCGCGACCTCATGAACCGATGGCTGCTGCGTCCGCGCGTGATGGCGACGATCGCCGTCGCCACGTTCGTCTGCATCGCGCTGTTCCAGCTGCCGTGGAGTCCCGCGGCCAGCGCGCACTTCACGGCGTTCACCGGCGCGGCGCCGTTCGACGAGCGGCCCGCCGGCTATACCCTGTCGGGTGTCCTGGCCGCGTTCCGCCAGCTCGGCGCGCAAGGGCTGTTCGACTACGAATGCTACCGCGCGGTCGACGCCGTCTTCCCGTGGCTGCTGTGCGGCCTCGTCGCGGCCGTGATGCTGCGGCTGGACGCCGCGCGCGCCACGATGTGGCCATGGCTGGCGGCCTCGGCCGACACGGTCGAGAATGCGCTGCAGTTCCAGATCCTGCGCACGCGCGACGACCTGTCGCCCGAGCTCGTGCAGTGGGCCAGCGCCGCCACGCAGGTCAAGTTCGTGCTGTACGCGCTGATGCTGCTGATGCTGCTGGCCGTCGGCGCCCGCGCGCTGTGGCGCCAGCGGCGCGCGCTGCGCTGAGTCCTTCCTCGAAAGAATGCCCATGTCCCCAGCCATCGCCCGCAACGTCCTGATCGTCGGCGCCTCGCGCGGCCTCGGGCTCGAGTTCGTCCGGCAGTACCGCGCCGAGGGCGCCCGCGTGACCGCCACCGCGCGCAGCGACGCCGGCCTGGCCGCGATCTCGGCGCTCGGCGCCAAGGCGCTCAGGCTGGACGTCGCCGACGCCGCGAGCGCCTCCGGCCTCGCGTGGCAGATCGACGGCGAGGCCTTCGACACGGTCTTCCACGTGTCCGGCGTCTACGGCCCGCGCACCGCCGGCATGGAGCCGCCGTCGGTCGACGACTTCGACGCCGTGATGCACACCAACGTGCTCGGCGCGATGCGCGTGCTGCCGTCGGTGGCCGACGCGCTCGCGCCGCCGTTGGGCGGCAAGGCGGGCGCGCGCATCGGCGTGGTCTCGTCGCGCATGGGCTCGATCGGCCTGCGCAGCGGCACCGCGGGCTGGACGTACCGCGCGTCCAAGGCCGCGGTGAACTCGGTGACGAAGGACGCGTCGATCGCGCTCGCCGGCCGCGCGCTGTGCGTCGCGTTCCATCCGGGCTGGGTGCGCACGGAGATGGGCGGCGCGGACGCCGACATCGACGCGGCCGAGTCCGTCGCCGGCATGCGCCGCGCGCTCGCCGAGCTCGACGACGCGCGCAACGGCAGCTTCCTGAACTACGACGGCGCGCCGCTGCAGTGGTGAGCCGCCCGTTCCAGAACAACGACTGAAGAGACAAGCCATGTACCTCTCCGAAGACCACCGCGCCGTCCAGGACGCCGTCCGCGCGTTCGTCCGCGACCGCATCGCCCCCCGGGCCGCCGCCTGGGATCGCGAATGCCACTTCCCGCGCGAGGAGCTGAAGGGCCTGGCCGAGCTGGGCTGCTACGGCATCGCGGTGCCCACCGAGTGGGACGGCGCCGGGCTGGACTACCTGTCGGTCTCGCTGATCCTCGAGGAGATCGCCGCCGGCGACGGCGCGACGTCCACCATCATCAGCGTCACCAATTGCCCGGTGAACACGATCATGATGGCGTTTGCCAACGACCCGCAGAAGGAACGCTACCTGAAGCCGCTCGCGCGCGGCGAACTGCTCGGTGCGTTCTGCCTCACCGAGCCGCACGTCGGCTCCGAGGCCGGCGGCCTGCGCACGACCGCGGTGAAGGACGGCGACGAGTACGTGCTCAACGGCGTCAAGCAGTTCATCACCAGCGGCAAGAACGGCGACCTCGCGATCGTGATGGCGGTCACCGACAAGGACGCCGGCAAGCGCGGCATCAGCGCCTTCCTGGTTCCGACGGATACGCCCGGCTACGTGGTGGCGCGCATCGAGGACAAGATGGGCCAGCACGCGAGCGACACGGCGCAGATCGTGTTCGAGGACTGCCGCATCCCCGCGGCCAACCTGATCGGCGAGGAGGGCCAGGGCCTGAAGATCGCGCTGTCCGGGCTCGAGGGCGGACGCATCGGCATCGCGTCGCAGTCGGTGGGCATGGCGCGCGCGGCGTTCGAGGCGGCGCTCGCGTATTCGAAGGATCGCGTCGCGTTCGGCAAGCCGATCTTCGAGCACCAGGCGATCCAGTTCAAGCTGGCCGACATGGCCACGCAGATCGAGGCCGCGCGCCAGCTGATCCACCACGCCGCGAGCCTGAAGGACGCCGGCCAGCCGTGCCTGAAGGAGGCCGCGATGGCCAAGCTGTTCGCCAGCGAGATGGCCGAGCGCGTGTGTTCCGCGGCCATCCAGGTGTTCGGCGGCTACGGCTACCTCAACGACTTCCCGGTCGAACGCATCTATCGCGACGTGCGCGTGTGCCAGATCTACGAAGGCACGTCCGAAGTGCAGAAGATCCTGATCGGACGCGCGCTCGCACAGTGAAGCCCGTCATGACCTCGAAGGACGGCATCCACCCGATGCCGTCGTCGCGCAGGATGGGCGCGTGGTTGCAGATCGACGGTTCGCTGAGCGCGCGCATCGCGTCGGTCAGCGGCAAGTTGACGGTGCGCGTGCTGCGCCAGGGCGCCGTGCGGCTGCAGCCGGCCGAAGCCGAGCGGCTGCGCTGTCCCGCGGGCGCCGGCGCGCACGGGCGCGAGGTGATCCTGCTGGCCGACGGCGTGCCCGTGGTCTACGCGCGCTCGGTGCTGCAGGCGGTGCATGCGCGCGGCACGTGGAAGGCGATCCGCGGCCTGGGCAACCGGGCGCTGGCGGACCTGTTGTTCGGGCTGCCCGCGGCACAACGCTCGAGCTTCGAGTTCGCGCGCTTCGCGCCGGGCTCCGGCATCGCGGCCACCGTGCATCGGCGCTGGCGCGACGCGACGGGCACCGACTGGGGGCGCCGCGAGGTGTGGGCGCGCTGCTCCGTGTTCACGCGGCGCGATGCGCCGCTGCTGGTCACCGAATGCTTCGCGCCGGCGATCGCCGCGTTCGATGCGCCGCAGCGCGCGCGCGCGGTGCCGTGGCGTGCGCCCGCGCGGCGCGAATCCTCGGGTCAACCCTGAGGGCGTGGCGAGGGGCGTCGTATTTCGCGGCCTCGGCGCTGCAGTTCGTCGCAAAGGCCGGGCACCGCACGGCCGTCAGGGGAACCATTGAAGGAGTTGGGCGACCTACGTCGCTAAACTGATCGGTTGCCGTCCGTGCTGTCCAGCAGCCGGGCATGCAACAGCCACCTTCGGGTGACTCAAAGCCCGCCGCATCGTGCCTCACGAAGGTGCTTCCGGCGACGGGCGTTTAACGCCAACAACGTCGAGGACGCGTCTTGAATACCTTCCGCCCCGCCACGCTCGTGGTCGCCCTGTCGCTGGCCTTTGCCGCGCAAGCCTCCTTCGGCGCCGATGTCGCCGCCTCCGTCGTCGCGCCGGTTACCGCCGCGCCGACCCCCGGTACCGAACTGGGCCTCGACAAGTCGGGCATGGACCCGGCCGTGCGCCCGCAGGACGACCTGTTCCTCGCCATGAACGGCACCTGGGTGAAGAACACCGAGATCCCTGCCGACAAGTCGTCGTGGGGCACGTTCTACCAGCTGCGCGAGCTGTCCGACCAGCGCGTCAAGGACATCATCGAGGAGCTCGCGTCGAAGCCGCAGGCCGCCGGCACGATCAACGCCAAGATCGGCGACTTCTACAGCAGCTACATGGACACCGCGGCCATCGACGCCGCCGGCACCAAGCCGCTGGCGCCGTTCAAGGCCCAGCTGGCCGCCGTGAAGAACAAGAAGGATCTCGTGCTGCTGATGGGCAAGTGGGTGAGCTTCGCCGACCTGCCGCTGGGCCTGGGCGTCGGCCCCGACGCCAAGGATCCGACGATCTACTCCGCCGGCGCGGGGCAGGGCGGCCTGGGCCTCGGCGATCGCGACTACTACCTCAAGAGCGACGCCCGCTTCGCCAAGGCGCGCGAGGCCTACGTCGCCTACGTGCGCACGCTCCTCGCGCTCGATGGCGACAAGAACGCCGTGATGGACGCCAAGGCCGTGATGGCGCTCGAGACGAAGCTGGCCAAGGTGCAGTGGTCGCAGGAAGCCAACCGCGACCCGATCAAGACCTACAACCCGATGACGCTCCAGGAGCTCGCGGCCAAGGCGCCCAGCCTCGACTGGAAGGCGTACCTCGAGGCCGGCGACCTGCCCAACCCGGCGTTCGTCTCGATCGCGCAGCCCGACTACACATGGGCGCTGGTCAAGATGATCAAGGACCAGCCGCTCGACGTGTGGAAGGCCTACCTGCGCGTGCGCATGCTCGATGGCGTGGCGCGCGAACTGCCGGCCGCTTTCCGCGACGCCGCCTACCAGTTCCACGACGTGGCCATCACCGGCGTGAAGCAGGACAAGCCGCGCTGGCAGCGCGGCGTGGCCGCGCTCAACGGCGCGATGGGCGAGGCGGTCGGCCAGGTCTACGTGTCCAAGTACTTCCCGCCGGCCTACAAGGCGCGCATGGTCGAACTGGTCGACAACCTGCTCAAGACCTACGCCACGTCGATCGACAACCTCACCTGGATGAGCCCGACGACCAAGGTCGAGGCGCATGCCAAGCTGACCAAGTACGGCGTCAAGATCGGCTACCCGGACGTCTGGCGCGACTACGGCGCGCTCGAGGTCAAGGCCGGCGACCCGATCGGCAACAGCGTGCGCGCCGCGGAGTTCGAATACCACCGCCAGGCCGTGCGCAACGGCGGCAAGGTCGACCGCACCGAATGGGGCATGACGCCGCAGACCGTCAACGCGTACTACGACCCGCAGAAGAACGAGGTCGTGTTCCCGGCCGCCATCCTGCAGCCGCCGTTCTTCGACATGAAGGCCGACGACGCGGTCAACTACGGCGCGATCGGCGCGGTCATCGGCCACGAGATCAGCCACGGCTTCGACGACCAGGGCAGCCAGTTCGACGGCGACGGCAAGCTGCGCAACTGGTGGACGCCGGAAGACCGCAAGGCCTTCGAGGCGATCACGTCGCGGCTCGACGCGCAGTACTCGGCCTATTCGCCGCTGCCGGGCACGCACCTGAACGGCAAGCTGACGATGGGCGAGAACATCGCCGACCTGTCGGGCCTGCAGATCGCCTACAAGGCCTGGAAGATGTCGCTGGGCGGCAAGCCGGCGCCGCGCATCGACGGCTATACCGGCGAGCAGCGCTTCTACCTCGGCTTCTCGCAGGTGTGGCGTGCGAAGGTGCGTGACGAGCGCGCGCTGCAGCTGGTGGTGATCGACCCGCACTCGCCGGCGCAGTTCCGCGCCGACGGCGCCTCGATCAACAGCGACGGCTTCCACGACGCGTTCGGCACCCAGCCGGGCGACAAGATGTGGAAGGCTCCGGCCGACCGCATCCGGTTGTGGTGAGCCCCCACGCTCGCTAGCGCTCGCTGCCCCCCGAGGGGGCGCTCCGCGACCGGCCCGGCAGAGCCGGTTCCGGCGCTCCCTTGAACTTCAGGGCGCCAAGCGAGCGGCAGCGCCGGATACGTCGGCGTTGCTGCGGTGAAACGAATGGCGGGCCACCCGGCCTGCCCAAAAGAATCTCTGTTGAGGAAACCCGCCTTGAACACCTTCCGTCCCGCGGCGCTGGCCGCCGCCCTTTCGCTGGCCTTCGCGGCCGGGCTCGCGCCGGCCGCCGACATGGCCGCCTCCGACGCCGCGCCCGTCGCCGCACCGGCCGCCCCGGCCTCGGGCCTGGACAAGGCCGGCATGGACGCCAGCGTGCGTCCGCAGGACAGCCTGTTCTTCGCGATGAACGGCACCTGGCTGAAGAACACGCCGATCCCGGCCGACAAGTCGGACTACGGCACCTTCACGAAGCTCGACGACCTGTCCAACGAGCGCGTCAAGGCGATCATCGAGAACCTCTCGACCAAGCCACAGCCCGCCGGCACGCTCAACGCGAAGATCAGCGACTTCTACAACAGCTACATGGACACCGCGGCCATCGACGCCGCCGGCATGCGGCCGCTGTGGCAGTACCTGGCGCAGATCGACGCCGTCAAGAACCGCAAGGACCTGGCCGCGCTGATGGGCGAGTGGGCGCCGTTCGTCGACCTGCCGCTGGGGCTGGGCGTCGGCCCCGATGCGCGCGATCCGACCGTCTATTCCGCCGCCGCCGGCCAGGGCGGCCTGGGCCTCGGCGAGCGCGACTACTACCTGAAGAAGGACGATCGCTTCGCGACGGCGCGCAAGGCCTACGTCGGGTACATGCGCAAGCTGCTGGCCGCCCAGGGCAGCAGAAATGCGACGATCCAGGCGTCGGCCGTCATGGCGCTGGAGACGCGCATCGCGCGCATCCAGTGGACGTCCGAAGCCAACCGCGATCCGGTCAAGACCTACAACCCGATGACGATCGCGCAGATCCGCGCGAAGGCCCCCGACATCGACTGGTCGGCGTACTTCGGCGCCGCGCAGCTCGTCGATCCGCCGTTCGTGTCGATCGCGCAGCCGAGCTACTTCTGGGCGCTCGACAAGCTCGTCAAGTCCGAGCCGCTCGACGTCTGGAAGAGCTACCTGCGCGTGCACCTGATGGACGCGGTCGCGCTGGAGCTGCCGGCCGACGTGCGCGACGCGCGCTTCCAGTTCCGCGGCGTCGCGATGAACGGCCTCAAGGCCGAGCGCCCGCGCTGGGAACGCGCGGTCGGCACGCTCAACGACTCGATGGGCGAGGCCATCGGCCAGGTCTACGTGTCCGAGTACTTCCCGCCCGCGTACAAGGCGCGCATGGTGGAGCTCGTCGACAACCTGATGAAGGCGTACGCGCAGTCGATCGACGGCCTCACGTGGATGAGCCCGGCCACGAAGGTGGAGGCGCACACGAAGCTGTCCAAGTACGGCATCAAGATCGGCTACCCCGACCACTGGCGCGACTACACCGCGCTGGACGTCAAGGCCGGCGACGCGCTCGGCAACAGCGTGCGCGCCGCGCAGTTCGAGTACCGCCGCCAGGTGGTGCGCAACGGCAAGCCGGTGGATCGCACCGAGTGGGGCATGACGCCGCAGACGGTCAACGCCTACTACGACGGCACGAAGAACGAGATCGTGTTCCCGGCTGCCATCCTGCAGCCGCCGTTCTTCGACATGAAGGCCGACGACGCGTCCAACTACGGCGCGATCGGCGCGATCATCGGCCACGAGATCAGCCACGGCTTCGACGACGAAGGCAGCCAGTACGACGGCGACGGCAAGCTGCGCAACTGGTGGACGGCCGAGGACCGCAAGGCGTTCGAGGCCATCACCAGCCGGCTCGACGCACAGTTCTCGGCCTACGAGCCGCTGCCCGGCGTGCACGTCAAGGGCAAGCTGACGATGGGCGAGAACATCGCCGACCTGTCGGGCCTGCAGGTCGCCTACAAGGCCTGGAAGATCTCGCTGGGCGGCAAGCCCGCGCCGGTCATCGACGGCTTCACCGGCGAGCAGCGCTTCTACTACGGCTTCTCGCAGGCCTGGCGCGAGAAGCTGCGCGACGAGGCGCTGCTGCACCTGGTCACGACCAACCCGCATTCGCCCGCGCAGTTCCGCGCCGATGGCGCCGCCATCAACAGCGACGGCTTCCACGAAGCGTTCGACACGAAGCCGGGCGACAAGATGTGGAAGGCGCCCGCCGACCGCATCCGACTGTGGTGAGCCCCCGCGCTCGCTGGCGCTCGCGGCCCCCCGAGGGGGCGCTCCGCGACCGGCCCGGCAGAGCCGGTTCCGGCGCTCCCTTGAACTTCAGGCAACCACCCGAGCGGCAGCGCCGGGAAGGTTGGCGCCTGTTCTGTTTCTCCTTTCGCTTGACGAACGAGGTTTTGCCATGACCCATCCGCACTTCCGCCGCGCCGCCGTCGCGGTCGCCGCCGCGCTGGCCTGCGCCGCCTTCGCGCCGACGCAGGCCCAGACGGCCGCCGCCACGACCACCACGACGGTCAGGACCACCACGAAGTCCACCGCCGCGAACCAGCTCGGCTCGGGCATCGACAAGTCGGGCATGGACACGTCGGTGCGCCCGCAGGACGACCTGTTCCTCGCGATGAACGGCAACTGGGTCAAGAACACGCAGATCCCTGCCGACAAGTCGCGCTGGGGCACCTTCGACGAACTGCGCGACCGCACCGACCACGAGGTGCGCGAGCTGATCGAGGGCCTGCAGGCCACGCACCCGGCCGACGGCAGCAACGCGCAGAAGATCAACGACTACTTCCGCAGCTTTCTCGACGTGGCCGCGATCGACAAGGCCGGCCTGGCGCCGGTCGAGGCGTCGCTGCAGGACGTCGACAGCATCAAGGACACCGGCATGCTGGTGGGCCTGATGGGCCACTGGCAGGGCGTGGTGCGCACGCCGCTGGGCATCGGCTCGAATCCCGATCTCGACGACCCGAGCGTCTACATCGCCGACTTCCGCCAGGGCGGCCTGGGACTGCCCGACCGCGACTACTACCTGAAGGCCGACGAGCGCTTCGCCAAGGCGCGCGCGGCCTACACGGACTACCTCGGCAGGCTGTTCACGCTGTCCGGCGACGCCGACGGCCCCGCGCATGCCGCGCTGGTGGTCGCGCTGGAGACCAAGATCGCCGCCGCCCAGTGGCCGCGCGACAAGACGCGCGACGCCAAGCTGAGCCACAACCCGAAGACGCCCGCCGAGCTCGATGCGCTGGCGCCGGGCTTCGACTGGCCGACGTTCGAGGCGCAGGCGCAGCTGCAGCCGGGCAGGATCGTCATCGTGCGCCAGCCGGACTACGTGACGGCGCTGGCGGGCCTCGTCAAGTCCGAACCGCTCGACACGTGGAAGCTGTACATGAAGGCGCGCCGCCTCGACGGCGCCGCCACCGTGCTGCCCGCCGCGTTCCGCGACGCGAGCTTCCAGTTCCACGACGTCGCCATCGCCGGCCTGAAGCAGCAGCAGCCGCGCTGGCAGGATGCCGTCGCGCAGACCAACGGCGCGCTCGGCGAGGCGATCGGCCAGCTCTACGTCGCCAAGTACTTCCCGCCCGCGTACCGCGCGCGCATGCAGGCGCTCGTGGCCAACCTGCTGAAGACGTATTCGACGTCGATCGACGGCCTCACGTGGATGTCGCCCGCCACGAAGAAGGAGGCGCATCTCAAGCTGTCGAAGTACAACGTCAAGATCGGCTACCCCGACGTGTGGCGCGACTACGGCGCGCTGGTCGTGCGGCCCGGCGACGCGCTCGGCAACGCCGATCGCGCCGATGCCTTCGAGTACCACCGCGAGATCGTGCGCACCGGCGGCAAGGTCGACCGCAGCGAATGGGGCATGACGCCGCAGACCATCAACGCGTACTACAGCGGCAACAAGAACGAGATCGTGTTCCCGGCCGCCATCCTGCAGCCGCCGTTCTTCAACGTGGCCGCCGACGACGCGGTCAACTACGGCGCGATCGGCGCGGTGATCGGCCACGAGATCAGCCACGGCTTCGACGACCAGGGCAGCCAGCTCGATGGCGACGGACGGCTGCGCAACTGGTGGACGGACGACGACCGCAAGGCCTTCGACGAGATCACCGGCCGCCTGGTGGCGCAGTATTCGGCCTACGAGGCGATCCCGGGCCAGCACCTGAACGGCAAGCTGACTCTGGGCGAGAACATCGCCGACCTGTCTGGCCTGCAGATCGCGTACAAGGCCTGGAAGCTTTCGCTGGGCGGCAAGCCGTCGCCGGTGATCGACGGCTTCACCGGCGAGCAGCGCTTCATCTACGGCTTCGCGCAGGTGTGGCGCGGCAAGGTGCGCGACGAGCGCGAGCTGCAGCTGATCACCACCGACCCGCACTCGGCGGCCCAGTTCCGCGCGGACGGCGCCACGATCAACGCCGACGCCTACCACGACGCGTTCCACACCAAGCCGGGCGACAGGATGTGGAAGGCGCCCGAGGACCGGCTGCGCCTGTGGTGACATGGAGCCCCACGCTCGCTGCCCCCGAGGGGCTGACCGCGACGCACCCGGCAGAGCCGGATCGCGCGCTCCCTTGAACTTCCGGGCGCTGTGTGAGCGGCAGCGCCGGCAGCGGACCGCATTCGCTCGCTAAGATCGGTGCAAATGAACAGTGTGCCCGAGCTTCCCGCGAGCGCGCGCCTCCGCGCGAACGAGCTGATCAAGCGCAGCGGCCGCGTGCTGCTGGGCCTGGTCGGGCCGCCGGGCGCGGGCAAGTCGACGCTCGCGGCGGCGCTGCAGGCCGAGTTCGCGGCCGTCGCGCAGGTGGTGCCGATGGACGGCTTCCACCTGGCCAACGTCGAACTCGAGCGCCTGGGCCGGCGCGAGCGCAAGGGCGCGCCCGACACCTTCGACTCGGCCGGCTATGTCGCGCTGCTGCGCCGCCTGCTCGCGCAGTCCGACGACGAGATCGTCTACGCGCCCGAGTTCAGGCGCGAGATCGAGGAGCCGATCGCCGGCGCGATCCCCGTGTTCGCGCGCACGCAGCTGGTCATCACCGAAGGCAACTACCTGCTGCTCGACGAAGGCCCCTGGGCCGAGGTCAAGGGACTGCTCGACGAGATCTGGTACGTCGACGTCGACGATGCGCTGCGCGTCGAGCGCCTCACGCAACGCCACCAGCAGTTCGGCCGCAGCGCCGAGGAAGCCGCCGCGTGGGTCGAGACGACGGACGAACCGAACGCACGGCTGATCGCGGCGTCGCGGGCGCGGGCGTCGTTCGTGTTCCACTGGAACGACGAGTGAGCCTGCGGCGCCGCGTGTGAACACTTCGCGCATCCAATAGGTTGGCGAGCGGCAGCGACGGCCGCCGCGCTCACGCCACGCTGATCGGAATCACGCGCCCGCGTTCCGCCGGCCCGGCCTTCGTCGCCGCGTCGCCGCCGCGCCCGTGCCACTTGTCCAGCAGCACGCGCCACTGCGCGCGGCCCGTCGCGAGGTTGCCCAGCTTCACATGGCCGTAGCCGCGGATGCGCTCCGGCACGCGCGCGATCTGCTGCGCCAGCGCGTGCTTGTCGGCATCGAGCAGCGGCAGGACCTCGGTGCGCAGCATCGTCTCGTAGTCGTCGGCCAGCTGGCGTTCGAGCCTGCGTTCCTCGGTGTGGCCGAACGGGTCGGCCCAGGTGCCGCGCAGTCCCTTGAACTTCGCCAGCACGCGCAGCGCGGGCATCAGCCACGGGCCGAGCTTCATCTTCTTCGGGCGGCCGTTCGGGCCCGGGCGCGCCAGCAGCGGCGGGGCCATGTGGAATTCCATCTTCCCGACCGAGTCGAACTGCTCGGCGAGCGACTTCGCGAAGCTGCCGTCGGTGTACAGGCGCGCGACCTCGTATTCGTCCTTGATCGCGAGCAGCCGCGAGAACTGCTGCGCGACGATCGTCGTCAGCGGCGCGCCGGCCGTGCCGAGCGCCTGTTCGCGCGCATGCACCTCCTCGACGAGCTTGCGGAAGCGCGCGGCGAGCGCACCGTCCTGGTACGCGGCGAGGAAGGCGACGCGGCGTTCGATCAGGCCCTCGGGGCCGAACAGCGACAGCCTGGCCGACGCATCCGCCGGCGGCTGGTCGGCGCCCATGATGCGCTTGAACGCCGCCGGGTCGGTGACCGCCAGGCGGCCGATCGCGAATGCGGTCTTGTTGTTCTCGACGGCCACGTTGTTCAGCTCGATCGCGCGCATCAGCGCGGCGTGCGACACCGGCACCAGCCCGCGCTGCCAGCACGCGCCCAGCATGATGATGTTGGACGGCATCGTGTCGCCCATCAGCTCCTGCGCGAGGGCCTGCGCGTCGACCAGCTGGACGCGATCCGCGCCGGCGGCGTGGCGCAGCTTGTCGATGAGCGCGGGCGCGTGCATCGTCGCGTCGGGGTTGCGCACGAAGGCGGCGGTGGCGATCTCGTGGGTGTTCGCGAGGATCGCGGTGCGGCCGTTCTTCACCGTCGCGAGCGCGTCGTCGGAGGCGCCGACCACCATGTCGCACGCGAGCAGCACGTCGGCCTGCTGCGTGTCGATGCGCACCTGGTTCAACTGGTCGGCGGTCGGCGCCACGCGCACGAACGACAGCACCGCGCCGCCCTTCTGCGCGAAGCCCATGAAGTCCAGCACCGAGGCCTGCTTGCCCTCGAGGTGCGCGGCCATCGTGATCAGCGCGCCCACCGTGACGACGCCGGTGCCGCCGACGCCGGTCACCAGCATGTCGAACGGGCCGGTCCAGTTCCAGGCCGCGGGTCGGCCGATCTTCTCGATCTCGGCCGCGAGGCGCGTCGCGTCGAAGCCCGCGCCGACGCGCTTCTTCAGCGTCGCGCCCGTCACCGTGACGAAGCTCGGGCAGAAGCCGTTGATGCAGGAATAGTCCTTGTTGCAGGAACTCTGCTCGATGTGGCGCTTGCGGCCCCACTCGGTCTCCACCGGGATCACGCTGAGGCAGTTCGACGCCTGGCCGCAGTCGCCGCAGCCTTCGCACACGGCCTCGTTGATGAAGATGCGCTGCGGCGGATCCGGGAATTCCTTCTTCTTGCGGCGCCGGCGCTTCTCGGCGGCGCAGGTCTGGTCGTAGATCAGGATCGTCACGCCCTCGACCTCGCGCAGCTCGCGCTGCACCGCGTCGAGCTCCTCGCGATGATGGAAGGTCGTGCCGCGCGGGAACAGGTTGGCGTGCTCGCGGTGCGGCGCGATGTTGTCGCTGACGATCACCACGCGCTTCGCGCCTTCGGCCTCGACCTGGCGCGCGATCTCGGGCACCGACAGCGAGCCGTCGACCGGCTGGCCGCCGGTCATCGCCACGGCGTCGTTGTAGAGGATCTTGTACGTGATCGTCGCCTTGGCCGCGATCGCCTGGCGGATTGCCAGATACCCCGAGTGGTAGTAAGTCCCGTCGCCCAGGTTCTGGAAGACGTGCTTCTCCTCCGTGAAGCGCGAGTGCGCGGCCCAGTCGACGCCTTCGGCGCCCATCTGGATCAGGCCGCTCGTCTCGCGTTCCATCCAGCTCGCCATGAAGTGGCAGCCGATGCCGGCCAGCGCACGCGAGCCCTCGGGCACCTTGGTCGACGTGTTGTGCGGGCAGCCCGAGCAGAAGTAGGGCTGGCGCCTGGTGGCGTCGGCCTCGTTGTGCAGCAGGCAGGGCATCGTGAAGTCGTTGACCAGGTGCGTGCGGTCCAGCGCGGGGTTCAGGCGCGCGAGCCAGCCGGCCACCACTTCCATGATGCGCGACGGGCGCAGCTCGCCGAGCGACGACAGCAGCGGCATGCCGTCCGGCGTCGTCTTGCCGGCGATGCGCGGGCGTTGCGAGTCGGGCAGGCCGTACAGCTGGTCCTTCAGCTGGCGCTCGACGACCGGCGCCTTTTCCTCGATCACGAGGATCTCTTCGAGCCCTTGCGAGAACTCCGCCATGCGCGTCGGCTCCAGCGGGAACACGAGGCCCACCTTGTAGATGCGCACGCCGGCCGCGGCCAGCGCGTTCGGATCGAGCTCGAGGCGGCGCAGCACTTCGAGGAAGTCGTAGTGCGCCTTGCCGACCGTGACGATGCCCAGCGTCGCGCTGGGACTCGCGACGATGTGCTTGTCGACCGAGTTGGCCTTGGCGAACGCGCGCACCGCGGCGAGCTTCTCGGCCAGCCGCGATTCCAGCACCAGCGACGGCAGGTCGACCGCGCGCACGTGCAGGTCCTGCGTGGGCGTGAAGTCCACGGGCTGCGTGAAGTCCAGCGGGATCGCGTCGAGGTCGACCGTCATGCCCGACTCGACCACTTCCGAGATCGCCTTGAAGCCGACCCAGGCGCCCGAGAAGCGCGACAGCGCCCAGCCGTACAGGCCGAACTCCAGGTACTCGGCGACGTTGGCCGGATGCAGCACCGGCATGTTCCACGCCTGCATCGCGAGATCGCTCTGGTGCGGCATCGACGACGACACGCAGCCGTGGTCGTCGCCCGCCACCACCAGCACGCCGCCCTGGGGGCTCGAGCCGTAGACGTTGCCGTGCTTCAGCGCATCGCCCGAACGATCGACGCCGGGGCCCTTGCCGTACCACATGGCCGTCACGCCCTCGACGGTGCGCTTCGGGTCCAGCGCGACGCGCTGCGTGCCCAGGCAGGCGGTCGCGGCCAGGTCCTCGTTGATCGCCGGCAGGAACTCGACCTGGTGCTCGGCCAGGAATTTCTTGGCCTTCCACAACTGCTGGTCGACCATGCCCAGCGGACTGCCGCGATAGCCCGACACGAACGCCGCCGTGTGCAGCCCGGCGGCCTGGTCGCGCCGGCGCTGCATCAGCAGCAGCCGCACCAGCGCCTGCGTGCCGGTGAGGAACACGGCGCCCGAATCGGCGGCCAGGTTGTCCGTCAGCGCGTACTGGCGCAGCTTGGCGGCGTCCGGCGAATCGGGATCGGGCGTGGTGGTGATGTCGGAGGACGGCAGGGTCATGGTCTGGCTCGCGCGGGCTGGACCGACGATGCTATTCCTCGGCAGGCGTGGCGATCTTGCGCAATGGGCCGGAACCGGCGCCAAATCGAGACGAACGTTTCAGGAATCGTCGAATCCTGGAATGAACATCCCGCATCGACTCGATTCCGAGGGAAAATGCGCCCATGACCCTGCCCGCCACCGTCGACCGCGTCGCCCGCCGCATCGCCGCCGCCCTGCAGCGCGACGGCCGGCAGAGCGCGCAGCAGCTCGCCGACAACGTCGGGCTGTCGGCCACGCCCGTCTGGCGCCGCGTGAAGGAGCTCGAGGCCAGCGGCGTGATCCGCGGCTACGTGGCGCTGCTCGATCGCGAGAAGCTCGGGCTGTCCATCTGCGTGCTCGCGCACGTCACGCTGGTGCGCCACAGCGAGGGTGCGGTCGAGCAGTTCGAGGCGATGGCCAAGGCCAGCCCCGAGATCATGGAATGCCACAGCACGACGGGCGAGGGCGACTACCTGATCAAGGTCGTCGCGCCCGACATGAAGGCCTACGACCGCTTCCTGCAGGACAAGGTCTT
>Ga0302314_10010778_pt1 | contig 15960 bp, 13 predicted proteins | sample III_Palsa_N2_3_FD_200533 | JGI IMG/M metagenome (GOLD analysis project Ga0302314, IMG submission 200533) | Peat permafrost microbial communities from Stordalen Mire near Abisko, Sweden - III_Palsa_N2_3 | ecosystem: Environmental > Terrestrial > Soil > Palsa > Peat permafrost | place: Sweden... | reverse complement strand
CCACCGGGTCCACGTCGGACTCCTTTCGCTAGCTGAGTTCCGGGCCGTCGCGCAGAACCTCCGCGAAGCGGGCCAGCTCGGCCCGGACGAGGGATTCCTCGGCCGCGCGGCCGGTGTGGTTGATCCGCAGCGCGCGATCGGCCAGCGGACCGGGGGCCGCGGCAGTGATCGTCGCCCCGGCGGACCGGAGCCGGGCGGCGAATTCCGCTGCGGTGTACCCCGCCGGCGCGGCGAACGTGGTCGCGACGGCCGCCGCGGCCGTGTCGGCGTCGACCCAGGGCCGCAAGCCAAGCGCGCGCAGTCCCGCCCGGCTGGCCGCCGCGGCGGCGGCGTGCCGCGCGATCACGGCGTCCAGTCCCTCCGCCGCCACGCGCGCCAGCGCCCGGCCGAGGGCGAGGCACTCCAGCGTCGCCGCGTAGCCGGGCAGCGTCCGGCGGCCGGTGTCCAGCCAGCCGTGCCTGATGTCGAGCAGCGACAGGTAGGACGTGCGCGGTGCGGACGGGTTGTGCTCCATCGCCTGCCAGGCTCGCTCGCTCACGGTCGCGGCGCTGACGCCGGCCGGCCCGGCCAGCGCCTTCTGCGGTCCGATCACCATCACGTCGGCGCCCCAGGCATCGGGGGTGACCGGGTCCGCGCCGACCGAGGCGACCGCGTCTACCACGAGCAGCGCCCCGGCCGCGCGGACGACGGAGGCGAGCTCGTCGAGTGGGTTCAGGCCGCCCGTCGCCGCCTCGGCGTGCACCACGCTCACCAGGCTGACGGGCTGGCGGGCGAGCTCGTCGGCGACCGCCGCCGGTGCGGCGACGGTGTCAAAGGGCGTGACGAGGTCGCGCACCTCGCTGCCGCTGTCCCGCAGCCAGTCGCCGAACAACTTCCCGTACGGGCCGGTGACGATGTTGAGCGCCCGTGTGCCGGGCTGTCCGAGACCGCGGGCGGCCGCTTCCAGGGCCAGGATCGCCTCGCCCTGCAGCAGGATGACGTCTTGCCGGGTGTCCAGCAACTGCGCCAGCAGCGTCTCGATCGCGGCGATGTCGGCCGCGGTGGCGGGGGGGCGGTCGAGCAGCGGGTCGGTGGTCAAGACGCCTCGGTTCGTAGCCGTGGAACGGATTCGATCAGTCGCCTGGTGTAGGCGTGGGCCGGGTTCGCGAAGACCGCCCGGGTGGGGCCGGCCTCGACGATCTCGCCCTGGTAGATCACCGAGATCTCTTCGCAGATCTCGTGCACGACGCCGAGGTTGTGCGAGATGAACAGCACGCTGAGCCCGAACTCGTCGCGCAGGCCGGCCATCAGCTGCAAGATGGCCGACTGGGCGGAGACGTCCAGCGAGGACGTCGGCTCGTCCGCCACCAGCACGCGGGGTTCGACCGCGAGGGCGCGGGCGATGGCGATCCGCTGCCGCTGGCCGCCGGAGAACTGGCCGGGGACGCGGTCGAGCGCTGAGCCGGGCATGGCGACCTGGTCGAGCAGCTCACGGCAGCGGGCCTCGATCGCGGAGCGCCCGGTGACGCCGCCGAGCCGGAGCAGCTCCGTGAGGGTCTGGCGGACGGTCATCCGCGGGTCGAGCGACGCGTAGGGATCCTGGAAGATCATCTGGTTGGCGCGCAGCGGGGCCCGGCGGCGCCGGCCGCCGAGGGTGACCCCGTCCAGCTGGAGCGTGCCGGCCGCGGCGCCCAGTTGCCCGGTGAGGACGCGCGCCAGGGTCGTCTTGCCCGAGCCGGACTCGCCCACCAGGCCGTGGATCTGCCGCGGATACAGCGTCAGGTCGACGGCGGCCAGCGCCGGCCGCGCGGCGTGCCGGTAGGTGACCTGGATACCGCGGGCCGCCAGCCGGGGGACGGGCCCGGGCGCGTTCTCCGGCCCGGGAGCCTCCGCCCGCTGACCCGCCCCGGCGGCGGGTGCCCCGGTGGCCGGCTCGGCCGCTGCGGCTGCGGCCGCCTGCTCCGGCTCGCCCACGGGCAGCTCGATCACCGAGCTGAGCAGCGTGCGGGTGTAGCTGGCGGTGGGCCGGGTGAGCACGGTCGCGGCGCTTCCCGCCTCCAGCGCGCGGCCGTCGCGCATCACCGTGATGTCGTCGGCGACCTCGCTGATGACCGCCAGGTCGTGGCTTACGAACACGACGGCCAGCCCGGTGCGCTGCTTGATCTCGGCCAGCAGGTCAAGCACGGTCGCCTGGACGGTGACGTCCAGGGCGGTGGTCGGCTCGTCGCACAGCAGCACCTCCGGCTCGGCGGCCAGCGCGGCGGCGATCATGATCCGCTGCCGCTGGCCGCCGGAAAGCTCGTGCGGGTAGGCGCGGGCCAGCCGCTCCGGGTCGGGCAGGTGGACCTGGCGCATGAGGTCCAGGGCGATCTGGCGCGACCGCGCGGCCGGCTGCCCGAGTGCGCGCCGCGGTACCTCGGCGATCAGGTCGCCCACCCGCATGACCGGGTTGAGCGCGGCCAGCGGGTCCTGGAAGACCATGGCCAGCCGGCGCCGGCGGGCCGCCCGCACATGCCGGCCGGCCAGCGGCAGTTCGGTGTCGCCCATCCACAGGGTCCCGGAGCTGATCCGGGCGGCCTGCGGCAGGATCCCCATGACGGCGCGCAGCGAGATGCTCTTACCGCTGCCCGATTCCCCGACGATGCCGAGGGTGCGTCCGGGGGGCACCTCGAAGGACAGGTCCCGGACGGCGAACTTCGGTCCGGGGAACTCAACGGTCAGCCGGTCCAGCCGCAGCGCGGCGGGCGCGGTCACCGGCGCACCCGCCAGACGTCGGCGATGCCGTCGGCCAGCAGAGCGAATCCGATGCCGGTGAGCACGACGGCGAAACCCGGCTCGGCCGGCAGCCACCAGAGGGTGGTGATGAAGTTCTGGTTGTCGAAGATCATGGAACCCCAGTCGGGGGTCGGGGCCTGCACGCCCAGTCCCAGGTAGCCGAGCGTGATGACGGCGACGATCACGACCACCATGTCGGAGGCCAGCAGCACGACCGCCTGGGTGAGGGTGTGCGGCAGCACATGGCGCACGATCACCCGCCAGGTGGGCACCCCGCCCTGGCGGGCGGCGGTGACCCAGTCCTGCCGCCGGACGACGAGCGTGACCGCGCGCACGACGCGGGCGTAGGTCACCCAGCCGACGATGGCCAGGGCGACGTAGATGCCGCTCTCGCCCGCGCCGACGACGAACACCAGGGCGATCACCAGCACGTAGAACGGGAAGGCGATCAGCACGTCGATCACCCGCATGACGAGGGTGTCGAACCAGCCGCCGAAGAACCCGGCGATGGTGCCGAGCACGATGCCGGTGACGAACGGGGCGATCAGCGCGGTGATCGCGATCCGGAGATCGGTTCCCGCCGCGCTCACCAGGCGGCTCAGCGTGTCGCGGCCGAGCTGGTCGGTGCCGAGCCAGTGGCTGCCGCTCGGCCCGGCGAGCAGCGCGTTCGGATCCTGGGCGGTCGGGCTGGGCAGCCAGATCGGCCCGAGGACGGCGATGAGCACGATCGCCAGCACCAGCGCGGAGCCGGCGATGAACGGCGGGCTCGACCGCACGCGCCGCGCCAGCGACTGGCCGTCGGGCTGGGGCTGGTCGTCCGCGAGCAGCGCCGGGTCGAGGCCGGCGCTCACGTGCCCTCCTCGCTGGCGCTCGCCGGCCGCGTTCGCGGACGCACTGTGCTGACCGGTTCGCGCGCGAGCTCGCTCATGACCGCGCTCGCAGCCGCGGGTCGACGAGCGCGGCGACCGCCTCGGTGAGCAGGTTGACCAGCACCACGACGATGGCGAAGAACAGCGCGATGCCCTGCACGACCGGGAAGTCGCGGTTGCTGATCGAGTCGAACATCAGCACTCCGAGACCGTTGATATCGAAGACCTGCTCCACCACGACCGTGCTGCCGACCAGGTAGGCCAGGTTCAGCCCGAGCAGCGTCAGCATGGGCACGATCGCGTTGCGCGCGGCGTGCACGAACAGCACCCGCGGTTCGCTCAGCGAGCGGGTCCGGGCCGCCGCGACGTAGTCGGACTGCAGCACCTCGAGCAACTCGGCCCGCAGGCTGCGGATCAGCAGCGGCGTGATGGCCAGGGCGGCGGTCAGCGCGGGCAGGATCAGCCCGCGGAAGGTGAGCCAGGCGCCGGGGCCCGCGCCGCCCACCGGGAACCAGCGCAGCCGGACGCTGAACAAGACGATCAGCATCAGGCCGAGCCAGAGGGCCGGCATGCCGGCGCCGATGGCGGGAATGATCCGGATCAGGTGATCGGGCAGGCGGTTCTGGTGCGTGGCCGCCCACACCGCCAGCGGCACGGTGATCAGGATGCAGAAGACGCCGGCCAGCGCGACCAGCTCCAGGGTCACTCCCATGCGCGGCACGATCAGTGACCGGGTCGGCACGTTGTAGTACAGCGAGTTCCCCGTGTCGGCGTGGCTGAACAGCCGGGCGACGAAGGAACCGAACTGGACGATCAGCGGCCGGTTCAGGCCCCAGCGCTGCCGCAGCTGCGCCACCTGCTCGTCCGTCGCGTGGATGCCGAGGATCTGCCGCGCCGGGTCACCCGGGATGATGTGCAGCAGCAGGAACGTCAAGACGATGACCCCGGCGATGATCACCACGGACTGCGCCGCGCGGCGCGCGACGTATCTCATGAACGCGGCAGGCGGACCGGGTGGGGCGGTGGCTCCGTCATGCCAGCCAGGCGTTCTCCAGCCGCACGGCGCCGGCCGGGTTGACCTTGAATCCCCCGACGGAGCTGCTCATCCCCTTGAGCGAGGTCGGGTACGACAGCGGCACGAACGGCACGTTGTCGGCGACCTTCTGCTGGATCTGCGCGTAGAGCGCCGCGCGCTTGGTGGGGTCCTGCTCGCTTTCCGCTTCCCGGACGAGTGCGGTGGTCGCGGGATCGTTGTAGTGCGTCCAGTACGAGTTCGAGCCGCCCTCGGTCTCGTCCAGCTCGAAGGAGGCCATCTCGTCGGGGTCGCTGATGTCGTTGATCGCGTTGTCGATGAACATGTCGAAGTCGAACGCCTCGAAGGCCGCCTTGAACGCCGCCAGCTCGATGGACCGGATGGTGATCGTCACGCCAATCTGGGCCAGGGACGCCTGGATGATCTGCGCGTCCTCGTTCCACGCCTGGTCGGACGAGGGCACGAGCAGCTGGGCGCTGAATCCCTTCGGGTAGGCCGACTGCGCCAGCTCCGCCTTGGCGGCCGACAGGTCGTAGTCGAGCACCTGCGTCTTGGCGTCGTAGTACTGCAGGCTGCTGGGGAAGAAGGAGGTGGCGACCTGCGCGGTGCCGAACGTCGTCGCCTTGACGATCTCCGCGCGGTTGACCGCGTGCGCCACCGCGCGGCGCACGTGCAGGTCGGCGAACGGCTTGAACTGCGCGTTGAGCAGCAGCAGGTCGACTGACCACTGCGGGCTCTTGAGGACCGACACGCCGCTGGCCGACGACAGCGAGCTGTAGTTGGCCGCGGGCACGTCGTCGATCACGTCGACCTGGCCGGCCTGCAACTGCTGCACCAGCTGGTTCTCGTCCTCCACGACGGTGAACACCACGCTGTCCAGGTACGGGGCCGGCGCGTTCCAGTACTTGGCGTTGCGGGCCAGCGTCACCGTGCCGCCCTTCACCCACGACTTCAGGGTGAACGGGCCGGTGCCCACCGGGCTGGCGAAGAACACGGCCGCGGACTTGCCCTGCAGGTTATTCGGCACGATCGAGTTGGAGAACGCGGAGATGTCCGAGATCAGCGGGCTCCACGGCTGCTTGAGCTTGACCACCACGCTCAGCGGGCCGGCCGCGGTGACCGAGGAGACCGCGCTGTCGAGGAAGCTCAGCGGCCCGTTGCTGCTCTGCGCCCGCTTCAGCGAGTAGACCACGTCGGCTGAGGTCAGCGGTGAGCCGTCGGAGAACGTGACGCTGGGGCGGATGGCGAAGGTGTAGGTCTTGCCGTCGGCCGACACCGTGTGCCCGGTAGCCAGATGCGGTTGCAGCGTGCCGTCCACGGCGGTGATGTAGAGCGGCTCGAAGATCTGGTTCAGCGTGTAGACGTCCCCGGCCAGGATCGTGTTATGCGGGTCCAGGCTGGTCGGGCCGGTGGTGCGCGCGTACCGCAGCGTGCCGCCCTTCTTGGGCGATCCCGCGGAGGACGACCCCGCACTGCTGGAGGCGGCCGGGCTTCCGCCGGACGCCGAGCAAGCGGCCAGCACCGGGCCGAGGGCGACCAGTCCGACCCCGCCGGCACCTGCCTGCAGAAGCCGACGACGGCTGAAGACGGGGTCTGACATGAAATACGCTCCTCATTCGAAAGCAAAATCCGAAAATGCGTCAGTCTGCCACCCACGTCGCTGGCATCACGGCAGTCAATATTCGCCACATCGATGATCTTGTGTCAAGGATCTTTGATCAAAAATCCCGTTTACGCGTGTTACGCTCGCGTCGGGTGGGGCATGTCGGTGAGTCATGGGGGCAGGAAGTGACCTCGGAGGAACTCGAATGACCACATTCTCAGGTCGCGTCGCTCCGCTGGACATCAAGAGCGCCGAGCAGGAGGTCTACGCGGCTTTGCGGGACCAGATCGTGCGCGGGCTGCCGCCGCTCGCTCCCCTCCGCCTGGCCGAGCTGGCCGAGACCTTCAAGGTCAGCACCATGCCGGTGCGGGCCGCGCTGCGCCGCCTCGAAGCGGAGGGTCTTGTCGTCAGCGCGAGCCGGCGTGGCTCGCGGGTGGCCCCGCTCAGCCTGGCCGACATCGAGCAGATCCAGACCATCCGGTGCCGGGTCGAGGGGCTGGCGGCCAGGCTCGGCGCGCCGCGGGTGGAAGAGGCGGACCTGGCGCAGATGCGCCTGCATCTCGCCGCGCTGCGCACGTCGGTCGCGGACGGCGACGTCGACAGCTACGTGTCCAGCCTGCGCTGCTTCGAGGCGGCCTGCTACCAGCGCAGCGAGTGGCCCCGGCTGCTTCATCTGGTGGAGGAACTGCGCCTGTCGGCCGAGCGCTACCTGCGCATCGCGATCAGGGACGCGATGCCGGGCTCGTTCCCGGACTTCTGGGAGAGGTTCTACGCCGCCGCGCAGGACCGGGACGGCGCCGCGGCCGAGGCGGCCCTGTGCGAGGCACTGACGTGGACCCTGGAGCAGATCCGGGTCAACCTGCAGAAGTGAACGAGCGGTTGTCCGTGAACCACCGGTGACGTATATTGCTCCCAGGTCATGAGTGCCAGCGTCAAGCCCCGGCTTGCTGGCCGGCAACCCTCGCGTCTGCGGTGGGGTGCCCCGGGTGACGACCGGGTCCGGCGCGACCGCGCCGGGCAAGCGCAGGCGTCCCCCCGGGTCGCCGGTACTCCGCCGGAGGTTTGTCATGTCCCCACGCCGTTTGCGGCCGCTCGCCGGTGACGGGCTCGAGGTCCCGGTTCCGGGCGGCCGTCTCGTGCCCTACGCCCACTTCGACTACGCCGCGAGCGCGCCCCCGCTGCTCGCCGTGCAGGACGCCGTCGCCGAGGCCCTGAGCACGTACGGCAGCGTGCACCGCGGCGCCGGCTACACCTCGCAGCTGACCACCCGGCGCTACGAGCGGTCGCGGGAGGTCATCCGGGACTTCGTCGGCGCCCGGGCGCGGGACGCGGTGATCTTCACCCGCAACACCACCGACGCCATGAACCTGCTGGCGCACATCCTGCCCAAGGGCACCACGGTGGTGGTATTCGAAAGCGAGCACCACGCGGCCCTGCTGCCGTGGGAACGCCGGCACCGCACCGTCCGGCTGCCGCTCCCGCCCACGCCGGAGGCGGCGGTCCGGGCGGCCGACGCCGCGCTCGCCGCCGCGCCGGCCGGCCCCCGGCTGCTGGTGGTCACGGCGGCGTCCAACGTCACCGGCGAGCTGTGGCCCGTGGCCGAGCTGGCCCGCGTGGCCCGCAGGCACGGCGCCCGGACCGCGGTGGACGTCGCTCAGCTCGTCCCGCACCGCCCGGTCAGCCTGACCCAGCTCGACGTGGACTACGTCGCCTTCTCCGGGCACAAGCTGTACGCGCCCTACGGCGCGGGCTGTCTGGTGGGGCGCGCGGACTGGGCCGCCGCCGCGAAGCCGTACCTGTACGGCGGGGGTGCGACGGCCGCGGTCGGCCCCGAGGGCGTGTCCTGGGCCGCCGACCCGGCGCAGCGGCACGAGGCCGGCACGCCCAACGTGGCGGGCGCGGTCGCCATCGCCGCGGCCTGCGAGGCGCTGGCCAGCCGGGACGCGCTCGTCGCGGAGGAGGAGCGGCTGCTCGGCCGGCTGCGCGACGGCCTGGCCCTGCTGCCCGGCGTGACCGAGCTGACCGCCTGGGGGCCGGACCAGCCCCGGGTCGGGATCGTGGCGTTCACGGTGGACGGCTGGGCGGCCGGCGCGGTCGCCGAAACGCTGTCCGAGGACTACGGCATCGGCGTGCGGGACGGCCGCTTCTGCGCGCACCTCCTGGTGGACCGCCTGGCCGGCCGCGGCGGCGCGGCGGTCCGGGCCAGCATCGGGCTCGGCACGGTCGACGAGCACGTCGACCGGCTGCTGTCCGCGCTCGCCGTGCTGTCCGGGCGTCAGGCGACCGGGGCGCCTGCTCTCGGCGCCGGCACCGGAGTCCCCAGGTTGTCGCGCAGCGTCGTCCCGGTGTAGTCGGCGCGCCGCGCCGCCAGGATCACAAGTCCCTGATCAGGTCGATGCTGGCGGACTCCTCCGGGTCCTCGGCCTCGACCTCGAGGAACGCCTGCACGCACTCGACGGCCACGTCCGGCGCCAGCCGCTTGAGGCTGAGCGCCAGGACGTTGGCGTCGTTCCACAACCGGGCGTTCCTGGCGATCCAGGGTTCCCAGGCGAGCGCGGCCCGGACCCCGGGAACCTTGTTGGCCGCGATCGACGTGCCCGTGCCGGTCCAGCACATGAGCACGCCGAAGTCAGCCTCGCCGGCCGCGACCGCATGTCCGACATCGCGGGCGAATTCCGGCCAGCTGCCCCCGCGCAGGACGGATACGTCGGCCACGCCGCGCAGATGCTCGACAACGGCGCGCGTGCAATCATTCTCGTCGTCAGCTCCGAACGCGATCCTCATAGCAGGACTTTCGCACAATCCGGCGCGGGCCTGTAGTGGGCCGCATGGCCTGGGCCGCGCCTTACTCGGCCGGGCCCGCCGCGGGTGCCGCCCGGGTGACCGCTCTCGGTGGGTCGGCTGCCGCCGCGGTATCCGCGGTCCGCGACCCCGCCCAGTACGCCGGGATGATCCAGTCCGGCGCGGCCCTGTCCCCGCTCGACTGGATTCGCCAAGTTCCCTATAAAACTGATCAAGATTATTGACAAACCGTGATTACCGCGTGAGGGTGGGCACATGGCCGTTGAGTCAGGGGATTTCAGTCACCGCGCGGCGCGAGGGCGGACCGTATATCGCCGAGCTCGGCGAGAACCCGGTCAGCCGCACGTGGCCGCGCTGTAATGGGGGCGCTTCCGCCGGAGGAGTGCGCCGCCCGGGCCCGGCGCGCGGCCGCCCTCGTGGATGTGGCCGTCCTGTCCCGGACGGGGGAGAGCGAGTCGGTGGTGCTCTGGGCGGACCAGGACTCCATCGCCTGGCTCAACCTGCTGCATGATTCGCGTGACACCGGGTTCCACGACCATGACGGGTCTGCCGTGGGCGTGCACGTGATCGCGGGGAGCGTCACCAACGAGGGCCTGCCGCCCGGCGGGACCCGCCGGGTCCGCCGGTACCGGGCGGGCGACTCGTTCTCGGTTCCGGCCGCTGGCATCCACCGGATGAACCACGACACGGGCGCGATCACGGTGCACGTCTACTCGCCGCCACTGCGCGCCATCGGCTACTACGAGGTAGTCGACGGCCTGCTGCAGCGGACCCTGGGACCGCCCGACGAGCCCTCCCCGGAAAGCCCGCGGCTCCTGGCGGCTCTCACGAGCGCGGCCTTCAGCGGACCTCGCTCGCCGGGGACGCAGCCGCGGGTGCCCCGCGCCACCCCAGCGCCGGGGCGACTTCGCGGGTGAACTCCTCCAGTGCTTCGGCGCGGTGGGCGTAGCTCGCATAGAACAGCTCGGTCTGCACCATGAGCTGGGTCGCGTAGCCGAACCAGGGCTGGGCGCGGATGGACTCGGCGATCTGCTCGGCGGTGCCGTAGTGCAGGCCGATGGACGCCGCCTTCTCGGCCAGGGTCGTCGCGGGCGGCAGGAAACTCCGGCCCCACTCGTACTTCTCCTCGATCCCGGCCCTGGCCTCGCGCAGCGCGGTCTCCCTGTCCTTGGCCGGGTAGATCAGGGTCGCGAGCCCGACGCGCGGCGGCCGCGGCCCGTGCTCCGCCCGGTACCGGTCAAGGCCGCGGTAGTAAGCCCGGGCGGTCACCTCGGCGGGCACGGTCTGCGTGGTGCCGATGAGGACGCCGTGCCCCCGGGCGCCGGTGTCGTACCCGCTCTGGTCGGTGAGCGTGGCCTCCCAGATCCGGTCGGCCAGCCCCGGGCTGGGCGGGTTGAGCTGGGCGCCGGCTGCGCTGAGGCGGGCACCGTCGAGCGCGTCGGCCAGCCGGGTCAGGCCGGCCTGGTACGCCTCCCGGCGGTCGGCCGCCGCGTCGGTTCCGGCCGCGGGGCGGCCGGCGCTGGCCGGGCCCCGGAACAGCTCCGCCAGGTCCGGCGCGCTCCCGCCGTTGGCGACGCCGAGTTCGACCCGGCCGCCGCTGAGCGCGTCGAGCACGGCGGCGTCCTCGGCCACCCGCAGCGGGCTCTCCAGCGGCAGCGTGACCGCTCCCGTGCCCAGCCGCAGCCGGCTGGTCCGGGCGGCCAGCCAGGCGAGGAAGACGAACGGCGACGGCAGGCCGCCGGCGGGCGCGGACTGAGTGTCGGGGCCGGGGCGGCGCAGGTGGAACTGGCGGACCCACAGCCCCTCCACGCCGAGCCGCTCGGCCCGCGCGAACAGCCCGAGCGCGTCGTGGTAGTTGCGGGCCTGGTCACCTGGCTCGTTCAGGATCGCGTACGCGGCCAGCGTGAGCGGCTCGTCATGTTCGCGGACGGTCATGACAGGGAGCTGCCGTCAGTTGCCGCCGCGACGGCCCGCAGGGTGCCGCCAGTCCCGGGTGCGGCCGGCGGCGGCTGCGGTTTCCAGCCGAGCGCCGGGGCGATCTCGGCCGCGACCGCCTCGACCGCCGCCAGCCGCCGCGCGTAGCTCGTCGTCCCGTAGGCCACGGAGAACTGCAGCTCGGTCGTGTAGGGAAACGCGGGAAACGCGCGGATCGACTCCGCGATCTGCTCCGGCGTGCCGTAGTGCACGTTGATCGCGGCGGCCTTCTCCGCCAGCGTGCGGGCGGCCGGCAGCCAGTCCCGGCCCCAGGCGTAGACCGTTTCCACGTCCGCCTCCAGTGCCGCGAGGCCGGCCCGGCGGTTCGCGGCCGGGTGGACGTGCACGACCAGCCCGACCCGGGGCCGCGCGCCATCCGGCAGGCTCGCGTGATAGGCCGCGGCGGTGACCTCGGCGGGCACCGTCTGCGTGGTGCCGATGAGCACGCCGTTGCCGCGGACGGCCGAGTCCTGCCCGGTCTGCCTGGTCAGCGCGGACTCCCAGATGCGGGCGGACAGGCCGGGCGCCGGCGGGTTGAGTTCCTGGTCCGTGCCGTTCACCGGGTGGCCGTCCAGGACGGAGACGAGCGTGCCGAGCGAGCGCAGGTAGCCCGCCTTCTTCGCCGCCGGGTCGGGGTCAAGGCCGATGCCGAGAGCGGCGGCGATCGCCGGCTGCCCGCCGTTGGAGACGCCCAGCTCAAGTCGCCCCTCGGACAGCGCGTCCAGCACGGCGGCGTCCTCGGCCACCCGGACCGCGTTCTCCAGCGGCAGCGGCACGACCGCGGTCCCCAGCCGGATGTGCGAGGTGCGGGCCGCGAGCGCGCCGAGAAACGGAAACGGCGACGGCAGCCCGCCGGGAAAGCTGAACCCCGGGGTACCGCTGGTCCGGCGGAACTTGTACGAGCGGACCCAGGCGCCGTCGAAGCCCAGCTCCTCGGCCCGGGTGAACAGGTCGAGCGTCTCCCGGTACACGGCCGCCTGCTCCCCGCGCTCGCGCAGGTCGGAGTGGATCGCGATGCGCAGCCGGGTCACCGGTCATCTCGCAGGTGCCCGCGCAGGGTGGTCGCGGTGTACCCGGTGCGGTGCAGGCCGCGCTGCTGCAAGATCGGCACCACCTGCTCGGTGAACAGCTCGAGCGACCCCGGCAGGGTCGTCGGCTGCAAGGTGAAGCCGTCGCCCGCGCCCGCGGCGAGCCACTCGGCGATGAGGTCGGCGAACTGCTCGGGCGTGCCGGTGAACTCAAGCCCGCCGGGCAGGCCGGTGAGTTCCTCCGCCAGCTGCCGGAACGTCTTTCCCGTCTCCCGGCCGCGGCGCACGATCTCGTCGGTGCGGCTGGAGCGGTGCGCGCTGGCGATGGCAGCCTCGGACAGCGGCCGGTCCGGGTCGACCAGCGTCACGTCGAGCCCCGCGTTGTGGGCCAGGTTACGCCAGCGGAACTCCGGGTCGACCCGGTCTTCCAGCGCGGCCCGCAGCGCCCGCGCCTCGGACTCGGTGCTCCCGAGCACGAACGCCACGCCGGGCAGCACGAGCACGTCGTCCGGGTCCCGTCCGTGACGGCCGGCCGCCGCGCGGACCGATTCCCGGAACCGGCGCCCGCCCGGGATGTCCGGTTGCGCGGCGAAGACCACGTCGGCGCTCTTCCCGGCCAGCTCGATGCCCGGCCCCGACGATCCGGCCTGGGCGAACGCGGGCCGCCCCTGCGGGGACCGGGGCAGCGTGAGCGCGCCGCTGACATCGAAGAACCGGCCGTGGAAGTCGACCGGCCGGATGAGGTCGGTGTCGGCCCAGATGCCCTTGTCCTGGTCGGCCAGGACCGCGTCGGCGTCCCAGCTGTCCCACAGCCGGGTCACGACCTCGACGAACTCCTCCGCCCGGGCGTAGCGGTCGGCGGGGTCGGGGTGGGCCGCCAGCCCGAAGTTCCCCGCCGCCCCCGCGTACCGGGTGGTCACGATGTTCCAGCCGGCCCGGCCGCCGGACAGATGGTCGATGGTGGCGAGCCTGCGGGCCAGGTCGTACGGCGCGCTGTAGGTAGTGGACGCGGTCGCGATCAGGCCGATCCGCGTCGTGCTGCGGGACAGCGCCGCGAGCAGCTCGAGCGGGTCGAAGCCGACCTGCGGGAAGTACCGGGCGCGGAAAATCTCCAGCCCGGGGGAGTCGGCGAAGAACGCCGCGTCGAGCAGCCCGCGCTCGGCGGCCAGCGCCGAGCGTTCGAGCACGCCGAACCGGGCGGATCCGGCCAGGTCGGCCGGGTCGGCGAGCTTCCAGGCCGACTCGTGATAGCCGACGCCGGTCAGGAACGCGGTGAAGTGGGCGTGACGACGGTTAACGGTCATGGCTCCTGGTCTTCTCTCACGCGGCGGTGCCTGCGGGCTGCGGTGCTTTCATCCAGGAGTGCAGTTCGATCGACATGGAACCTACCTTCGTGGCCGGCGCAGCGCCAGGGCGGAATCGACCAGGGACCGGGTGTACGGGTGCTCGGGCTGCTCGAAGATCTCCTCGGCCGCCTTGAGCTCGACCAGCTCGCCGCCGAGGAGCACGCCGATGCGGTCGGAGACCTGGCGCACCACGGCGAGGTCGTGCGAGATGAACAGGTACGAGACCCCGCTGCGCTCCTGCAGCTCGGTGAGCAGGTCAAGCAGCCGCGCCTGGCTGGACACGTCGAGCGCGGAGGTCGGCTCGTCGCAGATCACCAGCGGTACCTGCCCGGCGAAGGCCCGGGCGATGGTCACCCGCTGCTTCTGCCCGCCCGACAGCTGGTTCGGCAGCTTGTCGAGCAGGTCGTCCGCTAGCCCGGTGCTCCCGGCGAGCTCCTCGACGGTCTGGGTGCCGCCAAGCAGCTCGATGGACCGGGCGAGCACCTTGCGGACGGTGCGGCTCGGGTTCAGTGACGCGTCCGCGCCCTGGAAGACCACCTGGACGCGCGGCAGCGCCTTCCGTCCCCGGTGCCGGTCGGAGACATGGAAGCCGATCGTGCCCTGGTAGCTGGTCAGCCCGGCGAGGGACAGACCGAGGGTCGTCTTGCCGCTGCCGGACTCGCCGACGAGGCCGAGTACCTCGCCGCGGCCGATCGTGAACGAGACGTCCCGCAGCGCGGTCTTGCGGTTGTACTGCTTGGTCAAGTTCGCCACCGTGACGAGCGGTTCGCCGGCTGCCGCGGACTGCGCGCCTGCGACGGCCGGAGGCAGCCGCGACCGTTCGGAATGAGCTGGCTTTTCCTCCGCTTCCGCCCCAGTGCCAGCTTCCGGTACCGGGCGGTCCGTGACCGCCGCGACGGCCCGCGGGCCGTCGCGGCGACCGGCGTTGATATCGGGCAGCGCGGCGATCAGCGCCTGAGTGTAGGGGTGCCGGGGCGCGAGCAGCACCTCAGCGGCCGCCCCTTCCTCGACGAGCTCGCCGTTGCGCAGCACGCCGATGCGCTGGCAGTGTGCGGCCACCAGTGGCAGGTTGTGGCTGATCAGGAGGCTGGCGAAGCCGAGCTCGGCGCGCAGCCGGTCGATCAGCGCCATGATCTCGGTCTCCACCCGGCTGTCGAGACCGGTGGTCGGTTCGTCGAGGAGGAGCAGCTGCGGCTCGCTGGCGAGCGCCATCGCGATCACGATGCGCTGCTGCTGCCCGCCGGACAGCTCGTGCGGGTAGCGTGCGGCGATCTGCTCCGGCGGCGACAGGTTCACCCGCGCGATCGCGGCGAGCGTGGCCTCGTGGGCGGCCGCCCGGTGTGACCCGTGCAGCCGGTAGACCTCGGCGATCTGCTCGCCGGCCGGCATGGTCGGGTTGAGCGCGAGCCCCGGCTCCTGGTAGACGACCGCGAGCTCCGAGGCGCGGAAGGCCCGCAGCGCCGTCGCGTCGAGATCGAGGACGCTGGTCCCCGCGACGGACAGCTCCGTCGCGCTGATCTCCGTCCCGGCCGGCAGGTAGCGGGTCAGCGCCATCGCGGCCGTGCTCTTGCCGGAGCCGGACTCGCCGACCAGGCCGTAGGACTCTCCGGCGCCGATGACCAGGCTGAGCCCGCGCACCGCCGGCACCGACCGCTGCCGGACGCGGTAGGAGACGTTAAGATCGGCGACCCGAACCACGGGTGCACTGGCCGGCGCCGCGCTGGTCATGACCAGGTCTCCTTGATGTTGTCGGCGATCAGCTGGACGGCCACGACCAGGGAAGCGACCGCCAGGGCGGGGAAGATGACCGTCCACCACGCGGTCTCGATGAAGTCGAGGTTCTGGTTGATCGCCAGGCCCCAGTCCGGTGAGGGCGGCTGCTGGCCGAGGCCGAGGAAGGACAGGGTGGCGGTCATCAGGATCGCCGACGCCAGGCTCAGCGTGGCCTGGATGATGATCGTGGGCAGCACGTTCGGCACCAGCTCGGTAACCATGATCCGCAGAGCCGACTCACCCTGCAGCCGGGCCGTCGTCACGTACTTCTTGCCCATCTCGGCGAGGACCGTGGCGCGGATGATGCGGGCGATACCGGGGGCGAAGACCACGCCGATGATGACGATCAGGGCCGGGACCGAAGCCCCGAACGCGCCGACCACCACGATGAGGAAGATCAGCGGCGGCAGCACCACCAGCACGTCGAACACGCGCATCAGCGCCGTGTCGACCCAGCCGCGGAAGTAGCCGGCGATGACACCGAGCGCGCTGCCGAGGAGGGTCGCGAGGATGGCGCCGAGCGGGCCGACGGCGAGCGCGGTGTCCGCCCCGGCCAGCGTTCGGGCGAACACGCTGCGCCCGAGCTGGTCGGTGCCGAACGGCTGCGACCAGCTCGGCGCGGCGAGCGCCTGCCCGCTGTTGCCGTACGGGTCGAGGCCGAACAGGTGCCAGCCGAGCGCGGCCACCACCCAGAAGAGCACGATCAGCGCGCTGATCACGAACGTCGGGCGGCGCAGCAGCGCGCGGACGCGCCGCCGCCCCGCGCCAGCGCCGGCTG
>Ga0302314_10010777_pt1 | contig 15963 bp, 13 predicted proteins | sample III_Palsa_N2_3_FD_200533 | JGI IMG/M metagenome (GOLD analysis project Ga0302314, IMG submission 200533) | Peat permafrost microbial communities from Stordalen Mire near Abisko, Sweden - III_Palsa_N2_3 | ecosystem: Environmental > Terrestrial > Soil > Palsa > Peat permafrost | place: Sweden... | reverse complement strand
GCCTCGGCGAAGGCCCTCAGTTCGTCGGGGTCGGACGGCAATGTCGGGCGCGATAACGACATGCCGAAGCGTAGCATAACGGCGTTCGCTGGCGTGTGAATCCTATATGACTCAACGGGTTGTTAGACCATCGCAGGCTGCTTCGGCGGCTCGGGAGAGACTGTCCGGCGCCAGTCGATCCCCTCGATCAATAGTCCCAACTGCGCCGGCGACAGCTTCAGTCGGACGTCCGCCGTGCGCGGCCACACGAAGCGGTCTTTCTCCAGGCGCTTGGCGAACAGGCAAAGACCCGAGCCGTCCCAGTACAAGATCTTCAGATAGTCGCCGCGCTTGCTGCGGAAGATAAACAGCCCGCCCGAGAACGGATCGGCGTGCAGGATGTTGGCGACCTCCGCGGCCAGGCCATCGAAGCCCTTCCGCATGCTGATCGGATGACACGCCAGATAAACCCGGGTTCCCGGCGCGACCTGGATCACAGAACCGACTTCACCGCGGACAACACCAGGCGAAGCGCATCAGCATCCACCGGCGGCGTCACCCTCACGCGCTCGCCGCCGCTCAGTTCGATCTCTATAGGCCCAGGCGCGGCAACTCGGTCGGCCGCGGGCTTGCTCCCAACTACGCCGAGATCGATGAACTCCATCGGCTCCGGCGCCGGCTGGGATTGGGCGCCGGCGCGTTGCCCCAGCGAGCCGTTCTCCGCCTGATCGATCCACATGAACAGGTGGTTGGCGTTCATGCCGTGACGACGCGCCACTACCGCGACAGGATCACCCGACTCCTTCGCCTCCCTCACGATCGCCAGCTTCTGCTCCAGCGTCCACGACCTGCGACGACGCCTCGGACGTGGCCCCGCGGTCCCCTGCACGGGCGGCAGAGCAATGACCTCGCCCGTCGGCGCCGTTGGTGGCTCTTCGATGGCAAGATATCTCATTCTAAGCGTCCACTTATGCGGAAGTGGACACTAGCGATAACGCCATCACCGCGTCAGGCGACCGTCACCGGACGCTTACATGTGATCGGCCCAGCCCCACCGCGCGGCCCCTTCAGAAGCGAGCCAACGACTTCGCCAACCCAGATTACAGTTCCGCCCAAAGACACAGATTTTCCGAAATCTAGCACCGGTGGCTCGCCAAAAATTCAAGGCGCTCGTTTTATTTAAGAATTAAGCAAACTTGACGGACAGATCGCAGGAATTAGTCGACATGCCATTCCCAGAAATCGGCACCAATAAGTTGGCGTATATTTTCAAATCTGTCGTCGTTCGGCGCAACAAGAATATCAATGTGAGAATCGAATTTAGGATTCAGGCATCCATCAAGGGATTTCAGTAATGCATCTTTGCTAAGAGGTCTAAGCATGCCGCCATCGTATGGATAAAGGTCAAACATCGGCCTACCAAACTCAGCCAAGCGCTCCACTAAAGTCCTAGCGTTATTCATTCCGAGGCATTCTGGTGCAAATTCAATAATAATCGCTAATTTATCGCCAGCTCTCCGGAATACCTCTCTGGCACCATCCAGCACCAAGACCTCCGCGCCCTGGACATCAATCTTAACGATATCTGGAACAAACTCAATATTCCTCATTACTGTATCAAGCCGAAAGACATCAACCTCTACTGAGCGCCTACCGTATATTGGGGATAGACGGTGGTCTCCCATGTTTTCCTCGGAGAGGAATAACTCCATCTTCACATCACTATCGCCCAAAGCGATAGGCCATGCCGTAATGTTAGAAAATTCATTTCTTTGGATGTTTTCTTGAAGCGTTTTAAAATTTGTCGGCTCTGGCTCAAACGCGTGAACATGCGCGTGTCCACCGGTAACAGAGGACGCTATAAGCGAATACCATCCAACATTGGCGCCAATATCAAGAAATTGCGGTGCCTGATTAAGCATCATTACAAATACTTGCGTTGTCCAAGGCTCTATATCGGGGACAGTATTGTTTTCCTTGTAACAGGCGTTGGGTTGAGCTCCAGCATCCAGCACAAACTCTGGGACATGAGGCACAGAAACCCGCCACCCCTCAAAGCCACTGCCCGCAGGGGACTCAACCATTAATATAGCCCTTCAGCAAAATTTTGACGTCCACTCTCATATTTGAATCGGGTCATTTCACGATCACCGCCCGCCATCGCAATGGGAGCTTGTGGGCCGGCACCCCGTGAGTCTAATGCCGGCCATCTGGTTCAAAGGCAATCGAACCTCGACCGTCCCTCACTTGGGACTAACCTGCCGTACCCGCAAAACTCTGATGCCGCGAGCGTGGCCCGTCATAGTGACGCACCATGAGGGTAACGTTAGCATCATGAGGACCATGATCAATCGATCATTATCGCCTTCGGCGATTGGTTTCGCGTTGCGCTAATTCGCGCGAAGGTGCACGCCGCCATACCTGTTCCGCAAACATAGGGTGCCTCGACGCCCATGCTCGAAGGCAGCTTGCCCCTGGAATTGCCGACCATCGCGCGGAGCGAGCCGTTGTCCAAATTTCGCGAAGGCAGACCGCTGGGTCGGTACTGGAGCGGCGAACCGGTCTCCCTACTCGGCCTGGGCAAGGCCAGGTCGTGCCTCAGTTTGAATTCCGGCGCCGTTGACGGGCATGGCGGCGGCTCTGGTTCGGGGCCATCTTGTTGGTCCCATGACCCATGCGCGACATGACCGACGCCGAATTCATGGCCTCTATGGCCAGCATAAAGGCCGGGCACGGCATGTCCTCGAGTGGCGCAGCCCGCCCGCGCCGGCGCAGCGCAGATCCGTCAAGGCTGTGGACAGCACCAAACCCAGCAGACAACGGATTTCAAATGAAACGACTAGGCGTCCTTCTCGGCCTGCTGCTAACGCCCCCCTCGACACAGGCGATGGCGGGCCCGGCCTCGGGCTATATCCAATCGGAAGCGCCTTTGGCGGGCGCCGAGACGGCGACCGGCGCCCAGAGCGGCAACGCCGTCAATAAACCGATCAGCCAGATCGGGAATTATGCCCCTAGCAAGATGGCCGCAGCGCAGGTCGCGACGGCGCTGACCTATACACCGGCTCAGCCAGACGTAAATTCCAACATCACAGCCTTGGCTGGTCCCGCGCTCGCTAAGCCAGCTAGCCGAAACCCGCAAATCGCTACCTATGCCCTCTCCAACATCACGGCGCCCCCGGACACGATCGAGGGCTATTACGACATCACTGCAGCGTCCAGGAACGCGACGATCACGCTGGCCGGCGCTTCCTTCACCGCCGCCGATGTCGGCAAACTATTCACCGCCGAAGGCATCGGACCCAACGAGGGTTGGCTGTCCACATCCATCACCGCTGTAAAAAGCGCGACGTCGATCACCCTGGCCAGCGCGCCGACCCAGTCGGCTTCGGGCCAGAGCCTGCGGGTGATGTACGGCACGGACCAGTCCGCCAATCTGCAGAACACATTCACCCGCGGTCAGACCCTGGGGATAGGGTCCCGGGTTCTGAGCGGGATCTATCTCGTCAGCCAGCCGCTGAGCTGTCTTCAGGCGGCTAACGGAAACAACAATTCGTTTTCGCAGCCCTCGTCACTCTGCGAGGGCGATCCTGGCGCTGTCATCGTGGCCATGGCCCCGATGACTTCGTTGCTGACCTACGGCGGCCTGAACGGCGACTACTCCCAGTACCTGCAACGGGTGACGATTTCGGGTCTCACACTCGATTGTCATTTCGAGGCGAACTATTGCGCTGACTTCCCATTCTTCAACGATATTCGCCGATTTGGTCAGGTCACGAAAAACGCCCTCCTCGCCGGCGTGCGCTACGGCAATCTCTCCGCGCCCGCCAGCAGCGCTGGGTCCATCGACCAAAACACCGGCAATTCTAGAGACGTCAGCTACAACACCGTGACCTCGGTGACCTTGGCCAATCCGCCAGTCGTGACCACCGCCAAACCGCATGGCTACGCGACCGGCCGCACGGTGACGTTCGTCAATTCGAATGTCGCGCAATTGATGGCGACGCCCTTCCAGATCAAAGTGACGGGGCCGAACACCTTCACGCTCAACAACACTAACTCAGGCGGGTGGACGGCCTTCACCTCCGGGCAGGTGGCGCTGAACGCCCCCGGAACACCATTTCCCTTTTTTATCAGCAACATAACAAATGCCAGTCCGGGTGTCGTCACGACATCTACGAACCATGGTTTCACCAACGGCGAGAGCGTCTGCCTCTATGACATCGGGGGCACGCTGGTCGACGGCGCCTACACCACGGCGAATGTGACCGCGACGACGTTTCGGCTCTCAGGCGTCAATACAAGGTCACTGGGGACCTTTACCGGCGGAGGCATAGTCTTACCCTGCGTCGCCCCGACTGTCGTCAGCAAGGCGGTCTATTACGAGCACGCCTCGGACGCGGAGATTTTCGGCTCAACCTTCCAGGGCGCAGTAATCGCCGTCTATTCCACCGCCGGCGGCTATGACGGGAAATTCCAGTACCACTCCTACAACTATCCGGAGCAGGGGCTGATGTACGCCTCCTTCATGGGTGTTGGTGACAACTCCCTATTGGGGGTGCAGGTCGACTGCCCGGCGCTGTTTGCCTTCGACTTCAGCGGCCCGCGCAATTCCGGGGCTGGCAACGAGGTCGACTGTGCTGGCTTCACGTCGCTCCAGAACAACCTGATGAGCGTGTTCCGGCTCGAAAGCGCGGCCACCTACACTGACCACGGTTCGCGGGCCAAGGGATCTTCCACGCAGGCCGTCCTTCAAACCGTCTCGGCCTTGGGTTCGCTGGGCGCCTATGGCACCGTCGCGGGCTATTCGCAGTGGGGCTTTGATGCCCAGTATTTAACTTACTCGCAGCCTGACGGGAACAACACCGGGCACCTGTTCATCAACAGCCCGACCGGCGGCGCGAACCTGACCCTGGCGGGCGTCGCCAGTAGTATCCTGGCGGTCTACGACACTACCTCGGGGCATGTCGGTGGTTATCTTACACCGCAGAATGGATACGTGGCTTTCAACACGACGGATAACACCGGCGCCTACACCAGCAATCCCTGGCGCGCTTCTGCCAGCAATTTCCAGCTTCTCGTGCCGCTACAGCTGCCGCAGACGACCTGGACCGACATCCAGACCTGCACCGCAGGCCAGATGATGGCGGACGCCAACTACATCTACGTTTGCACCAGCGCAAATGTAGTCAAACGCGCGGCTCTGAGCGCCTTCTAATGGTCGCCAACACCAATCTGACCTTCTCCTGGGAGAAGTCTGGAAGCTTCCTGTGACTTGTGTCCACCGGATCACCAGACCAGTTCCTTCTTCTTCGTATCCACCGAGATCGCCGGCTCGTCCGCCGCCAGCGCCTCGGTGGTGTGCGTGTTGATGTACTCGAACTGCGCGTCACGATCGGGATGATTGGGTAGTTGTACAAATTTGTCTTGGCTACGGCGGCAAGCTTTAGGTCCGTGGGTCAACAAGGTTTGCTTCCCGACGTCATACCAGTGGCAGGGTTTACCCATCGCGGATGGTCGTCAAAGCAGTTCTTGATAGCCGCAATGCCCCATCAGCAGTCACTGGTCTGACTCCAGGCTCCACGACAGTCACTCCCCGGCGGCACCGCCATTAGTAAAGTTCCGCGGTTGATCCCGGCATCAACTGCACAGTCCGACGTTCGAACCTTGACCAAGAGCCCGCGCGACCCAGATGCAGCTACTAGGTTAAATTGACCGATCCTGCTCACCCATAGTGTCGGCGATACATAATGTTGACGGCTACGCTTGATCGTCATTCGGTTTCGTGAATGATCGATGACGTTACGCGCTCTCAACAAATATGTTGCAATCATTTCGGGTATATGTCGGATGGTTACGGTTTCGATTGTAGGGCTACAAAGAACTGGTACAAATCATCTCGAACTATTACTATCTAGCCGCTTCCATAACGTAAGAGTTCTGCGCGATTTTTGGAAGCATGCGCTTCTCTCGGAATTAAATCCTGCCGATACATGCAGCAAATTCAAAATCTTGCTTTGTCGCCACCCCGCCATGTGGCTCCAAAGCTGCGTCTCCCACCATAGCCAGGACCTGCTGTCCACTCGGAAAAATTTTATTGAGCACAGGACTCATTATTCAGGGTATGCACAATTATACGAACAGTTTTATACTGAGTGGCTTGATCATATCGATACCAACGACGGCGTCATAATTCGACACGAGGACGTCCTGAAAAACGTATTTGATCAGAAATTGACGTCGTATTGCGGATTTTCAAACGAAGATGGTCCACTTCATCCGGAAATACATGGGTCCATTATTTATACCAACGACGATTTAGACGATAGTATTAAAATAAGATGTCGATTAAATTACGATGATGTCTTCAGTTTTTGGAAATGCATTAGTCCAAATCTAATAAATAGACTTGGATATAATTTTGACGAAATAGATTTTGTTAAAGATGAATCCACGCGGGCGCTCAAATATAAACTGACGCTCAACGCCGACAGAATATCTTTGGATGAGCTTGCGTCCCTTCAAAGCGCGATGGAACGCACGTCTCCAGCCGACGTCGCCATGTTAAACGCATTCGCCCGCAGACTCGAACATGACGGGGATACCTCCGCCGCCATAGCTTGGTACAAGCGGGCCCTGGATGCACTGAATCATCACCCGCTGAATATCGCAGCGCCTGCGATAGTCTGGGAACCTCAAATATCGAAATACCTTATCGCACTAGATTCCCTTCAGGGCATAATTAGACTACAAACCTCGAACCCATCTTTAATAGTTGATCACGATCGTGATTTCGAAGATGAGCGCTACGAGGCGCTAAAATTAGCTGAAAAATTGTTGCGGGGACGCATTGATATACCTAAATACATCACTGATCTTAATTTGGACGACGCGCGCGACCATTATTGCCTAAGCAAGATTCTGGAGCAGCAAGACAACCTCGAAGAGGCAATCCAAGTTGCGGCTAGGGCGATCCAGCTTTGTCCAGATGCCAGCTGGCTTCATGAGCACATGGCTGGTTTGCTCGCATTTGCAGAACATTATTCGGACGCGGAACGTGCGGCGCGGCAAGCTATTGCTATGTTTCCGGAGTGCGCGCGCCACCATCAAGTGCTGGCCGAGACCCTCAAGTTGCAGGGACGCCTAGAAGAGGCGCTGGCGGCAGCGGACAAGGCGGTGGTGTACGGTGACGGCGAGTGGGACTACCTCTTCTGCTACGCTCGAATTTCGGCCGATCTTGGACGCCTGGCGGAAGCCGAACAGTGCGCACGGACTGCGGTAGACGCCTTTCCCAGCTTGGCGCGATGTCGGCAGTTATTGTCGGACATCCTCAGACTCCAAGGCCGACCTGAGGACGCCTTGGCCGAGCTTGGAAGGGCGGTTGAACTCGGCGCTTCCGAACTGAATCAATTAGTAGCCAGGGCCGAGCTGACGGCGACGCTTGGACGGCTCGACGAAGCTGAAGTTTGGGCCCGGAGGGCTACCGAAGCGGCTCCCGAAGACGCTCATCGTCGTCATTTCTTGGCCGGTATACTGGAGCGGCAAGGCCGAATCGGAGCCGCTCTGCATGAGGCGGTGGAAGCCGCAAAATGTAGAACAGCCGAACCATGGCACTTCCACAATTTAGGGCGCCTGTTTCTGGCGGGCGGTGACCTCAAGGAAGCAGAACGGTACTTGCGTCGGGCGAGTAACGCAGAGCAGGAAGATGCGCGGCACCACCAGTTGCTCAGTGAAAGCCTCGCGCGACAAGGGCGCTTGGATTTAGCGTTGCAAGCTGCGGAGGCGGCGACGGGTTGTCCGAATGCCGAGCATTGGGAACTCCATAGCTATGGGGTCCTTCTAGCTGCGGCCGGCAAACTCAACGAAGCCGTGGAGATTCTCACGCGTGCTGCGGCTGCTAGCCCCGGCGACTGGCGTACTCAGATTGAGCTCAGCACGGCTTTAGCCCGCAAGGGTCGCCACGCTGAAGCGATGGTCGCGGTGGAAGCGGCGCTCGTGAACGGTGACGCTGAGGCTCGTGTGCTGCGCCACTTCGGTCTACTGCTCGCACGGCAGGGCAGGGTCAAGGAGGCCAGAGCGCGGCTGCGGCAGGCAAGAAAACTCAAACCCCAATCGGCGGCTCTTACCTTCGCAATCACCTTGAGCTTCAGTCTGAGCTGGGTACTGGCCCTTGTGCACAAGCATCATGATCCCGACGCAAGCATGATAGGTGGGCAAGGCGGTGAATCTGAGCAAACTCACAATGGCCAAGCCGCTTGAGTCGCACGATCGCCGGATCGGCCCATCCAGATCCTTCGGTCCGTTGCAGGACCGTCCAGCGCTAACGCCTTGAAGGCGCGCGCCTCTCAGAATTGTATTCCCCCAAGATTAGCGCGATTGACGTCGACAAGTGCGTCGCGACCTCAGGTGTTGCGACGAATCCAAGCCAGAATTCGAGGTGTGCAGATGCAATGCCGCGTCTTTGCAATCTCGCCAGCAAATTAATGTGGAGATGCGCCGGAAAGGCCTTCACTGCGGGCCCGGCGTGCTCACCGGATGGTGGATCATGGACGCGCGGCGCTGGTCAGCCGTCCACGTCGCCCGCTGTCCATCGCTGGGATCGTCGTATTCGCGCCTGAGCTTCGGCCACCAAATCGCCGGCTCGTCCGCCGCCGGCGCCGCAGTGGTTTGCGTGTTGATATACTCGAACTGCGCGTCACGATCGGGATGATCGGCGCCCTCGCGGGTCTTGCGGTTGGCCTGCAGACTGAACCCCAGTTGCTTCAGCAGCTTGGAGACGCCGCTGGGACTGACGCGATGGCCTTGGGCCTGGAGTTCGCCGGCCAACTTCTCAGGCGCTTGGCGCTCCACTGAAGCGGCGAGATCGGATCGCCTCGCGCACCGGATCCAGAAGCTTCTGCAGGTCCGGCGACTGGGTCGGGTCAAGCGCCAGGAGCGGCTTACGCACACCGCCATGACGGCGCACCTGATCGCGCGGCCGCGGCGCTTCGCCCAACATTTCCTTCAGCGCCCGCCCGATGGGGCAGCGCGCCACACCGGTGATTTCCAACACCGCTAGGATACCGCCACGACCCGCACCCCGCGCCTCGGCCGCCGCGAAGCCCCGCCGCCCGTTCATCCATGAGCGGCTCCAGCGTCTCAAAGCGCAGCTTGATCGCAGCTTCGTCAATCATCTCCACGAGTTTAGGCGCCCACAATCCCCCGGCAGCTGGGGCCGACCCCCTAATCACCTTTGCCGCCGGAAGAACAAGTTATAGCGACACAATTTCGCCGACGCCACGATGGGCGGGCTTTAGGATCCCAAGTACTTCGCAGTGACCACAGGGCTAACAATTATGTTTATAAGGCTTAGGAACTTATACCAGGCGTTTGATTTGGCGTTTGCAACATAAATTAAGTCGTGATCCAGAACCTGAAACTGCTGCGCGACAAAATATCCATTCGGATTCTTGAGGTCGAGCCGGTAGACAATCGGCAATGCGCCCGATGACTGTCGTGCACGAAAGATGAATATACCGCGCGGATCAGCCTGCTGGTCTAACGGCCCCCCCATGCGAGCCAGGGCTTGCGCGAGCGTCAGGTGTAGAGATTGGAGGGGGATCTCAGAGACCTTTCCCGTAGCGCCGAACGCCGTGAATGTCCGTTGCCGGTAAATGAGTTCAAGGCGGTCGTGAGATTGAAGCGTCACATCCTCGTTTGAACCGCTGTGGATTTCACCAAGCTGCATCTCGGCCGAACGGCCGTTGCGGGTGAGGCGGACGGTCGTGTCCGCCGACGGGAAGGTTGGCCCTCCCGCCATAGCAACCATGTCCAACAGACTCTCGCGCCGGTAACTCAACGGTTTTCTACCAGGACTCTTGACGTCTCCGATCAAGACCACGGTGTTGCCTTGGTCCTCATGCACGGTGACGACGACCTGCGGGCTCTGTGATTTGCCCCGTAGTCCGGCTTCGATATCAGCCGCGACCTCTGTGGGCGAACGACCGGCCGCAGTGATGCGCCCGACGTAAGGCAGTTGAATGCTGCCGTCCGGCCCAACCGGCATAACCGGAAGCGCCTCCGCGTTTGCTGTCGGGGTAGTTGGACCAGCAAGAGAGTTGGCGTTCGCCGTGCCGCTGAACAGCGAGGCTCCAACCTCGAATACTGTGACCTGAAGGACGTCTCCAACGTCGATCAGGTCCACTGATGAGAGTTTGGCAGCCTGGGTTATGACGCTCGGGGGCTCGACCTCTGGTGATGCATTCGCGAGCACCTGTGTTTCCGGCGCCGTATTTAGATTGACGACCCTAAACTCCGGCCGAGGCCCTCGACTGGCGCCAACCACCTGGTCAAGGTCCGGACCACTGGACGGCATCGATGCGCACCCGCCAAGGGTCAACAGGACCAACGCAAATGATGCAAGACCAATTTTAATCATGACGCCCCTATACAGGCGTGGCGTCCGGCTTTCGAGAGGCAATTGCACCGTCGAGTCTCTTTCGATCGTTATGTCTACAATATACAAATTTGCGCGTGATCTTATTTGGCGCCACGATTCGCGGTCAATCGTCCCACTTCGGAAGATCAAGCAGCTATAGAACAGAGACTCGCTACGGGAATTACCGTCCGTTACACCAACCGTCTGCGTCGCTCGCCCAAGCCGGTTCTAGGATACCGGGCCACGGTCTTCAAGTGGCTGACTTCGAATTGCCTAAAGGTGGTGTACGCTGTGTCGGTAGTCCTAAAGGTCGTTAGATGCAGGTGGGCGCGCGTCACCCCAAGGCAAATCGCTAGACACGGCGCCTTTCAGATTCAAACGAAAGATCGATAGGCCCGGAGTTACGTATTGCTGGCCGCGGATAACCGCAGCCTGCAGCGGCGCGCTTCAGTGCTGTTTTTCGAGAATTTCCAGGAAGCACCGCCGGGCCCGGGCCCGAATCAGGTCGCTGGCGGTGGCGCCAAAGGCTCATCGCCGATGTCGCAGAGCTGCTCAATGAGCACCCGCTTTGTGGATCCAGGATCAATGAAGCTGACCCATCTGTGGCCGTCGGCGATCTTCCTAGCCAACATCGCAATCAGCCCTCCGACCCGATCAAAGACCTGCCAGTCCTGGATGCACGCGCGTGGTCTTACCCTGCCAAAGATCACCCACTAGTTCCGCTAAGGGGGCTGTCGCGGCTCGGCCGGCGAAGCTATGGAATGCACGTCCGCGACCTCGTGCGGGCCGGAGGCAAGGACCGATCACGTATGCGACCGTTGAAGTTGCCATCCCATCGGCCGCGCCGAGTCGCGGGCCGTCTGTTCGATCTGCGCAACCTGCGGGGGCGCCCGCGCGATGAAAACCAGGATCACATCCGTAGCCTGTGCGCCAACGCCTACCTCGGCGGCGGTGACAGCTTGTGCTGGGTGTTGGGCCGATTCAAGATGTTCGTGGACACCCGCGACCAGGGGCTGTCGTCGCACCTGCTGCTGGACGGCTACTGGGAGATGTGGCTGACCGAAACTTTGAGCGAGGTGCTTGAGCCCGGCGCGGTCGTGGCCGATATCGGCGCCAACCTCGGCTATTTCACGCTGATCATGGCTGACTTGGTCGGGCCGTCCGGCTCGGTCCACGCCTTCGAGCCTAATCCGGCCATCGCCGATCGGCTAGCGCGGACCTGCGATATCAACGGCTATCGGGAGCGGGTCGCGGTCCATCGCGATCCCTTGGGCGCCGATGAAGGCCTGCCTGTTTCGCTGATCGTGCCAGACCACGAGCCCAAGAACGCCTACATCTCCGACCGCATCGACGGCCCAGGCTCCGTGCCGCTGACGACCCGCCGGTTCGACAGCTATCCTGAACTGATGAACTCCAGCGTAATAAAGATCGATGCCGAGGCGGCCGAGCAGAACATCTGGCGCGGCATGACGGCCCGGCTCGACCGGCGAGACGCGCCGCTGATCATCTTCATGGAATTCGCTACCATCCGCTACGAACAGCCCGCCGCCTTCCTGGAGGAGATCGAAGCGCGGGGATTTAGCTTGGCGGAGGTCACATTGCGCGACGGCGTCGTCCCGCGCACCCGCGAACAGATCCTGGCCAGCCCGCCCAGAATTGACCAGATGCTGATGCTACGCCGTGACACAAAAGGCTCCTAGTTTCGACCTGTGGCAGCCCTCTCTCAGGCCTATGCATTGGATGCGCTCGGATCGAGCGATGAAGTGGTTTCATGCTTCGCAGATGACGGCTTAGTCGCCGAAGATGTGGGAGAGCTTGCGTTAGCGCCGCACTCTCATTCGCTCTGCGCGGCGTAATGATAGGATAAATTTCAATTGGATAGCTGCTATATCCAATGTGCTGCCTAAGGACATTCAACCTCCGGCTTACTCAAGCCCTGCAAATTTCCCTGTTGGCAGGGGGCGGGCCGTTCAACGAGGTTAGAAGTCTGCCGCCAATCGATTTCCCGCTTGCGGCGATGCGCGCACCTGAGAATCCAGGGGCGAACCAAGCTGGTCGTCGCCCTGTTCCGGTAAATAAGCCGACGAATCCACCCCGCGACGCGCGCTGAGCCGCTGATCGCGATCAACGGCTCAGCGTCGACCCTAACTTGACACTGCGGGCCACTGTCAGATGCATGGCCGCGCCATATGGTCTATTCCGAACGGACGACCTCAGGCTGGGCTCCATGAACCGACTGGCCGGCACGCCGGCGCGAAATCTGATCTCGATCCTCGTCTTCATGGCGACGGTCGTGGTGCTATCGACCGGCGCCTATATGGGCGCGGGGTGGAGCTTCGCCGACGCCCTCTACATGGTGCTGCTGACGGTCTACACCGTGGGCTACGGCGAAGTTCACGCCATCAACACCCCCTATCTGCACGCCGTCACCATGGGCACTATCGTGCTGGGGTGTACGGGGATGATCCTGGTGACCGGCGCCTTGGTGCAGGTGCTGACCTTTTCGCAAATCCAAAGTCTGCTGGGCACGAACCGCGTGAAAACCGACATCAACAAACTGAAAGACCACGTCATCGTCTGCGGCTTCGGGCGCATCGGAGTGATGTTGGCCAGGGACCTGAAAGCTGGCGGCGCGGCCTTCGTGATCCTGGAGCGTGACGAGGCCCGCCTGGCCCAGGCCCGCGAGCTCGGCTACCTGGCCTGGCAGGGAGACGCCACGGACGAGACAGCGCTGCAGGCGGTGGGGATCGACCGGGCGCGGGTGCTGGCGACCGTCCTGCCTGATGACGCCGCCAATGTCTTCATCACCCTCAGCGCCCGCAGCCTCAATCCGGCGCTGCAGATCATAGCCCGGGGCGAGGTTCCCTCCACCGAGACCAAGCTGATGCAGGCGGGCGCCAGCCAGGTGATCCTGCCAACCCATATCGGCGCGGAGCGAATCGCCGAGCTGATCCTTTTCCCTGAGACCGCGCGGTTCATTCGCGGGTCCCAACGGATGCGCGACTTCGAAAAAGTGCTGCGCGACCTGGGGTTGGAGATGGAGGTGCTGGTGGCCTCCGAGGGAACGGCGGTGGTGGGCATGACCATCGAGCAGCTGGAAGGCCGCGCCAAGGGCGCCTTCTTCGTCGTGCAGATCAATCGCCGCAACAGCGACGCCGTCACTCGGCCGCCAAGCGACACCAGGATCGACGCCGGTGATGGGCTGGTGGTGGTGGGCCGCCCAGGCGCGAGGATCAATGCCCTGTTCAATGCGCCAGCGGAGCGACCTCGCGCGGGCCGAAACACCTTCTGACGAGCAGCTTTACGTTGATTACCCGCCCGCTTGTTATGGACAGGCAAGTCCGCTTTCTATCTCATCGCACCCAATGACAGAGCCGACACCCGTGCCTGAACGTCGCCCTCGCGGCCCTAACGCCGAGCGGCGCGCTTCGACGCGCGAGAAGATCATGGCCGCGGCGGTTCGGCGGCTCTACGAGCGCGGCTATGCCGGCGCGACCACGCCGGAGATCGCCAAGGCGGCGGGCGTGGCGCGCGGCTCGCTGCTGCATCAGTTTCCCACCAAGGTCGACCTGATCCTGGCGGTGGCGGAATATGCGGCGACCAAGCAGGGCGAATTCCTGCGCGCGCACCGGATCACGGCCGGCTCCAATCGTGACCAGTTCGTCGGCTCCATCGACCGGCTGTGGGCGGCGCTGCGGGAGCCGGAAGGAATCGCCCTGATCGAGATCATGCTGGCGACCCGGCACGAGCCGGATCTGGCCGAGCACTACGCTCGGTTTGCGCGCGCCTATGAGCGATCTCTGGCGCGCGGCCTGCGCAAGCTGGCTGAGCGGACCGGCCTGGAGGCTACCGAGGCGCTGGAAAGGCAGGCTCGATTTACGCTGACGGCGCTTCGAGGACTGGCGGTGGAGACGATGTTCAGCGGCGATCCCCAGGCCAGCGAACAATCCGTCGCCCTGCTGAAATCCTATCGCGCGGCCTTCTTCGACGCCGCCCAGGCCAAGGCCCCTGCCCGCGCCAAGGCCGTGGCCGGCTAGCCGGCCAGTTCCCGCCGTACACGCGAGCCGTTCGCTTGGTGAAAGGCCCGCCGATAGCGGGACGGCTGATCACCAAACCGGTCGTGAAACAGACGGGCGAAGCCGGCGTTGGAGCCCATGCCAACAGATCGGCTGACGTCGGCGATGGACAGGCCAGTTGTCTCGAGCAGAAGACGCGCGCGATCCAGACGCAGGTCGACCAGGTAGCGGTGCGGCGTCTGGCCTGTGGACTGCCGGAAGGCGCGAAAGAACTGCGCGCGGCTGAGACCGCATCGGGTGACCAATTCGTCGACGTCGATGTCGCGGGCCAGATGCTCAGTCATGAAATCGACCACGCGCCGTAGCCGCCAGCCCGGCAGGCCGCCGCGGCTAGGGTCTGGAGGCAGTGAGCCGAACCCTCCGGAAGGCTCGCGCCGATACGGCTCATACTTGTCGACGGCAGACAAAGCGCCGTCGCAGTCGTCGGACATGAGGACTCTCCCGAACCTGACCTCCCTCAATCGCGCCCGGATTTGAAAACGTTACACGGCAGCGCCTGATCCGCCTGTGCTGGCGTGATTTCGAATTTGCGGTATGCACGAAGGCAACAACGAGGCCCGAGGAAACCCATCGCCATGCTGAAGAAGCTGCTGATCGCCAATCGCGGCGAGATCGCGATCCGCATTGCACGCACCGCGGCTGACATGGGGATCGAGACGCTGATGGTGTTCTCAGCTGACGACGCGGCGTCGCTGCATGTGAAGGCTGGGGATGGAGCGGCGGCGCTGGCCGGCGCTGGGCCGGCGGCCTATCTGGACGGGGCGCAGATCATCGCCGCAGCCCGCGCGGCCGGGTGCGATGCGGTGCATCCCGGCTATGGCTTTCTCAGCGAGAACCCCGCGTTCGCCCGGGCTTGTGGCGAAGCGGGCCTGATCTTTGTCGGCCCCTCCCCCGGAGCGCTGGAGGTGTTCGGCGACAAGGTGAAGGCGCGGGCGCTGGCGGAGAGCGTCGGCGTACCGGTGCTGCCGGGATCGATCGGCGCGGTCAGCCTGGCCGACGCCGAACGGTTCCTGGCCTCGCTAGGCGACGGCGGCGCGGTGATGCTGAAGGCGCTGGCCGGCGGCGGCGGGCGCGGCATGCGGCCGGTGAACCGGGTCGAGGACATGGCCGCCGCTTACGAGCGCTGCCAGTCCGAGGCCTTGCAGGCGTTCGGCAATGGCGAGGTCTATGTCGAGCGATTCTTCCCCCTGGCGCGCCATGTGGAGGTGCAGGTCATCGGCGACGGGGCCGAGGTGGTCCACGCCTGGGATCGGGAATGCAGCGCCCAGCGCCAGCGGCAGAAGGTGATCGAGGTGGCGCCAGCCGTGGGTGTGTCCGAAGACCTGCGGGCGGAGCTGCTCGACAGCGCCGTGGCCCTGGCCAAGGCGGCGCGATACCGCAACCTCGGCACGGTCGAGTTCCTGGTGGACCAGAGCGGAGCCTCGGCGCCGCCGTTCGCCTTCATCGAGGCCAATCCGCGCCTGCAGGTGGAGCATACGGTGACCGAGGCGGTCA
>Ga0302314_10010772_pt1 | contig 15971 bp, 11 predicted proteins | sample III_Palsa_N2_3_FD_200533 | JGI IMG/M metagenome (GOLD analysis project Ga0302314, IMG submission 200533) | Peat permafrost microbial communities from Stordalen Mire near Abisko, Sweden - III_Palsa_N2_3 | ecosystem: Environmental > Terrestrial > Soil > Palsa > Peat permafrost | place: Sweden... | reverse complement strand
TTCCCCGTGAGAGGACGCCAGTTCGTGCAGTTGACCAATTGGGAAGGCGACATCTCGAAGAGTTATCCAATCGATCTGGGCGTCATCGGAGATGCCAAGCCCTCCATCGCGGCGCTGGTTGCCGCCGTCAGACAGAAAACCGGCGGCAAGGGCATGCGACGTCCCGAGGTCGCCAAGCGCGCAACGGCGGAGAAGAACGCGTTCCTGGACAAGTGGATGCCGATGCTGACTTCGGATGAGGAGCCGATAAATCCATACCGCGTCGTCTGGGATCTGATGCGCACCGTGGATCGTTCCAAAACCGTGCTGACGCACGATGCCGGCAGCCCTCGCGATCAGATCACGCCGTTCTACGAGGCGATCGTGCCACATGGCTACATGGGCTGGGGAAAGACCACGCAGCTCGGCATGGGGCTGGGGCTGATACAAGGGGCCAAGCTCGCTAAGCCCGACTGGAATTGTGTGAATATCATGGGTGATGCCGCCATCGGTATGGCCGGTATGGATTTCGAGACGGCAGTTCGCTGCGAGTTGGGCACGCTGACTATCGTACTCAAGAACTCGATAATGTCCGGTTACGCGGAATATCACCCGAACGCTGCGAGGAAATACCAGATCGAGAAACTGGGCGGCGACTACACCGCCATCGCCAAGGCTTTCGGCGGCTACGGAGAGCGAGTTGAGAGAGTAACGGAGATTGTTCCTGCGATCGAGCGTGCGTTGGAGCAAAACGCAAAGGGCATTCCGGCGCTACTCGAGATCATCACCAAGGATGAGCGACGCATGGCGAAGGATCTCCCGGCTGGCGTCGGTCTGCATGAGCAAGTCTGATCTGTGAGGTGACGCGGGCCGCGACGCCGATTCCAGGCGCAGTCTTGATATGAGATAGCCAGGTGCCTTACTTTTCTGAGTTGACTTTGGCCGCGTAATTCGTGTAATAAAAAAATCGTCGCGACGACTACAAAGATGATCGCGCAACTCGCGCAACGCGCCCCGAATTAGCGCAGCATTCGTGCACTCTTTGGTGCACGATTTTCTTCGGATAGGAAATAGCGCATGGGGACCGAGCCCGGCATGACACGAGCATCGATCACGGTGGAGCTGCTGGCCGTCGGCCTGTGCTTCGTCATGCCGGGCGGTTGTCGTGCTGCGAGCACGCCGAACGAGACCGGCTATTACTCCCTGCTCGCGCAGATCAACGCGGGCAACGTGCAGGATCTGGGCTTTGCCTGGGAATTCAAGACGGGCACCTACCGGGGCATGGAGGCAACGCCCGTGGTCGCCGACGGCGTCCTGTATACCTCGGGCCCGTGGGGCGCTGTCTATGCGCTCGATGCAGTGAGCGGAGCGCTCACGTGGCGCTTCGATCCGCACAGCGACGGTCAGGTGGCGCGCTACTCCAACGTCGATGTCGCCAATCGAGGCGTTGCGCTTGCGCGAGGCAAGCTCTACGTCTCGGCGCTCGACTGTCGAACCTATGCGCTGGATACGCGCACCGGCGCGACGCTCTGGGAAGTCGCCACGGCGGAAGGCCCCACCTATGCGTGCTCCGGTGCGCCGCTCGTCGCGGGCCGGGTCCTCATCGTGGGCAACAGCGGCGGCGATACCGGCCGCGGGGGCTTGCGAGGTTACGTGTCCGCGTACGATCTCGAGACGGGCGTGCTCAAGTGGCGATTCTATACCGTGCCGAAGCGCGGCGATGAGCACCCAACGCCTGAGATGAAGGCTGCAGAAAGCACCTGGGACCCCGAGCGTGACCCGGCCTACGGCGGCGGAGGTACCGTCTGGGACGGGATGAGCTACGATCCCGAGCTGAATCGCGTCTTCATCGGCACCGGTAATGCCGCGCCGTACCTGAGTGCGCGGCACGCGGCGGGACGCACGCTCGACCGGCTATACACGGCATCGATCGTCGCGCTCGATGCCGCTTCCGGCCGCATGGCCTGGTACTACCAGACCACGGCGGGCGACATCTGGGACTACGATGCGGATGCGAAGCTCGTGCTCGCGGATCTGTCCATCGACGGTCGGACGCGCAAAGCGCTCCTGCAGGCCAACAAGAACGGCTACTTCTACGTGCTCGACCGCGTCACCGGCCACCCCCTGTCGGCGCAACCGTTCAGCTATATCAACTGGTCCGAGGGGATGACGGCGCGATTCCGGCCGATCATCCGGAAAGACGCGGATTATTCCAATCAGCCGATCCTCATCTATCCGGGCCCTCAGGGAGCGCACAGCTGGGCACCCATGTCCTTCGATCCGCACACGGGCCTCGTCTACATTCCCACGCTCGAAGTGCCCAACCTGATCGTCAACCTCAAGACGAATCCGGGTGCCACCGTCAAGTATGTCGACGGCGGGACCGGTCCGGGTTTCGCGACGCCGGACCGGGACTATCGGCCGGAGGACGTCTCACCCCTGTTCGGTGCTCTGCCGAACGTTCCCGATCGGCGGCCCGACGGACAACCCCGGATCCAGGCCATGCTGAAGGCCTGGGACCCCGTGCATCAGAAAACCGTGTGGCAACAGCAAACGTCCGAGGGTTACTTCGTGCTGGAGGGCGGCGCCCTGTCCACTGCTGGCAACCTCGTCTTTGCTGGCCGCGGGGATGGCCAGTTCGTCGCCTATGCCGCGGACACCGGCAAGGTTCTGAAAACGCTTGACACTGGCACGGCCACCATGGCGGCGCCCATGACGTACGAGATCGATGGGACGCAGTATGTGGCGGTCATGCAGGGTCATGGCGGGAGCGTGATGTATTCCTACCAGGGCACGGCCGCCATGAAGTACATGAATGAGGGGCGCATCCTGGTGCTCAAGCTCGGCGGGTCTGCCGTGCCGCTGCCGCCGCCACGACCGCAGGAACCGTACCGGCAACCGCCGCCGCAAGTCGGGACGGCGGCACAAATCGCAGCGGGGCGCGCACTCTTTTCCACCTGGTGCTCCAAGTGCCACACCCTCGGGGTGCCCGCGGTCACGCCGGACCTGACTCGATTGAATCGAGGGATCGGATCGGTTGATATGTTCAAGGCCATCGTGCTCGGGGGTGCGCTGGCGCCGCTCGGCATGGCGCGCTTCGATGACGTCCTGTCGCCAGCGAATGCCGATGAGCTCCATACCTTTCTCGTCGATCAGGCTTGGCACGCCTACGATGAGCAGCAGAAGCGAGTCGGTCCTGACTCCCGCTAGGGGAGACTCGCTTGCTCGAAGATTGGGCCGCCCCGCGGCGTAGGCAATTCCTACCCCGTGTAGGAAAACGACACGGGCAGTCTCAGCGGGACAACCACCCGCCGTCGACGACCAAGTTCGACCCGGTGATGTAGGTTGCACGGTCGCTCGCCAGGAACACCGCGGCGTTCGCGATGTCCTGCGGGCGGCCGAGCCGCGGCCAGGGTGTACGACGGCGCGCGTTCTCGATCTCGGGGTCCGGCGGGAAGCTGGGACGCTCGATGACGATCTTGCCGGGCGTGATGCAGTTGCATACGAGCAGCTGTTCGGCATAGTCGGCAGCGATCTGTCGCGTCAGATAGATCGCGCCGGCCTTGCTCACGCCATAGGGGGTATCGGAGGGAGAGTTCACGATGCCCATCTGCGATCCCAAATTGATGATCCTCCCGCGTACCTCCGCGCGCGGCTCCTGCGTGACCATCTGCTGCGCGGCCCGCTTGCAGCCGTAGAACATGCCGGTCAGGTTGACGCCCATGACCTGCTCCCACTGCTCGGCGGTGGTGTCGAGGAGCCCGGTGCCCGAAGCCGTCGCCGCGTTGTTGACCATCACGTCGAGCCGGCCGTGCCGCGCGACCGCAGCCGAGATCAATGCGTCGATGTCCTTCCAGGCGGCGACGTCTGTCCGCACGAAGAGTGCATCGCCGCCGCCGCGCCTGATCAGCTCATGGGTCCGCTCTCCCCCTTCCAGAGGCTCTTCGCGCACATCGCCGATGACCATCGAGGCGCCCTCGGCGGCGAAATTGACGGCCATCGCACGCCCGAGACCCGAGCTCGCGCCCGTGATCACGGCCACCTTTCCATCCAGCAATCGCGTCATGACTCAATGCCCCCCGGATTCAAAGCCGGCAAGCCAATCGATGTAGGCGTGGAAGGCCTCACGCACCGGCCGAGGCTTCCATCCGGTATCGCGGTAGATGCGCGCGAGGTCGTAGGCACCCCACGCCCCGTCGAGTTCGGTGTCGTCCTGAAGTATGTCGGCCTCGTCGGTCGGAACGACCGTCGCTTGGAATCCAGGCGATTTTTCCGAGGCCCATCGCACCAGATCGGCGAGCGTCGCCGTGGTGCCGGCCGCAATGTTGTAGACGCTGTAACGAAGCGATGGCGCCTCGAGCAGCGAGATGATGGCGTGCGCCACGTCCTCCGAATGGATGTAGTCGCCGATGCCGTTCAGGCTATTGACGCGCACATGCTTCGTGCCTTCGGTTACTTTGCGCGCGATCTCGTTCGGCGCGTGGCGGAAACTGCGCGTCGGCGTAGCCCGATCCATCGGCCCATAGACCGACGACAGGCGTACCGAGGCGATCGGCAACCCGAACAGCTCCGCATATCGCTCCGTGATGAGCTCCGAGGCGAACTTGGAGATCGCGTAGAGCTGACGCGGCATCACATAACCGTCTTCCGGCAGCGGCTCGCCCGTTCGATCCGGACCATGGTTCTTGTAGACCGAGCCCGAGCTCACGTAGATGAAGCGCCGCAATTGAGGCTGCGTCCGCGCCCAGTCGAGCGCGGCCACCGTTCCCATGACGTTGACCTCGATGATGCGGCCTGGCCTTTCCGCTTCGGGATCCATGACTACGCCGCCCGGGGAATCATTCGCGATCGGCGTGATCGTCGCCCCATGCACCGCGTAGGTGATGTCATGCGCGGCGGGTAGCGCTTGCCACGCGCGCCGATCCGTGACGTCGGCCTTGACGACATCCAATCGGTTCGAGACCGGAGCGAAGTAGGCCTTCGCCATCTCGTCCAGGCCCGCGGCATCGAGAATCACCGCTCTCTCATGCATGTTTCGTTCGAGCCACCGGCGGGTGAGCACGCTCATCACGAATCCCGTCGCCCCGGTGACGAGCAAGGTCATGCTAGGAGCTCCCCCTGGGACTCGGGTGATGCGCGTGCCAGTGCCGCGCAATCTCCGCTCTCTCGCATACCCACACGCTCGGATGTTTCGAGACGTGGTCGAGAAATCGCGCGAGCCCCGCGATGCGCGCCGGATGACCGATCATGCGGGCGTGCAGCCCGACCGACATCATTCTCGCCCGCTCGGCGCCCTCGCGGTAAAGCCAATCGAACGCATCGCGGTGCCAGGTCTCGTAGTCGGCGCTCGTCGCGAAGGGTCCGGGCGCGTATTTCGTGTCGTTGTTCGCATGCGTGTAGGGTATCGTCAGATGGTCCGCACCATCCACGTCCACCCAGTACGGCAGCTCATCGTTGTAGACGTCGCTGTCGTAGAGAAAGCCGCCCGCCTCCACCAGCAAGCGGCGGGTGTTGACGCTCGGGCCTGTGCGGCAGCACCAGCCGCGGGGCCTGCGCCCGGTCGTGCGTTGTAGACTCTCGATCGCGCGCGCGATGTGCCGGCGCTCCTCCTCTTCGGAGAGCCGGCAATGATCGACCCAGCGCCATCCGTGACAGCAAATGTCGTAATTCTTCTCGCGGATCGCGGCTGCGAGCTCGGCGTTGCGCTCAACGGCGAGCGCGCAGGCGTTGAGCGTCAGCCGCAAGCCGTGTTCCTCGAACAAACGCAGCACGCGCCAGACGCCGACGCGGCTGCCGTATTCGAACATGGATTCCGCGGCCAGGTCGCGGTCGCCCCGTGGCACGTAGGAGTCCTCGAATTCCGACACGGTGGCCTCGGAAAAACCGTCCCCATCCCCGACGGAATATTCGGAGCCTTCTTCGATATTGAGCACGAAGCTCACCGCAAGCCGCGCCTGGTTCGGCCAGTGCGGGTCCGGTGGGTTGCGTCCGTATCCGACGAGATCTCTCTGTCCATCGATCATCATTGCGGTCGCCTCGATTCTTTTTAAGCTTGGTTCACGAATTGAATGATTGCTAAAATTCCTCTCGAACCGCGCTCTGCGGCATCATCAATTCACTTGGAGCAACAATATGGAACTCGGAATCGCTGGCAAGTCCGCGATCGTTTGTGCATCGAGCGCCGGCCTCGGCATGGGTTGTGCCGTGGCTCTCGCGAAAGAAGGTGTCAACGTCGTCATCAACGGCCGCACGTCCGATGCGCTCGAGCGCACCGCCGAGCAAATTCGCGGCCAGAGCAAGGTGAAGGTCACTCCCGTAGTCGCGGACGTCGCAACGTCCGAAGGACGCGCAAAGCTTCTCGCGGCGTGCCCCGCGCCTGACATCGTCGTGAACAATGCGGGCGGCCCTCCGGGCGGCGATTTCCGGCGATTTACGCGCGAGGACTGGCTGAAGGCGATCGACGCCAATATGCTGGCGCCGATCGAGATGATCAAATCGACGATCGACGGCATGATCTCGCGCCGCTTCGGGCGCATCGTCAACATCACCTCGGTCTCGGTGAAGGCGCCTTTCTCCTATCTCGGCTTGTCGAACGCTGCGCGCACCGGGCTCACCGGTTTCCTTGCCGGCGTTGCGCGCGACGTCTCGAGTCACAACGTCACGATCAACAACATCCTCCCCGGCTCCTTCAGCACCGCGCATCTGCGCCGACAAGCGGCGGCGGCGGCGAAGGCGGGACAATCGGCGGACGATGTCCTCGAGGAATGGCGAGCGGGCGAGACCTCGGGCCGACTCGGCGACCCTGCAGAGGTCGGCATGGTCTGCGCGTTCCTGTGCGGAGCGCTCGCCGGATACCTCACCCGCCAGAACATCGTGCTCGACGGCGGCACCTACCCCGGGACGTTCTAACGGCATCGCTCGCATCTGCCGCGCCGTCACGTCGATCGGGTGCGATCGACGCGACGACCGCGGCCCGGGGCGCCGGACACTCGGCCGCGATCCCACACACACTCGCCCCGCGAGAGCGTCATGACGGGCTTACCCACGATCTTCTGCCCCTCGTAGGGCGAGTAGTCGCAGGCGTCATGCAGCTCTGCGTGATGGATCACGTGTGCCTGTAGCGGGTCCCAGAGCACGATGTCGGCATCGGCGCCGGGCATGAGGCTTCCCTTGCGCGGGTAGAGTCCATAGATCTTCGCCGGATTCGTGGAGGTGAGCGCCACGAACTGCTCGAAGGTGATGCGACCGGCGCCGACTCCCTCGCTGAACAGCAACATCAGCCGCGTCTCTATCCCCGGCAGGCCGGGAGCGACGTGACGAAAGTGCGGCGTCGGGCCGCCGGCGCGTTTTCCGTCCGGCCCGTCGATGCGGAACGGGCAGTGATCGGAGGAGAACAGCTGGAACGTTCCGTCCTCCAGGGCTCTCCAGAGCTGCGCCGCGTCCGGTTCGGTCCGGAGCGGCGGCGAGCAGAGAAACTTCGCCGCTTCCCAGCCGGGACGCGCCAGATCCTCGACGGTTCGCACCAGGTATTGCGGACAGGTCTCCGCCAACACGGGAATACCATGCGCATGCGCCCAGCGAATCTGCTCGGTGGCTTCCGCCGCCGACACGTGGACCAGCAGCGTTTTCGCTCCGCTCAGCTGCGCGAGGGTGATCGCACGATGGGTCGCTTCGCGCTCGACCGCCGCGGGCGCCGTGGCGGCGAACAGCGCGAGACTTCCGCCTTGGGAATGCGCCAAGCTTTCCGACAGCCAGTGCACGCAGTGGCCGTTCTCCGCATGCACCATGGTGAGGCCGCCATACCGGCGGGTGGTGTCCATGACGTCGAGAATCTTTTCGTCGTCGAGCATGTAGCCCGGGTAGTTCATGAACACCTTGACCGAGAGGAAGCCCTCTTGCATGAGCCCGGGCAGCTCCTCCTTGATGCTGGCGATCGAGGACTCTCCGAATATCATATGGAACGCATAATCGATGCGAGCGCGTGCCGCTGCGCGTGCCGCATAGTCCTCGGCCGACTCGCGCATCGAGGCGCCCTCCAGCCGGTTTACGAAGGGCATGATGGTGGTCGTCCCGCCGCAGGCGGCGGACCGGGTCGCGGAGTCGAAATCGTCGGCGAGCAATGCTCCTTGGTAGGCCGGCTCCTCGATGTGGCAGTGGGCATCGACGCCGCCCGGCAGCACCAGCAGGCCGGTCGCATCGATGTCCCGATCCGCTCGGCCGAGCTCGCGGCCCAACGTGACGATGACGCCGCTGCGGATGCCGATATCGCCCTCGAATCGCTCGGACGCCGTGATCACCGTTCCGCCGCGGATGCACAGATCGAGATTGGGGTTGCTCATGGACATGGGGATATTTCCTCCTCGCGAGCGGTGAAGCGTGGCGCGTCGCGCAGCAGCCGCTGCGTCTCGGCCGAGCGCGGTCGGCGCATGACCTCCTCCGTCGCGCCCTCCTCCACGAGATCTCCACTCTGCATGACGCAGATGCGTTGCGTGATGCCGCGCACGACGGCGAGGTTATGCGTAACGAACAGCATGGCGAGCCCACGCTCGCGCTGCAGGCGGCACAAGAGCTCGGTGATCACCGCCTGCACCGAGACGTCGAGCGCCGAGGTGATCTCGTCGCAGATCAGGAGGTCGGGGTCGGCGATCAGCGCCCGTGCGATCGCGGCCCGCTGGCGCTGACCGCCTGAGAGATCCCGCGGGTACCGTCCGGCGGTCGAGGCCGGGAGCGACACCTGCTCGAGCACCGAGTGCACCCTGCCCTGCTGCTCGGCAGCGCTCATGGGCTCGAATTGCGACAGCGCCATGGCGAGCGATGCGCCGATCGACCGACGCGGATTGAACGAGCCGTAGGGATTCTGAAAGATGTATTGGATGCGCCGGCGGGCGCTCGCGCCGCGCTGCCGGCACTCGAGCGGCAGGGTCTCGCCCTTGAAGACCATCGCGCCCTTGACCTGGTGCTGCAGGCCCGCGATGGAGCGCGCCATCGTTGTTTTGCCCGATCCGGACTCCCCCACTAGCGCGACGCACTCTCCGGCGGCGATGCGAAAGGTCACGCCGTGCAGCACCTCACGGGCCGCATAGAAGGCGCGCAGCCCCTCGACCGCCAGCATCGGCACGGCGCCCGCCGAGGATGGTGCGACCAAAGGCCGCGCCGCCTCGAGTTGCTCGCGGTCGCGGGCCCGCAGGCAGCTCACCTCGTGCGCCGGCGCGATCTCGACCCGCTCGGGCAGGCGCTGGCGGCACGCCGCCAGGGCAAGCAAGCAGCGCGGGGCGAAGGCGCATCGGGACGCCTCGGCACCTGCCTCCGGCGCGTGACCGGGAATGCCGCGCACCGGCGTGCCATTGTCGATGTCCGGCACCGCCCGCATCAGCGCGCGCGTGTACGGATGCGCAGGAGCCTGGAGGACCCGTGCCGTCGGCCCGATCTCGACGATCCGCCCGGCATACACGACGGCGACGCGCTGCGAGATGGCCGCCACCACCGCGATGTCGTGGCTCACGTATATCGCCGCCACCCCGTGGACGTTGCAGAGCTCGCGAATGGTAGCGAGAACGTGCGCCTGGGTGGTGACATCGAGGCCGGTTGTGGGCTCGTCCAGGATGACGAGGCGCGGCCGGTTGGCGAATGCCATGGCGATCGCGACGCGCTGCAGCTGACCGCCGGAGAGCTGATGCGGAAACTTGTCGAGGAAACTTGGGTCCGCGGGCAGCTTGACGCCGGCGAGCAGGTCGAGCAATACGGCAGGATCGCGCCGCTTGGGCGACAGGCACTCCACGAGCTGCGTTCCGATTTTGAGCGCAGGATTGAGCGCGGTGGCCGGATCCTGCGGAACGTACGAAACTAGACGGCCGCGTGCCTGCCGCAGACCCTTCGCGGACTCCGTGCACAGATCCCGGCCGTCGATCGAGACCGTGCCGCCGTCGATGCGCAGGCCGCGCCGACAGTGACTGAGGAGCGCGAGGCCAAGCGTCGTCTTGCCAGACCCCGATTCGCCCACCACGCCGAGCACCTCGCCCGCCGCGACAGCCAGGCAACCGTCATCGACCAGACAGCGGCGGCCGTCGGCGGTGACGATGCGCAAGCCCTGAACGACGACGGCCTGGTGGGTCACAGAGGCTCTCCGACACTTTGCGCGGAATCGGCCATCAAGCGCGCCGCGCCGTGCGTAATCCAACGGCCGTAGGCGTCGGTGAGAAGGTTCACGCCGACCGTGAGAATAGCGATCAGCAGCACAGGCACCACCACCGGCCAGGGATTTCCCAGAAGCCCGATGCGGTTCTCGTTGAGCATCAGGCCCCAATTGGGCGCGGGCGGCTCCTGCGCGAGGCCGAGAAAGCTCAAGCCGGCGATAAGCGCGATCGAGTAGGTAAAGCGCAATCCGAACTCCACCAAGAGCGGACCGATCACGTTCGGCGCGATCTCCCGCACCAGGATCTTGAGCGGTGTCGCACCAATGCCTCGGGCGTACTCGACGAAGTCCTCGCTCGCGACCTTGAGCGCCGCGGCACGGATCACACGCGCCACCTGCGGCGCGTGGATAGCGGCGACCAGCACGGCAATCAGCACGAAGCTCGCGCCGAGGACACTCACGAACAGGAGCGCGAGGATGGTCTGCGGAAAGGCGAGCAGCACATCGAGCGTGCGCATGATCACATCGTCGATCATTCCCTTGAAGTATCCGGCGCCGATGCCGAGCATTCCGCCCGCCATCACCCCGAACAAAGTCGCGACCGCCGACAGCGACAGGATCACGGTACCACCCGACAGCACGCGGGACAGCACGTCTCGCCCGACGATGTCCGTGCCCAGAGGTGCGTACGAGGACGGCGGCTCGAAGGGCGTACCGATGAAGTCGACGGGCGAATTCCGCGCGACGAACGGGCCCACCACCACCAAGGCCAGCACGGCGAGCGTAAGCCCCGTGCCCCAGAGAGCTCCGGCGTCGGCGAAAAACGCCCGCCGCCATCCGCGCGGCGCTGCATCGCCTTTTTTCGACGCGGTCTTGAGCGCAGAGTCTCGCGGCGTCATGGTCACGATGCCTGCCACGATCCGCCTCCCTCGCGCAGCCTCGGCGTGACGAGCATAGTGGCCACATCGGCGCCTACGTTCAGAAGCACGTAGACGGTCGCGAGCAAGAGCACAATCGCCTGAATGATGGGAATGTCGCGCGCCTCGATCGCCTGCATCAATCCCTGCCCGAGGCCCGAATAGCCGAACAAGTACTCGACCATCACCGTACCGCCGGCGAGGTAGGCAAACGTGAGCGCGACGACCTGGATGGTCGGAGAGATGGCGTTCGGCAGCGCATGGACCATTACCATGCGGAATCGCGACAGGCCTTTGAGCGCGGCCATCTCCATGAATTCGCTGTCGAGCACGTCGATCATCGCGACCCGCGTCATCCGGAAGACATACGGGAAAATGACCAACAGCAGCGTAGCCACGGGCAGGACGAGGATCTTGGGCTTGGAGAGCGCCGAGGCGCCCGGTGGAATCATGGAGACCGGCGGCAGCCAGCGCACGACCACGGTCGCGAACGTGAGAATCAAGCCGATGCCGACCACGAATTCCGGCAGGGCCGCGATCAGCAGGGCCGCCGTCGACAAGAGCCGGTCGAGCCGCCGGCCGCGGCAGAGCGCTGCGACGATGCCCGCGGCGATCGACAACGGAATTCCTATGATGGAGGTAAGTCCCAACAGGATTGCGGAATTCGCCACCCGGGGCGCGATGAGCGCGCCGACCCGCTGGCCGTTGACGAGCGAGGTACCAAGGTTTCCGGTGCACAGATCCGCGAGCCAGCGCGCGTAGCGGATGGGCACCGGCGCATCGAGGTGCAGCCGCGCACGGAGCGCCGCGAGGGCCGTCTCGTTCGCGCCCCTGCCGAGCGCTACTCGGGCCGCATCTCCCGGCAACACCTCGGTGGCGACGAACACGAGCACCGTCACGAGAAAGATCGTGAGGAATCCGATCGCGAGCCGCCGCGAGATCAATCTTCCGAGCGATGACCGCAGCGCATGCCTTAACCGCATCGTAGCCCTCTTTGCCGTGAAGCTTCTCGGCGCATCAACTCAACCAGAGCTTCGCGAAGTCGTAGTCGCCCATCGCGAAGAAGGTCCCCGGCGATAGTCCCCGCACGTTCTGCGCGACCAGATCGACGATTTGGTTGTGTGATGGGATGATGTACCCGCCGCGCTCGAAATCGATGGCCTGCATATCGCGCACCACGTCCGCGCGCTTCGCCGGATCGACGGTGACGAGCGCCGTATTGTAGAGATCGACATACGCGGGATCGCGCCAGTGGGTCTCGTTGTACTGTGAATTCGGCAAAAGACAGAGCTCAACCTGCCCGAGGTATGACTTCAGCGTCCAAAAATCCTGAGCGAACGGCCATGTGAGGAACTGCTCGCCGAAGAACACGTCGGGCATCACTTGTCTCACCTTGACCGTGACGCCGGCATCCATCGCCTGGCGCGCGAAGATCTGCGCCGCCTGCACGACTCCGTTGGCGATGTCGGAGGTGGTGAGCTCGACACTAAGATTCGCTTGCCCCGCCTTCTTGAGCAGCGCCTTCGCCCGATCGATGTCGCGCGTGCGGTGAAACGCCTCGGTAGCGCCGTCCCAGCGCGCGCAGACATCGTTCCCGACGACACCATAGCCGTTGAGCGCGATCTTGACGATCTGCTCTCGATCGACGATCAGTCGAAATGCCTCGCGCACGTCGGGGTTGTCGAACGGCGGCAGGTCGACACGCATGCAGAAAGGCGTCCACTGCGTCGCCTCCGACACGTTCAACCGGATCGATCCGCTTGAAGACACGAGGCGCGCGAGGGTAAGCGGTGCCGCGGCGAACGCATCGACTTCGCCGCCCTGAAGAGCGTTGTAGGCGGCGGTGTCGCTCCCGAAGGAGTCGATCAGCGTCAATCGATCGACATACGCCTGCTGACCCCAGAAGCCCTCGTAGCGCGCGAACTCGCTCTGCTGGCCCGGGGCAAAGCTCTCGAACCTGAAGGGACCGGTCCCAACCGGCTTCTTGGGATCGTAGCCGACGGGAACGATGCCGAGATTGATGTCGTCGGCCACCGCTTGATCGAAGATCGAGAACGGCGCGTGCATCGGGACGCGCAGCGTGCGCTGGTCGAGGATCTTGATGCCGTTGCGGTCCACCGGTCCGAGCTCGGGCGCTCCGAGGAGCGGAAACTTGGGATCGGTGACTCGGCGGAACGTGTAGGCCACATCCTCGGCGCTGAGCGTTTTACCATTGTGGAACGTAACGTCTTGCCGCAGGCGAATAGTCCACTCGGTCGCGTCGCGGTTCGACTCCATCGACTCGGCAAGCATGTTGTCGAAGCGGTTGCCGTGGCGCACGCGGCGCAGAGCCTGGTGCAGACACAGCACCCGCGCTGCATCGGGCTGGCTTAAGTTGTAGTTGGGATCGATCGAGTCTGCGGAGCCGCCGCCCATAATGGCGACGCGCAAATTGCCGCCGCGCTTCGGTGTCTCCGCTGCTGCGCCGCCGAGCGATCCCATGGACAGGCCAAGACCCACGGCACCCACCATGACATCACGCCGGTTGAGGCCGCGACGCGGCTCGACTTGGTCGCCCGGGATCATGTGCCTCTCTCGAGCAGCCATGGGCTGTCCTCGCGCAGCTCGATGAGCGTCGGCCGGTCGGCGGCGAGCGCCGTGCGCGTGGATCGTACCAAATGCTCGGCGCTGGTGGCGCGGACGGCGTGGCAACCGATGCCCTCGGCCACCCGGATGAAATCGGGACTCTTCGGCTCGACGCCGACGCGCGCCGTCCGGCGCTGGTCCATCTGATCGACGATCTCCTTGAGCGCGTCGTTGTTCCAGACGATCACCGGAAGAGCGATCCCTTCCTGCGCTGCGGTGGCGAGTTCGTTGATGGTGAACATGACCCCGCCGTCTCCCGCCACCGCGACGACCGGCCGATGCGGCGCGCCGATCTTTGCCCCGATCGCCATCGGCAGGGCAACTCCGAGGGAACAGTAGCTTCCGGGGTAATGCCAGCAACGCTCCTCGTCCATGGGCATCGCGAAGCATCCCGAGTACACCAGCTGAGTGGCATCGCCCATGACGATGGTGTCCGCGGGGAGCGCCGAACGCAGCGCGCGCCAAACGCGTGCGTGCATCCGCTCGGCGTGGGTCATGCCCTCCGCGTTGCGGGCGAGTGTCGCCCGCGTGCGTGCCTCGCCGCTCTCGCGCGAGCCTCGGACTTTGCACCCCGAAAGCGCAGAGCGAAGCGCCTGCATCGCGGCAATCGCGTCGGATTGAACGGGCACGGCGGCGCCGTACCGCGAGGTGAGCTCGGCGGGATCGATATCGATCCGCACGATGCGCCCCGCGATTTCGAGCTTCTGCAAGAAATGGTCGCCCTCTGCCACCTGCGATCCGACCAGGAGTACCGCGTCGGCATCCGCGAGCGCCTGCTGGCTCGGCTTCTGCAAGATCGAGCAACCGATCGACAGCGGGTGCGACTCCGGCAGTATGCCTTTGCCGGCATTCGTCGACAGGACAGGCGCACCAATGAGCTCGGCGATGACGGTGAGCGATTCTCGCGTACCCTGGGCTCCGCCGCCCACCAAGATGAGCGGCTGCGTGGCGCTCGCCAGAAGCTCCGCCGCCTCGAGGATCGCTGCCGGGTCGGGCATCGGACGCGACGGCGAGCGGCGGGGCTGCCACTCGTCCTCGACCGGGCTCGGCAGCACGTCCCACGGCAGCGACAGATGAACCGGTCGGGGACGGCTACCGCGAAACACCCCGTACGCCCGCGCAACGAGCTCCGGCAGCTCCTCGGGATAGCGCACCATGGCACTCAGCGCCGTGAAGCCCGCCGTCACTGCACTCTGATCGGTGAGCTCATGCACCGTCCCCCAGCCCTTCCCCTGGGTGGCCGTAGCGCAGGCCCCCGACAACACCAGCATGGGGAGCGAGTCCGTGAAGGCCTGTGCGATGCCGGTCGCAGCGTTGGTGACACCCGGGCCGCTCACGATCGTGCACACTCCGGGCTTGCCCGTGGCGCGCGCATAGCCGTCCGCCATCAGGCTTGCGCCTTGCTCGTTGCGACATTGCACGTGACGAATGCCGCTACGCGCGATGCCGCGATACAGCTCCACAGTGTGAGTACCGGGCATTCCGAAAACGGTGTCGACGCCGTACGCCGAGAGTAGCTTCATCACCGCTTCGCCGCAGGTTAACTGAGTCACGCAAATTCTCCGAAAGCGATCGATCTCGCAACGCTCCGAACAGATCATGAGCGCGTCCGCATCCAGTCTAGCGCTGCGCGCGCTGAATCGTCATCAACGCGTTGCAAAGCGGAGACCATCGTTCAAGTGACTCCGGGAGCGCCCACAGTTTTCTGGCTTGACTTTGTGTCAGTGATCCGTGTAAGTAAAAAAGCTCCCCGCCGATTCAAGCCGCTCAAGGGAATAAGCGTGAATCTCCATAAGAACGTGCTATCGCGTGCGCGTTCGGAGTGCATCGCGTCGTGCACGAGTTTCAAGATGGTGCACGAGATTCGAGCAGCCGATGTTTCCGCAGAGATTTTTTAACAAGGGAGCGATGATGAAGAAAACACTGTGTCGCCGCACAAAGTCCACTGGCCCGCGTCAGGAGCATCCTTCGCGTCCCGTGGCACGTTCGCTGATCCCATGCGCGGTGACGGCGGTTCTTAGCACTCACGCGGGCAGTGTGCGCGCGCAAGCGCCGGCGGCCTCGGCCGCAGACTCTGGCTCAGGCGATGCGATCAGCGAGATCATCGTCACCGCGCAGCGCCGCAGCGAGTCCGTTCAGAACGTTCCGGTGTCGATCCAGGTGCTGACCGGCGAGACCATCGCCCAGCTCAACATCGCCACGCTGGAGGACTTCGTCAAGTACACGCCGAACGTGACCACGGCCGGCATGGGCCCCGGGCAAAGCAACATTTTCATGCGTGGCCTCTCGACGGGGAGCCAGAGCTTGCAGGGCTCGGG
>Ga0302314_10010770_pt1 | contig 15972 bp, 17 predicted proteins | sample III_Palsa_N2_3_FD_200533 | JGI IMG/M metagenome (GOLD analysis project Ga0302314, IMG submission 200533) | Peat permafrost microbial communities from Stordalen Mire near Abisko, Sweden - III_Palsa_N2_3 | ecosystem: Environmental > Terrestrial > Soil > Palsa > Peat permafrost | place: Sweden... | reverse complement strand
CGCTACTCAAGCGAAGATCATGCCGGTCAAAGACGGGGACGATATCGGCTCCCCGAGTGATGCCGCACTGGCCATCCGGTATGCAGCCGATAACGGTGCTCAGGTCATCAGCATTTCAGAAGCAACTTATTCGGGTGGCAGCCCTCTTGCACCCGCTATCGACTATGCCCTCTCGAAGGGGATTGTCGTTGTCGTCGGGGCAGGCAATGATGCGCAGTCCGGCAATGCGCTGAGTGAGTTCGCTGACATTCCTGGTGTGATCGATGTAGCCAATCAAGAGCAAAACGGCACCATCGACCCCCAGTCGCATTTTGGTTCTGACGTATCCGTCTCCGCGCCGGGCGACAACATTGAAGCGCCGACCTCGACCACGACTTATGGCCTTGTCAGTGGCACGTCGTTTGCGACTCCTTGGGTCTCAGGCGAGGCCGCGATGCTGATCCAGATCCACCCGACCTGGACCAACGGCCAGATCGTAGCCGCGATCATCGACACCGCATCCGGTAACGGGACCCGGCTCAACGACCACGTCGGATACGGCTTCATCAACCCCCTGGCCGCTCTGCAAGCCGCCGAACCCTCCAGCACTGCGAACCCGCTCGGCGGGCCGTCGGCGGTATTCGGCTCGTCGGCCGGTACCAGCACCTCGGCGCCAGCTGTGACCGCCACTGTGGGCGGTGGAAGCACCGTCGCGCCCACGGCCAGCAGTTCGAGTTCGGGCTCGACCAACGTTCTTGCTTACCTCGTGGTCGGGATCGGCATTCTGGTCGTCATCGGAGTCATCGTCTACCTGATCACTCGCGGCCGAGGCAAGAACGGTCCTGGGCCGGGTCATGGCGGCGGCGGTGGCAACGGGTACTACCAGCCGCCGGGTCCACCCACCGGAGGCCACTACGCAGAGCCGCCGGTCTACGAGCAGCCCCCGGCCTACCAGCAGCAACAACAACGGTCTCAGCAACAGCAGCGATACTAGATCGACACCAGTCGGCACCGGTCCTGAAAAACCTTACCGCCGCCTTATCGGCCGTACGGTGTACTTGGCTCTATGCCTGAAAACAGTGGAGACTTCCCCCCGTTCCCTGATGGGGACTCGAACGCGGAGACCCGCAGCTTCGATGCTTTCACGCCGGCCGAACCGGTCATCGAAGGCGAGACCCCGCAAGCCCCTGCTGGCGACCCCGGCTACTTCGCGTACCCGCCGAACTTCGATCCGACGCCGCCTCCGGCGCGCAGCAAGCGCTTCCGGGCTCGGTCCATCGCCATCTTCGCCGGGGTCGTCCTCCTCGTCTGCGGAGTCAGCGCAGGCGCTTACGCCGCGTTCGGCACGTCCTCGACGCCCAGCCAGCCCGGCGCGTCGGCCACCGTGCCGGCCACTGTGCCCACCACGGCCAGGCGGGCCAAGCTGCAGACGATGCGCATCACCGTCGCGGCGTTCACCGGGACCACTCTGACGGGGACGAACGCCGCGGGTACGGCCGTCACCGTGAACATCACGTCGACGACCCGGTACGGCACAAAGGCGCATCCGTTCAACGTGTCCCAGCTTGTCGCAGGCACTGTCGTAATCGTGCGCGGTCAGCGGGATGGTGCGGGCACCATTAATGCGACCATCATTGTCGGCGCCCCTGCTGCCAAGTCCAGTGTATCCGCGACTGCCACACCCACCAGCCCCGCTGCGTGAGCTGACACTAGCTGCTAGCCGCTAAAGCGAGCTCCCGGCCGCCAGTGCGCGCCGGGACATCTGGTCAGCGAGACGTGTCGTCTGCGGCAACCGGTATGACGGAGTCAGTTCGAGCGTCATGCTGGTTGCTCGGGCCAGGTCTATCTTGTGGCCCACCGACACGAACACCGGCTTCACTCCGTGTTGAGTGCGCAACACTCGGCCGATCACTTCCTCGCCGTCCAGCAGGTCCGATGTGTCGCCGCGGGCCAGTCCCGGTGCTTCGCCGGTGCCGATGAATGCGGTCTTCGCCACGCCGAACGCCGCTATCCCGGTGACCACGCCCAGGTGGCAGGCCAGGCCGAAGCGGCGCGGGTGAGCCAGTCCGTAGCCGTCGCATACCAGGAGTTCCGGCGTGGTCTCCAGCTTGTCGAAAGCGTCGAGGAGTGCGGGGATTTCGCGGAAGGCCAGCAGTCCCGGCAGGTAGGGGAAGTCGACTTTGCGCATGGCTATCGCGCTGTCGACGACCTCAAGCGTCGACCGGTCCAGGACGACTACTGCTCCCGCGACCAGGTCGGCGTCCTTGGCGTAGCTGACGTCGACCCCGGCCACTAGGCGAAGGTCCGTCGGCAGGTCTCCGGTCGGCTCGACGAGGGATCGAAGGCGCTCCTGTTCGGCTATTGCGCTGACCTCGTCGAGGTCGGTGCGGATCACCGGAGGTCGCTCTTGACCGTGGCCGTGACTTCAGTCATATCCGCAGCGTTGCCTCTGTTGGCCCCGGCCGGGCTAAGGGCGCAGAAGCGCCGGAACAGCATCAGCGCCGCGCCGCACAGGCACAGGGAGCCGAGGATGTCGGAGAGCCAGTGGTAGTTGGACCACAACAGTCCCGCTATGACCAGGCCGACCAGGATCGCCGCGATTCTGACCGCCCACGCGCGAGCCCTCGGGCTGATGAAGACCCATGTGTTGAGCAGCAGTACCGCCGTACCGAAACACACCAGAGCATCGGCGGTGTGGCCGGACGGGAAGTAGCCCCAGCCCTGGCCGGCGTGAGCCAGGCCCGGACCGTAGCTGGCGTTGCCGGGGCCCGCGTTGAAGCGGTTGGTGCGGCCCGCGCTGTACTGGCCGGGGCCGGGGCGGTTCACCGACACCTTGAGGTAGGCGACAAGCAGCAGCGTGGCCACAGCGCCGACGAAGACGACCAGCGGGCGCCAGGTACGTCCCAGGGCGGCCGCCAGGATGGTGCTGAAGAGCAGGACCGGCACGCACAGCGGCGGGTCGCCGAGGTCGGCCAGGCCGTGGCCGACCGGGACCAGTGCGGACAGGCTGGAACTGGTCGCCAGGCCCTGGATCACGTTCCGGACGTGGATATCCAGCCCGGTGACCGGACCGTGGCTGGTCACCTGCCACAGCAGGAACAGGAATCCGGCCGCCAGCAGCGCCGGGGGCAGCCACCAGCGTCCCGACCCGAGCCCCGAGCCGGGCGCCGGGCGGTGCTTGAGGCGGGGCTCAGGTTCCGATAACTGGCTCATCAGCTTGAGCGTACGCGAGCCCGCCCAAGAAGACGCTGAAGATTCGCCGGTTCGCCGCCTGCGCGCCGCCCCCGCGCCGCCTCGGCGTACCCGAGCCATTGCCTCTCCCCCCACCAGGCAGTTATGTTTCCGACAAAACACGGCGGCTGGCGCAGGCGCCGGTTCTCAAGGGAGGCAGTGCGACGATGGACAGCCGGAACGCGGGGATACCGAGCACGATGCAGGACTTCCCACTCACTCTGACCACTGCCCTGCGGCACGCGGTGAACGTCTACCCGGACAGTGAGTGCGTCACCTGGACGGGTGACCCGGCCACCACGCGGCGGGCGACCTACGCCACGATCGCCGCCAACGCCGCCCGGCTGGCCAACGCGCTCGTCCGGCTGGGCACGCAGGCCGGCGACCGCGTCGCCACCCTGTGCTGGAACCACCAGGAGCACCTGGAGGCCTACTTCGCCATTCCCTGCCTCGGCGCCATCCTGCACACGCTCAACCTGCGCCTGCCCGCCGACCAGCTGACGTTCATCGCGAACCAGGCCGAGGACCGGTTCCTGATCGTCGACGCCGACCTGTTGCCGCTGCTCGGCACCTTCGCCGAGCGGCTCACCACGGTGGAAGGTCTCATCGTCGTCGGCGGCACCGAGCTTGAGGCGGTCGGCGGCATCCCGGTCCACTCCTACGACGCGCTGCTCGCCTCCGAGGAGCCTAGCTTCGACTGGCCCGACCTCGACGAGCGATCCGCGGCAGCGATGTGTTACACCAGCGGCACGACCGGGGACCCGAAAGGGGTCGTGTACTCGCACCGGTCCAGTTACCTCCAGAGCATGGTCGGTCTGGCCCGGGCCACCCTGGGCTCCGCCGAGGGCGACCGGCTGCTGCCGGTCGTGCCGATGTTCCACGTCAACGCCTGGGGCATCCCGCACGGAGCGTTCCTGTCCGGCGCGAGCCTGCTCATGCCGGGGCGCTACCTGCAGCCCGAGCAGCTGACCGCGTTCATCGCGCAGGAGCGGGCCACCGGGCTGTTCGGGGTGCCCACCGTGCTCAACTGGATCCTCGGCTACGGCGAGCGCGCGGAGATCGATCTGTCCTCGCTCCGGCTGGTGCTCTCCGGCGGCGCGGCCGCCTCGCACGCGATGCTTGAGCAGTTCCAGACTCGGTACGGGATCCGGGTCGTCCAGGGCTGGGGCATGACCGAGACCAGCCCGCTGTGCGGGGTGGCCCTCGCGCCGCAGGAACTCGAACCGGGCAGCGCGGCGGACCTGGAGTGGCGCACGCACTCGGCTCGCGTGGCGCCGGGGGTGGAGCTGCGGATCGTGGACTTCGACGGCAAGCCCCTGCCGCACGACGGGGTGGCGACTGGGGAGATCGAGGTGCGCGGGCCGTGGATCACCGGCTCGTACTTCGTCGGGGTGGGCGCGGCCGATCCGAGCGCCGACCGGTTCCACGACGGCTGGTTGCGGACCGGCGACATCGCCACCGTGGACCGGCGCGGCTACGTCCGGATCACCGACCGGCTCAAGGACGTGATCAAGTCGGGGGGCGAATGGATCTCCTCGGTCGAGCTGGAGGACCGGCTGTGCTCGCACCCCGGGGTGGCCACGGCGGCGGTGATCGGCATCCCCGACCCGCAGTGGGACGAGCGGCCGCTGGCGTGCATCGTGCGCAAGCCGGAGGCGGAGGTCACCGGCGCGGAGTTGGCTGAGCTGCTGGTCGGGAAGGTCGCCAAGTGGCAGGTCCCCGACTACTGGTGCTTCGTCTCCGAGATTCCGCTGACCAGCGTCGGGAAATTCGACAAGAAGGTGCTGCGGGCCAGGTACGCGGCCGGGGAACTGCCCGTCGAGTCCAGCTGACATCAAGACACCAAGACACAAAGCCGGCCCCTCGCCCAACAGCGAGGGGCCGGCTTTGTGCTTCGCAATAGTCACCGGGTCCGGACGGCCGGGCTAGCATGGTCCTGATCGGCATCGGCCGGCAGACCACGTCAACACCCGAGGAGTCGACGCATGGACATCGATTGGGCCAGGGAGTTCATCACCGCGAACCGGCACGGCGTGCTGACCACGTTGCGACGGGACGGGCGGCCGCAGATGTCGCCGGTCACGGCCGGGATCGACGAGGCCGGCCGGGTCGTGGTGAGCGTCACGGAGGACCGGGCCAAGACCCGCAACGCGCGGCGCGACCCGCGTGTGGCCCTGTGCGTGTTCACCGACGGCTTCTACGGGCCCTGGGCCCAGGTGGAGGGGGAGGCGGAGTTCGCCGACGGGCCGGACCGGATCGACGCGCTGGTCGACTACTACCGGCGGTTGAGCGGCGAGCACGAGGACTGGGACGAGTACCGCCGGGCCATGGTCCGCGATCACAGGGTCCTGCTCCGCTTCGAGATCACCCGCGCGGTCAAGCCGTAGGCACAGGTCCTGCGGGCGCGATCAGAAGATCGTGATGGCGCTCTGGCCGGTGGGCACGGTGTCGTTCAGACCGCCAAGGTCCCCGGTGGGAAGCGGGCCGGTCAGGCCGCCGAGCGCGCCGGAGGGCAGGGCGCCCGTGAGTCCGCCGACCGAGCTGGTCGGCAGGGCGCTGGTCAGGCCGCCCAAGACGCCGGTCGGGAGGGCGCCGGTCACGCCGCTGAGGGGGGACGTCGGCAGATCGGTGGGGGCACTGGTCGGCAGCGAGGGCACGGAGGGCGTGGTCGGCAGGCTCGGCACAGTGGGCAGAGCAGGCACGGTGGGCAGAGCCGGCACGCTCGGGTCGGTCGGCAGGGCCGGGGCTGTGGGCAGCGCGGGGGCCGTGGGCAGCGCGGGGGCGCTGGGCAGACCGGGCGCCGTGGGCAGGCCGGGAGCGGTGGGCAGCGCGCCGATCTGAGCGCAGCCCAGGGCGGTGATGGCGTTGTTCAGGGCGACGGCGTCCGCCACGATGGCGCTCGCGCCGGTCAGGTTCGGCGGGCTGGCCAGCAGGTCCTTCGCCGCCTCGCCGACCGTGGTGGTCAGGTCGGCGGCCAGGCCGGCGCAGGTGGCGGGCGAGGCCTGGCGGGGCTGCGGGGTGGCGGTCGCCGAGACGGCGGCCGCGGAGGTCAGCACGCCGGTACCGGCGATGGCGAGGGCTGCGATCCAACGTGCGTGGCGCTTCTGCACTGTTCAATCCTCTTTCAGGTCGTAAACCCCCCTTCTTGAGGAGATCATTGCCCAAGGAATGCATACAAGCACCAGTGTTTCTATCCATTCAGCCGTTTGCCATGCAAGTCATATAAGCAAACTGATCAGACGGGGTATTGCTTTGTGCGCGAGGACGGCCAGGCAGGCGGACAGCCATATGCCAACTTTCTCGAAGCTATGCATATAGTGGCAGCATAGTCTATGCTTGCAGAACGGAAGAATGGCATACGGGAGGCTCCGATGACTCGCACGATGATCGACATTGACGAGGTAGCGCTTGCCCAGGTCACCGAGATCCTCGGCACGAAAACGATGAAGGACACCGTCAACGGGGCGCTGCACGAAATAGTGACCACTCACGCGCGCGCCGCGGCGATGGAGCGGATGCTCGCCAAGTCCCGAGCGGGTTACTACGACCAGATTCTGGATCCCGCGAGGGAAGCAGAAGCATGGCGGTAAGCAACTTCCTCATCGACAAGAGCGCTCTGGCCCGCATCGGGCATCCCTCGGTCCTCGGCACCTGGTCGACGATCGTGCAGGCAGGGCGGGTGCACATCTGTCCGGTCACCGAGCTGGAGGTTCTCTATTCGGCGCGGTCCTTCGCCGATTTCGAGGCGGAGAGCGCCGATCTTCGAGCCATCTACCCGTGGACCGCCGTCCCCGAACGGGCCTGGGACCGAGCGAAGGAGGTGCAGCGCGAACTGGCGAAAATCGGCAACCATCGCAGCGCCGGCATCGCGGACCTCTTACTTGCAGCGACAGCCGAAGCGAACCGGCTTACCGTGCTGCACTACGACCACGATTTCGACACCGTAGCCAAGATCACCGGCCAGGCCACCGTCTGGCTGGCGCCCCCTGGGTCGCTCTGATGCGGTTGCCGAAGACAGAACGCCCGTCCGCCGATTTCACCCCGGAGCAGCTGGCCCGCTCCCGGCAGCGCAAGCGGGAGACCAAACCGATCCGGCTGGCCTCCAGCGCGGTCGGCCTGGTCTTCGGCTGCGCGCTCGGCTTCACCCGGCTCGGCGCCGACCTGATCGGGCAGTTGGCCCGGCCGTTCGGCGGCAACTGGGTCGCCGCAGCCCTGCTGGGACCGGTCGTACTGGTCGTGGCCGGCACCTTGCTGGGCCTGCCGACCGCCGCACGGGCCGAGGTGGTCAACCGGCGCTGGGGGCTCTCCCGGCGTGGCTGGCCGCTGTTCTGGGCCGACCAGGCCAAGGGCTGCGCCCTGGGCGCGCTGCTGCTCGCCGTGATGGCGCTGGGCTGGTACGCGCTGATCCGCGCGCTGCCGGGGACCTGGTGGATCGCTGCGGCGCTGATCGCCGCCGTCCTGGTCTTCGTCCTGTCGTTTCTGTTGCCGGTGCTGGTCGAGCCCTTGTTCAACAAGTTCACTCCGCTACCGGAAGGGCCTTTGCGGGACCGGCTGTTCAATCTCGCCGTACGGGCCGGCGTGCCGGTGCGGGAGATCCTGGTCTCGGACGCCTCAAGGCGGACCACGGTGCTCAACGCCTACGTGTCCGGCATCGGCCGGAGCCGGCGGATCGTGATCTGGGACACCACTCTGGCCAGGATCGACGAGGACCAGATCGCCTTCATCGCCACCCACGAGCTCGGCCACGCGGCCCGGCGGGACGTGGTCTGGGGCACCGCGCTGGGCTCGCTCGGCCTGGCCGGCTCGGTTTGCGTTATCGCCGCGCTGCTGCACTGGCAGGCGCTGCTCAGCACGGCCGGAGTGGTCCATCTGAGCGACCCGCGGTCCTTCGCCCTGGTGATGATTCTGGGCTCGCTTCTGGGCGCGCTCGGGGCGCCGTTGTACAACGTGCACAGCAGAAGGATCGAACGGCGGGCCGACCAGTTCGGCCTGGACCTCACTCGGGATCCGGCTACTGTAGTCGCGTGCTGGCGGCAGGCCGCCGTGGCCGACCTGGCCGATCTCGAACCCGGTTGGCTGGCGCGGCACTGGACCGGAACCCACCCGCCGATCCCCGACCGGATCGCGCACGCCCGCCAGTGGGCGGCCGAGCACGCAGTCTGAGGTCAGGTGTTAATGGGGTCCGGGCAGGACGGGCGCTCTCAGGCCCCGTCGCCGTCCTGGTCGGGCTCTTCCGAGTCCGGCTCCACATCGCGCGCCTTGGACCTCGGCTTGATGAAGACCGTTCCCGAGGTCAGGTCGATCGGGCCGCGGCCCGGCTCGGACTGGCCCTCTTCTTCGCGCGTGTTCTCCAGCCGCCGCGACTCCTCGGTCTGGTGTCGCCCGCCGGCGTTGAACAATTCAAAGAAGACACTCACAACTACCAAAGGTACCTGGTAATCGCCTATAAGTGGAGATGATGTCTGCCCCCGATTGCCGTGACCAGGGCTTAAGGGCCAAAAATTCTTTACCGGACCGAGATCTGGAGCCTGCTCGCCCCCTTTTAGGGGCGGACCGAGACACCGAGCCAGCGCTCGCGCAACATGGCCAGGACCAGAACGGAGACCACGAGCAGCACCACGCTCAGGGCGATCGCCGACTGCGGGTCCTGCTCCAGCGCGAGGTAGACGGCGAGCGGCATGGTCTGGGTAGTGCCCGGGAAGTTGCCCGCGAAGGTGATCGTCGCGCCGAACTCGCCCAGGGCGCGGGCCCAGGCCAGGATGGCGCCGGCCGCGATTCCCGGGCCGACCAGCGGCAGGGTCACCAAGCGGAAGGTCTGCCAACGAGTGGCTCCGCAGGTGGCCGCGGCCTCCTCCAGGCTCGGGTCGTTGGCCCGCAGCGCCGCCTCCACCGAGATGACCAGGAACGGCAGCGCCACGAAGGTCTCGGCGACCACGACCCCGCTGGTGGTGAACGGCAGGCTGATCCCGAACCAGTTGAGCAGCTCCGGGCCGAGCAGGCCGTTGCGGCCGAAGACCAGCAGCAGCGCCAGTCCGGCCGCCACCGGCGGCAGGATCAGCGGCACCGTGACGAGCGCCCGGATGAATCGGCGCCCGGGCAGCCGGGTGCGGGCCAGCAGCCAGGCCAGCGGGACGCCCAGGATCACCGAGGCGAGCGTGGCCAGGCTGGCGCACTGCAGGGACAGCCGCAGCGCGGTGGCCGCGTCGTCGGCGGCCAGCAGCTGCGGCAGCTGCCGCCACGGCGTCTTGATCAGCAGCCCGGCCACCGGCAGGACCAGAAAGGCCAAGCCGAGCGCGCCGGGCAGGAGCAGGGCGGCCGGGACCCTTCCGGTGCGGCCGCCGAGCGGACAGGGTCCCGGCCGCCCGCGGCTTCGTCGGTCACGGCGCCAGGAAGCCGGCCGTGGTCAGCACGGAGGCACCGGCGCTGGAGAGCACGTAGGTGATGAAGGCCTGGGCCGCGGTGGCGTCAGGCGCGTTCTTGAGCAGGACGATCGGGTAGGTGTTGATCGCGTCGCCGGCCTGCGGGAAGGTGATGCCGGTCATCTTGCCGCCGTCGCCGACCAGGTCGGAGTGGTACACGAGGGAGGCGTCGACCTGGCCGTCCTCGACGTCGGTCACGTCCGTGGTGTCGTCGGTCACCTCGGTCACCGGGGTCACCGCGACGCCGGCGGCCTTGAGCACGGCGAGTGAGGCCGAGCCACAGGGCACGCTGGCGGCGCACAGCGAGACCTTGACCCCCGGCTTGGCCAGGTCGGCCAGTGTGGCGATGTGCAGCGGATTGCCGGGGGCGGTCGCGATCTCCAGCTCGTTGCGAGTGAAGGTGACCGGCGCGGCGGCGTTGTCGCCGGCCTTCGTGACGGTGGCCATCGTGGTCGAGTTGGCGGCGGCGAACACGTCCGCCGGGGCGCCCTCGGTGATCTGCGCGGCGAGGGTGTCGCTGCCGTTGAAGCTGAACTTCACCGTGACGCCCGGGTGGGCGGCCTCGAACTGCTTGCCGAGCGCGGTGAAGGCGTTCTGCAGCGAGGCGGCGGCGAAGACGGTGACCGTGCCGGAGATCACCGGGCCGGAGGGCGTCGAGCTCGCCGAGGCGGACGAGGCCGGCGCCGGGCTCGAAGAGGAACTGCAGGACGTCAGGGCGAGCGCGGTGACCACCGCCACAGGCGCCGCGAGTATCCATCGGTTCTTGATCGTCTGTCGCATTGTCTGCATACCTGTTCCAGTCAGCCCAGCGCGGAGGGTAGGACGTCGTCGGCCCGTTCGACCACGACGTTGGTGGACTTCACGACGGCGACGGTGAGCACACCGGGCTCGAGCCCGAGCTCGTCCGCGGCCTCCCGGCTCATCAGCGACACCACCCGGTGCGGCCCGGCCTGGATCTCGACCTGGGCCATCACGGTGTCCCGGACGACCCGGGTGACGATGCCGCGGAAGCGGTTGCGGGCAGAGGAGTGCGAACCGGCCCGTTCCTGCTCGTCGGTGTCCCCGAGGCTCCGGGCGAACTCGGCCAGGACCGCGCCGTCGACCGTCCGGTGGCCGTTCTCGTCCCGCACGGCTTCGAGCCGGCCGTTGTCGATCCACCGGCGCAGGGTGTCGCTGCTCACGCCGAGCAGCTCGGCCGCGTCGCCAAGTCGAAAAGTCGTCACCGGCCCAGCATACCGGCGCAGATGCAAGGCTTGAGACTGGATCAGCCTGGCATCTGCGGTTCGTAATAACTATCGGGGGCAGAGCTGCCGGGGGCGCGGAATCAGACGGCGGCCCGCGCCCCGACCGACGCGCTGACCGGGGCGGTGGAGCCGCGCACGACGAGTTCGGGCTCGAAGAAGAGCTCCTCAGCCGTAACCGGTATTCCGTCGATCTGGCCGACCAGCATGGCCACGGCGGCCTTGCCGATCGCTTCCAGCGGCTGGCGCACCGTGGTCAGCGGCGGGTCGGTGCAGCTCATCAGGGCGGAGTCGTCGTAGCCGACCACGGAGATCTGCTCCGGCACGATCAGCCCGGCCCGGCGGGCGGCCCGGATGGTGCCCAGCGCGAGCGGGTCGCTGGCGCAGATGATGCCGGTGGCCCCGCGCTTGATCAGCCGGGTGGCCGCGGCCTGCCCGCCTTCGAGCGAGAACATCACCCGCTCCACCAGTTCGGGCGGGATGACCCGGCCCAGCCGCGCGGCCGCCTGCTCGAACGCGGCGAGCTTGCGCTGCGAGGGCACGTGGTCCGAGGGGCCGAGCACCAGGCCGATCTGCTCGTGGCCGAGCGAGACCAGGTGGCCGAAGGCCTGCTCCACCGCGACCGCGTCGTCGGTGGACACCCGGGGGAAGTCGAGGTGTTCGGCCGCCGCGTTCACCAGCACCACCGGCAGGCGCAGCTCCAGCAGGCGCTGGTAGTGCTCGTGCGGGGCGTCGGCCTCGGCGTACTGGCCACCGGCGAAGACCATGCCGGAGACCTGCCGCTCAAGCAGCATCTCCACATAGTCGGCCTCGGACAGCCCGCCCATGGTCCTGGTGCACAGCACGGTGGTGAAGCCGCGCTGCGCCAGCACTCCCCCGACCACCTCGGCCAGGGCCGGGAAGATCGGGTTCTGCAGCTCCGGCAGCACCAGGCCGACCAGCCGCGCGCGCTCTCCGCGCAGCTGGGTCGGGCGTTCGTACCCCATCACGTCCAGCGCGGTCAGCACGGTCGCCCGGGTGGCCTCGGAGATACCCGGTTTGCCGTTGAGCACCCGGCTGACCGTGGCCTCACTGACTCCGGCCTTTTTCGCCACCTCGGCAAGTCTTCGCGTCATACTGCAAGTATACGGCATTATCGTGCAAGAAATTTGCAGCATGGCAAGAATTTATTTCTCGCCCCCGAGCGCACTCCTGGCGTGCGCCCCCGCGAGCCCCGGGGCGTGCGCCGACCGGAGTTTCCGACAGGGGTCTTATACTGCGGCGACGCTGCTCGCAGGCCCCCGCTCCACTTCGTTCAGCCTAGCTCAGGACGCGCTCGGGAGACGAATATCCAGATGATCCTCCTATCCCGATGTCGCGAAAATCACCTGGTACCGGGTGCCGGACCTCCACGTCCGGCGGTGACCGAATGGCAGGCTTCTGTCAAGAAGATGTGACAGCGGGGCAACCGGATCGCAACAGCCCGGCGGCCGCCTGCGCGGTCGCGGCCAAGCTGTCGTGCACGGTCAGCCCCGGAGCGGCTAACCGGAGCTGCGCGATCACGTCCCGGCGGCGCAGATAGCCGGGGTCGACCCCGACCGCCAGCCGCGCCCCACGCTGCACCAGCCGCCCGAGCTCATACCAGACGATCGGCTGGAGCACATGCGGCGCGGGGCTGGCGGCGAACCAGACCAGTACCACGTTGGCGCGGTGCCGCTCCTCGTGCAAATAACGGTGCTCCCACGCCACCTGCTCGGCGTGCGTCGCATCGTCGTCGAGCGTCATCAGCGCCCGCCGCGGATTGAGGATCGTGACATCCTCGCCGGCCAGCAGCTCGACCGCCTTCGGCTGCCACGGCTCGGTCCCGAAGATCCCGCCGGCCAGGAAGATCTTCAGGCCTGAGCCCGCGTACTCGGTCGGCGCCTCGACATAGCGGGCACGGACTATCGCTTGTTTGCTCATGGCGACACCCTACGCCGTTCGGCGTTCGAAGTTCGAATTTTTGTTCGAATTTTTGCCCGCCGGTGAGCCGAGCCATTTACCGCCTGCGGGAACGCTCTGAGTAGTCGTCAGGTTACACTGAGAAGATCAATCGCCGCTTGAGAACCACAGTGGAATAGTCGGTCAGGACGCGTCGTGCGCAGAGCGCTGTCGGTCGGTGAGCGCGCTGACCTCGTCGAGGACCTCAGTCCACAGGCCCGGGGGCAGACCGTGGCCCATGCCGGGATAGGTCACCAGCCGTGCGCCGGGGATCGCATGTGCAAGGGCGCGGGAGGCACTAGGCCGGACCAGCGGGTCGGCCTCGCCGTGAATCACCAGGGTCGGCACGGTGATCTGTGCGAGCCCATCTCCCGAAAGCTTCAGAGTGCGCCCGGCCGCGAGTTGGCGCTGACGCGCGGCGGGATCCGGCGGGCGCCGGTCGTAGGATACGGTCGCTGTTCGGCGAGCCCAGTCCTCGTCCAGGGGATAGCCATCTGCGTAGGTGGCGCGCAGCACGTCGACAAGCATTCGTTCCTGATTCTCCCGCTCGGGGCCGTAGCGGCGGGTGGCGAGTTTCGCGAACGCGCCCAGGTGCAGGTAGGGCAGAATGCGCAACGGGTTGCCGCCCATCGGGATGCCGGAGATGAGGGTCAGGCTCTTCACCCGGTCGGGGTGCGTCATCGCAGTCCACTGGGACATGCCCGCGCCCATCGACACGCCGAGAAGGTGCGCGCTGGTCCAGCCGAGTGCGTCCTGCACGGCCAGCATGTCCTCGATCATGTCCTGCCCCTGGTACGGCCGGGTCTTGCTGCCGACCAGCATCGCCTTCCACGGGCCGCCGCTCATGGTCGCGGTGAACTGGGTGGACAGGCCGCTGTCGCGATAGTCGAAGCGGACGACGTGGAAGCCGCGGTCAGCCAGTGCGGCGCACAGGTCCTCGGGCCACCACACCATCTGGTAGTCCAGCCCCGACACCAGCATCAGCGGCTCGGCGCCCAGGTCGCCGAACGTCTCGTAGGCGATCTCGACCTCGCCGTTGCGGGCATACGCGGTATCCATGGGTGATCCTCCTTTTTATAATGCACTCGCATGGTAACCTAGGGCTCGAAGCTTTTGCAATGCGGCCGCATGATAAAAGAGGGATGATGCACCGTGCCCAAGCAAGTCGACCACCAGGAACGCCGACAGCACATCGGCGCGGCGGTGCTGCGCCTGATCGCGACCCGCGGGCTGGAAGCGGCCAGCTTGCGCAACGTCGCGGCGGAGGCGGGGGTCTCGATGGGCACCGTCCAGCATTACTTCACCAGCAAGCAGGAGATGCTCGACTTCGCCCAGCGGTACAACTACGAGCGGACCACCGTGCGCATCCCCGAACTGCTCGCCAAGGTTCCCGAGCCGCGCACCTTCCGCGTCCTGCTGCGGGCGCTGCTGATCGACCTTCTCGGCCTCGACGGCGAGAGCAGCGAAGGCGTACGCCTGGGCGCCGCGATACGCGCCTACGCCGTCGTCGACCCGCTGGCCGCCGCCACCTTGCGCACTGCATATGACGGCGTCACCAGCTTCTTCGCCACGCACCTGCGCACGGCGCAGGGCACTGGCGAACTACCCGCCGGCCTCGATGCCGAGCAGGCCGCCCGGCACTTGTTCGCGGTCGTCGAGGGGCTCAGCGGGCCCACCCTCATCGGCGCCTACTCCCCCGGTCAGGCCATCGCGGTTCTGGACGGCCATCTGGAGGCGTTGTTCGGCTATCCCACCGAGGAGTAGGCCACGACGCCGCGCTTGACCAAGTCGATCGAGGCTCGCGCGGTGGTGCGGATCTTCGCGGACCGTTCCGCCGCGGCCGTGCCGGATTCGGCGCCGCGGGACAGGGTGCCCGCTGCGTCGGCGATCTGGCCGAGCATGTCGATCAGCTGCTTGCACCAGCGGACGAAGTCGCCGGCCGGCAGGTCCACCTCGTCGAGGACGACGCTCAGGCGCTGGCCGTCGGCCCAGCGGTAGGCGGCCCAGGCGAAGCCGAGGTCCGGCTCGCGCTGGAACTCGATCGAGTAGCCGCTCTCCAGTTCGCGGACCGACTGCCACAAGTGCACGGTGCGCTCGATCGCCCCGCGGGCCGCGCCCTTGGGCAGCTTCGGCTGGCCGCTCTCGTCGCCGACCCGGGATTCGAACACCAGCAGGGAGACCGCGCTGGCCAGTTCGACCGGGCTCAGTCCCTCCCAGATGCCCTCGCGCAGGCACTCGGCGGCGACCAGGTCGAGCTCCGAGTAGATCCGGGCCAGCCGCTTGCCGTCGGCGGTGACCTGCTCGCCGTTGAGGTAGCCGAGCACGGTCAGCACCGAACAGACCTGGTCGAAGGTGCGGGCGATCGAGTGAGTACGTCCCTTGACGCGCTTGTCCAGGACCTCGGTGTCGCGCTGCAGCCGGTAGTAGCGCTCGGCCCAGCGGGCGTGCGCCTCGCGGTCCGTGCAGCCGTGGCACGGGTGCGCCCGCAGCGCCTTGCGCAGGCGGGCGATCTCGGGGTCGTCGGCGCCGGCGGCGCGCTGCTTGTTGCCTGGGCGGCCCGGCTTGGAACGCACGTCCACGTCGGCTGCGCTCGCCTTCGAGCGCAGCGCGATCGCCAGTTCCCGGCGGGACTGCGCCGACTTGTGGTTGAAGGTCTTCGGGATGCGCATGCTGGCGACCGGTTCGACCGGGCTCGGGAAGTCCAACAGGGACAAACGAACCGTCTGGTGTTCGGCGGTGAGCACGTACAGGTTCGGGCCCTCCCGCCCGGCGCCCAGGCCCGGGTCCAGCACCACGGCCAGTCCGGCCCGGCGGCCGCCCGGGATCAGGATGATGTCGCCGGTCTTGAGCCGCTCCAGCGAGGCGGCCGCGGCCGCGCGGCGCTGGCCGGCGCCCTCGCGGGAGAGCTGCGTCTCGCGGTCCGACAGGGACCGGCGCAGTCCGGCGTACTCCTCGAAGTCGCCCAGGTGGCAGGACATCGACTCGCGGTAGCCCTCCAGCGCCTCGGTGTTGCGCCGCAGCTGACGGGTCAGCCCGACCACCGCCTTGTCCGCCTGGAACTGCGCGAAGGAGCTCTCCAGCAGGTTGCGGGCGCGCGCCTTGCCGACCTGGCCGACCAGGTTCACCGCCATGTTGTACGAGGG
>Ga0302314_10010767_pt1 | contig 15974 bp, 17 predicted proteins | sample III_Palsa_N2_3_FD_200533 | JGI IMG/M metagenome (GOLD analysis project Ga0302314, IMG submission 200533) | Peat permafrost microbial communities from Stordalen Mire near Abisko, Sweden - III_Palsa_N2_3 | ecosystem: Environmental > Terrestrial > Soil > Palsa > Peat permafrost | place: Sweden... | reverse complement strand
GACGGTGTTCAACCACGCCGCGTTGGGTTTCCATGGCTTTCACGGCGATGGCACCAAGGCACACGTTGGTGTCTTCCACGAGATCGAACCAGTCCGCGCTTACCGTCCGGATATTGTGTCTGTAGATGCCCATCACCTCGGCAATATAGCCGCTGCTACAGAACTGATCCCTGAACTGGTCTGGCGTGATTGTCTCTGCCATGGCCCCTTCTCACAAATGAGACGCGCTCCCGGCCGTGCTGGACTTCCACCGAGAGCCACGCGTACCCAGAGATGGTTCTACTAGCGCCCTTGTGGAAGGGCGCCGCCGTCCCCGCGCACCTCCCCCCGCCGCCGAAGCGCCGCTCCCAGCCCCCCAAACCCCGCCAGCATCAACGCCCACGCCGACGGCTCCGGAATCCCTGCGTTGTCGCTGCCGAGGCCGATGCCCTGGCTGTCGTTGGTCGTGCTGATCTCGATCGAGGTGATGTCCGGCGAGAAGAACGAGAAATAGGGGATGCTGCCCTGCGGCCCCGGGCCGTTGACGCTGGAATAGGCCGAGCTCCCCAGCACCGTGGCGCCGTCGAAGGCGGTCAGCGTGGCTGTGTAGGCGCCCGCCGCCAGGGGCTGGGCGGCCAGGCCGGTGATGCTGTCCACCGGCGCGCCGAACGTGATGGTGACCGCGCCCGCCGCGTCGTCGTCATAGAGCACCAACACGCCCTGGCGGAACTGGCCGTCCCATGGATAGGCGCCCGGCTCGCCCTGGCTCAGGAACTGAAAGCCGCCTCCCGGGCCGCCGACCGAATAGCTCGTGCCCTGATCGGTGACCGAGGAGAAGCCGTTGCCTTCGGTGTCGCCGGGAAAGAAGTAGTCGCCGAAGGAAAAAGAATCAGCGGCTGCGGGCGCGGCCAGACCAAGCATCGCGAGGGAGAACGACATGGCGCCGAGGCTAGCTTTGGAGAAAATCGCAGTGGATCGACTTACGCTCATCACCCCGCCTCCCGCATGAATGGTTTCCGGCTGCAGCCTAACCCAGGATCGATCCGGATGGGATCACCAAATGAGAGGCTCCGTTTGCCGCTGCGGATGGCGCCCGCCGTACGTTTCGGCGGCGCGGTGCGGCTTGTGTGGCAAGTCGTCGCGACCCGAAACCTTGGTGGGCGTTTTAATCAGTCCTTTCATCTCCATATTCCAATTGTTTCCGCCACAAATCCTCTCAGCACTGGCGGATCTCAAATGGAAAATCTGTATCGCATTGTCTATTCGAGCCGCATAAACCCGAAATATCTGACCGACGTGGATGAAATGCTGAAGGATATTCTGGCCACGGCGGTCCGGGAGAATGCCAAGCGCGGGATCACCGGCCTGCTCATCGCTCATAACGGCTGGTTCGTTCAGGCGCTGGAGGGATCGATGGAGGCGGTGCAGGCAACGCTCGCCACGATCGTGCGCGACATGCGTCACCGCGACTCGCACATCCTGGCGGAAGGCCCGACCGAGGCGCGCATGTTCGGCGCCTGGAGCATGTGCGCGCGGGTGCTCTCAAAGACCGATGCGGCGGTTATGGAACTGCTCGACCAGAAGACGTCGTTCAACCCGGCCGATTTTCCCGAACGCGTCATCATCCGCCTGTTGACCACCGTGGCCGAACTGCACGGCCGCTCGCTGAACGAACAGCACACGTCGCTACTGGCGCTCGCGTAGAACCGCCGTCCAGGCGCCGCCGGGGGAGTCGTCCCGCGGAACCGAAGGGCGGCGGCGGGATTCCTGTGTGGCTGCCCGTGGAGGGCGATCGGAGACCATGATGAAATTGAATTTGGGCGCGACGAGGGCTTGGCTGCTAGGGGGGTTAATTCTGGCAGGGTGTTCGCCAGCGCCCACGCCGGCTCCTGTATCATCGTCTGCGCCTCGGCCCGCATCTCCGGCGCCCGCGGCGCCCGCGCCCAGCGCCGCCTTGCAGGCGATCAACGCCGCGGGCCCGCCCGCCAACCTGGGTTCGGCCTCGGCCGGCGCCGGGCCGGTCGCGCCCGATCCCGCCATCGTCCGGCTCGAAGTGTTGCTGGACCGCGCGCGGTTTTCGCCCGGGGTCATCGACGGCCTGGGCGGGACCAATCTGCGCAACGCCGTGGCCGCCTATCAGGCGCATGCGGGCCTGACCGCCGGCGACGCGGTGGATCCGACCACCTGGACAGCGCTGACGCGGGACGCCGCGCCGGCCGCCGCGACCTATGTGATCACGCCCCAGGATGTCGCCGGCCCATTCGCCCCCGATGTGGGCGAGGACTTCGTCAAGCTGGCGGCCCTGCCCGACGGACCGCTCTATTCCTCGCCGCTGGAGGCGCTGGCCGAACGATTCCACATGAGCCCCGGCCTGCTGACGGCGCTCAATCCGGGCGCGGATTTCAGCAAGGCGGGGACGCGGCTGACGGTGGCCGCGACGGGCTCGCCGGTCTTCGCCAAGGGCGACGTCAAGCGGATCGAGGTCGCCAAGGCCAAGGCCCAGGTCACGGCGTTCGGCGCGGACGGCGCGGTGCTGGCGGTCTATCCGGCCACGGTCGGGTCCACCGAGCGGCCCTCGCCAACCGGGGTGCACAAGATCAACGGCGTGGCCTGGAATACCGACTATGTCTACGACCCCGCCAAGCTGAACTGGGGTCCGCGCTCGCACGGCAAGTTTCGGATCAAGCCGGGACCCAAAGGGCCGGTGGGGGTGGTCTGGATCGACCTGAACGCACCCGGTTACGGCATCCACGGGACGCCAGACGCCAGCAAGATCGGCAAGACGGCCTCGCACGGCTGCGTGCGCCTGACCAATTGGGACGCCTGGGCGCTGGCCCGCGGCGTCAAGCCAGGCGTAGTGGTCACCTTCGTCGGCCAGCGCGGGGATGGGGCGAGCTAGCTTTTTTGTTTTGGCGCGCGTTTTTTCCGAAACCGGTTCCCACTTTTCGGAACGCGCTAGATGTTTAGCAAGCGCCCGAAGAACGAACGGTAGCGGCGCAGGGCCAGACGTAGATCCTCGGTGGAGACGTCGGCGCCGCGATCCCACTGGCCCTCGAGCTCGGCCCTGGTGTCGGCGAAAATCTCGGCCTGGCGTTTCATGGCGGCCGCGACCAGGGCGTCCGCCTGTTCCACCGCGCGGCGCGGTTCGTCCACGAAGCTGACCTGGATCGCGTCCCAGCGAGCCTGGAATTCCCGCGCCACGTCGGGCGTGAACAGCGGCGCCGCCGGGTCCACGCCCGTGGCTGGATCGGTCGCGGCGAAGCTGCGCGGCTCCTGGCTGGCCATGAGGCCGGCGGCGGGGGCGTCCACGTCCTTGGCGCGCGCGCCGGCGCGGGCCAGTTCCGCGGTGCTCAGGTCGTGTTCGAAGAAGGTCTCGTTCGGGTCGGCCATGGGAGGGGCTCCGCTGCTGGGGGTGGGTTGGGCGTGTGGGCGAACTTAAGCCGTCCGTTGCTTCTTCCGAGGGGCGGCGCGCGGGACCTCTGGCTGATCGGCCACGGGTTCCGCCAGCGGCTCATCGGTTCGCGGCTCGCCGGTCAGCTCCTCGAACAGGGCGCGATAGTGGATCATCGCCTGGCGCAGATCCTCAGTGCTGGCCTGACCGCGCCCGTGACTCTCCGCGATATCGTGCGCCGCGCGGTAGTGCTGCACCACGATCGGATGGTCTACGGACAGGTCGCTGGAGCGCTGGTCGAAATCGCCAACTGGATAGCCGCGAACGCCCATCACATCGCCCAGAAGCTGATCGGCGCGGATGACGGCGCTCTTGGGATCATCGACAAAGGTCGCCTGAACCTCGCGCCACGAGGCGACGTAAATATCCCGCTCGTTGGTTCGCAGGGGGCGGATGTCGAACTTCTCGACCCGTTTTTCGCGCTGGTGCAGGTGGGCTTCGGCCTTGCCGCGGCCACCACTGGCCTCGACGGCACGCTCATATTCGGGGCCAAAACGGGCGCGCAGATGACCGCTACGCCGGCGCCTGGACAATATCAGGCCGGCCGAGACCAGAACAATGACGACGACGGCGCCGATGACGATCAGCAGTGTTTGATTATCCATGGCGAATTCCTCGGTCACATCTTTTGACCGCACGAAGAAAGCGCACCGCCAGCTTTCGGGCGATCAGATGGGTTGCGCGATTAATGCTTTGTGAAGATGCCGGTTCCTATGCCCAAGCTGGGAATCGCCATCTGGAGGCGTCCAGCGTCCGCGTCGACACAGATCCCCTTGCACAGCATCTGGCCTAATCGCCCACGCCGGCTAAGGTGGGGTTCAACAACAACGGCCAAGAACAAAGGCCAAGAACAAAGGGAGGAACACCATGACCCATAAACTGGCGGCCTTAACCGCGGGCTTCGCCCTGCTGGCGACCGCGCTGGCGTCCGCGGCCTCGGCCCAGGCGCCGGCCGACGCGCTGACCGATCCGGCGATGAAGCGGGCGGAGGTGATCGCCTTTATCGGGGTCAAGCCAGGCGACCGGGTGGCGGACATCGTGGCCGGCCGGTTCGTGCGGGCGCTCAGCCAGGCGGTGGGGCCCACGGGCAAGGTCTATGCGGTGGCGTCGGCCGAGGTGGTGAAGGCGCACCCCCAGGCCCTGACCGGACTACAGGCCGTGGCCGCCGATCCGGCCTACGCCAATGTGGTGGTCACGGCGCCGCCGATAAACGTCATGGCCCTGCCGACCGGGCTGGATGAGGTGTTCATCCGCCAGAACTATCACGACCTGCACGACAAGTTCATGGGGCCGGCCGACGTCGTCGCCTTCAACCGCAACGTGTATGCCGCGCTGAAGCCCGGCGGGGTGTTCGTGGTGCTGGACCATGCGGCGGCCGCCGGCTCGGGCCTGCGCGACACCGACACGCTGCACCGCATCGACGCGGCGGCGGTGAAGACCGAGGTGACGGCCGCGGGCTTCGTACTGGACGGCGAAAGCACTGTCCTGGCCAACCCCGCCGACGACCACGCCAAGATGGTGTTCGATCCGGCGATCCGCGGACACACGGACCAGTTCCTGCTGAGATTCCGCAAGCCGGCGTAGCGGCGAAGCCGGCGCACCGGCCGCTTTCGCCTTGCGCCAGGCTGAACCGTTTTAAGATAACAGCGTTCTCGATTCGGTCGGAAGGGCGTAGTCTGGCCAAACACGGGCGCAGGGGAGTTCGCCATGACATCGATCAGAACCGTCAAGTCCGGCATGGTCCGCGCGGCCTTGGCCATCACGGCCGCCGCGGCGGCAAGTGCGGCTCACGCCGGCGTGTTCATTTCCTCGGTCAGTTTCAGCACCTCCCAGCCGGACATGGGGACCCCCTACGATTTCTCGCTGCCGCAATATTCCGGCGCCGGGACGATCACCAATGTGAACCTGATGATCCAGGGAACGGCCGGCGGCGTCGACTTCTTTCCCTATGACACGCAAGAGGGCATCACCGTGGCGTCGTTCCCGGTGTCCTGGGATGTCGCGCTGTACGGCCCCGGCGTCGATGTCCAATCCCCGCCCCTGGCCGTCGATGCGGGTATCTCGACCGAATTCATCGGCGGGTCCATTCCCGCCTGTAGCGAGGACGACCCGAGTTGCGGCGGATTCGCCGACGCCATTTTCGGACCGCAGCCCACAGCCTTCAGTGCGAGCGCCAGCGTGGCCGACCTGTCGGACTTCAAGGGGTCGGGGGACAACAGCTTCTTTATCTTGGACAACAGCCTCTTCGACAACAACAGCATCTCCGTGACAGTCACCGAGACCATCACCACGGCGGTCCCCGAACCGGCCACCTGGGCGCTGCTTCTGTTCAGTTTCGGCGCGGTCGGCGGCGTCGTGCGCGCGAGGCGAGCCCGGGACAATTCCGAGAGCTATCGCGTCGTGGCTTAGCGCCGCATCCAAGCCGCATCCCAGGAATCAAAGGGCGTAGAGCGAGAGGCTTGACGACTCACGGGCATCATGTTCTTGTTTTGTTCATGACCGACACATCCTCCTTCCCCAAGAAGACCCGGACCGATCGCGATACGACCCTGGAATGGGAACTGCGGATACTGGATGAATTGACCGAGATGGGCCTGGACATGGCGCGGGCGCTGGAACGGCGCGTCAGCGCGCAGGCTGCGGCAGGCGAACCCCTGAGCGCGCCGGGCGGCGAGGACGTGGGTCTGGCGTTCGAGCGCATCGCCCGCGACATCTGCCAGGCCATTGCCCTGAGCGCGAAACTAGAACGTGCGATGAGTCCCAGGTCCCGACCGCCAGCCGGGCGACCGGCCGTCGCCCTGGATCCCGCCACGCCAGAGACCAAAACGACAGTGCACTAACGCAGACCACAGCAAAGCTTCAATCCGGCGAAAAGCTCAACCTTCGTAACCGACGAATTCTTCAATTTTTACCGCATCATAAGCTTTCAACCGTCACAAACCATTCAAACATAGGTAGTTGTATTACCTATTACAGCATCACGTCAATTTGCACTTGACCTAAACGCCCCAGTGTGAGCCGATTAGAATCTATTCATTGTTAAACGGGTGGGGAAATCTCATGCCAATGACAGAGCGTGAACGCGAAATCGTACGGACGTTGACGGAAACCAAGGCTGTGGACTTCGACGCCATTGGTCGCGTCTTCGCCCAGTTCGGGCCGACCGCGGCGTTTGATCTGGATTTCGAGCCGACCTTCTGCGGAACCATGCGGTTCTATGTTCATCTCTACCGGTTCCCGTTCCCGCCGGTGGTGGACACCAACCCGGTGCTGCAGGAAGAAAGAATTTAGCGTCAGTCTGAACGCCGCCGCGGCCGGAAGCGCCCGATCTCCAGTCCCAGCCTTTCCAGCCAGATGTGGAGCGAGGCGGATTTGGCCCGCCGGCTTTGCCTCGCCCTGGACATGGCCGGTCGGGCCGTGAGCCTGATGGCGGCGGACGGTTTCACGGATCCGGACGATGCGTCGCTGAGCATCAGGCCTGAAAAGGTCGTCGGCGAGACGGCGCTGCTATTGCTGGCCGCCGCGCCCTTGATGTCGAACGGAGACATTCGCAAGCGCGTGGACTTGGTCGCGCGGCGGCTTGAACCCTATGCTAGGGCTGAGCGGGTGCGCGCGCGTATCTGCCTGGAGCCCTCCTTGTCGCTCGAGCACGCGCTGGCTCACATCTGTCTTTCCAGGTTGGGCTACCTGGACCCCGGTCTGGACGCGCTGCTGGCCGCCAGCCTTGAAGCCGACGGCGCCGGCGGCTGCGAGCGACTGCCTCACCGCCAACTCGAACAGGAATGGATGCTCAGGACATGGTTCCCCTGGGCGAACTCCACGGCCTGCGCGCCGCGCATCGACTCCCGCCTGCCGCGCCGAACGGCGCTGGGCAGGCCAACTGATCTGCTCTCGCTGCGCAAGGACGACGCCTACGCCTTCACCCACGCGCTGATGTACCTGACGGACCTGGGCGGCCGGCGCGCACGTCCGCCAAGATCCGGGGCCATCCTGGCGGCGGAGGCGGACGCCGTGTTGGCGTCCTGCCTCGACGAGCCGGACTACGATCTGGGCGGCGAGATTTTGCTCACCTGGCCGTACCTGCAAAGGCGTTGGAGCGCCTCGGCCAACGCGGGTTTCGCTATCCTGGCATCGGTGGAAGATCGGGTCGGATTTCTTCCGTCGCCGGGCGTATCGCTGAAACGCGCGAACACCTTGAGCGGGGAAGAGCGGGAGCGCTACGTCCTCAGCCGCTCGTATCACACCGCCTTCGTTATGGGCCTGCTCTGCGCCGCCGCGTTGAGCGAGGGACGCCGCCCGTCCGCGCGCATCCCCGCTCGCGGGGCCCCTCGCGGCGCGGCGGCTGAGTTCCTGGCGCTGATCGGGCCGATCAACCCCAAGCCGGATTGGCGGGCGTATATGGAAGCCTTGCCAGAGGCGGAACAGGACGCGGCGGCGGCGCTGCTGTTCAATATCTGCCTGCGCCGAGCCGCGAGCCGGCGAGATTTGAGCGCCCTGCGCGCCGCGCTGCTGGCCGGTCAACGCCACGGACTGTTAGACGCCCCCGCACCCCGGCAAGCGGCGCAGCTGCTTCGCCGCGGCGCCCGCTTCGCCGACATCTTCCCGTCAGCCGGCGCCGCGCCGCCGGCCTAAAGACCAGCGGCGCGCACAGGTTCGCTTTACCGGTCGATCAAACGGCTGCGGATTGCCCGCGGCGCGAGCGCATCGCGGCGCCCAGACCGCCGAAACCCACCAGCATCATGGCCCAAGTCGCTGGTTCCGGGACCCCGGGGGTGCCCGTGACGGCCACTTGCTCGAGCCCCCAACCTTCGTCGCCCAGTCCCTGAAAGCCCGCATGATCGGGGCCGCCCAGGCTGGTGTAGTTGAAGGTCAGCGTGTTGGTTCCGCTGAGCAACGTCAGAGGTTCGTCGACCGTGATCTGACCTCCGGCAAATGTCACATTGGTTCCGTTGCCCGAGATGTTGCTGGCCGACCCGCCGTTGGGGTTGAACGAGACCACATTGTCGCCGCCACCGCCCAGATTGAACGTGCCGACCAGGATCGGCGCGCCATTCAGGCTGAGCGTAAAGTCGTCCTCGTAGTAATTCTGGCCGTCGAGACTGGCGAAGCCGTCGATGATGAACGACGCATTGCCCGGGCCCGCCGCGGCGCCGAAGGTCGCGGAGATCGAGCTATCGGTCGCCATGTCCGGCGTGGGGCCGGCCAGGCTGTATAAAGTCGTGGCTTGCGCACTCATTGCGGCCAAGCTGACAATCGAGCAGACCGCGCCCGCCAGAACAGTTTTCATTTTCATCGCTACACCCATCCCAAATTACGAAGATCGGGTTTGGCCATGTGTGCCAAATCGACGATCTCCCCGAACCTTGATGTCACGTCTGCAATATTCATGACGTCCCAGGTTAGGGGATGCTTCGCCGCCTCTGCGGAAACGGAGTGCCGCCTCGCCGCGGCGATGCCTAGCGGACGAGCATTCGACGATCCTTCCTATTCGTCAGGCCCTGGGGGCTGGCGTTCACGCCAACTGCCGGCGTAACCATGATGCCGGCTAGCCGACCACGAGCTGGGGCGGAGGACCAAGTCCATGACCCGAACCATGGCCATCCAGAGTGAGGCGACGACGGCGACCGTGCCCATCACCGGCCGCCTGCTGACCTTGCCCGACGGTCCCATCTTCCACCTGCAGCGCGCTGATCAGGCGGACTATGAGATCGGCGCATTTCGCCGCTGGGCCGGCTACAAAACCCTGGGCGCGGACACCGCGACGAATGATCTGGTGCTATTTCAGCATGTCCTGAGCTTCGGGCCATCCGAAGAGTCCGGCCGGACCGGCGTTCACGGCCATTTCGCGCACGCGCACATCGTCATCCCGACCTCAGGCCGCGGCGTGTTCTCCTATGACGGCGTGGCCACCGAGGCTGTGCCCGGAGGCGTCATCGTCCAGCACGGCGGCACCATCCATGATCAGTTCGAATATTCGTACGCGGCGGCGTCGGAGGCGGACAATCGCAAGACCCCGCAGAGCGTCGATCCCACGCCGCCGGGCGCTGAGCCGCGATCCTTCGGATTCCTGGAATTCTTCGTGCCGAAGACGGTCGCCAACGTCGAGATCATCGCGCCGGAGGCGGTGACCGAGGCCGATCAGAGCACGGCCTGGGATCATCCGTATCACACGGCGGGCGCACGCTATGCCTTTCAGCCCGCTGACGCGCCCGGCGCCGCCTATCACCCCGTCGCGACGCGACCGGACCTGGAGGCGCGCGACGCCGATACCTGGGCGCCGACCGGCGGCCTGATCGCGACCTGGATTCTTCGCCCCACAAGCCCGACCGCCCCGAAAGACCGCGCCGTCAGCCTGGGGATTCCTGGAGAAAGGGGCGGCCTCAACGTCCTCTATATGCTGGCTGGGTCGGCCCGGTTCGTCCGTAGCGATGGCGACGCGTTCTTCATGAGCGCCGGAGACTGCCTGACGTGCCGCCAGGGAGCGGTCGGCTTTCCGTTCGACGTTTCGCCGGACATGCGCCTGATCCGCTTCTTCGTCGCCGCCAGGGCCGAGACCTTGCGGGAGCGGTCGCCGGAAGAAATCGAGCGGCTTGAAGCCCTGGGCCCCCAAATCATCACCCGCCGAGAGGTTCGGCGAGCCGCCGACACGCGCCCGGTCAACTTTCTGCGCGAAGATGGTAGGGTCCCCGCACAGGGCGGCTGATTGCACGGACACCGGTCGGCGGTTCCTCTTTATAGGGGGGGAAATCAGCGTGGCAGCCTTGGATATCGCGGACCCGGCGGTCGGCGCATCGCCGGCCTATCTCCCGCTTCGCCAGGTGGCCTCGGTCGGCGTCGGCAACGCGTTGGAATTCTACGACTTCCTGACGTTCTCGTTCTTCGCCATCCAGATCGGTCATTGCTTCTTTCCCGCCTCGCGGACCACCCACGGCCTGTTGTTCACCCTGGCGACCTTCGGCGCCGGCTTCGTCACCCGGCCGCTCGGCGGGTTCGTCATCGGCCGCTTCGCCGACCGCTCGGGGCGCAAGCCGGCGATGATGCTGTCCTTCGCCCTGATGGGGGTCGCCATCACAGGCCTGGCGCTGACGCCCTCCTACGCGGCGATCGGCGCCGCCGCTCCGGCGCTGCTGCTGGTCTTCCGCCTGTTGCAAGGTTTCGCCCTTGGCGGCGAAGTAGGCCCCTCAACAGCGTTCCTGATCGAGGCGGCGCCCCCTCGCCGGCGCGGCCTCTATGTCGGCCTGCAGTACGGGACCCAGGACATCGCCGTGCTCGCGGCGGGGCTAGTCGGCTATGCCCTGTCCAGCTGGCTGTCCACCGCCGACCTCGACGCGTGGGGCTGGCGGATCGCCTTCCTGCTTGGCGCCGCCGTCGTGCCGGTGGGGCTGATCGTCCGGCGCAGTCTGCCGGAAACCCTGGATCGGCGAGACGAGGGCGTCGGACCGGCGCCAACCACCGTGGCGCCCGCGCGGATCGTCGTCCTGGGTCTGATGATGCTGGCGGCGACGGGTATCTCGATCTACGTCATCGAGTACATCGCCACCTACGCCCAGGACAGCCTGCACATGGCGACCAAACTGGCCTTCGGCGCCACGGTGACGACCGGGCTGGTCAGCCTGGTGAGCGATGTCAGCGGCGGAGCGCTGAGCGACCGCCTCGGTCGCCGGCCGGTCATGCTGACCGCGGTCGCGCTGCTGCTGGTTCTGATCCTGCCGGCCTATGTGGTGATGATCCGTTGGCCGAGCCCGCTGGTGGTCTATGGCGCAGTGGCGCTGCTCAGCGCGCTCTTGGGATTCTGCGCCGGGCCGACCCTGATCGCCATCACCGAGTCCCTGCCCAAGGCCAGCCGATCCGCCGCGCTTGGAACCCTTTACGCCGTATCCCTGGCCCTCTTCGGCGGCAGCACCCAGTTCATGATAAAATGGCTGACCGACGTCTCCGGCAGCCCCCTTGCGCCCGCCTGGTACATGGGCGGGGCCCTGGTTGTCGGCGCGACCGCCATGGTGCTGATGCGCGAAACCGCGCCCGTGGCGCCAAGCCGTCTCAGTTCGCCGAGACGCGCTTAAACACCGCCGCCGCTTCTTCCCCCAACACGACGCCGAAGTCGGCCAGCATCACGCCCGCCATATCGGCCGCACCGGCGATCGCCACCTCCTCGGTCCGCCCATCCGCATGCCGGCGGGTCAGGCGGGTGTTGGCCAGGCTGTAGCGAACCTCGGGCGTGAGGCGCTCGGCGATCAGCATGTTGGTGAAGATCGAAGAGGGGTGGGTCGCGGTGTACCAGTTGGAGACCTCATAGTCGGAGGCGAAGGCCGGCTCCAGGGTGAAGCGGTACATGGCCTGCCAGCCATCGGGCAGCAGGGTCTGAAGGACCAGGACGTCGCCGTTGGGAACCAGACGGAGCGTGGCCCCGGCGGCTCTCTGCTCGATGTCCGTCGAAAGCCTGAGCGGCGCGGCGACCAGATGGCCTCCGAAACCGACGTCCGCGATGTACGGCCCCTCCTCCAGGTCGATCCGCAGCAGCATGTGGCTGCGCGGCCCCATCGGATGTCCGGGCGGCGCCATCCAGACCACGCGCGCGATCAGCGGCGTGACCTGGAACCCCAACGCCTGCAGCACCGCCTGCAAGAGGGCGTTGTGCTCGAAGCAGTAGCCGCCGCGACGCGCGACGACCAGTTTGGCCTGGATCACCGCCAGGTCCAGCGACACTCCTCGGCCCAGCAGCGGATCCAGGTTCTCGAAGGGGATTGTCGCCGGGTGCCGCGCGTGAACAGCGCTGAGCACGGCCAGGGTCGGTTCGCGCGGGCCGTCATAGCCGATGCGTGCGAAATAGGCGTCCAGGTCGAGGGTCATGGTCCAGATCTCTGTGGCGTGCGGGTTTCTCGCCTTTCGCGGCCATTGCGTCTAGAGAGGCGCCCCATGACCGACGCCCCCATCCAGATCATCGCCCGTGGCCCGCGCGCCGACGCCGAAGCCGCCGCCATCGCCATTGACTCCGATCCGGCGCTGGAAGCCGCCACCTATTCGATCCTGGAGGAGGACGAGGACCGGAACGTCTGGCGTATCGACGCCTTCCCGACCACGGACGAGGAGGCCGAGGGCCTGCGCGCCCTGTTGTCCGGTTTCGCCGCCCTGCGCATGACCAGTGAGGTGCTGGCCGACGCCGACTGGCTGGCCATGGCGCTGTCGGGCCTGCCGCCCGTGCGGGCCGGACGGTTCTTCGTCTATGGCATGCATGACCGGGGCCGCACGCCGGTCAACACGGTCAATTTGCGGATCGAGGCGGGGGCAGCGTTCGGCACCGGCCACCACGGCACCACGGTCGGCTGCCTGCTGGCCTATGACCGGCTGCTTAAGGCCAGGCGGTTCGACCGCGTGCTGGATGTAGGCGCGGGCACCGGCGTTTTGGCCATCGCCGCCGCGCGAACGGGCAGCCGCATCGCCGTCGGTACGGATATCGACCGGGTCTCGGTGCGGATCTCGCGCGAGAACGCCAAGGTTAACCGGACCCACGCCCGGTTCGTCCACGCCTCTGGCCTGGGACACCGGCTGGTGCGCGGCTCGGCGCCCTACGACCTGGTGTTCGCCAACATACTGGCCCGACCGCTGGTTTCGTTGTCGCGGGACATCCGGGGCGCCCTGAAGCCGGGCGGCCTGACCATCCTGTCGGGCCTGCTGCGCACCCAGGAGCGGTTCGTGAAGGCGGCGTATCTGGCGCGCGGCTTTCGTCTGGAACGGCGGCTGCATCGCGACGCCTGGGCGACGCTGGTTCTACGCAAGGCTTGAGCCGAGGAACGACGCCACGTCCTGGGTGTTCCCCTGCACACGGCTCATCGAGCCGAAACGCAAGGAACTCTGTGATGAGCAATATTGATCTCGAAGGTCGACCGGTGGAACGCCCAGTCGTCGTGGTCCGTCGCAACAATACCGGCTGGATAGTCGGCGGTGTGGTGGCCATCGTCGCTTTGGTCGCGGTGGCGGTTATTGTGATGAACCGTAATGATACTAACCAGCAGGCTTCCAGCGCCTTCCAGCAAGGCGCCGCTACGGCCACCGCCAATGATGCGACCCAGACCGCCCAGACGGCCGCGACGCAGGCCGCTTCGGCAGCCAACGCCGCCAACGCCTCGGCCAACGATGCGCAAAACCAGGCCGCGATCCGCGCTCAGCAGAACGCGGACAACCGCGCGGCCCAAACGCCGCCTCCCGCCAACCCCGCTCCGGCCGCGAACTCCGACTCCAGCGCGAGCCCGCAATAACAGCGACCGCCTAGTATCCGCTCATCCCGAAATCGGGGTGGGCGGATATATTGTCCCCAAGGCTTTGGTTTTGGCCCGCGCACCGCTAGATTTGGCCCATGCGCCAGACATTTGATGAATCCACCGATCCCTCCTTCGGCCCCAAGCACGTCCCGCTGATCCGCCAGGCCATGGCGGCGCAGGGGTTGGACGGGTTCCTGGTGCCGCACGAGGACGAGCATCAGAACGAATACCTGCCCGCGGCCAATGACCGGATGGCCTGGGCCACCGGCTTCACTGGCTCGGCCGGGGCGGCGGTGATCCTCAAGGACAAGGCGGCGGTGTTCGTCGACGGCCGCTACGCCCTGCAGGTGCGCGACCAGGTCGACGACGACCTGTTCGAGGTGCGCGACCTGATCGGCGAGGGCGTGCCCGGGTATCTGGAAGAGGCGCTGAGCGCCGGCCAGACCCTGGGCTACGATCCGCGGCTGCACAGTCCCGAGGCGCTGGATCGGCTGCGCGCCGCCGCGACCAAGGCCGGCGCGGCACTGAAGCCGGTCGCTGACAACCCGCTGGACCAGGCCTGGGGCGCGGCCCGCCCAGCCCAGCCGGCCGCTCTGGTAGCCCCCCACCCGCTGGACTATTCCGGCGAGTCCTCCAGCGCCAAGCGCGCGCGGATCGGCGCCGATCTGGCCGCGGCGGGCGCGGCGGCGGCCGTGCTCACCGCCCCGGCCTCGATCGCGTGGCTGTTCAATGTGCGTGGCGGGGACGTGATCCGCTCGCCCCTGCCCCTGGCCCAGGCGATCCTGAACAGGGACGGCTCGGCGCGTCTGTTCCTGGACCCGGCCAAGGTCTCGCCGGACCTGGTGGCCTGGCTGGGCAACGAGGTCGCGCTGGAGATGCCGGACGCCCTGCCCGGCGCCCTGGCGGCCCTCAAAGGCCAGCCGGTGCTGATCGATCCGGCCCAGTCCTCGGCCTGGTATTTCGAGGCGTTGGAAAACGCCGGCGCCCAGGTGGTGCGCGGCGCCGATCCCACCGCCCTGCCCCGCGCCTGCAAGAACCCGGTCGAGATCGACGGGACCCGCCGCGCCCACATCCGCGACGGCGCGGCCCTGACCCGCTTTTTGCACTGGGTGGCCACCGAGGCCCAGACCAGCCTGCCCGACGAGGTCGAGGTGGTGCGGCGCCTGGAGGCGTTCCGCGAAGCCACCGGAGCGCTCAAGGACCTGTCGTTCGACACCATCGCCGGCGCGGAATCCAACGGCGCGGTGGTGCACTATCGCCCGACCCTGAGGCTCAACAAGCGCACGGTGTCCGGCTCGCTGCTGCTGGTGGATTCCGGCGCCCAGTATCTGGACGGCACCACCGACGTGACCCGCACGGTGGCCATCGGCGAGCCTTCGGCCGAGATGCGGAGCCGGTTCACCCTGGTGCTGAAGGGCCATCTGGCCCTGGCGCGTGTGCGCTTCCCGGCCGGCACGACCGGTTCGGCGCTGGACGTGCTGGCGCGAGCGGCCCTGTGGTCGGCCGGGCTGGACTACGACCACGGCACCGGCCATGGCGTCGGCAGCTATCTGGGCGTCCACGAAGGCCCGCAGCGCATCGCCAAGGTCCCCAACAATGTGGCCCTGCGCCCCGGCATGATCGTCTCCAATGAGCCCGGCTACTACAAGGCCGGCGCCTATGGCATCCGCATCGAGAACCTGCAGTTCGTCACCGAACCTGCCGAGATCCCCGGCGGCGAGCGCCCGATGCTGGGCTTCGAAACCCTGACCCTGGCCCCGATCGACCGCCGGCTGGTGCAGGTGGAAATTCTTACCGCCGAGGAACGGGGCCAGTTGAACGCCTATCATGCGCGGGTGCTGGCGGTGGTGGGGCCGCAGGTGGACGCGGATGTTCGGGCGTGGCTGGAAGGGGCGTGCGCGGCGGTTTAATTAGCCCGCTGCGCCGGCGACGAACCGCAGAGCCGCCCAACGCAGCCCACGGAAGACGGCCCAGCCGAACGCGTAAGTAATCGCCAAATAGACCATCGCACGCCCCCCGTAGAACTCAGCGGGACCCCAATCCCACGTCCCTTTGAGACGCGACTCTGGTTGGCCAACGTCAGCGCACCTCGGGAGCCGAGGGCGGATTTTGGGGGCGGACTTGAGTCTGGGGCAGCACAGTCTATCGACTGGCTCCTCCCCTCGGCGTCAGTGAATACGACGACGTCAGACGACCTGCCTTGCCACGTTATGCGAATGTGGCGCCGCAAAGCATAGCCGTGCTCATAGGCGCTGGCCCCAATCAGGATTATCGACGCAATCAGA
>Ga0302314_10010766_pt1 | contig 15974 bp, 13 predicted proteins | sample III_Palsa_N2_3_FD_200533 | JGI IMG/M metagenome (GOLD analysis project Ga0302314, IMG submission 200533) | Peat permafrost microbial communities from Stordalen Mire near Abisko, Sweden - III_Palsa_N2_3 | ecosystem: Environmental > Terrestrial > Soil > Palsa > Peat permafrost | place: Sweden... | reverse complement strand
GGCGGTCACTTCGTGACGCGTAATCGCTTCGCGTGGTCGCAAACAGAAGTCTGTGCCGACCAACGGGAGGACCATCGCGAAGCCCAATACATGTCACGATGGGACCGCCGCCCGCGAAGGGCGCTTTTGATTCTTCTAGTTCTCTTCTTCGCGACCGCCGTCCAAGCCCAGTCCCACCCCATCTCCGGCGACCAGGTCTACAAGCTCACCGAGCAGTTCCTCGCCGCCGCCCCGCAGCGCTTCGCCAACTCCCCCGGCCACGCCAAAGCCGAAGAGTTCCTCAAATCCCAGTTCCTCCCCGAAGCCGCCAAAGGCAACGTCGAGACCGATGCCTTCACCCCCACCACCCCCATCGGCCCCGTCTCGATGCGCAACTACATCGTTCGCTACCCCGGCAAAAAAGACGGCATCATCGTCCTCGCCACCCACTACGAGACCAACTACCCCCTCAAAGACATCTCCTTCGTCGGCGCCAACGACGGCGCCTGCACCTCCGCGCTCCTCATCGCCATCGGCCACTACCTCCGCGAGCACCCGCCCACTGGCTACAGCATCTGGCTCGTCTTCGACGACGGCGAAGAGGCCATCAAGGAGTGGACCGACCGCGACTCCCTCTACGGCACCCGCCATCTCGCCGCCAAGTGGTCCAACGACGGCACCCTCAAGCGCATCAAGGCCTTCCTCCTCGCCGACATGATCGGCGACAAAGACCTCAACATCGACTACGTCGGCAACTCCACCCCGTGGCTCAACGACGCCCTCAAGCAGGCCGCCAAAACCACCGGCCACTCCAACGCCATCTTCAAAAACTCCTATCCGGACGGCATCTCCGACGACTACGTCCCCTTCCTCCAGCGCGGCGTCCCCGTCCTCGACCTGATCGACATCGACTATGGCCCTCACACCTCTGCCATGCCCGACGGCTACCACCACACCGCTCAGGACACCATCGACAAGCTCAGCCCGAAGTCGCTCCAAACCTCCGCCGACCTCTTCATGGAGCTGATCCACCTCATCAACCAACGCCCCTAGACCGGTCGAAAATAAGAAAAGGCATACAAGTCCCGAAGGGACCGCCCCACGCGCAGTGGGCCCGTCCGGCAGGACAAGCAGCGCCGCAACCCCACGAAATGCCCTAGCATAAAGACAATGCCCACTCCTCTCCGCGACTGGATCGGCTTTCACGTCCTCGTCCTCATCCTGCTCGCAATCGAGTACCTCTACGCGCGCTCCCGCCCTGGCCGCGTTCGCTCCACCGCCGTCGCCGCGACCATCCTCTGGGTCACCGCCGCCCTGGCCTTCGCCTTCTACATCCGCCACACCCTCGGCCCGGCCAGTTCCATCCAATACCTCGCCGGCTACGCTCTCGAAGAGTCCCTCTCGATCGACAACCTCTTCGTCTTCCTTCTGCTCTTCCGCATCTTCCGCATCACGTCGGCCAACCAGCCACGCGTCCTCTTCTGGGGCGTCCTCGGCGCCATCCTCATGCGGGGAGCCTTCATCGCCGCCGGTCTCGGTCTGCTCAACCGCTTCCAATGGATCAGCTACGCCTTCGCCGGAATCCTCCTCATCGCCGCCATCCGCCTCCTCATGCCCGAGAAGAAGGGCGAAGCCGATGTCATCCCCCCATGGATCGCCTGGGTCTCCCGCCTCCATCCCGTCAGCCTGCGTCAGGACTGCTTCTTCGTCATTGAAACTCCCGCAGGCGAGTCAAAAGCCCGCCGCATGATGACCATGCTCTTCCTCGCCCTGCTCGCCATCGAGCTCTCGGACATCGTCTTCGCCCTCGACTCCATCCCCGCCGTCCTCTCCATCACGCGCCACCCCTTCATCGCCTACACCTCGAACATCATGGCGGTCATGGGCCTGCGCTCACTCTTCTTCCTCCTCGCCCACATGCTGCAGAAGCTGCGTTTCCTGCACTACGGCCTGGCCTTCGTCCTCGCCTTCGCCGCGATCAAGATGCTCGCCGCCCGCTGGTTCGAGATCGGCCCCATCGCATCCCTCAGCGTAATTCTCGCCTTGCTCAGCGCAACCATAGCCCTCTCGCTTGCTTCCCCCGCCCGCAAATCACTCGCGTGACTCAACGACCCTGCCGTGATACAAGCAAAGCAGGCTGAATCGGAGATTCGACATGCAACTCAACGTTCCCTCTGATCTCGAAACCCTCATCCAAAAACGCCTGTCAAGCGGCGTCTACGACAGCGTCGAAGACGTCCTTCGTCGTGCCCTCGAGGCCCAGGACGCTGAAGAGAGCTGGACCGACGAAGAGCGCGCCGCCTTATCCACTCACATCGAGCACGGCTACAACCAGGCCGAAGCGGGCCAACTGATCGACGCGAAGCAGGCTCAGCACGAGTTGCACACCATGAAGGAAGACTGGCGTCTCTCCAGAGGATGAGCGTCTACGCTCTCACGCCTCTCGCCCAAGCCGATATCTTCTCCATCTGGTCTTTCATCGCTGCAGACAACGAAGCCGCCGCAGACCGCGTGGAACAAGCCATCTACAACGCATGCGAGTTCCTCGCCGCGAATCATCATCGTGGCCATCTTCGCCCCGATCTCACGAACCGCCCAATTCGCTTCTGGACCCTGACCCGCTATCCGAACTACAGCGTTGTCTATCGCCCAGACACGACGCCACTTCAGATCATCGCCGTGCTTCACGGAAAGAGAAACGCTCCACAACGACTAAAAGAGAGGGCATAGCCGCGTGTCCTGCCGGACGGGCGCCCTCCGCGGGCGGCGGTCACTTCGTGACGCGTATTGGGCTTCGCGCGGTCTGACCGATGGTCGGCACGAAATCCATCTTGCGGCCAACGGGAGCACCACGCGAAGCGATCACACACCACGAAGTGGTCGCCGCCCGCGCAGGGCGCCCTAAAAATGCACGATCAGATCACTAGCCGCCGTGAACTGGCTCTGCTTTCTTCCCACGTCATACGCCTTCGCATCCCAGCTCCGGTCAAACCGCATCTCCGGCCTCAACTGCACGGTCGTCCCAAACCAGTGGCTCCACATCACCGTATTCTCCGTGTACTTCGTCGCGAACCCCGACCGCTGCCCCCGCTTGTCGTCGAGAAAATCACTGCGCAACGAAACAAAGTCATGCGCCGAAAGCTCCTTGTTCACATAGTTCACCAGCGCATACGCCGGAGCCGTACACCGCGTCTCGCCCACCGAACAAACCGCAGCATTCGAGTTCGCCTCCGGCTGAAACGGCCCACCCACCGCAGGCACATCCCGCTGATACATGAAGTACCCTTCCGTTGCCGTATGCACCGTCTTCGTAAACCGGTGATACCACGTCAGGTCATACTGCTGCGCATTGTTATACGCATACTTCGCCGCATTGATCCCATTTGCGCAGACATAGAAATTGTCATTCACCGACTTCGTCGTATAGCTCAAACACAGGTCGCCCGAAGCCTTCGCATCCTTCGCCCACAGCGCCACATCATGCCCCGCGGTAATCCCCAGCTGCACCAGCCACTGGTCGCTCAGCTTCACCGTCGCCAACACACCCGTATCCGTAAACGGATCGACCGCATACAGCAGCGAGTGGCTGAACATGTAGTTATACGGCGTCAACTGCGCCTCAATCCCCGGAATCGAGATAAACCGCCCCACCCGCACATTCATACCCTGCGCCACCTGCGGCACATACACATCCACATACTCCAGCGACGGATCAAACCCATACTGCCGATTGTGCGCAATCAACTGGCTGCTCAAATACCCCAGGTCCGTCGTATACCGATAGTCCGTCCCAAACAGCGCCGTCAGATGAAATCCCCAGTCCACATGCGCCCGCTGCACCGTATCCGGCAGCCGCTCCACATACAGCACCGCCTGATTCAACTCCACCCGATTGGAATACTGATCATCAACCTCCGGCGCGTTACTGCGCCCCGAAGTGCTCCCATTCACCGTTGGCTCAACCCATCCATAGACCTTGGTCCGAGCCTTCGCAAGCTTCTCAGCCCCTAGAACCGCCGTCATCAGCGGATACCCATTCGAGTCCGGCTCGCCAATCGTTGGCGACCCGCCATACGACCAATCCGAACTCGGAAATGGAGGCGAATCAAGCGGCGAAGGCAGCCCCCGCCGCGCCGGCGCAGCGCCCGCAGCAGCCGCATCCGTACTCACCACCACCGGCTTCCAGTCCTGCCGATAAAGGTCCACCCACCGCGCAAACCATCCCTTCGCCGCCACCGGGCTCTGCGCATCGGCAGACCCACTCGCCTGCCCCCACCCACACCCGCAGCCCAGCCAGATCCCCAGCACCAGCGCCCATGCCAGCCCTCGTCGCGTCTCTTCTCGACCAATCATCGTCTGTGCACCGTGAAGCCTCGATTCATCGTCCATCAGACGCTAAGATGCTCATACTGCCCCTAAGCGCTTAATCCTACTTCGGCCCGTGCACCGCCCGCGTGAGAGCTCGATGAAGACAGCCCCAATACACTGGAGACACAGCCGACACTTCATGACTAACTCCGTAAAATTCCTCAAACTCGTCCGCCAGATCCACCTCTATCTCGGCGTCTTCATCTCTCCGGCGCTGCTCTTCTTCGCCTTCACCGGCGCGCTCCAAACGATCAATCTCCACGAGACCATACAAGGCAGTAGCTACAAGCCGCCCGCCTGGATCATGCACCTCGCCCAGCTCCACAAGAAGCAGACCATTGACCTGCCCACCCGCCGCCCACACTTCGACAGCCCACCCCGCGCGGCCGCCGCACAACCCGACCAACCAGCAGCGTCTGGCCCGCCGCCCACCCAGAAGAACCATATCCCCATGAAGGTCTTCTTCCTTCTGGTCTCGCTCGGCCTCTTTACCTCGACCCTCACCGGCATCTACATGTCCTACAAGTACCGTGGCAGCAAGCTCGCGATCACGCTGCTCTTGGTCGCTGGCATCGTCGTCCCATTACTTCTAATCCCGATTTAAAACGTCCTACGCGGACGGCGGTCACTTCGTGACGCGTATTGGGCCGCGGTGCTCCTCCCGATGGTCGGCACAGAAATTATCTTGCGACCAACGGGAGCACCACCGCGAAGCGGATTGAAAGTCACGAAGTGACCGCCGCCCGCGCAGGGCGTTTTTACGCCTCGAACCGTAGCTTCCCCTTCTCCATCACCGAGTGCCGCGCCACCGCACTCCTCTTCGGAAAATCATTCCGATAATGCGCCCCCCGGCTCTCTTCCCGCCCGAGAGCCGACTCCACCATCACACTCGCCACCAGCCACAGATTCCTCGCCTCAACCGCCCTTCGCGAAAACCCTCGCGGAATCTCCCCCATCATCCCTTCCAGCCGAGCCTTGGCCCGCGTCAGTCCAGCCCTATCCCGCAGCAACCCCGCATCCTTCCACATCACCGCCCGCAGCTCCGCAATCCATCGCTCAATCGCCGCCGCATCCACCTTCATAGGAGGCATCTTGGGCATCGGCTTTGCGGCACCTTGCTCCCCAAGCTCCTCGTCCATATCCTCAAACTCAACAATCATCTCCTCCGCCGCGAGCGCCCCAAACACCAGCCCCTCCAGCAGCGAATTACTCGCCAGCCGATTCGCTCCATGCACGCCCGTGCACGCCGCCTCACCCGCCGCATACAGCCCCTCGAGCGACGTCCGCCCATCCACATCCGCCTTGATCCCACCCATCAGGTAATGCGCCGCAGGCCGTACCGGAATCAGATCCTTCGCCAGCTCCAAACCGTATCCCGCAAGAAACTTCGAGATCCCCGGAAACCGCGCCTTCAAATCCTTCTCCGGATGCGACGCCGCAAGATGCCGCATATCCAGATACACCGAGCCCGCAAGCCCCTCGCGCGTAATCGCCCGCGCCACCACATCTCTCGGTGCAAGCTCCAGAAGCGGATGATACCGCTCCATAAACCGCTCACCCCGCGCATTCACCAGCCACGCCCCCTCGCCCCGCAGCGCCTCGCTCATCAAAAATCGTGGCGCACCCTTGGCCGCGAACGCCGTCGGATGAAACTGGTACAGCTCCATATCACTCAGCGCCGCCCCAGCCCTGTACGCCATCGCAATCCCATCCCCCGTCGCCACCGCTGGGTTGGTCGTATCGCTGTACACCTGTCCCGCCCCACCACTCGCGATCAACACCGCCCGCGCCCTTACCTCAAACAGCTTCCCCTCCCGATCCAGCAGCGTCGCCCCCACCACGCGCCGCCCACCCTCAGCCTCCGCATCCGGCTCGACGATCAGGTCCACGCTGGTCGTAAACTCCATCAGCTTGATCCCCTCGGTCTCCCGCACATGCCGCAGCAGCGAAACCGCAATCTCGCGCCCCGTCGCATCCCCATTCGCATGCAGAATCCGCGACCGGCTATGCGCACCCTCTCTCGTCAAAAGCAGCTCCCCAGCACCCTCCCCAGATAGAGCCCGATCGAACCCCGTCCCCCACGCCAGCAGTTCTTCCACCCGCCTCGGCCCATGCTCAACCAGCATCTGCGCGGCCTCGCGATTCACCAATCCATCGCCCGCATTCACAGTGTCCTCAAGATGCTCGGCAACATCCGCCTCCCCACCCATCGCCACCGCGATCCCGCCCTGCGCATACGCCGTATTCGACTCCGCCAGCTCTTCCTTCGTAACCACCAGAACCGTGTACCCAGCCGCCAACCGAATCGCCGCGCTCAGCCCTGCGATCCCTCCGCCAATCACCAGAAAATCGACCCGTTCCATCTCTCGATGCTACTCCCGCTGCAGCTCTCGAACCCGTGCGGTACCATTGAGTTATCGTGTCTCTGCAAGCTACCAAGCCCGCATCAATCGTCGTCTCCACGCCTTCCGCGACCTACAACGTCACCATCGGCGCCGATCTTCTCCCCACCCTCGCCCCGCGCCTGCGCAAGCTCCTCGGCCTCACCCCGAAGGCGAAGCTCCCCAAGCTCTTCCTCGTGACCGCACCCGAGATCTGGGGCCTCTGGTCGAAGCCCGTCCTCGCTTCCTTCACCAAAGAAGACCAGCCCACAATCCTCTTCCTCCCGCCCGGCGAGCGCCACAAGCGCCTAGCCAGCGTCGAGTCGCTCGCCCAGCAACTCGCCCAGTCCGGCGCAGACCGTGACTCGATCCTGCTCGCCCTCGGCGGCGGCGTCCTCGGCGACCTCACCGGCTTCCTCGCCGCCATCTACATGCGTGGCATCCGCTACGTCCAGCTCCCCACCACGCTGCTCGCGCAGGTCGACTCCGCCATCGGCGGCAAGACCGGCGCAAACCTCATCGCGGGCAAGAACCTCATCGGCAGCTTCCACCATCCACTCGCCGTCTTCAGCGACACCACCACCCTTAGCACCCTCCCCCCCGCCGAGCTCCGCGCCGGCCTCCACGAGTCCATCAAGTCCGGCATCATCTACGACAAAAAACTCTTCACCTACATGGAAGAGAACGCCGAAGCAATCTTGAAGGGCGACCCCACCGCCCTCACCCGCGTCGTCACCGCCAGCGTCAAGGTCAAAGCCGCCGTCGTATCGCAGGATGAAAAAGAGTCCGGCCTGCGCATGATCCTCAACTTCGGCCACACCCTCGGCCACCCCATCGAGACCGCCACCAACTACAAGCAGCTTCTGCACGGCGAAGCCGTCGCCTGGGGCTCGATCGCCGCCACCTTCGTCTCCCGCAACCGCGGCGTCCTCACCGAACGCGACGCCGACCGCATCGTCGCCCTCATCCTCCGCTACGGCCCGCTCCCCGCCTTCAAAGCCGACCCCAAAAAACTCGTCGCCCTAACCTGGTCCGACAAGAAAGCCCGCAGCGGCCGCCGCGCCTTCATCCTCGCCACTGCCATCGGCACAACAAGCACCGTCTACGACACCACCGACGAAGAGCTCCTCCTCGCCACCAACCAGATGCTCACCCTTATGCGCGAGGTCACGAAATCCACCAGGAGCAAGCCCGCGAAGAGTACGTCGAAGCCAGCAGCAAAGAAGCGCACTCGATGAATCAGCCCCTCCCCGAACACCAGCGTTCCACCGGCTCCCGCCCCGTCGGCGCAACCGACGAGCACTCCGCCGCCCAGAACGTCCAGCAGATGTTCGACACCATCGCCCCGCGCTACGATCTCCTCAACCACGTCCTCTCCGTCGGCATCGACCGCTGGTGGTGGCATCGCGCCGCCCGCGCCGCCCGCCCCATCCTCACCCGCCCCGAGTCCGTAGTCGTCGACCTCTGCTGCGGCACCGGCGACATGACCCTCGCCCTGCTCAAGCACCGCCCCAAAGGCTCCGGCGAAGCCCCAATCCTCGCCATCGACTTCTCCCACAACATGCTCTCGCGCGGCGCGATCAAATTCGCCCCACACAACATCATCCCCATCGAAGCCGACGCCCTCCACCTCCCACTCGCCGACAACTCCGTCGACCTCGTCACCTCCGCCTTCGGCTTCCGCAACCTCTCGAACTACGAAGAGGGCCTCGCCGAGCTTCACCGCGTCCTCCGCCCCGGCGGCCAGATCGCCATCCTCGACTGCAACCAACCCGAAGGCCTCACCGGCGCGCTCTACTCCCTCTACTTCAAAAAAGTCCTCCCAAAAATCGGCGGCCTCATCTCCGGAAGCGCGCAAGGCGCAAGCGCCTACAGCTATCTCCCTGCCTCGGTCGAGCGCTTCCCCCGCCCCCCACGCATGAAGCAGCTCATCACCGCCGCAGGCTTCACCAACGCCCGCTGGACCGGCTACACCTTCTCCACCGCTGGCCTCTACCAGGGCACAAAAGCCTAAAAGCGCCCTACGCGGACGGCGACCACTTCGTGGTGTGTATTGGGCTTCGCGTACCCTCCCGTTGGTCGGCACAATCTTCTATTCGCGAGCCCGAGCGAGCGCCACGCGAAGCGGTATACATGTCACGAAGTGACCGCCGCCCGCGTAGGGCGCACCTGCTGTTACACCCCGCTGTTATACTCGCCGCAACTTTATCTCCGGAGTTCGCCGCGATGATCCGCTTCTCCCTCCTCCTGCTCCTCACCGCCGCACCGCTCGCCGCCCAAACCCTCACCGCCAAGCCCATCCCCACCGAGCTCGAAGTCGACCACGCCTGCCGCATCGTCACCCAGAATCTCCGCAACCCCGCTCGCCCGCATCTCCACTACGACAGCGGCATCTGCCATCTCGAGAGCGTCCTCGACTCCCAGCATATGGCCACCACCATCCGCAACGGCGTCACCAAGCGCACTTTAGTCGAGGTCCGCGAGCGCGAGTACGTCCTCCAGAATCCCTACCCGCAGCCCATCACCTTCACCGTCAAGCAGACCGTCCCGAAGAAGTTCCACATCGACTCCGACCCACCACCCGCCGAACTCGCCAACAGCATCGCCACCTTCCACGTCACCGCCGAGCCCGGCCAGACCGTCCGCCTCCACGTCGGCGAAAGCGACTAGGTCCTCGAAAGCGACTAGCCCGCCAAGACCTTCCCCGGCCTCACGCTCTCCGCCACCACCAGCGCCGTCCCCAGAATCCCCGCCGCCACAAAGAATGCCATCCCCGGCGCATGAATCACCGCCCCCACCCCAATCGACTGACTGAAGATCACCGTAAAGAGCCCCGGCCCCACCAGCCCCGCCATCCCTCGCAGACTATTCACCGCTCCCTGCAACTGCCCCTGCTCACTCGGCCCCACCTCGCGCGACATGATGCTCTGCGCCGCAGGCCACACAATCGCCATCAAATTCAGCACCGGAATCGCCATCCAAAGCAGCCGCCCATCCCGCGACAGCCCCATCATCACCCACCCCACCGCCCCAAAGATCAACCCGGTAGACATGGCCCCACGCTCGCCCAGCTTGCTCACCGCCCGCTTCACCAGCAGCGCGCCATACACGCCCGAGCAGATCCCCACAAACGCCAGTGACAGCCCTACCGTCCGGTCCGTCCAGTGGTACCGATAGTCGCAATAGATCACATACACATTCATCAGCGACTGCTGCGCCGTATACCCCAGCAGCAGCACCGCCGCCATCCCCAGCAACACCTTGTTCCTCCGCAGCAGCGCCACCGACCCCACCGGATTCGCCCGCTTCCACGAAAACTTACTCCTGTGCGCCAGCGTCAACGACTCCGGCAGAACAAACAGCCCATACATCCCATTCACTAAACTCAACACCGCCGACGCCAGAAACGGCAGCCGCGGATTCACACTCCCCAGCACTCCACCCAGCGCCGGTCCCAGCACAAACCCCATGCCAAACGCCGCGCCCAGCATCCCAAACGCCGAAGCCCGCTTCTCCGCCGGCGTCACATCGGCCATATACGCCATCGCCGTCGGCACACTCGAAGCCGTCAGCCCCGAGATCACCCGCCCCACAAACAACCACCCCAGCACCGGAGCCCACGCCATCAGCAGATAATCCAGCCCCAGCCCAAAGTTCGACAGCAGCACCACCGGCCTGCGCCCAAACCGATCCGACAGCGACCCCAGCACCGGCGAAAACAAAAACTGGATTGCCGCAAACACCGTCCCAAACAGCCCCAGCATCTGCGCCGCATTCACCGCATTGCCATGCATGAATCCCGTAATCAATCGCGGCAGCACCGGCGCAATCATCCCCAGCGCCAGCATGTCCAGCGTCACCGTCAAAAAGATAAACGTCGCCGCCGCCCGCCTGCCCTTCGGCACATCGGCGACATACGGCAGACGCACCTCCGTCTCGCCCGCATCCACCGGCCGCACAAACTCCGGCTCCGCCCCCAGCGGACTCACCTCATTGCTCAACCGCTCATCCGAATCGCTCATGCGACGCCAGTCTACCCCACCCAAACACCCTCGCGACCCAGCCCTTCGCTCAAACACATCCCCAAATCCAGATCAGAACCACCAGAAAGATGGAACAACCGCCGCCCGTACTTCGTAACGCCAGCATGACCCTCAACGGCCACAGCACCCTCGCGTCGCCAGACGGCCCCCTCACCTCCAGCGCCAAACCATCATCCCCACCCCGCCTCGCCCTCGCTCCCATCGCGATCATCGCCTGCTTCATCGCCCTCCTCCACCTCCTCACCAACACCCGCTACGGCCTCCACCGCGACGAGTTCCAGTTCCTCTCCGACGCCCGCCATCTCACCTGGGGCTTCGTCGCCTACCCACCCCTCACCCCCTTCGTCGAGCGCCTATCGCTCACCCTCTTCGGCCTCTGGCTTCCCGGCCTGCGCCTCGCCTCCGTCCTCGCGCAATCCACCGCCATCGTCTTCTCCGGCCTCATGGCCTTCGAGCTCGGTGGCCGCCGCTTCGCGCAGATCACCGCAGCCCTCGCCGTCGCCCTCTCACCCCTCCCCCTCTTCGAAGGCACCGAGTTCCAATACACCACCTTCGACTTCCTCTGGTGGCTTCTCATCGCCTACAGCCTCATCCGCCTCTTGAAGTCCGAGAACCCACGCTGGTGGCTCGCCGTCGGCGCCTTCACCGGCCTCGGCTTCATGACCAAATACGCCATCGCCTTCTACATCGCAGGCATCCTCGGCGGCCTTCTCCTCACCCGCCAGCGCAAAGCCTTCCTCACCTCATGGTTCTGGGCCGGAACCGCCGTCGCCATCCTCATCTGCCTTCCGAACCTCCTCTGGCAGGCCCATCACAACTTCATCTCGTGGCACTTCTTGCAAAGCATCCATGTCCGCGACGTCGGTGAAGGCCGCGCCAACGGCTTCCTCAAAGACCAGTTCCTCATCTGCGCCAACCTCGCCGCCGTGCCCCTTTGGATCGCCGGCCTCATCGCCTATCTGCGCAGCCCGCGCTACCGCCTCCTCGCGTGGATGTACCTCATCCCCCTCGCGCTCTTCTTCTTCGGCAAAGGCCGTGGCTACTACCTCGCCGCAGCCTACCCCATGCTCCTCGCGATGGGCGCAGTCACCGCCGAGCGCTGGTTCAGCACCCTCAAGCCCATCCCCCGCCGCGCTCTCTCTGCAGTCATGTTCGTCGGCATAACAGCCATCGGCGCCTATGCCTGCGCGCTCCTCATCCCCATCGCTCCAAGCGGTCCCCTCATGCGCTTCGCCCTCGCCAACAACGGCGATCTCCGCGAAGAGACTGGATGGCCCGAGATCGTCCAGACCACCGCCCACATCCGCGACTCCCTCACCCCCGACCAGCAAGCCCACCTTGGCATCGTCGTCGGCAACTACGGCGAGCAGGGCGCCATCGAGATCCTCGGCCCCGCCTACCATCTCCCACCGCCCATCAGCGGCACCAACTCCGCATGGCTCCGCGGCTACCCCACACCCACGCCGACGACCATCATCACCCTCGGCCTATCCCAACGCTACGTCGAACGAACCTTCACCAACTGCCATCTCGCCGGACACCCGATCAATCCCTACGGCGTCTCGAACGAAGAGTCGAAAGATCACCCTGATATCTTCCTCTGCGGCCCACCCCGCCGTCCGTGGCCTGATTTCTGGAAAGACTTTCAGGACTTTGGTTGAAAGCTGAAAGCGCCCTACGCGGGCGGCGACCACTTCGTGGTGTGTGATCACTTCGCGTGGTGCTCCCGCTCGTCGCAAACAGAAGTCTGTGCCGACCAACGGGAGGAGCACCGCGAAGCCCAATACCCGTCACGAAGTGACCGCCGCCCGCGTAGGGCGCACTTATACCGCCATCGCATACGACGACGGCCTCTGCCCTCGACTCCTCCGAAAGAAGAAATAAATAATCGCACTCACCGCCGCCGCATACGCACACCACACCGAAGTAAACGCGTACCGCCGAATCTCCATCACCACCAGCAGCCCCACCAGGTTCAACCAAGCCAGCACCACCAGCGCTCGAAACCCCGAGAAGAACAGCGCCCCACACGTCGCTCCCACATACAGCACCGCCACCAGCGTCGTCGTGCTGATCGCATTCAGATACACAATGCTATTGCTCTGCACCGAGATATCCACCGGATACGCAATCAGTCCCCAAAGGATATACAGCGCCAGCACCGTTCCCAGCGCCAGAAACCCCATCATCCGCTTCCGCCGTGCCGCCGTCGGCTCCAGCAACATCACACTCAGCGGCATCAGGAACGGCAGCAGCCCCTGCGCATACAAAATGTACGCCGCACCCGCATTCCGCAGCACCGTCGCCGAAGCCATATGATCCAGCCCCAGCCACACGAACCCCTCTGTAAACTGGTGCACCGCGAACAGCACCGGCAGCGAAGCAAACAGCAGCTCACGCCTGTGCTTCACCTCGCGCATCGTCATCACTCCAATCCCCGCCAGCACCCCACTCCCTACAAAGTTTGCCGTCGCCGAAAAACACAAATCCCTCACCTCACCCAATCGTTTTTAATCACAGGTCTGTAACGCGAATCATACGTCAGCCTGCGTCTTCCACTCGCCCCGCGCCGTCTCTCCATAGCCTCGACCGAACCAGAAAAAACAATACGATGCAGCCAACAGAAGCCCCACGTTTCCCACTCTCCCTCTCACAGAAACCCTGTACGATTTCCCAATGAGCCCGGCGACCAAGACAGCATTGAAGAAGACCGGACCCACGCACCAGCCGCACGCCGAGAAGCACTCCGCCGCGCTCGCCTCTGTCCTCGCCGCCCTCGGCATCACCCTCCTCAAGCTCGTCACCGGACTCCTCACCGGCTCGCTCGGCATGCTCTCCGAAGCCGCACACTCCGGCATCGATCTCATCGCCGCCGCCATCACCCTCTTCTCCGTCCAGGTCTCCGACCGCCCCGCCGACGATGACCACAACTACGGCCACGGCAAGATCGAGTCTCTCTCCGCCTTCGTCGAAACCGGCCTCATGCTGGCCTCCTGCCTTTGGATCGTCTTCGAAGCCGCCCGCCGCATCTTCTTCCACCACCACGCCGAGCTGGCCGTCTCCATCTGGCCCTTCCTCGTCCTTCTCCTCTCCATCGCGGTCGACTACACCCGCTCCCGCAACCTGCACCGCATCGCCCAGGCTCACCGCAGCGAAGCCCTCGAAGCCGACGCCGTCCACTTCGGCACCGACATCTGGTCCTCCACCGCCGTGCTTCTAGGATTAGCCGCCACCGCCGCAGGCGAGCATTACCACATCGCCGCCCTCCAGCTCGCCGACCCCGTCGCCGCCCTCATCGTCTCCTCGATCATCCTCCGCGTCAGCTGGCGACTCGCCACCCAGACCATCGACGCTCTCCTCGACGCCACCCCCACCACCCTCCCCGGCCAGCCCGGCACTCACACCCGCGCCGAGGCCCGCGCCGCCCTCATCCGCGCCCTCAGCTCCATCGACGGCGTCCTCAAAGTCGATCGTCTCCGCACCCGCCGCGCCGGCTCCAGCTACTTCGCCGACCTCACCCTCGGCATGCCCCGCAACCTCACCTTCCAGCGCACCGAGCAGATTACGCAAGAGGCCACCACCGCCGTCCAGCGCTTCCTCCCCGGCGCTGACGTCGTCATCCACTCCGTCCCCACCGCCTCCCTCGCCGAAAGCGTCCACGACCGCATCCGCGCCGTCGCCGCCCGCTCCAACTACGCCATCCACGACGTCTCCGTCCAGCAGTTCGGCAACCGTCTCCACGTCGACCAGCACCTCGAAGTCGACGAGACCCTCCCCCTCCGCGAAGCCCACGACATCGTCACCGCACTCGAGTCCGAGATGCGCCGCGAGATCCCCGCCATCTCCTCCATCCTCACCCACATCGAGAGCGAGCCCGCCACCATCGAGCGCCCCGCCCTGCCCAACCGCGACCGCGACCTCGAAGACCGTCTCCGCCGCGTCGCCGAGGCCTTCCCCGACATCCTCGACATCCACGACGTCATCGTCACCCGTCTCGGCGCACCTCACAAACACCCCACCCCCGACAACCGCGACCCCGAATCCGCCGACCCCGTCCGCATCCAGATCAACTGCCACTGCACCATGCCCGACGACCTCCCCATGGCCCGCGTCCACGCCATCATCACCGCCTTTGAGAACGCCTTCAAGCTCGACAGCCCCGACGTCAGCCGCCTCCTCATCCACCCCGAACCCGCCACCGACAACCGCCGGTAAAGCAGGATCTAGGGAATAGGGCCTAGGGAATAGATAGAAGCGTGTCCTGCCGGACGGGCCCGCTACGCGCGGGGCGGTCCCTTCAGGACATGTAATCGCGTCGCGTGGTCCGACCGATGGTCGGCACCAAACGATCGGGTGCCCCATCCTTGACCGCTTCATCGTCAAGGGTGACGTAAACCGCACACCAACCTTCATCGGTTGCCACAATCTCTTCCATTGCGACCCTCGGGAGCACCACCGCGAAGCGGATCACCCGTCCCGAAGGGACCGCTCTCCGCGCAGGAGGCCCGTCCGGCAGGACAAAGCCGTTGCATTCCTATTCCCTACCCCCTATTCCCTATCCCCTGCTCTTCTCCCTGTATCCTTGAACCAGCCATGCGGCGACTCTTCGACATCCTCTTCAGCTCCCTGGCCATGCTCGCCGTCGCCCTCCTCTCGGCCTTCATCACCCTCCGCCTCGCCATCCATGGCCGCGTGGTCGAAGTCCCCGACTTCGCCAACCAGACCGTCTCCGAAGCCATCGGCAAAGCCACCCAGGCCCGCCTCAACATCTCCATTGAAAATCGCTTCTACTCCACCACCACCCCCGCTGGCCGCGTCCTCTCCCAACTCCCCGCCCCCGGCTCCAAGGTCCGCCGCGACTGGACCGTCCGCATCTCCGAAAGCCTCGGCCCCCAGCGCGTCTCCGTCCCCAACGTCATCGGCCAGTCCGAGCGCACCGCCGCCGTCAACATCCGCCGCCTCGCCCTCGACCTCGGCACCGTCGCCTACATCCCCGCCCCCGGCCCACCCGGCATCGTCCTCACCCAGACCCCCACCCCCGCCGCCGCAGGCATCGACGGCCCCCGCATCAGCCTGCTCGTCAGCGAACCCCTCCCCACCCCCCACCGCCGCCCAGCCGATCAAACCGACCCCACCCAGCTCGACCCCAATCAACCCACCCAAGCCCTCCCCACCGACTCCCAGTTCCAGACGCCAACCCCAC
>Ga0302314_10010765_pt1 | contig 15974 bp, 15 predicted proteins | sample III_Palsa_N2_3_FD_200533 | JGI IMG/M metagenome (GOLD analysis project Ga0302314, IMG submission 200533) | Peat permafrost microbial communities from Stordalen Mire near Abisko, Sweden - III_Palsa_N2_3 | ecosystem: Environmental > Terrestrial > Soil > Palsa > Peat permafrost | place: Sweden... | reverse complement strand
AGAACGGCGCCAGCAGCGCGCCGGCGATGCCGTCGCCAAGGTGGAACAGACCGACGAAGGCCAGGATCGGCACCGCGCCGGGCCGGCGCAGGAAGTCGCTCAGGGTCGCGACCAGCGCGCGGGCGAAGCCGTCGGTGTTGCGCACGAACCCCTGCGGCACCGCCGGCTCCGGCGCTGCCAGCGTCACCGCCATGCAGGCGACGGCCAGCCCCGCCACGACCAGCAGCGCCCCTTGCCAGCCGAGCCAGCCCGCCGCCCACAGCACGCCGCCACCGGAGGTGAGCATGCCGACGCGGTAGCCCCAGACATAGACCGAGTTCGCCGCCCCCTGCAGCCGTGGCGGAAACGTCTCGATGCGCCACGCGTCGATGGCGATGTCCTGCGTCGCGGAGGCGAACGCAATCAGCCCGGCCGCCGCGACTGCCGACAGAGGTGCAACCGGTCCATTCGACAGCGCAAGGAAGGTGCAACCCGCCGCCAGCACGGGTTGCACCGTCAACATCCACCCCCGCCGCCGCCCAAACCGGGCAAACGGCCCGGGCGGCGGCAGGTGGTCCAGCACCGGCGCCCACAGGAATTTTAATGTATAGGCAAGTCCGACATAGCCAGCGAAGCCGATCGCACCGAGCGAGATTCCGCCCTCGGCCAGCCATTGTTTCAGGGTGAAGCCGGACAGATACAACGGCAGGCCGGAGACGAAGCCGAAGGCCAGCATCAGCCACAGTTTTCGGTCAGCCAGCAGGTCCGCACCGGATGGGCGCGCCGCGGCTTCGGCCGTACCCGGCGCCACCGGCTCAGTTCGGATGCAGCGGCACGGCGGTGACGCTGTTGAAGGCGCTACCGTTGGTGCCGATGCTGAGGGTCGACCAGACCAGATAGACCAGCACGTCCTTCTCCCGGTCATACAGGCGCGAGACCCGCACCTCCTTGAAGAAGGGGCTCATCTTCTCGCCGAACACGATCTCGTTGTCGGGGATCTTGCCGCGCAGCGCCACTGGGCCCACGGCGCGGCAGGCGATGGAAAACCGGTTCGGGTCGGTGGCCAGCCCGAGCGAGCCGCCGACGCCGCCGGTTTCGGCGCGGGAGACGTAGCAGCTCACGCCATCGACGCGCGGGTCGTCGTAGCGATCGACGACCACGCGGTCGTTGCGGCCGACGAAGCGGAAGGTCGTGTCCACCTGGCCGATGCGCGATGCCCCGTCGCCGGCGAGCGCGGGCAGGGCCAGCAGCAGCAGAAGCGGGGCGAGCAGGCGCAGCATGGGGAGACTCCGTTCACGCGGTGGCGAGCGGCCGAGTCCTGCGGCCTGCGAGGGGGCGCCGCGAAGCCGGGTGGATGGCGGGGGCGCCGCTCAGCCCGGAACGGCAAAGCGCGCGAACGACTCCGCCAGCACCGCGTAAATCGCCAGCTTGAAGGGCACCGCGAGCGCCGGAAGTTCGGCAAGCTCCGCCCAGCGCCACGCGTCGAATTCCGGGTGCGGGTCGAGGTCCAGCCGGATGTCGGCATCCTCGCCCAGGAACCGCAGGGCGAACCAGCGCTGCCGCTGGCCGCGGTAGCGGCCGCCGAGCGCCACCCCCAAAAGCTCCGGAGGCAGGTCGTAGGTCAGCCAGTCCGGGTGCTCGCCGATGATCCTGGCGTGGCCGGTGCCGATTTCCTCGGCCATCTCGCGGAAGACCGCCTCGCGCGGGTCTTCGGCTTCGTCGATGCCGCCCTGCGGCAGTTGCCAGCCGCCGGGGGCGCCCTCGGCGTTGGGGAAGTCGGCGCGGCGGGCGACGAAGATCTTGCCGCGCCGGTCGAACAGCACCGCGCCGACATTGGGGCGATACGGAAGGGTGGAGAAATCCATGCCTCAGCCTGCCTGTTTTTCGGCCGTCTGTCGTGGTGCCGGTGGCGGTGCGGCGGGCCGCGCGAGCGCGCTGACCGGCACCAGCACCAGCCCGCGCGATCCGAGGGTCGCCGCCCAGGCGGCAATGCGGTCCAGCGTCACCGGCCGCGGCATGCCCACCAGCCCGAGCGCCGCGCCGCGGTCGCGCGCCACCTGTTCCAGCCTGGCCAGATTTGCTTCGATCTCGGTGCGCACGGCCGGTTCGTCCACCACCACATCGACGCTGCGCCCGGCCGCAAACGGCGGCGCCGGTGCGGCGGGCCGCGGATCGATATAGAGCACCCCGCGGGCCGCGAGCTCGTGCAGAACCGGCGCCATCAACTCGGAGGCGCCGCCGAAGCGCTCGCCGCGCATGCCGTTCAGTGCCCCGGTCGCGCCGACATAGCCGGCGAAGCGGGTCAGCGCCCATTCCAATCGCTGCTCGTTCAGCGCCGGGGCATTGCCGGTGAGCAGCGAGCGGTTGCCGGAATCGTCGATCGGGTAGCGGTCCGGCTCCAGCGGCAGTGAGACCAGCATTTCGTGCCCGGCAGCGCGGGCCTCGGCCAGCAGCCGTTCCGGATGGAATGCGTAGGGCGAGACGGCCAGGGAGACGGCAGGCGGGGTGGTGCGGATCGCCTCGATGCTGTCGGTCTCCGACATGCCGATGCCGGAGAGCAGCAGCGCCACGCGCGGCCGCGCATCGGGCGGCTCGGCATGGGCGGCATAGACGTGCATCGCCATGCGGCCGCCAGCTCCGATTCGCGGCAGCACGCCGCCCGGAAACGTCGTGGACGGTTCCAGCAGCGCCGGGTCCGGGGGCTGGATCGCCCCGGGCACGGCAGCCGCAATCGCCGCGTCGGCGGCCGGCTCAAGCCCGGCGGTCGGTGCCACGGCCTCCTTCGGGGCGGCGGTGGCTGGGTTGGCCGCCATCGCTTGTTGCTGCGCGGGCGCGCGCGGCGGGCCGAGCCACTGCAAGGTACCCGCGCCACCTGCAAGCGCGAGCAACACCACCGCCCAAAACCATCCCAGCGCCCGCATCGCCCGCGATGGCGCCGAACGCCGCCCGGCCGTCCGTCCCACGCTGCCTGTCCTCCGTGCCCGTTGCGAGCACGCGACTATACGCCAGTGTGGTTAACGAGCCGCACGCTTTCCGAGCGGCATCGCCCGCACCACCGCCAGCGCCTGCTGCAACTGGAAGTCGGTCTCGGTCTTCAGCGTGTCGAACACCGGCCAGGTTTCCGGCGGCAGCTTCGGCACGTCGCGCACCATCGGCGGCAGGTCGGTGCGCGGCGGCGGCGCATCGGTGTTGGCGACACCGCCGGTGTTGTGCAGCGCGCCTTTCAGGTCGGCTTCGCGCTCCGGCCCGAAATGCGGCGGCTCGGTGCGGCTTTCCTGCACGTCCACGTCCGGCTGGATCCCGAGCCCCTGGATCGAGCGGCCGGAGGGCGTGTAGTAGCGCGCCGTGGTCAGCCGCATCGCGCCGTTGCCGGGCAGCGGGATCACCGTCTGCACCGAGCCCTTGCCGAAGCTGCGCGTGCCCACGAGGATCGCGCGGCGATGGTCCTGCAGGGCGCCGGCGACGATCTCGCTGGCCGAGGCGGAGCCGCCGTTGATCAGCACCACCACCGGCAGGTTGCCGGTAATGTCGCCGCCCTTGGCGTTCCAGCGCTGGCTGTCCTCCGGATGGCGGGCGCGGGTGGAGACGATCTCGCCCTCGGCGATGAAGTCGTCGGAGACCGCGACCGCCTGATCGAGCAACCCGCCCGGGTTGTTGCGCAGATCCAGGATCAGCCCGTGCAGGTGGTCGCCGGCCTGCGCCTTGAGGTCGGCGAACGCCTTGCGCAGGCCGCTATCGGTCTGTTCGTTGAAGCTGGTGACGCGGATATAGCCGATGTCGTTGCCTTCCAGGTGCGACTTGATCACCTGGATCCTGATCACTTCCCGCGTCAGGCTGAGGTCGAGCGGGTTTTCGACGCCTTCCCGCTTGATGGTCAGCCGGATCTTGCTGGCCGGGGCGCCGCGCATCTTGTCGACCGCGTCGTTCAGCGTCAGGCCCTGCACCGATTCGCCGTCGAGCGCCAGGATCAGGTCGCCCGGCTTCACCCCGGCGCGGCTGGCCGGCGTGTCGTCGATCGGGGAGATGACCTTGATGAAGCCGTTGTCCTGCGTCACCTCGATGCCGAGGCCGCCGAACTCGCCGCGGGTCTGCACCTGCATGTCGCGGAAGCTTTTCGCGTTCATGTAGTTGCTGTGGGGATCGAGGCCGGTGAGCATGCCGTTGAGGGCGTTCTCGACCAGATCCTTGTCGTTGACCGGTTCGACATACTCGGCGCGGACCCGTTCGAACACGTCGCCGAACAGCGTCAACAGCCGGTAGGTCTCGGAATGCGCGCTGTCCTGCGCCCAGGCGACCGGCAGCAACTGCACTCCGAATTGCTCGGCCAAGATCGCCGAGGTCGGGCCGGCCAGCACGCCGGCCACGAATGTGGCCCCAAGCAGCAGCCCCGTGCGAAGCTTCATCCTGATGTTCCTCTCGCGCCCACGCGCCTGCAACATGGTACCCTACGGCCGTCAGCCTAGAGCGGATTTGTCTACAGTGGATGCCTACGACCTTGCACGCAAGAACGGTGCGGGGTTCACGGGTATGCCGTCTTTCCGCAATTCCATGTAGAGGGTCGGTCGGCTGCCTGCGGCGTTCTGCGGGTCCCAGGCCGGCATCACGCCGACCGGTTCGCCCGGCTGCACCGTCTGTCCGACCTGGCCGTCCAGCCTGTCGAGCCCCGATAGCACGAAATGATAGCCGCCGCCGCAATCGACGATCATCAGCAGCCCGAAGCTGCGGAACGGCCCGGCAAACACCACCCGCCCGCCGCAGGGGGAAACGACTCGGGCGTTCGGCGGCGCCTGGTACGACACGCCGCTGGCTGGCCCCGCGTCGGTGGCCGTGCCGAACGCGCGGACGATGCTGCCGGCGACCGGGGCGGTGAGCCTGCCGTGCCCCTCCGCCATGCCGGCGGCCGGTGGTTGCGCCAGGGCGTCTTCCTGGCGCTGGGCTGCCTCCGCGTCGGGCTTCGCCTGCGTGGCGGCGGCCTCGGCGCGGGCGCGCGCCTCGGCGGCGCGGCGATCGGCCTCGATGCGGGCGATGGCGGCGCGGATGGTCTCGGCGCGGCTGGCATCGGCGGCGGCGCGGCGGGCGGCCTCCGTCGCTGCGTCCTCGGCCGCCAGCCGGGCGCGGTGGGCTTCCGCGACCTGCGCGTCGAGCGTCGCGCCGAGTTGTGCCTGCGCCGCCTGCGCCTGTGCGAGGCCGGGCAGCGCCGAGTCGACCTCGCCGCGCAGCGTCGCGACCTCCGCCTGTTCGGCGCGGAGCGATGCGGCTTGCTGTTCCAGCGTGCGCGCGATGCCGCCGAGCACCAGCACGCCACGCACCGCCTGCTCCGGCGGCATCGGCACGGCGAGCAGGGTTTCGGCCGGATACAGCGACAGCCGCTCGATCACCGGCAGCACCGGCGCAAGCTCGGCGGCGCGGGCGGCGAGCCGGGCCTCGGCGTCGGCGCGCTGCTGCGCCAGGTCGGCGACCCTGGTGGCGGCGGCGGCCAGCGCGTCCTCGGTCTCCCGGAGTTTGGCCGCGGTGGCGACGCGCGACTCGGCGAGGCTGCGTTCCTGCTCGGCGGCGGCATGGGCCTTGGCGGTGGCGGCCCGCTGGGCAAGCAGGTCGGCGGCATGCGCGCGCTCGGCGTCCTGCAGGTCCTGCTGCGTCGGTGGCGCGGCGGCGGCGAGCAGGAGGAGGAGCAGGGCGGCGAGCGGCCACACGTGAGATATCAGCCGGTCAACGGCTGGCCGGTCATCTCCGCCGGCTGCGGCAGGCCGAGCAGGTGCAGCAGGGTGGGCGCGATGTCGGCAAGCCGGCCCTCGTGCAGCGCCTTCGCATCGCTGCCGTAGAGCAGCACCGGCACCGGGTTGGTGGTATGGGCGGTGTGCGGGCCGCCGGTGACCGGGTCCTTCATCAGTTCGCAATTGCCGTGATCGGCCGTCACCAGCACCGCGCCGTGCTGCTGGCCGATCGCCTCGACGATCCGGCCGAGGCTGGCATCCACCGTTTCCACCGCCTTGATCGCCGCCGGCAGGCTGCCGGTGTGGCCGACCATATCGGGGTTGGCGAAGTTCAGCACGATCATGTCGTATTTTCCCGACGTGATCGCGGCCACCGCTTTTTCCGTCAGTTCGGGCGCCGACATTTCCGGTTGCAGGTCGTAGGTCGCGACCTTCGGGGACGGCACCATGATACGGTCCTCGCCCGGGTATTTCCTTTCCTCGCCGCCGTTGAGAAAGTAGGTGACGTGCGCGAACTTCTCCGTCTCGGCCATGCGCAACTGCGTGCGGCCGGCGCGCGACACCACCTCGCCGAGCAGGTTCTGCATGCTCTGTGGTGCGAACAGCACGCCGAGATGCGGCGCCAGTTCGTCGCTGTAGCGCGTCATCCCGACCGCGGCGGCGAAGGTTTTGACGTGCGGACGCTCGAACCCCTCGAATGTGGGTTCCACCAGCGCGCCGAGCAGTTCGCGCACCCGGTCGGCGCGGAAGTTGAAGCAGAGGATGCCGTCGCCGTCCTTCATGCCGCGATAGTCGCCGACGATGGCCGGGATGATGAATTCGTCGGTGACGTCGCGACCATAGGCGTCGTCCACCACGCTGGGCGCGTCGGCGAAGTGCGGCCCCTGCGCCTCGGCGAGCGCGAGATAGGCCTTCGACACCCGCTCCCAGCGCTTGTCGCGATCCATGGCGTAGTAGCGGCCGCTGACGGTGGCGATGCGGGCGCCCTGCGGCAGCGCCGATTGCAGGTGGCGGATGCACTCGCCGCCGGAGCGGGGCGGCGTGTCGCGGCCGTCGGTGAAGGCGTGCACCGCCACCGGGACGCCAGCCTGAGCCAGTGCCCGTGCCACGGTCGCGGCGTGCTCCTGGTGCGAATGCACGCCGCCCGGGGAGACGAGGCCCATCAGGTGGCAGGTGCCGCCCGACGCCTTCAGCTTGGCCACCAGATCCTGGAATGCCGGCATCGACGGCAGTTCGCCGGCGTCGAGCGCCTTGGTGATCCGCGGCAGGTCCTGCATCACCACGCGGCCGGCGCCGATGTTCATGTGACCGACCTCGGAATTGCCCATCTGCCCCGCCGGCAACCCGACATCGAAGCCGGAGGTGTGCAGGAGCGCGTGCGGGCAGGTGCTCCAGAGCTTGTCGAAGATGGGCTTGTGCGCCTGGGCGACGGCATTGTCCGCCGTCTCCGCGCGCCAGCCGAAGCCGTCGAGGATGACGAGCATCACGGGGCGGGGGGGTGTGGACATGTTTCTCTCCGTGACCGGCCGATGTCAGACCTAGCCAATTGCTGCGGTGCGAACAACGGTCAGGGTCGGCCGGCGCGATGATACGGGTGGCCGGCCGAGATCGCGCGGGCGCGGTAGATCTGTTCGGCGAGCATCACGCGGGCCAGCATGTGCGGCCAGGTCAGCGGGCCGAGCGAGAGTGTCGCGTCGGCGCGCGCCAGCACGCTGGCCTCCAGCCCTTCGGCACCGCCGATAAGGAAGCAGACCGGGCGGCCCGCTTCCAGCCAACGGTCGAGCATCTTCGCCAGCGACTCGCTGCCGGGTGCCGCGCCGTCGAGGTCGAGCGCCACGACGAATGCCGTCGCCGGGAGCGCGACCAGCAGCGCCTCGGCCTCGCGGCGCTTGATCTCGACGGCACTGCCGCGGCCGTCTGGGACTTCGGTGACGGTCAGGCGTGGCCGGATGCGTTCGGCGTAGCGAGCGAGCAAGTCGGCTTCCGGCCCGCGGCCGATCCGGCCGACGGCGATCAGGCGCAGCTCAGACAGCGGTGGCCGGCTCCTCGTCCAGCTCCGCGCCCCACATTTTTTCGAGCCCGTACAGGGCGCGGGCATCCGGCTTGAACAGGTGAATGACGATGTCGCCGGCATCGATCAGCACCCAGTCGGTGCCGGAGGCGCCTTCGATCTGGATGCGGCGCAGGCCGGCCGCGCGCAGCTTTTCCTCCAGATGCGTCGCCATCGCGGCGATCTGGCGGTCGGCGAGGCCGGTGGCGATCACCATGCGGTCGGCGAAGGCGGCGCGGCCGGCGAGATCGAGCGTGACCACCGCCTCGGCCTTGTCGTCCTCCAGGCTGGTGACGATCAGCGACTGAAGCTGGTCGAGCCGGTCCGACTCGGCGCGTTCCCGCTTGGCGGGGGCGGCGCGGCTGCGCGCGGGCCCGGCGGCGGCGGCCTTCTTGCGCGGCGTGCCCGGCGGCGCGGGCAGCTTCGGTGCGGCACCGATGCGGGCGGGCGCACGGCGGCGCGGCGGGGTGGCCGCGGCCCCGCGTGGCCCGCTCGCTGGCGGCTCCTCAGGCGGCGACGGAGGGCTGGGCTTGCGGGCGATGGTCGGACACTCCGTGGGCTGGTGGCGTGCCAGGATCTGGCGAAACGGCGGCGGCGGCGCGGATGGCGGTGGCGGAGGCGGCATGTTGCGGTGCCGGCAGGAACACCCAGGCCGGCGGCGCCATTCCTGCCAGCGCCGGCGCCAGATGGGAAGCACGTCGCGCCGGACCGAGCCGTTGGGCCGCGTGTCCGGCGAGGGCGCGGTGGTTGTAGGTCGGACGCGGCAGCACCGCAAAGGCGGTGCGGCGGGCGATGTCCATCCAACGGCTCCAGCGCGGCCATTGTTCCAGGTTGTCGGCGCCCATGAGCCAGACGAATTGCGCGCGCGGGAAGCGCCGGCGCAGCGCGGCGAGCGTTTCCACAGTGTAGCGCGTGCCGAGCGCCGCCTCGACCGTCGTCGCCACGACCCGCCTTCCGTCGGCGATCCCCGCCGCCGAGGCGAACCGCTCGGCCAGCGGCGCCATGCCGGCGACCGGCTTCAGCGGGTTGCCGGGGGAGACCAGCAGCCAGACCTGATCCAGCCGCAACCGGCGCAGCGCCAGCCGGGCGACGTGGCGGTGGCCCTGGTGGGCCGGATTGAACGAGCCGCCGAGCAGCCCCACGCGCATCCGGCGCCGGTCGCCAAAGCGCGGCACCGGGTCGGTGGTCTGGCTCAGGGGCGCACCTGGCCGCTGCCGGTGACGAGGTAACGGAAGCTGGTGAGCTGCTCCAGCCCGACCGGGCCGCGCGCGTGGATGCGGCCGGTGGCGATGCCGATCTCGGCGCCGAAGCCGAACTCGCCGCCGTCGCAGAACTGGGTGGAGGCGTTCCAGAGGCCGACGGCGCTGTCGATGCCGCACAGGAATTTTTCCGCGGCTGCTTCGTCCTCGGTGATGATCGCCTCGGTATGTTCGCTGCCATGGCGGCGGATATGCGCGACGGCCGCGTCGACCCCATCGACGACCGCGACCGCGAGGGTCGGGCCGAGCCATTCGGTGCTGAAATCGGCGTCCGTCGCCGCCGGCAACTCGGCGCAGATTTTGCGCGCGCACTCGTCGGCCCGGAAGTCGCAGCCAAGGAGGGAAAGGTCGGCGATCAGCGTGGGCAGCAGCGCGGGGGCGATGGTGGCGTCGATCAGCAGCGTTTCGGTGGCGCCGCAGACGCCGGTGCGGCGCATCTTGGCATTGGCGAGAATGCGTCGCGCCATTTCCGGGTCGGCGGCCGCGTGCACGTAGGTGTGGCAAAGCCCCTCGGCGTGGGCGAGCACCGGTACCCGCGCCTCGGCCTGCACCCGCGTGACCAGGCTTTTGCCGCCGCGCGGGATGATGAGGTCGATCAGACCCGATCCGGCCAGCATCGCGGCGACGTATGCCCTGTCGGTGGTGGGTGGGATCTGCACCGCCGCTTCCGGCACGCCGGCCTCGCGAAACCCCTCGGTGAGCGCCGCGTGGATCGCGCGGGCGCTGTGGAAACTATCGGAGCCGCCGCGGAGGATGACGGCGTTGCCGGATTTCAGGCACAGCCCGGCGGCGTCGGCGCCGACATTCGGCCGGCTCTCGTAGATCATGCCGATCACGCCGATCGGCGAGGCGATGCGGCGGATGCGCAAGCCATTCGGCCGCGTCCAGTCGGCGAGGGTGCGGGCCAGCGGGTCCGGCAGGGCGGCGACCTCCTCCAGCCCCTGCGCCATCGCCTCCACCCGCGCCGGCGTCAGCAGCAGCCGGTCGCGGAAGGCGGGCGCGCCGCCGGCGGCGTCGAAGGCGGCGATGTCCTGCGCATTGGCGGCGACGATTGCTGCCGCATGCCGGCGCAGCGCCTCGGCGGCGGCGTGCAGCGCGGCGTCGCGCGCCGTCGCCGGCATTCGGCCAAGGGCGGACGACGCTGCGCGGGCTGCGGCAGCGGCGCTGCGCAGCCAATCCGTTGCGGTGGTGGGTTCAATATGCATCAGGCGCTCTCCGGCGCGCATGTTGCCGGCGGCGCGCCCGGAGGGAAAGGGCATTGCGGCGCCTGCCCTGCGCGCCGCGCGGATGGCAGGATCGCGGCGCGCGACAGGGGAGCGGCGACATGAGGCGAGTGGCAGGCCGGCATGGCGGACGCCGGGAGACGCTGGTGCAGGTCGGCACCGGCGAGGTGATCATCACGGACGCCGTGCGCTACACGTGGCGCGATCCTTACCACGCCATGCTGAGCCTCGGCTGGCGCGGCTTCCTCGGCGTCATCCTCGGCTACTACGTGGTGGTGAATGTCGCATTCGGCGCGCTGTACGCGCTGAACCCGTCCAGCATCGCCAACCTGCCGGCAGGCGGTGTCGGCTCGGCGTTCTTCTTCAGCGTCGAGACGTTTGCCACGGTCGGCTACGGCGTCATGGCACCCCAGACGCCGTACGGGCATATCGTCGCCACCGTCGAAATCTTCGTCGGCCTGCTGTCGACGGCGGTGATCACCGGGCTGCTGTTCGTGCGCTTCTCCCGCCCGCGGCCGAGCGTGATGTTCAGCCGGCATCTGACGATTTCGCCCTATGACGGGTTGCCGACGCTGATGGCGCGCATCGGCAACCGCCGCGCCGGCGCGGTGCTGCAGGTGGAAGCGCGGCTTGTCCTGATCGGGAAGTATCGGACGCAGGAAGGCTACGAGCATTGGCGGGCGGTCGATCTGGCGCTGACGCGCCCGCGCGGGCACATGCTGACGCTGTCATGGATGGTGATGCACCGGATCGACGACACCAGCCCGCTGCACGGCGTGACCGTCGAGCAACTGGTGGAGATGGACGCGCAACTGATCGTCTCGTTCACCGGCACCGACCAGACGCTGGCGGCGCCGGTGCATGCGATGCGGGCCTATGACCCGCCGGACCTGCTGTGGGGCCACCGGTTCGGCGACATGCTGCGCGTCGATGCCGGCGGGCGCACGCATATCGAACTGGCGCGGTTCGATGACGTGGTGGCGGTGTAGCGGGCGCTACAGCAGCACCAGATCGTCCCGATGAATGATCTCGTCGCGGCCACGCCACCCCAAGATCGCTTCGATCTCCTCGCTGCGATGGCCGATGATGCGGGCGGCGTCGGCGCTGCTGTAGGCGGACAGGCCGCGGGCGAGGCGGGTGCCGTCCGGCCCGGCCACGTCCAGCGCGTCGCCGCGGTCGAACACGCCTTCCAGCTCGCGCACCCCGGCCGGCAGCAGCGAGCGCCCCTGCGCCAGGGCGCGCGCGGCGCCGGCGTCCACGGTGAGGCGGCCGAGCGGGGCCAGCCGGCCGGCGATCCAGCGCTTGCGCGCCGAGCGGCCGTCCGGCGCCGGCAGGAACCAGGTGCAGCGCGCGCCGTCCGCGAGCGCCTGCAACGGGTGCGGAACATGGCCGAGCGCGATCGCCATGGCGCACCCCGCCCCGGTGGCGATGCGGGCGGCCGCGAGCTTGGTGCGCATGCCGCCGGAGGAATAGCCGGGCGGCGGCTCGCCCCCCATCGCCTCGATCCTGTCCGACATCGCCTCCACCAGCGGGATGTGGGCGGCGGCGGGGTCCTTCTTGGGGTCGGCGGTGTACAGGCCGTCGATGTCGGAGAGCAGCAGAAGCTGGTCGGCCTGCACCATCTCGGCGACGCGGGCGGCGAGGCGGTCGTTGTCGCCGTAGCGGATCTCCGCCGTGGCGACGCTGTCGTTCTCGTTGATGACCGGGATGCAGCCGAAACCGAGCAGGGTTTCCAGCGTGGCACGGGCGTTCAGGTAGCGGCGCCGGTCCTCGGTGTCGCCCAAGGTCAACAGCAGTTGCGCGGCGGTGAGGGTGTGGGCGGAGAGCGCGTCGGTCCAGGCCTGCGCCAGCCGGATCTGGCCCACGGCGGCCGCCGCCTGTTTTTCTTCGAGCCGCAGGCGCGGTTGCGTGAGCCCGAGGCTGCGGCGGGCCAGTGCGATGGCGCCGGACGACACCACGATCACGTCGACGCCACGGGCGCGGAGAGCAAAGATGTCGGCGGCGACGCTGGCGAGCCAGGCGTGGCGGGGGGCGGCCTCCTCGGCATCGACCACCAGGGCGCTGCCGATCTTCACCACCACCCGCCGGGCGGTGGCGAGGCTGGGCACCGCACTCACGGATGCAGCTCGATATGGGCGACCCCGGCCTTGGCGCGGGCGGCGCGGCCGGCGTCGATTTCCGCCTGCAAGGCGCGCAGCAACTCCGGCACGCCCTGGCCGGAGACGCCGGAGATGACGAACACTTTTTCGCCGCAGGCGCGCGCCAGGGCGGCCCGACGGGCGGAAAGTTCGCGCGGCGTCATGGCATCGGACTTGTTGAGGGCCACGATCTCCGGCTTGTCCGCCAGGCCGCCGCCGTAGGAAGAAAGTTCCTCCCGGATGGTGCGGTACGCCTCGGTCACGTTGCCGGCGGCGCCATCGACGAGGTGCAGCAGCACGGCGCAGCGCTCGACATGGCCGAGGAACCGGTCGCCGAGGCCGGCGCCCTCGTGGGCGCCCTCGATCAGGCCGGGGATGTCGGCGAGCACGAATTCCTGGGTGTCGTTGATGCGCACGACGCCGAGCTGCGGGTGCAGCGTGGTGAACGGGTAGTCGGCGATCTTCGGCCGCGCCGCGGAGACGGCGGCGAGGAAGGTGGATTTGCCGGCGTTCGGCAGGCCGATCAGGCCGGCATCGGCGATCAGTTTCAGCCGCAGCCAGACCCAGCGTTCCTCGCCCGGCCAGCCCTTGTCGGCGCGGCGCGGGGCGCGGTTGGTCGAGGACTTGAAGTGGGCGTTACCGAACCCGCCGTCGCCGCCGCGCAGCAGCACGACGCGCTTGCCGGGGGCATCGAGGTCGGCGAGCAGCGTCTCCTGGTCGTCGTCGAAAATCTGCGTGCCGACCGGGACCTGGATGATGCGGTCCTTGGCGCCGGCACCGGTCTTGTTGGCGCCGGCACCGTTGCCGCCCTTGGGGGCGCGGAAATGCTGCGTGTAGCGGAAGTCGATCAGCGTGTTCAGGTTCTCGACGGCGACGAACTCGATGTGCCCGCCGCGGCCGCCGTCGCCGCCGTCCGGGCCGCCGAACTCGATGAAACGCTCGCGCCGGAAGCCGGTCACGCCGTTGCCGCCGTCGCCGGAGCGGCAATAGATTTTCGCCTGGTCGAGGAATTTCATGGTGGGGGCCGATAACGAAAAACGGGGGCCGGCGTGGTGCCGGCCCCCGTCTGTGCAACGCGAGTCAGCGCAAAAGGTTACTCGGCGGCGACCGGGAGCGGGGTGACGGAGACCTGCACGCGGTCTTCGGCGCGGCGCTCGAACGTCACGGTGCCGTCGATCAGCGCGAACAGCGTATGGTCGCGGCCGAGGCCGACATTGCGGCCCGGCTTCACCTTGGTGCCGCGCTGGCGGATGATGATGTTGCCGGCGACGACCGCCTGGCCGCCCGACTTCTTGACGCCGAGGCGCCGGCCTTCGGTGTCGCGCCCGTTGCGGGACGAGCCGCCTGCCTTCTTGTGAGCCATGTCGGTTCTCCTGCCTTACGCCGCGACGACGTCGGGCGAAACGCCCGCGCTGATTTCGGCGACCCGCAGCACGGTGACGTGCTGGCGGTGGCCATTCTTGCGGCGGCTGTTCTGCCGGCGGCGCTTCTTGAAGATGATGATCTTGTCCAGCCGGTCCTGCGCGATCACCGTCGCGGTGACGGAGGCGCCGGCCACGGTGGGCGCGCCGATCGTCAGGTTGCCCTCGGCGCCCACGGCCAGTACGTCGGCGAAGGTGATCGAGGAGCCGGGCTCGGCTTCCAGCTTCTCCACCTTCAGCACGGCGTTGGGCGTGACGCGGTACTGTTTTCCGCCGGTGCGGATCACTGCGAACATGGTCTCTGGTATCCTGTCGGCTCGGGCGCGGTGTTCAACGCATCGGCAAATGGGCGGCCTGGGCATCCCCGGCCACCGGGAGCGCGGGTTATAGCGTGGGCGGGGCGCGAGTCAACGCACGCGGTTGCGCATGCCTGGGCCGCTTTGGGACGCGCGGGTGCAGGAGCGGCGTTGCCGGTCGCGGCGTTCATCCCTATAACGCCGCGGCCACGCGGATGGAGAGGTGCCGGAGTGGTCGATCGGGACGGTCTCGAAAACCGTTGTACGTTTGCGCGTACCGTGGGTTCGAATCCCACCCTCTCCGCCACTTCAGTCCCTGAGTGGGCACTGAATTTACGCCATTTTTTCCGGTTAGCATCTGTAGCAGCCGGGACTTCGATCCCATGATGCGGACCTCGCCATCTGCGACCTCAACGCGCTGGGCGAGCGCACGAAGATGGTCCCGGCGATAACCACCGCCTTCAAGGCGGATATGCCGCCGCGCGGTTTCGGCGAAGGTGCGCACCATCTGCGGAGTAACGGCCTTGCTGCCGGAGTTCTCAAGCATGGCCTGGGCGCGCTCGGCATCGGCCTTCGCCTGATCGCGGATGGCCTTGAGGCCGTCGATGCGGTCCTTGAGCGCCGGGTCGTTCAGGTCGGCGACGCCCGCCTCAATGGCGTCGTAAAGGCGCTTGAGGCGGGCTTCGGATTCCGCCGCACGCCTGTTCAGTTCGCCAATGTGCTCATGCTGGCGCTCGGATCGCTCCTGCCGCCGGTCGAGCACTGTGGCGAGGATCGTTTCCAGCCTTTCGGGCTGGAGCAGGCGGTCTTCGAGATGGCTGGCGACAAGATCGTCCAGCTTGTCCATCGGCACCGCCATGCCATCGCAGGCTGTCGGCCCCTGCCGGGCTTTCATCGAACAGGCATAGTAACGATAGCGCCCGCCCTTGCCGGTGCGGATGGTCATGGCCCCGCCGCACTTGGCGCAGTGGATCAGGCCGGTGAGCATCGTCGGGCCGCTGATGACGGCGGAGGGCGTGACGGTGGGATGTCGGGCCTTCAGCAACGCCTGCACCGCCTCGAAGGTCTCGCGCTCGATGATCGGCGGAACCGGAACGACCACGATCTCGCTGACCGGCTTCAGTTCCTTGGACTTGGACCGCTTGTTGAACTCATGCTCGCCCATGTAGGTCCGGCGCGTGAGGATGCGGTGGACCTGGCCGATACCCCAGCGCCCGCCGTCGCGGGTGAAGCGGTGATTTCGGTTGAGGTAGCTGACGATGTTCTTGACGCCCATCTGTCCCGTCGTGCCGTCGCCTTCCAGGGCTAGCCGATAGATCAGCCGTACGGTGTCGGCGTGCAGCGGGTCTATCTCCAGCTTCTTCTTGACCTTGGCGCCGCGTTGCTCGGCCGCGACGACACGGTAGCCGATGGGCGGCAGCGAACCGTTCCAAAATCCCTGCCGGGCGTTTTCCTTCAAGGCGCGGATGACGTGCTTGGCGTTCTCCTTGGATTGATACTCGTCGAATAGCGCCATGATCTGCCGCATCATGACGTGCATCGGATCGTCGCCCATCTCCTGGGTTATTGAGACGAGCTTCACCCCATTCTTCGCGAGCTTCCGGACGTAGAATTCCAGCTCGAAATGATCGCGGAAAAAGCGGCTGAACGAGTGGACCACGACGACATCGAACGGCGCGGGCTTGGACGTGCCCGCCTCGATCATGCGCTGGAACTCGGGGCGCCGGTCGTTGGTCGCAGACGCGCCGGGCTCCACATAGGTTTCGACGAGTTGGTAGCCGCGTGAAGCGCAATAGGCTTCACCCTGGCGCTTCTGATCGGGGATGGAGACATCATGCTCGGCCTGCCGCGCCGTCGAGACGCGCAAGTAAAGGGCGGCCCGTAGCGGCACGGT
>Ga0302314_10010764_pt1 | contig 15975 bp, 12 predicted proteins | sample III_Palsa_N2_3_FD_200533 | JGI IMG/M metagenome (GOLD analysis project Ga0302314, IMG submission 200533) | Peat permafrost microbial communities from Stordalen Mire near Abisko, Sweden - III_Palsa_N2_3 | ecosystem: Environmental > Terrestrial > Soil > Palsa > Peat permafrost | place: Sweden... | reverse complement strand
GCGTGAGACGCTAGACCCCGCCGCGGGCCGTTAGTCAATTCCCCGCCGGCGCCGTCTTCTTCCCGGCGTGCGACATGGGCTTGCCGTATTTCGCACGGTTGGCCGGCGTATCGGGAACGGGACCGTTGGTCAGCGTCTTGTTGTCGCCCTGTTCGAGGGCGGCCACCTGGCCTGGCGGGAGTTGGGATGCCGGAACGGGTTGAACCGAGGTGTTCACGCCAGCCGCATCGGCGGACGGAGCGCTCGGCTGAGCGCCGGAACTCATCTGATCACTCGTTGCGGGCGGCGCGCTGGCCGTGGCTGGCGGCGTCTGATCCTGCGCGAATCCCAGCGTGGGGGCGGCGATGACGAGCGTGGCGAATGCCGCGCCGGCGGCAAGCTGCTGCACGTATCTCATGAAGGAGTCCTCATTGTAACCATACAGAGGGGCGGCGCCACGAGGCGCATGGATACAATACGCGCGAACGCTGGCTAGGTTGCGCCCGTCGCCGTTCCGGTCATCGGCGACACGCCTGACTCTCGCCGCTGGAAGCCCGGAGAACTCACGGAAAAACGAAGGCCGCCGCCCACGCAATGGGCGCCTGTTTTATTTCGGCGCCCGATAATTGGACGCACCCGCGAGGTCGTTCAGTCGGTCATATGCGCATTTCGAGCGAGCGCCGGAGATGACGCCGCGTGGCTTCTTCCAGTCGTGTGGGCCACGGCGCGCCGATGGACGCGGCCAACCGCCGGGCGCGCGGCAGGAAAATGCGCGCAAAGGCGGCTTCCCCGGCGATGATACTGGAGCGCTCGGCGACCAGCGGCGGCAGCGTCGCCAACTCGGCCCGTTGCTCTGCGCTCAGCATCGGGTTGCGACGCAGCGCGCCGCCGCGCATCGAGGGCGCAACGCCGTTCTCTTCCAGCATCAACTCGAAGGTCATTCGGCGAAGGTGATCGATTCCGGTCAGGGCGAGTTCATACTCCTCGCGCCCCACGGCCACCGGCGCGAGGCCCAGGATACGGAGGAATTCGGTCACCAGCGCCAATAGCTGCTCAGGGCTCGTTTTGTAGGGCGCCGCTGGCGGCGACGACGGTCGGCTGCCGGTCTTGTTGAACAGTTCGATGAGGCTGCCCGCATCGTAGCGCGAGAGATCGGCGTGTTGCACGAGGGCAAGGTCGAACCGAGTCCAGTCGTCGGTTACGAAGTTGAGGACGCGCCCGCCGTGCAGGCTGCCGGAGTAGGCCGGATCGACCATGTCGGCGATGTTCCGCGCGACGGCCCGCGAGACATCCGCCAGCGCCTCGCCGGCCGTCAGGACCAGCAGATCGACGTCGCTGAACGCGTCGCCGCGCCCTATGCCGAGACTGCCCGCAAGCCACACGGCCTCCACGCCTTCCACGCAGTCCAGGATCTGCGTGATTTCATCGATGATGCGTTGCTGGGCGGCGGTGATCACCTCTTCAGACCCTCCGGTCGATCGCAAACGGGCGGCTGCCACTGCCGATCAGCAGATCCCGGTGCGCGCGCCCGCGATCACCTGGAGGCGCTGGGGTGCTTGCTCGAGAGCACGGAAGACATCAGGGCTCGCCATTCTCCCGAACCCGGCGATGGCCAAAGCGAGGCTGGCCGCCGAAGCCGGGATCGTGGGTGGCGGGTCGCCTACCAGAAATTCGGCATAGAAACCGGATCCTGGCGCGTCCGTGGTCACCGTCATGGTGATGTCCAGTTGCAGGGTATTGCTCGAGCTGTAGGGCGTGGATGCGAGCGAACCGAGGTCGATCGGATGGTCGGTGAAGTAGGTTTCCGCCGCCGAGGCGCTGTCGAACGTCTGGCTTACCAGGGTGGTTTCGTCAGCGACAACGGTGAAGGTCACGTCCGATAAGCCCGAGCCGATGGCCACCGGATTGCATAAGCCGACGACCAGGTCCTTCTTCACCGGCAATTTCGAAAGGTCGACGGCCAGGCGCACTTCCTCCGTCGATGACTGCGTCAGGGCGCCGGTCGTGGAGTGCGCGCCGCCGAGCTCCTCGATGGCGAAGCAGGTAGGTCCCGCCCCGAACCCGGCCTTGATGTCGGGGTTCGCGGCGAGGATCGTGCTGACGCTTGCAAGCGTGGGCGCCGCCGTGCCGATGGCTACGGACTGGTCTGTGGAGACGAAGGCGGGCGCGGTCCCGCCATCGGCCACGGCGGCTTCGGCGGCGCTCTGGCCCGCCACCATTGATTGGGCGTTGGCTGTGACAGATTGGATGAGCTTGCCGAAGTTGACACTGGTCGCTGCGGTGGAGCCAGCCGTTCCGCTCTCCCCGACTCCGACCGCCGTGGCGAGCGCCGCTCCGCCACCCTTGTCTCCCGTGCCCCCGGTCGCGTCAGCCATTGCGGTCACTGCGACGCCCGTCGCCTTCGCGTCGGCCGTGGCGGCGCCGCCGCGAGCCCCAGCCGGCGCGCCGGCGACCCCGGAGTTGTTGATGCCGCCGGAGCCGCCGTTGGCCTCCGCGTCGGAGCTGACGGTTTGAACCCCGGTGAGGGAGATGGTGGCCATCGCCGCACCGGCGAGGCCGCCCGCCACGCCGGCGCCGACGCCTTCACCGCCTCGGCCGCCGTCCGCGCGCACCATGCCGGTGAGCGTCAGGCTCTGGTCGGCGGGGGCGTGGGTGGTGTCGTCGAAAGTCAGCGCGGACTTGGCCGCTCCCCCTGCTCCGGTCGAGCCACCTTCGCTGTCGCCGCCGTCGCCGGCGATCACGGTCTGCGCCAGCGAAAGGCTCCCCCGCTCGGTCGAGCCGCTGACGGCGTCGGTTGCGGTTCTCCCGGCGCCGGCGCCGCCGTCGGCGGTCCCGCTCGCGCCCACCCCACCCTCCCCGCTCTCTTGCGTAATCTGCGCCGAAGCGGCGACCGCGCCCTGGGCTGTGACCTTCGCGCTTGCCTTCGCCGCACCCCCGCCGGCTGCGCCTACGCCTGCGCTCGATCCCCCCGTGCCTCCAGTGGCGTTGGCAAGCGCCTGGAGCGTGTCTTGGGATAGCGGACCGGTGGACAGCAAAGTCGCGGTCGCCGAGGCGCCAGCGCCTGCGCCTCCGTCGCCGGTCTCTCCCTCGCCACCTGGACGGCCGGTGGCGTTCGCGCGGCTGCTGCCGCCGCGGGCGACGGTAAGGGCATCTAGCGCCGTGGCCAGCGCGCCCGTTTCGCCTGTCGCGCCACCGCCAGCGTCGCCCGAAAACGCGGTCGCCTGGCTAGTCACCATCACGCTTCGAGTGGCGTTGCCCGTGTCATCGAACGTCAACTTCGAAGTGGCCGCGCCGCCGCTGCCTCCCACCCCGCCCGAGCCGAAGCCTCCCACCCCGCCGTCCGCCTCCTGGTAGAGAGTGAGATCACCGCCGTCGGTCGATCCGGTGGCCGCGTTGATCAGGATGCTGGCGGCCCCGTTCGCCCCGTTTCCCACGCCCCCAAAGCCGCCGCCGCTTCCGCCGCTGCCGCCACGCTGCGTCACCGAGGCGTCCGCGCTGGTGGCGCCGAATGCGGACGCTTTGGAGCTACCGACAGCGCCGCCGACGCCTCCGTCGCCGCCCAGGCCCGCGCCATTGCCCCCATTGCCGCCGAAGGCGGACGCCGTGGCCGACGCGGCGCCGGCGGTGTTCGTGTCGGTCGCCGTCGCCCGACCCAGCACGCCGTCGCCGCCATCAGCCCTCAGTGGACGGATCCCCGGCCAGTCCAGCGCCGCCGCCGCTCCCACCGTTCGCCGTCGAGGTCGCCGACGTCGCCGAGGTGCTGGCGGTGTGGGTTGCACAGTCCGCCGTCGCCAGGCCGCCCGTCGATCCGGAGCCAGCTTGGCCGCTGGCGTCCGCCACGCCTCCATGGCCTCCGCCGCCGCCGGTCGCCGTCGCCGTGTTAGCGACATCCGACGAGGTCAGATTGTTGGCGTGGGCCGCACCGCCCAAGGTGCCGTTCGCGCCCGCCGCCCCTTGGTTACCTTCCGTGCCATTGACCACAACGTCGCTCATCAGAACGGCCTCAGGTTATGTTTCGGTGCTGACATATTGTCGCGCTTTCGCGACAGGTTCGGTTATGCCGGCAGTGTGGGCTGGGTGGGATTCACCTTTCGTGGGAGGAACTGGCTGCGGTCGCCAGCGGCAAGCCGCCGCAGCGCTGTGTCGACGTCCGCGATCACGCTCGGCCAGTCCCGCGGACCGGGCTGACGGAACTGGCGCAGGGTCGGGTACCAGGGGCTGTCGTCGCGATCCAGCAGCCAGCGCCAGCAGGTGTCGAACCGATTGAGGAGCCATACCGGCTTGCCGACCGCCCCGGCGAGGTGGGCGACCGCCGTGTCCACGCTGATCACCAGATCGAGCGCCTCGATCAGGGCGGCGGTGTCGGCGAAATCATTCAATTCCGCGGTGAAGTCATGCACGGCGAGACCCGTCGACGGGTCGGCGGCCTGAGCAGAGGGCTCGCCCTTCTGCAGTGAGACGAAGCTGACCCCCTCGATGTCCGCCAAGCGCGCCAGATCGCCCAAAGCGACGGAGCGGCGGGCGTCCACTGCGGCGGCGTTCGGCTGATCCCTGCGCGGCTCGCCGGCCCACACGAGGCCGACCTTCAGGCCAGGGATATGCGCGAGGCGGTCACGCCATCGCGCGACGCCCTGCGGGCTCGCCGCCAGGTAGGGCGTTTGGGTAGGGATGTCGCCGAGGGTGACGCCCAGCACTCGCGGCAGGCTCAGTAGCGGACAGTGCGCATCGAACGGCGGACGGGGGTCGTCGCGCGCCATCACCTGGGCCACACCAGGCAAGCTGGACATCAGGCGGGCAAGGGCCGGCTGAACCTCGAATACCACCCGCGCGCCGGCGCCGACCAAAGGGACGAACCGACAGAATTGAAGGGTGTCGCCGTGACCCTGCTCTGCGTGCAGCAATAGCGTGCGCCCCGCGAGCGGCTCGCCGTTCCACAGCGGTGGGGCGAAGTTCCGCCCGGCGAACGACAGCAGCCCCGTCTTCCAGCGCCACTCGTACTCCTCCCATCCCTCTTCCAGGCGGCCTGAGAGCAGGAGGGTCATGCCCAGCGCGAAGTGCGAGGCGGCGGGGTCGGGGCTGGACTGCGCGGCGACGCGGAAGGCCGCCTCCGCCTCGGTCACCCGGCAGAGATTGAGCAGCGCCCCGCCAAGGTTGTAGCGGACTTCCGCGTCGTCCGGCGCAAGGCGCAGGGCTTCGCGCAGGCTTGCTTCGCTCTCCGCCGGGCGTCCGAGGTCGGCGAGGGCGACGCCCAAGCCATTGTGAGCGGACGCAACGTTGGGCTCACGGCGGATCGCCTCCCGCAACACCGGCTCCGCGTCCTTCGCGCGACCCAGGGTGAGCAGCACGGCCCCAAGGCTCAGCCGACCGTCCGTCGACTCCGGGGCGAGGCGAAGCGCCTCACGATAGCAACACTCGGCTTCCGCCGGGCGATCGAGCGCCAGCAGCACGCCGCCCAGGTTACGATGGGCGTCGGCGGACTGAGGCGCGAGCCGTACAGCCTCTCGAAGCGGCGCCTCGGCCTCCCCAGCACGCCCCTCGGCGGAAAGCAAGGCGCCCAGATTGATCAATGCCCCCAGGTGCCCGGGGTCGCGGCGCAGCGCTTCGCGATAGCGGGCTTGCGCCTCCCGCACCCGGTCCAGTGCGGCGAGCGCCGCGCCGTGGTTGAAGTGCGCCGCTGGATCGTCCGGTCGCAGGCGCGCGACTTCGCGCAAGCTCGCCTCGCCCTCCGCAAAGCGGCCCAATTGACACAGGATGGCGCCCAGGCGGTTGTGAGCCGCCGCCAATCGGGGCTTCAGCCGCACGGCCTGGCGCAGCGGCGCCTCGGCCTCGGCCGCGCGGCCCTGCGCGAGCAGCGCGGCGCCGAGGTTGGCGTGAACGTCGGCCACGCCAGGCTGGAGCCGGATTGCCTGTCGGAACGCTTCCTCTGCCTCGCGGTGGCGGCCAAGGCCGCTCAGCACGACCCCGAAGTGGCTGTGGTAGTCGGCAGTGGCCGGCGACAGGGCGATCGCGCGCTCGAGGAAGTTGAGGGCGATATCGGCGCGCCCGCCCTCGTGGGCCAGCGTCGCCATCAGGTTCAGCGCGTCGGTGTGGGACGGATCGCGCGTCAGCACCTCGCGGCAGGCCTCCGCGGTGGCCTGTCGCCGCCCGGCCTGGTGATCCGCGAGACCCCGCCGGAAGATGGCGGCGGTGGATGGCGGTGCGGCGCTCACGATGTCTGCTCCGCGGCTCGACCGCGGCGCCGGGACCGCGCGGATCGGGGCTGGAGTTCACCGCGATCGCCGGCCGCCAGTCGTCGCAAGGCTTCGACCACCTGTTCGATCACGCTCTCCCAATCCCCGTAGCGGGGCTGGCGAAATTGCCGCAGCGTCGGATACCAAGGGCTGTCGTCGCGATCGAGCAGCCAGCGCCAATCTGGGTCGAAGCGGTTGAGGAGCCACACTGGCTTGGCCAACGCGCCCGCGAGGTGGGCGACCGCCGTGTCGACGCTGATAACCAGATCGAGCGCCTCAATGAGCGCCGCCGTGTCCGCGAAATCGTTCAGTTCATCGGTGAAATCATAAAGCTCCAGCCCCGGCGGCGGAGCCTGAACCGCGGGCCCGGCTTTCTGCAGTGAGACGAAGCTGACCCCGGCCACCGCGCCCAAGGGGGCCAGGGCGGCGAGCGAAACGGAGCGGCGCGCGTCGAACACCGCACTGGCCAATTGATCGCGATACGAATTGCCCGCCCACACGAGCCCCACCCTCAGCCCATGGACGGGCGCCAGGCGCTCGCGCCAACGCGTCCGGTCGGCGGGGTCCGCCGTCAGATACGGCGTCACCGCCGGTATCGTCGCCAGGCCGGTGCGCAGCGCGAGAGGCAGACTCATCAGCGGGCAGTGCACGTCGAAGGCGGGCGAAGCATCTCCGCGCGCCACCACCTGGGCCACGCCAGGCGCCGTGGTCATCAACCGCGCCAGCGGCGGCTGGACCTCCAGAACCACCGTGGCGCCCTCGCCGATCAGGCTCGCGTATCGACAGAACTGCAGGGTGTCACCGTAACCCTGTTCGGCGTGCAGCAGTATCGTCCTGCCCATGAGGACCACGTCGCCCGACCAGACCGGCTGAGGGCACGTTCGGCGGCCGGGGCTTCCAGGCAGGTCCCAGCGGCTCTCGTACAACGGCCAACCAGCCTCGAGCTCACCCTTCAGCAGAAGGGTCACGCCCTTGTTGTAGCGGGCGCCGACGTTGGCGGGCTCGAACGCCAGCGCCGCATCGAATGTGGCGAGCGCCGCGTCCAGGTCCCCTCGCCTTTGGAACACAACACCCCTGTTGATATGGGCTTCAGCGCTGGCGGGCCGCAACCTGAGCGCGGCGTCGAACTCGGCGAGCGCCGGTCCGAACCTGTTCAGGCGCTCCAGGGCGTAGCCGCGATTGACCCGCGCCTCGAAATGGTCCGGCGCAAGCTGAACGGCCAGATCCAGATTGGCGATCGCCTCGTCGGCCCGGTTCAGGTTCGCTAACACATATCCCCGGTTCGCAAGCGCGCCAACATGCGCCGGCTCGAGCTTCAGCGCGGCGTCGTAGTCCGCCAGGGCCAGATCGAAGCGCCCCAGATCTTGCAGAGCAATCCCGCGATTGAAGACGGCCCCGGTGATGTCCGCTCTGATAGCGAGCACGGCCCCGTAGCTGGCGATGCACGCCTCGAGGCGCCCGAGCGCGTAGTTCACCATCCCGCGTCGATAGTGCGCCTCGGCATAGTCCGGCTTCGAGGCGACAGCCCATTCCAGAAGATCCAGCGCCCGCACGCTCTCGCCCCTCTGGAACGCGATCACGGCCAGCTGATTCAGGGCGGCGGCGCTGGTCGGGTCGGCGGCGATGATCTGTGCGTAAACCTCTTCGGCGAGATCGATCTGACCGGCAGACTGAAGCTGCTTCGCCTGGGCAAATCGCTCCGCGAGGTTCATCCGCGACCGGGCCCCAGGTTGCGGGCGGGAGCACGCCCCAAAAAAACGTCGCGGATGGGGCCGATCCCGCGCCGGAGATCCACGCGGCGTCTTAGCCAACCCCGCGCAGCTTGCAACGCCGAATCCACCAGCCCTCCCGTTGCACCGACACCCTGTCCGCCATCGTCTGCGCCCGCTCGGCGCTGTCGCAGATGGCGAAACACGTGGCGCCGGAGCCGGACATGCGGGCGAGCAGAGTCTCCGGCTGCCCGCGCAGGACGGCCAGCACCTCGCCGATCTCCGGCTGCAAGGTGACCGCCGGCGCTTCGAGATCGTTGCGGCAGCACCGCAGGAACGCGGCGACATCGGCGGCGGTGAGGAACCCGGGCGGCCACGCGGGGGAGTCGGCGCCCTGGGGCGAGACGGCCTGGTCATAGGCCCGGTAGACCGGCCCGGTGGGTGACGCCACGCCAGGGTTCACCAGAACGACATCGAGATCGGGCAATGGCGCGGCCTCCGCCAGCCGCTCTCCCCTCCCCGTCGCCACCGACGGCGCGCCACTCAGGCAAGCGGGCACGTCGGAACCCAGGCCGGCGGCGATGGTCTCGACGACCTGGCAGTCGACTTCCAGCTTCAGCGCCGAGGCGATCAGGCGCAAGGCGGCGGCCGCGTCCGCCGAACCTCCGCCGAGGCCGGAGGCGAGAGGAAGGTCCTTACGCAGGATCAGGCCAAACGCGGCGTCGGTTTTGGCCGCAGCGTTCAGCAGCCTGTCGCGCGCACGCGTGACCAGGTTGTCCGTTTCATCGGCGAGGCCGGCGGCGAACGGGCCCTCAACCGTGAAGCCCATGGGCTCGCTCGCGTCCAGGGTCAGGGTGTCGCCGACGTCGGCGAACATCATCAGGCTGCAGACGGGGTGATAGCCATCCGCTCCCGGCGCGGCGACGTGCAGGAACAGGTTGACCTTGGCTGGGGCGAATTCCTCCAGACGCCCCCCGCGCCGAAGCGTCGTCAGGAGCCGGACGCCAGGGGTCCGCGCACCGGTGCGTCGAGCCCGTCCCTCAACTTGGCGTCCACCTCGGCCTTGAGCTTGGCGGAGGGCTCCAGGCTCAGCACGCGGTTCCACTGGAAGCGAGCCTCGGTCTTGCGTCCGACCTTCCAGTAGGCGTCCCCCAAATGGTTGTTCACGTCCGGATCGCCGGCTTCCATCACCACGGCCGTCTCGAGCTTATCGACCGCGGTCTGGTAGTCGCCGAGGCGATAATAGCCCCAGCCGAGCGAATCGAGGATGGCCCCGGACCTCGGATCTCCGTCCACGGCCTTCTGCACCATAGCCAACGCCTGCTTGAGCTTCTCGCCGCGATCGATCCAGGAATAGCCCAGGAAGTTAAGCAGCTCCGGCTCGTCGGGGCGCTGCTTGAGCGCGGCGGTAAGGTCGCGCTCGGCGTCGGGCCAGCGGTCGCTTTCCTGGAAGTCGACCGCGCGCATGTAGAGCAGCCGCCAGTCCGGATGCGCGCCCTGGTCGGCGATCAGCTTGTCGAGCACCTTGGCCGAGTCGGCGTAGCGCTCGTCGGCGCGCAGGAGATCGGCGAGCGTGGTGGCGCCGTCCTGGGCGGACGGGGCCGCGGCGACCATGTCGCGCGCCACCTTCAGCGCCTGTTCCTTGTCGCCGGCGCTCTGATAGGTCCAGGCGAGCTTGCTGCGCGCGCTGACGAACTCTTCGGATCCGGGTTTGGGCGTCAGATAGGCCACGCGAGCGGCCTCGGTGTCGCCGATGTCGGTGAGGATATCGCCCACCAGCACCCAGGCCCCGTCCCGCGTCGGGTCGAGGCGCAGCGCCAGGCGCAGGTAGGCGAGCGCCACCTCTTCCTGTTTCTGGACGATCAGGATCGAGGCCTCGGCGATCAGGGCCTCGGCGGCGGAGCGGCGAAGCGAGGGCGCGGCCGGCGCCGCACGCCCGGCGGCGGCGCGGGCCCGGGCCGTCGGCAGGACCGGATCAGCGGCGCCCCTTGCCAGGGCCTGGTCATAGATGGCCACGGCCTCCGGACGGCGACCCCGCCGTTCAAGCAATTCGCCGAGGTTGAGGCTGGCGATGCCGCCGGGGTCGCCGCCAGCGATCAGGGCGCGAAACGCCGTCTCCGCTTCATCATAGCGGTGGGCGCGTTCGAACAGCTTGCCCTGATCGAGGCTGGCGAAGAACTGGCCGACCGGATCGTCGGCGATCACCGGGTGGCCTATGGCCGCCTCGGCGTCGCCCGCCTGCGCGGCCGCGAACGGGGTCAGCAGGGCGGTAGCGGCCTGATGCGGCGGTCCGACGTCGGGGCCGGCCAGGATGGCGCGGGCCTTCGCGCCCTCGTCGTTGGCCATCGCCTCGACGGCGCGCGTCAGGCCGGCGAGGTGACGGATCGCCGTGTCGTCGCCAGGCGCGCTCGGCGCGAGGCGCGAGGCCTCCTTCACGTCTCCGGCGAGCAACGCCGCCGTGAAGGTGCGTTCGCCGAGGAATTGATCGGCGGCGGGGCCGCTTTCGGCGGCGGCGCGGGAGAAATAGGCCGCGGCGGTCTCGCCGTGGCCCGCGTTGATGGCCGATTGCCCGGCCAGGAAGAGTCCGTAGGCAGACTCACCGGAGCCCCCCGGCGGCCCATCGAGGTTGGCGGCGCCTTGGACAGGCGCGCCGGAGGTGGCGCAGGCCGCCAGCGCCAGAAGCGGCAGGAGCGCGAGGATACGGCGGGAGGAAAGCATGAAATCAGCCTGCTCTGAGGATTGTGGCGCGGGCAAGGGCCGCCTCACATATTGGGATAGTTGGGTCCGCCGCCACCCTCGGGCGTCGTCCAGCGGATGTTCTGCGACGGGTCCTTGATGTCGCACGTCTTGCAGTGGACGCAGTTCTGGGCGTTGATCTGGAACCGTGGATTGGCTCCCGCCTCATCATAGAGCACCTCGTACACGCCCGCCGGGCAGTAAAGCCGCGCCGGCTCGCCGAACAGCGGCAGGTTGACCGCGACCGGCACGGTGGGATCAGTGAGCTTCAGGTGCGCCGGCTGGTCCTCTTCGTGATTGGTGGCGGAGAGGAAGACGCTGGAGAGCTTGTCGAAGCTGAGCACGCCATCGGGCCTTGGGTACACGATAGGCTTGAAGTCCTTGGCCAGGCCCGTCGAGGCGGCGTCGGTCTTGCCGTGTTTGAGAGTGCCGAAGAACGAGAAGCCGCGCGTCAGGCTGGTCACATGCAGATCGAACATGATCAGGACGCTGCCCAGCCAGGTGCCGAAGCGTGACCACAGCGGCTTGGCGTTGCGCACCAGATAGAGCTCCTGGCGCACCCAGGATGTCTCGTAGGCCCCCTGGTATTCGGTCAGGGTGTCGCCGCCGCGGCCGGCCTGTAGCGCCGCGAACGCGGCCTCGGCGGCGAGCATGCCGGTCTTCATGGCGTTGTGGCTTCCCTTGATGCGGGGAAGGTTGACGAAGCCCGCCGCGCATCCCACCAGCGCCCCGCCCGGAAAGGCCAGCGCCGGGACCGATTGGAAGCCGCCCTCGGTGATCGCCCGGGCGCCATAGGCGATGCGCTTGCCGCCCTCCAGGTAGCGGCGGATCGACGGGTGATGCTTGAGGCGCTGGAACTCGTCGAACGGCGAGAGCCACGGGTTCTTGTAGTTGAGATGCACCACGAACCCCAGGGCGACATAGTGGTCGCCGAAATGATACATGAAGCTGCCGCCGCCGGTGTGGCTGTCGAGCGGCCAACCAACCGTGTGCTGCACCAGCCCTGGCCGGAACGTCGCGTCGGTGACCTGCCAGATCTCCTTGAGGCCGATGCCGAACTTCTGCGGCTCGCGGCCCTTGGTAAGCTCGAACTTGGCCTGCAGCGCCTTGGCGAGCGATCCGCGCACGCCCTCGGCGATGAGCGTGTACTTGGCGTGCAGCTCCAGTCCAGGCTGGTAGTCACCCTTCCTGTGGCCATCCTTGCCGACGCCGAACACGCCGGCGACCACGCCCTTCATGGCTCCGCTGTCGTCGTACACCACCTCGGAGGCGGCCATGCCCGGATAAATCTCGACGCCGAGCGCCTCGGCCTGCGTCGCCAGCCAGCGGCAGACGTTGGCGAGCGAGGCGATGTAGCAGCCGTGGTTGTGCATGAACCCCGGCATCGGGAACATCGGCACGGTGATGTCGCCCTGGGGGCCCAGCGCCAGGAAGCGATCCTCGGTGACCGCCGTCTCCAGCGGGGCGCCCTTCTCCTTCCAGTCGGGAATAAGCTCGTTCAGCGCCTTGGGATCGATCACCGCGCCGGAAAGGATGTGCGCTCCCACTTCGGAGCCTTTCTCGACCACGGCCACCGAGACATCGACGCCGGCGGCCTCGGCGAGCTGCTTGAGGCGGATGGCGGCGCTGAGCCCGGCCGGCCCGGCCCCGACAATGACCACGTCATAATCCATCGCCTCGCGGGCGTCGGCCGCATCATCGCTCATGGGTTTGCACCTCTTTTTGTCGCTCTGCCGCCCAGTCTTAATCGAAGGCGCCGCGCGGTCGGTCAAGAATAAACGGAAGGCCCACGCTGCCGCTCCCCATTGTCGCGGCCGCGGTATAAGTCCGATCCATGACTGTGGATCGTCGCGCGGTGGAGAGCCTGCTCGCCTTCTGGATCGAAGGCGGGGTGGATGCTCTCTATGAGCCCGCGCCGGTTGATAGGATGCGGCCGAGCGTGGCCGCCGCGCCGCGCCTGATCATGCCCGCGGTGATTCCCGCCGCCGATCCGGCGGCTACGCTACAGGTCGATCTCGAACAGGCGCGGGCCACGGCGAGCGCGGCGGACGACGTGGCCGCCCTCAAACTGGCGATCGAGGCCTTCGACGGCTGCCCGCTGAAGACGGCCGGCGCGCGCCAGGCGGTGTTCTCGCGCGGGCCGGCCGACGCCCCGGTGATGGTGATCGGGGAAGCTCCGGGCGCGGACGAGGACGTGCGCGGCGAACCGTTCGTCGGCCGCGCCGGCCAACTCCTCGACCGGATGCTGGCCGCGGCCGGGCTGGACGGGCGGGTGTTCATCACCAACACGGTGTTCTGGCGCCCACCGGGCAACCGCAATCCCACGCCCGCCGAGCAGTCGGCGTGCCAGCCGTTCCTCGAACGCGCCATCGCCATGGTGCGGCCGAGGCTGCTGTTGCTGGTCGGCGGCGCGGCGGCCAAGTCGATGCTTCAGCGGGGCGAGGGCATCCTCAGCCTGCGCGGACGCTGGTTCGAATGGCGCGCCGCGGGGGGCGGCCTGGAGATTCCGGCCATGCCCACCCTGCACCCGGCCTTCCTGCTGCGCGAGCCCTCGGCCAAGAAGAAGGCGTGGCAGGATCTCCTCACCCTGGCGGAAAGGCTTGATCGACCGGAGAGGCCCACTTAGACAATTGACTCGCCGGGACAGAGGGGCGCTCATGCGTTGCCTCGTGCGTCGCGATCAGCGTTGGATGGAGGCCGCATGAAGCGCACCGCGTCCGCCTCGTTGTCCTTTCTCACCATCCTGACATTGGGGTCCTGGGTCGCAGGCGCGCCGGCGCGCGGCGAAGCTCTGTCGGCGCTCTCGCCGGTCGACGCCCGCCTCTACGCCCAAGCCTTCGACGCCGCCGAACGCGGCGACATCGCGACCGTCGACCAGGATCTGCTGAAAGTCAGCGATCCGTGCCTCGTCGGCCGGGTGCAGTATCTGAAGCTGGTGCGAGCCGGCAGCCCCAAGCCCAGCTACAACGACCTGGCCCAGTGGCTCTCCGCTTTCAAGGATTTGCCGGGCGCCGATATCATCTACGCCCTGGCGCTCAAGCTTCGTCCGCCTGGCGACTCCCTGCCGACCCCCGTCACGGCGCTGACCGTCGACGACGGCCAGACCTCGAAAAGCGCGCCGCAGTCTCGCGCCACAGCGGCCGCGCGCGAGGCCTATTACGGGGGCGACATGCCTCGGGCGCTCACCCTCGCGGTCGCCGCCAAGGACGACTGGATCGCCGGCCTGGCGGATTGGCGCCTCGCCCAGTTTGCCGACGCCATGGATCACTTCGGCAAGGTCGCCAGCGACCGGGGCCGGATCGACGGCGACCGCGCCGCCGGCGCCTTCTGGGCGGCTCGCTCAGCCCAGGCCGTCGGTCAGCCCGATCGCGCGCAGGCGTTCCTGCGCTCGGCCGCCAGCCTGCCGGCCACCTTCTACGGCATGATCGCCCGCCGTCACCTGGAGCTGGCAGACGATCCGCTGGCGCGCCTGCTGCAGGCGCCCGAACCCGAGGCAGACGACGGCGACGGCGTTCAGGTCATCGGCCTGGGCGCGCCCAACGTCATGCGCCTGGTGCAGACCGATCCGCGCGCCCGCCGCGCCATCGCCCTGATGCAGATCGGCCGGGCCATGGACGCCGGCCTCGAACTGCGCACGGGCCTCGCCCTTGCCGAGGACGACGAGGCCCGCGCCGCCTGGACCATCCTGGTCGGCGCGCTCGATCCGAACAGGGCCCCAGGCGCCCCGGTGAGCGCCGGCGCCACGATCGCGCATGCGGCGAGCGCCTATTATCCCACGCCCAAGCTCGAACCGCTGGGCGGCTTCACCGTCGACAGGGCGCTCGTCTACGCCCTCGCCTGGCAGGAGAGCCGGTTCAATGCCCTGGCCGTCTCGCCGGTGGGCGCCATCGGCCTGATGCAGGTGATGCCGGCGTCGGCCGCGGCGGCGATCGGCGACGACGCCCTGCGCACGGACCCCATCCCGCTCTTCGATCCGTCCACCAACCTGCGCGCCGGTCAGGACTATGTGACCTGGCTGATGGAACGCGCCGTCGGCCCCGACATCCTGCGCGCGGTGGCCGCCTACAACGGCGGGCCCGCCACCCTGGCGCGCACCCAGGCGAGCGTGGGCGGCGACGACAGCCTGCTGATCGTCGAGAGCCTGCCGTATGCCGAAACGCGCGCGTACGTGCGCAGCGTCATGGCCGCCTACTGGAGCTACCGCCGGCAGTTCGGCTCCGACAGCAAGACCCTGGACGCCCTGGCCTCCGGGCGGGGCTTCATCGACGCGAAGCTGGATCGGTAGGGGACAAGTTGTGATGCTAGGCGCCGCCGTGGAGCTCCGAGCCCGCGACCTAGAAGCGGAACTATTTGTATCCTCGAAATTGAGCTAGGAACTCGAAGTTAATTTCGGGGCATGCGATGGCGTTTGGGCGGGTCTCGATCTTGGTAATCGTGCTGCTCTGCGGAGCGGGGTCGGCGATGGCTTCGCCCTGGCAGATAGAAGGCAATACAGCTTCACCTCCTTTCCGTATGACTTTCGCGTTCGATCAGACTGGTGTGAGTTATTTATTTGAGTGCCGCCCTCTGGATGTCGCCATCACGGAACTCGGCCTGACTGGCCTCATGGACGTGACGACGGGAACGAAGATGAGCGACACCCCCGCCTCCGGATCCACCCTCGTAGGCACGGCAGCCTCGATGGGCTTGTATACGGATCGCGTGAAACCTCTCCTCGTGGCGGCTGTCGCAAAGCCAAGTTCCGCCAAGGGTTGGGATCTGACTATAACATTGCCGAAGAAAGATGCGGCCTTCCGGAGCCTGACAAAGGCCAAATCGATGTCGTTGATGAGCACAGGATGGACTGGTTTAGTCCAGCTTGGGCCGGCCGATCAAAAGGTGATCGCCGCCTTTGTTGAAGCTTGCCGCCCGAGTTAGTTCGTGTTCTGAATTTCACGGCGAACCAACCCGCGGCGACATTGGGACGGTTCGCTGGTCTGCGTCAGGCCGGTGACAATTGGCTGATCGAGCCAATCGGCCGACTCGCGCAGGGGTCTTCGCGATGGCTTGGGCCTGGGCGGCCGTCGAGCGAGCGTATGAGATGAAGACGGCGCTCAGGGCGCGACCTCGGCGTCAGCCGCGCTCTCCGCTTCAGCCAAGGCGATCCCAGCCAGGAACAGCTCCAGTCGAGCCGGGTTCTGAGGGAGCGACCCAGCCAAGGTAAGCGTCGGATTTGCGCCGCGGCCAAGTGTCCACCTGATTTACTGGTGGACGCCTGATTGGGCTCAGGCGGCTTTCTGGAGTCGCTCGGCCGTCCAGTTCCAGGGCAGGAGTTCGCCGAT
>Ga0302314_10010762_pt1 | contig 15975 bp, 14 predicted proteins | sample III_Palsa_N2_3_FD_200533 | JGI IMG/M metagenome (GOLD analysis project Ga0302314, IMG submission 200533) | Peat permafrost microbial communities from Stordalen Mire near Abisko, Sweden - III_Palsa_N2_3 | ecosystem: Environmental > Terrestrial > Soil > Palsa > Peat permafrost | place: Sweden... | reverse complement strand
GCCGGCGTCGAGCGGATCGAGGGCGAGGATGGCCGCGCCGTGGGCGTGCGCCTTTCGGACCAGCGGCTGATCGAGGCGGACGCGGTGCTGGTGGGCGTCGGCGCCGTCGCCAACGACGAGCTGGCGAGCCAAGCCGGCCTGGAATGCGAGAACGGCATTCTGGTTGATCTCACGACGAAGACCTCCGACCCTGCCGTCTACGCCATTGGCGACTGCAGCCGCCGGCCCCTGCCGCATTATGAGCGGATCGGCCATCTGGAGAGCGTGCCCAATGCGCTGGAGCAGGCCAAGCAGGCGGCTTCGGACATCACTGGCCGTGCCCCACCGCCACACGAAGTGCCGTGGTTCTGGTCGGATCAGTACGATCTGAAGCTCCAGATCGCAGGCCTGCCTCACGATGCAACGCAGATCCTGATCCGGGGCGAGCCGACGCCGACGGTGGGCGGGGCGAGGTTCGCCGTCTTCCATCTTACCGCCGACAACCGGGTGCAGGCGGTGGAGGCCATCAACGCCGCGCCGGAGTTCATGGCGGGTCGACAGCTGATCGCCTCGCGAAAACCCGTTGCGCCGGACAAGCTTCGCGATATGTCCATATCCATGAAGGAGGTCGCGGCCTGAACCGCGGCGCCCCAACCCAAAAGAGCTGAAACGCCCATGCCGACCATCATCTACATCGACCACGCCGGAACCGAGCGCCCCATCGAAGTGAAGACGGGCCTCACCGTCATGGAAGGGGCCATCAAGCACAACGTGCCGGGCATCGACGCCGACTGCGGCGGCGCCTGCGCCTGCGCCACCTGCCACGTCTATGTGGATGCAGCGTGGCTGGACAAGGTGGGCACGGCCTCGGCTATGGAGGAGTCCATGCTCGATTTCGCCGAAGGGGTGGAGCCCAACTCCCGCCTTTCCTGCCAGATCAAGGTGACCGACGCGTTGGACGGCCTGAAGGTCACCACGCCGGAAAGTCAGCACTAGGGCGTCAAAGTCGGCGTTCATATAGAGTACTTTACATTTCAAAGTAAAACCTCTATGGTCTGCGCATGGCCGGACGGCGCGCTTTTGCGCCGCCCCGCACGCTGGAGACCAGAGATGATCCGCCCCACGATCGCCGCCCTGTTCGCGACCGCCGCCTTCTCGGGGGCCGTCTTGTGCGCACCCATGCAGGCCTCGGCGGCGGCGCCTGCGCCCATGCAGACGGCGGCGCCCTCCACGCGGCTGTTCCCGGACAGCCGCCTCGTGGTGCGGCCCCGCTTCAGCGACGAGATTGTCGGGCAGGGGCCGGACCTGATCTTCATCCCCGGTCTGGCGTCATCGCGGGCGACCTTCACGGCGACGGCCGAGCGGCTGAAGGGGCGTTACCGCCTGCACCTGATCCAGATCGCGGGGTTCGCGGGCGAGCCGGCGCGGGCTAACGCCTCGGGCGAGGTTCTGGTCCAGACCGCGGAAGCCCTCGACGCCTATATCGCCGAACAGCATCTGGCGCCGGCGGTGGTGATCGGCCACTCCCTCGGCGCGACTTCGGCCCTCTATCTGATCGAGCATCACCCCGAGCACTACAGGAAGGTGCTGCTGGTGGACTGCCTGCCCTTCTTCGGCGTGCTGATCGGCGGGGCGAACGCGACACCGGACAGCATCCGGCCCATCGCCGAGAAGATCCACGCCACCATGTCCGCCGACACCCCCGCCGCGCACGACGCCTCCGAACAGCAGATACGCCCGATGGTGACCGGCAAGGCCGGACAGGAGACGGTGATCGCCTGGGGCCGGGCCAGCGACCGTCCGGTGGTGGGCGAGGCGATGATGGACGACATGACGCTGGATTTGCGCCCCGGCCTGGCCGCCGTGCGGACGCCGGTGACGGTCTTCTATCCCGACAACGTGTCTGTGGGCGCGCCCAAGGGGGCGATGGACAGCTACTACGGATCGGCGTTCGCGCCGCTGACGACCAAGACCCTGGTCCGGTTCGACGACAGCCGCCACTTCATCATGTTCGACCAGCCGGAGCGTTTCGCCGCCGAACTGGACAGGTTCCTGGCGCAGTAGGCGAGGGGACCGGCGACCGAGCGTGACTTGGCTGAACCAAATCGCCCATCGGACGCTTTGTGGATATCAAGACCTCGGCGTGGAGACCTTCTCATGGCAAGTCAGGCAGCAGGTCAGGACATCGCCATCATCCACCGTAGACGCAGGCGCACGCCAACCACGCCGTTCGCCCGCGTCGTCCATGAATTCCGGTCGCTAAACGTATCCCATCGAAGGCTGATCGTCGCCGCAGTCGGCGGCCTGTTCTCCCTTGGGCTCGGCGTCGCCGCAGCGTCCGCCGTGCGTCTGCCGGCGGAGCTCAGGGACGGTTACGCCTCGCCCGATCAGTCCACCGTGCGCGACGAACTACCCTCGGTGACCGCGGCGCGCGCGTTCGCCACCAACAATCCCCCGCCCTACGTGGTGGCGCAGGCGAACGATGTCGCGACCGCGCCTCGCTCCGACCTCTACGCCGATCAGCCGGTCGGCCAGGACGACGACCGGGCGGACTCCGCCGACGCCGCGACGCCGACCGGCCCTTCGCCGTCTACGGACGACGAGGCCGCCACGGCTGAACGGCAGCATGACGCCGCCGCCGCATCGTCTGCCGGAACCATCCAGAACTGATCGGGCGCGTGCGCTAGATCGTCGTGCCGCCGTCGACCACGATGGTCTGGCCGGTGGTCCAGGCGCCCGCCCTGGACGACAGATAGATCACCGCGCCCGCCAGATCGTCCGGCTCGCCGAGACGACGGAGCGGCGTGCCGGCGCTGGCCCGCTTCTCGCCCTCGGGCGTATCCCACAGCGCCTTGGCGAAGTCGGTCTTGACGAGGCCCGGCGCCACGCAGTTCACGCGAATGTTGTGCGGGCCGTACTCGTGAGCGAGGTTTCTGGCCAGCTGCATGTCCGCCGCCTTGGAGATGCAGTAGGCGCCGATCACGGTGGAGCCGCGCAGGCCGCCGATGGAGGAGACGATGGTGATCGCCCCATCCTTCCGCTCGATCATCTGCGGGATCACCATCTGGATCAGCCAGTGGTTGGAGATGATGTTGTTGTCGAGTATCTTGCGGAAGGCGTCGTCGGGGATGCCCGCCTGCGGGCCGTAATAGGGGTTGGAGGCGGCGTTGCAGACCAGGATGTCGATCTTGCCGAACGCCCTGTTGGTCTCGTCCACAAGCCGCTGAAGGTCTTCCTTAGAGGAGATGCTGGCGGGCACGGCGATGGCCGTCCCTTCGCCGTGCCTGGCGTTGATGGCGGCGGCCACCTCGTCGCAGGGGCCGGCCTTGCGTGAGGAGATCACCACCTTGGCGCCCTGCTCGGCCATCTGTTCGGTGACGGCCTTGCCGATGCCGCGCGACGATCCGGTGATCAGCGCCACCTTGCCCGTCAGGTCAAAAAGAGACATTTCATCACTCCCATAGTTCGTTTCTCAGGGTCATGCCCGTTCGGGCGCTCACCAAACCGATTTATCGAAAACTGTAAAGCCGCTTGCAAACCGCCGCCGGATTGGACACAGGAACCCGGCCCATAAGAGGAAATCTGCAATGTCTCGCGAAGCCGTCATCGTCTCGACCGCCCGCACCCCGATCGGCAAGGCCTATCGCGGCGCGTTCAACAACACCACCGGCCCCGAGCTCGGCGGCCACGTGATCCGCGAAGCCGTGAAGCGCGCGGGCATCGATCCGTCCGAAGTGGACGACGTGATCCTCGGCTGCGCGTTGCAGCAGGGCACCACCGGCGGCAACGTCGCGCGCCAGGCCCTGCTTCGCGCGGGCCTGCCCACCAGCGTCGCCGGCGCCACCATCGACCGCCAGTGCTCCTCGGGCCTGATGGGCATCTCCATGGCCGCCAAATACATCACCGAAGACGGCGCCACCTGCGCCATCGGCGGCGGGCTGGAGTCCATCTCCCTGGTGCAGAACGACAAGGTCAACCGCTTCCGCGCCGCTGATCCTTGGCTCGTGCAGAACATCCCCTCCATCTACATGAGCATGCTGGAGACCGCCGAGATCGTGGCTGAGCGCTACGGCGTCTCCCGCGAGAGCCAGGACGAGTACGCCTACCAGTCCCAGCAGCGCACCGCCGCCGCCCAGTCGGCCGGCTACTTCGACGCCGAGATCGCGCCCCTCGCCTCCGTCATGCAGGTGCAGGACAAGGAGACCGGCGCCATCTCCGAGCGCAACGTCGAACTGAAGCTCGACGAGGGCAACCGCCCGCAGACCACGCTGGCCGACCTGCAGAAGCTCAGCCCCGTATTCAAGGGCGGCCAGCAGATCAAGGAAGGCAAGTACATCACCGCCGGCAACGCCTCCCAGCTTTCGGACGGCGCCGCCGCCGTGGTGCTGATGGAGGCCAAGGAGGCCGAAAAGCGCGGTTTCGAGCCGCTCGGCGTCTATCGCGGCATGGCCGTGGCCGGCTGCGATCCCGACGAAATGGGCATCGGCCCGGTGTTCGCCATCCCCAAGCTGCTCGAGCGCGCGGGCCTGAAGATCGACGACATCGACCTTTGGGAGCTGAACGAAGCCTTCGCCTCGCAGTGCCTCTACTGCCGTGACAAGCTCGGGATCGACCCCGCCAAGTACAACGTCTCGGGCGGCGCAATCTCCATCGGCCACCCCTACGGCATGACCGGCGCCCGCGCTGCCGGCCACATCCTGCACGAAGGCAAGCGTCGCGGCGCCAAGTACGGCGTCGTCACCATGTGCATCGGCGGCGGTATGGGCGCGGCGGGCCTGTTCGAGATCTTTTAGGGTTTCGAGACCAGCCGTCTACTGGCTCTGAAGAGGCCGGATCGCGAAAGCGGTCCGGCCTTTTTCTTTGCGGCAATCCATCGCTCTCGGGCGCGGCTAACGCCTAAGCTGTTCTTGCGCTAAAGTCGTAATGGCGTAGCTTGGCCTACTAATGCTTCAGACGTTGATAGGCATAAGCTCGATGTTGAACCAGTGTTCCGGCTTAACCGGTACTGTGCGTAAGAGCCGACTTAGAGCTGGCCTGACTTTGATTTCACTGACTGTTTTTGCGCCGTCGTACGCTGGTGCTTCCCCATTTCCGCGCGAGATGCTGTCGTCCCCGACGCCGGTAGACCCCGTGGTCTGGGGACTTCGACCTACGAGGGCGGCAACCGCCGATGAAATGGAAAATTATTATCCGGCAAGAGCGAAACGCGGCGATATTTCCGGGGGCGCGCTCATCAATTGCATGATTACAGATGGCGGTGCGGTCGATGATTGCTCGGTTGTGAAGGAGTATCCAGCAGGTCAAGGCTTCGGCGAAGCTGGCCTTACGCTCGCCAAGCTTACTCACTGGCCAATTGCCAACAGCCGTGGTGAAAGCACTATCGGCCATCGGATTTCTCAAAAGATCATTTTGACAACAGGGCGTTAGTATCGGTTTCCTCAGCCTCGCCGTCTTTATCCATATGCTCTGTGTGATCTCTCGCGAGAGGGTGGCCTGAAGGGTCAGGAGGAGGCGCACTAGGGCAGCAGTCCCCGCCAACGCGCCGAGCTTATCAAATGTGTCTTTACGAGCGCGCCGCCAACTCGCCGAGCGCCTGCTTCAGTACTGGCAAATGATCCGCGAACAGAGCCGCAGGATCGATCTGCCCGACATTGGCTTCGATCACCGCTCGGGGCAGGGTAAAGGCCGGCATGGTGGGCGCCAGCTTCATGTGCAGCGCCTCCACCACCTGCTGAAGCTGCTCGGCGCACTTGCCGCCGCCGTGCCCGCCGTAGGTGACGATCATGGCGGGCTTGCCGGCCCATTCGGTGAAGAGGTGGTCCAGGGCGTTCTTCAGGGCGGCGGGGTAGCCCCAGTTGTACTGCGGCGTGACGAAGATCAGCGCGCCGGCGCTCGTTATCTTCTCGCTCCAGGCGCGGGTGTGGTCCTGCACATAGCCGCCCGCCGCCGGAATGCCGGGCTCGTCGTCCAGGGGCAGAGGCCAGGCCTTCAGGTCCACCACCTCGAACGCGCCGCCCGAGGTCTCGCGCCCGACGGCGGCGACCCAGTCGGCCACCTGAATGCAGAGGCGGCGGGCGCGGACGCTGCCGCCGATCACGAGGGTGGGCGCTGATTGGGTCATGCGGCCCTTATAGCGAGCGGGGTCCAGGGGCGCGAGCCCGCCCGCCCTTTCATGCACCGGAGGTCGGGGGAGGGTGAGGCCGAAGGTTCTGGTTGACGGACGCGTCTGCATACCGCAGCTTCGAACGGTCGATCGGGCGAAGACCCGGCGGCCAGGAAACGTCTCAGGAGGCCCGCATGGCCGAAGTCGCGATGTCGACCCCCACCCCGATTTTCAACGACGTCGCGGGCAGTCCGCCGCTCGTGGCCCCGGGTGCAGGCGCCGGCGCCGGGCAGCCTCCCGTCGTTCGCGCCGGCCTCGGCACGCGGTTGATCTACGGGTTCGGCTCGATCGCCTTCGGGGTGAAGGACAATGGGTTCCAGACCATCCTCCTGATCTTCTACAATCAGGTGGTGGGCCTGCCGGCGGCCATGGTGGGGCTCGCCATCATGATCGCGCTGGTCAGCGACGCCATCATGGACCCGATCATCGGCCAGTGGTCGGACAATGTGAGGAGCCGCTGGGGCCGGCGGCATCCGTTCATGTACGCCTCCGCCATCCCGCTCGGCCTGTCCTACCTGCTGCTCTGGAACCCGCCGCACACCTCGCAGGGGCTGCAGTTCCTCTATCTGGTGGTGACGGCCATCATCGTGCGCACCTTCATCAGCGTCTACGAGGCGCCGAGTTCGGCGCTGGGGCCGGAGCTGACCACCGACTATGCGGAGCGCACCTCGCTGGTGGCGTATCGCAGCGCGTTCGCCTGGCTCGGCGGGCTCGCCATGTATTTCCTGGCCTTCACCGTGCTCTTGAAGCCGGACGCGACCCACAAGATCGGCCAGCTGAACCCCGTCGGCTACGCCCACTACGGCATGGTGGCCGGGGCGGTGATGGTGGGCGCCATCCTGATCTCCGCGCTGGGCACCCACGGGCGGATCAAGACTCTCACCCTGCCGCCTGCGCGCAAGGCCAGCTTCGGTACATTGCTGCGCGAGACCGGCGAGACCCTGAAGCACCGCTCCTTCCTGATGCTGCTGGTCTCGATCCTATTCTCGTCGGCTGCGACGGGCGTAGCCTTCTCCATGAGCGTCTACTTCTACACCTACGTCTGGGCGCTCTCGGCGGTGCAGATTTCGATCTTCGCCATCGTCAACCTCGCCTCCGCCATGATCGCCATCAGCCTCGCCAGCCAGCTGTCGAAGCGGAACAAGCGCAACGCCACGATCTGGCTGTTCGTGATCGGCCTGGCCATCAGCACCACGCCCCTCAGCCTGCGGCTGCTCGGCGTCTTTCCGCCGAACGGCTCGCCGATCCTGTTCCCGCTGCTGATCTCGTTCGGCCTCGTGGGGCTCTCGCCGATGATCGCGGCGGGCACGCTGGGGATATCCATGATCGCCGACGTGGTGGAGGACAGCCAGTTGCGCACCGGGCGTCGGTCCGAGGGCCTGTTCTTCTCGGCGGCCAGCTTCACCCAGAAGGCGGTGTCGGGGCTCGGCATCTTCATCTCCGGCGCGATCCTGAGCTTCGTGCATTTCCCCGCCAATGCCGGGCGGGGCGGGACGGTGGACCCGGCGATCATCCGCCATCTGGCGCTGGTCTATCTCCCGACCGTCGTGCTCGGATATCTGATCGCCGGCGCCTGGCTTCTGGGGTATCGCATCACGCGCGAGAGCCACGAGGCCAACCTGCTGCTGCTGGCGGAAGCGGGCGAGGCCATTCCGCTGGTTCCCGGCGCCTGACTCAGACCTACCACCCTCTACTCAAGGACCCAGCCATGATCACCTCCCGCGAATGCCGCCTCGTGTCCTGGCCCGACGGCATGCCCGCGCCGCACAACTTCGAAGTGGCCACGGTCGACGTCTCCCCGCCCGGCCCCGGCGAGGTGCAGGTGAAGAACCTCTGGATGTCGGTGGATCCCTACATGCGCGGGCGGATGACCCAGCGGGAAAGCTATGTCGCGCCGTTCGAGATCGGCAAGGCCATGCAGGGCGGCGCGGTGGGCGAGGTGGTCGCCTCCGACGATCCCGCCTTCAGGCCCGGCGACATCGTCTCCTCCATGCTGGGCTGGCGCGAGGCCTTCACCGCCCGGCCCGCCGCCGCCATGCTGCAGAAGATCGACACCCACGGTCTGCCGCATCAGGCGTTCCTGGGCGTCGCCGGCATGCCGGGGCTCACCGCCTATGTGGGCCTGCTCAAGATCGGCCTGATGAAGGCGGGTGAGACGGTGTTCGTCTCGGCCGCCGCGGGCGCGGTGGGCCAGATCGTCTGCCAGATCGCCAAGATCAAGGGCGGTACGGTGATCGGATCGGCCGGCGGGCCGGACAAGTGCGCCTACCTGAAGTCCATCGGCGTCGATCATGTGATCGACTACAAGGCTGAGCCGGATTTGACCGCCGCCCTCGCCCGGGTCGCGCCGGAGGGGATCGACGTCTACTTCGACAACGTGGGCGGCGACCACCTGCAGGCGGCCCTGAACGCCGCCCGCCCGTTCGGCCGGTTCGCGCTCTGCGGCGCCATCTCCATGTACAACGAGACCGAGCCGATGCCGGGCCCGACCAACCTGATGCTGGCGGTGGGCAAGAACCTACGGCTCGAAGGGTTCATCGTCTCCCACCACTTCGACATGATGCCCGCGTTTGTGAAGGACGTGGCGGAGTGGGTGAAGGCCGGCAGGCTCACCTGGCGTGAAACCATCGACGAAGGGGTTGAGAACGCCCCCGGCGCTTTCATGAAGCTCTTCACCGGAGAGAATTTCGGCAAGATGCTGGTGAAGCTCGGGTGACGGCTGGACTTCGCCGTGCACGGATGAATAGTGGCGAGTTCTGACCTTACGGAAGCAAAATCAGCCTATTATGGACGACGCCACGGTCATTCCCGCCTCCACCGCCCGCTATGCGAAGAAGCGCGAGGCCGTGGTGGCGGCGGCGACGGAGATCCTGAACCACCGGGGCGTGCGGGGTATGACCCTGGCGGGCGTGGCGGCCAGCGTCGGCCTGATCACCACCAGCGTCACCTACTACTTCAAGAAGAAGGAGGATTTGGCCAGCGCCGTCTTCCTGTCCGGCATCGCGCGCTACGACGCTATGATCTCGGAAGCCCTGAAGGAGACGACCCCCCAGGCGCGGCTGCACCGCTTCATCACCCTCTATCTCGACATGAAGGCGCAGATCCGCACAGGGGCGGAGCCGGCCATCCCAACCTTCAGCGACGTCCGCGCCCTGACCCAGCCGCACCTCGGCCACGTGTCGGCGGTCTATGCCGAGATGTTCCGGAAGGTCCGCAGCCTGTTCGACGCGCCTGGATTCGACTGGCTGGACCACCGGGGCGCCAACGCCCGCACCCACATGCTGATGGAACAGATGTTCTGGATGTCGGTCTGGCTGCCGCGCTACGAGCTGGAGGACTATCCGCGCATCCGCGATCGCTTCTACGACATCTTAGAGTGTGGGCTCGGCGTCGCCGGGGCGGCCTGGACGCCGAGTGCGCTGGAGGTCGAGACGGCGGCGGCCTGCGATCCCCAAGCGGCGTCCCGCGAGACCTTCCTTGTGGCCGCCACCCGCCTCATCAACCGGCAGGGCTATCGCGGCGCCTCGGTGGAGAAGATCTCGGCGGAGCTGAACGTCACCAAGGGCTCCTTCTACCACCACAACGAAGCCAAGGACGATCTGGTGGTGCAGTGCTTCGACCGCACCTTCGAGATCATGCGGCGGACCCAGTCGGCGGCCATGAAACTGCCCGGCGACCAATGGACCCGGCTGACCACTGCGGCGGCGACCCTGGTGGAGCAGCAGCTTTCCGAGGCGGGGCCGCTGCTGCGCACCTCCGCCCTCTCGGCCCTGCCCGAGGCCATCCGCGCCGACATGGTGCGCCAGTCCAACCGCGTCTCGGACCGCTTCTCCGCCATGATCTCGGACGGGGTGGCGGAAGGCTCGGTCCGGCCCGTGGATCCGGTGATCGCGGCGCAGATGCTGAACGCCACCCTCAACGCGGCGGCGGAGCTGGGGTTCTGGGTCAAGGGCGTGAAGATCGACGAGGCCGCCGCCCTCTACGCAAGGCCCATGCTGATGGGCGTCTTCACGCGATAGCCAAGTGGTTTGGCCGAGATCGCAGCTGCGAGCTTGAGTTTATCAAACTCATCATTCGGATATCGACGAACATAGACGGGCCAAAATATTCAATAAAGCCCATGATTTTATCGCTTAATTTGAGCAAATCCACGTTTCGGCGTTTTTACTCATCGACAGGCCGGATTATTGAGACCATCGTTTATTTTGAAAATACGGTTCTGTAGAGTGGCTGGCGTTGTTGCTGTAACATTTCTACCTGAGCCGTTCAGGTTGGTGCGTGGTTCATTACCGGCTTTATTTTCTCGATGACCAGGGCCGGATTCGCCATCCGCTGGATATCGACTGCGTCGACGACCTGCACGCCATCGCCATGGTGGGCGATCATTGCGACGGTCGGCGCATGGAGCTCTGGCAGTCGGGCCGGAAGGTCGAATCCTTCGACGGCGTGAAGCCCGCGAGCAAGCATCTCCCGCCCAAGGCCGCTGTCTCCTAGCCTTGAAAGAGGCCTGCCGCCGGCTCAGGCGGCCTCGACGGCGAACACCTTCTTCAGCTCGGTCTTCAGGATCTTGCCATTGGCGTTGCGGGGCAGGGTCTCTGGCCAGAACACCACCTTGATCGGCACCTTGAAGGCCGCCAGCTTCGAGGCGACGAAGCTGCGAAGCTCCTGCTCGGTGGCCACGCCGCCCTCCTTGAGGGTGACCACGGCGGCGGGCTCTTCGCCAAGGGTGCGGTGCGGCACGCCCACGAGCGCCGCGTCCATCACCGCGGGGTGCTCATAAAGAACGCTCTCCACTTCCACGCAGTAGATGTTCTCGCCGCCGCGGATCAGCATGTCCTTGGCCCGGTCGACGATGAAGCAGAAGCCCTCCTTGTCCAGCCGCGCCAGGTCGCCGGTCTTGACCCAGCCGTCGGGGGTGAAGGCCTCGGCGGTGGCCTCCGGCTTGTTCCAGTAGCCCTTCACCACCTGCGGCCCCTTGGCCCAGAGCTCGCCCACCTCGCCCTGCGGCAGGGCCTCTCCGTTCGCGCCCACCACCTTCAGGTCGCCGATCGGAGCGGCCGGGCCGCAGCTGTCGGGCCGGTTCTGGTAGTCTTCCGCCAGATGGCTGGTGAAGGTGGCCGACGTCTCGCTCATGCCCCAGCCGTTGCCGGCCACGGATTTGGGGAAGGTCTCCACGATCTTGCGCACCAGTTCGGGGGCCGAGGGCGCGCCGCCATAGGTGACGCTCTCCAGCGACGACAGGTCGTAGTTCGCCCGCGCCGGATGCTCGATCAGCTGCCATGCGATGGTGGGCACGCCGCCGGTGCCGTTCACCCGCTCGTCCTGGATCAGTTTCATGGCGCCTTCCGCGTCCCAGCGGCGCATGACCACGACCTTGGAGCCGAGCGCGATGGCGGGGCAGAGGGTGGAGCTGCAGCCGGTGACGTGGAACATGGGCACCACCAGGAGCGTGGCGCGCTGGGCGTTCGGGTCGGGTGTGGGCGGCTGCTCGCCGCGACGCAGGAACGAGCGGGCGTTGGAGATGCCCGCCGTGCCGATGTTGGTGCACATGTTGCGATGGGTGCCGAGCGCGCCCTTGGGCTTGCCGGTGGTGCCGGAGGTGTAGAAAATCGACGCGTCGTCGTCGGCCTCCAGCGGCACGTCGGGCAAGACGCCTTCCGGCAGCTCATGCCAGTCGTTCACCTTGCCGATCACGTCTTCAAGACGCTGCACGCGGGGATCGCCGAGATCGTCCATAACGCCGGGCGAGGTCTCCCGCGCCACATAGATGCGCTTCAGGTCGGGGCAGTTGGCCAGATGCTCCCCCAGCCGCTCGTACCGCTCGCAATCGAGGATGGCGATCTTGGAGCCGGAGTCCTGCAGCCCGTATTCCAGCTCGGGGCCGGTCCACCAGGCGTTCAGAGGCGTGATGATGGCGCCGGTGACCAGCGCCGCGAAGAAGCACACCGGCCATTCGGGCAGGTTCCGCATCACCAGCGCCACCCGGTCGCCCTTCACCACACCCTGCGCCTGCAGCTCGGCGGCAAGCGCCAAAGTGGCGCGCGCGAAGCTGTCGTAGGTGGAGCGGTCGTTCTCGTAGACCACGAAGTCCCGCGCCCCGTGGCTGCGCCCCATCAGGAAGACGTCGCGAAGGGTCGGCGGCGCGTTCTTCCACACCCGCGTAGGCACGCCGCGGATCGTCACCTCGTCCATCTCGAAGCGGGCGCCGGGAGCGGTGAGGATGTTGTGCGCCTGCGCGATCGACATCGCCGGCCAGCCTTCGGGGAGGATTGCGGTGGTGGTCATGGGTCCTCATCAGAACTCCTCCCCTGCAAAAGGGGGAGGTGGATCGGCGCAGCGTCGAGACGGAGGGGGCGTACGTCAAGCGCGACGCGGGCCGCATGCCCCTCCACCACTTCGTGGTCCTCCTCCCCGCTGCGCAGGGAAGGAGAAAATATCATTCCGCCGCCACGGTCGCCTTGTCAGCGGCCAGTTCCGCCAGATAGTCGGCGTACTTCTCGCGCGCGGCCTCCTTGAGCTTGGGGATGTGGTAGCTCGGGAAGAGGTCGTTGGTGGGGGCGTAGTCGCGCAGGATCTGCTTGGCCACGGTCACCTTGTGCACCTCGGTCGGGCCGTCGGCGATGCCCATGACGTAGCTGCCGGTCACCATCCGCATGAAGGGCATCTCGTTGGAGACGCCGAGCGCCCCGTGGATGTGCAGGGCCTTGGAGGCGATGTCGTGATAGACCTTGGGCATGGCCACCTTGATGGCGGCGATCTCCTTTCGGACCTTGTTGTAGTCCTTGTACTTGTCGATCAGCCAGGCGGTGTGCAGCACCATTAGGCGGAACTGTGCTAGCTGGATCCAGCTGTCGGCGATCTGCTCCTGCACCATCTGGTAGTCCGAGATGTGGCCGTGGCGGGTCTGGCGGCTGACGGCGCGCTGGCACATCAGATCGAGCGCATGGGCGCAGGCCCCGACCGTTCGCATGGCGTGATGCACCCGACCGCCGCCGAGCCGGGTCTGGCCGATGACGAAGGCCTCGCCGCGGGGGCCGAGCAGGGCGTCCTTCGGCACCCGGACGTTCTCATATTGGACGTAGCCTTCCGACCCGTCGTCGGCGCCCACCCCGACGCTGCGAAGGATGTTCACCCCCGGCGTCTTGGTGGGGACGATGAACATGGACATGCGACGGTAGGGGTCCTTGGCATCGGGATCGGTCACCGCATAGACGATCAGGATGGTGGACCACTTGGCGTTGGTGGAGAACCACTTCTCGCCGTTGATCACCCATTCGTCGCCCTCCAGCACGGCGGAGGTGCGGAAGGTGAGGGGGTCGGACCCGCCGGAGGGCTCAGACATGGAATAGGCCGAGCGGATGTCGCCGTTCAGGAGCGGCTTCAGCCACTGGTCCTTCTGGGCCTCAGTGCCATAGTGGGCGATGATCTCGGCGTTGCCGGTGTCGGGCGCCTGGCAGCCGAAGATGGTGGGAGCGAGAGAGTTTCGGCCGAGCTTCTCGTTCATCAGGCCGAGCATCACCTGCCCGAAGCCCTGGCCGCCCAGTTCGGGGCCGAGGTGGCAGGCCCACAGGCCCTGGTCCTTCACCCGTTGCTGCAGCGGGCGGATCAGCTTCTCGCGCGCCTTGGGGCCATAGGCCGCCATGCCGAGATTGGAGAGCGGCTCGATCTCTTCCTTCATGAAGGTCTCGATCCAGTCGAGCTTTTCTTGGAATTCCGGTTCGGTTTCGAAGTCCCACGCCATGACGTCTCTCCCAATACCGGCGCGTGGATCGCGCCTGCTTTTTCCTAAAGTCGGTATGGGATTATTGAACGGCGCCGCGCAGAGTGCAACCGCCTTTGCGCGGCGTCGATCTAGGCTGCGGTACGGTTCGAAGCCACATACTGATCCCGCAATTCCCGCTTCAGCACCTTGCCGATGGCGGAGCGGGGAAGCTGGTCCACCAGCGCCACGGCGGACAGGCGTTGGGTCTTGCCCACCTTGCCGTTGGTGAAGGCCATCACCTCGTCCGGCGTCAGCGTCTCGCCGACCTTGGGCGTCACGAAGGCTACCGGCGTCTCGCCCCAGGCGTCGGACGGCACGCCCACTACAGCCGCCTCCAGCACCTTGGGATGCTCGACGATAATGGCCTCGATATCGGACGGATAGATGTTGAAGCCGCCGGAAATGATCATGTCCTTCTTGCGGTCCATCAGGGTCAGGAAGCCCTCGGCGTCGAAACGGCCCACGTCGCCGGTGCGGATGAAGCGCTTGCCCGTCTCGTCGAACCATTCGGCGTCGGAGGTCTTGCCCGGCTGGTTGTGATAGCCGCTCATCATCGCGCCCGAGTGGCCGACGATCTCGCCGATCTCGCCGATCGCCACCTCCTTGCCGTCCTCGTCGATCAGCCGGATGTCGTGGCCGGGGATGGGCTGGCCCACGGTGTGCAGCTTGTCGGGGTGCTCGTGCGCCACCAGCACGAAGGAGCCGCCGCCTTCGGTCATGCCGTAATACTCGATCAGGCCGCCGGGCCAGCGCTTCAGCACGTCAGCCTTGACCTCGGCGGGGAAGGGGGCGGAGGTGGAGAACTTCATCCTGAAGGACGACAGGTCGTACTTGTCGAAGTCCTGGTGCTCCATCAGGCGACGGTACTGCACCGGCACCAGCATGGCGTGGGTGGCGCGGTGCCTGGACGCCAGCTCCAGGAACTTCACCGTGTCGAACTTCTTCATCAGCACCACGGCGCCGCCGAGGCCGAGGGTGGGGAAGAAGCTGACCAGGGTGGTGTTGGAATAGAGCGGCGTAGAGGTCATGGTCACCGCGCCTGGGCCATAGCCCGATCCGCCGCCGCGGTTCACATGCAGCCAGCGCATGGCGTGGCTCTGCACGATGCCCTTGGGCGCGCCGGTGGTGCCCGAGGAATAGATGATGTTGAACGGCCAGTCCGGGTCCACCTGCACGGGCTGCGGCTTTGCGCCGTCCGCCGGCAACCAGCCTTCGAACGCCTCGCCTGCGGTGGAGGCGTCGAGCGCGATCCGCCGCGCCTTGATCTTGCCGGCGACGGGGGCGAGGGCCTCGGCCACGCCCGCATCGAGGAAGAAGAGCTTGGCGTCGCAGTCGTTCAGCATCATGACCAGCTGCTCGGGCGTCGAGGACGGCGCGAGCGGGGAGACCGCGACGCCGGCGCGCAGGCCGCCCACGAAGGCCGCCGCATATTCGATGCAGGACAGGGCGCAGATGGCGATGGCTTCGGTGGGCTTCACGCCGTCCCGCTGCAGCCCCGCCGCAACCCGGTCCACCAGGGCGTCGAACTCAGCGTAGGTGACGGCGCGGCGCTCGTCGATCAGGGCGGGGGCGTCCGGCTGCTCCACCGCATGGGCGGCGACCTGCGCCGAGACCGTGCCGAAATCGAGTTCGAGAAGTTCCGCCGCCGTCATATCATGCCTCGCCTGAGAAGTGCTCGACCTCTTGTCCAGCGCTCCGGTGACCGGAGCCGGCGGGTCGTCGTGGGTGATCTAGTCCAAGCCAGCGGCTTCGTCACGGTCCCAAATGGCGCGGCCCGATTCACCGACCCCAGGAGCGATGACCGGCGTCCGATACGGCGTCGCTGCGACAAGCCGTCTTGGGCCCGGCGCAACCCAAAATTTACCGTGATCCCCCTATTTTGCAAAAAACGATAAAAGTCAGGAAACGCGATGTCGAACAAGTCGATAGAGAGAGGCGCCGAAGATGCGTCCGTCGACACCGCCAACTGGTTCTTCGCCAACGGGCTCGACATCTTCGTGGTGCTCAAGGACTGGGGCGTCGAGCGCATCAACCCTGCCTGGACCGAGATGACGGGCTGGACCATCGAAGA
>Ga0302314_10010761_pt1 | contig 15976 bp, 11 predicted proteins | sample III_Palsa_N2_3_FD_200533 | JGI IMG/M metagenome (GOLD analysis project Ga0302314, IMG submission 200533) | Peat permafrost microbial communities from Stordalen Mire near Abisko, Sweden - III_Palsa_N2_3 | ecosystem: Environmental > Terrestrial > Soil > Palsa > Peat permafrost | place: Sweden... | reverse complement strand
CGTCGTCCCCTCCGGGACTGTGGGCGGCCTGGGCCACGCCCAGGGCGGTGTCGGAGGAGACGATACTGCGCAGCGTCTGCTCGCTGATCCGGATCTTCAGTTCCTTCTCGATCTCCTCCGAGGCGCCTTTGCACTTCTTGTCCCAGAATTCATCGGCCTGTGTCCAGAAGCTTTCCTCGGCGGCAGGCTGCTTCGGGATGCCCAGTTTCCTGATCTCCGCCATGGCGCCTTCCGCGCGCCCCCTCAGGATCTCCTTGACGACGTCCTTGACGACCTTGGTCACCAGATCGTAGATCCCGGTGACCACTTCGCCCGCTCCGGGAGCGATGAGCAGTGCCCCCGACAAGGTGAACCCCATCATCGAGATGAGCATGTCCAGCGCGGCCAACTGGTTGTCCTGCAACCGCTGGAAAAGCAGCTGCGGCTCCTTGTCGTATGCCTCGAAGAGGCTGCCCGGCGCCCTGTCCTTCTTGAAGCCGCTGCTGCCCTCCCTTATCGCCAGCTCTGTCGCCGCCTTGTTCCCCACGATATTGACGAACTCGGCCAGCCGCACGAAGAAGCCCGAGTAGGTGCTCCTCCTGAGGACCGCCTCGGTGACGCCCGCACCGCTTTCGATGATTTCCTTGACGCCCTTGAGGTTCGCGACGGACTCACTGTGCGCGTAGACATAGGCGTCGAGCATCTTCTCGTTGATCGTGACCGTCATGTCCTTGTAGGCGTCGGCGACCGCCATGGACAGCCGGCCCCGGTCGGGGAAGTACTCACCCATGACCCGATAGGTCGCCGACACGGCTCGGACGAGCTCTTCGCCACCCGGCGCACCGCTGTCGACGGCCTCCTGGATCGCCCTGCGAGCCGTGCTGAGCTCGGCTTCGTACGCCTCGAACGTCCGCACCGCCCCGCGCAGGCTCCTCTCCCCGTCCACGATCACCAGGGCCCCGCTCCGCAGGACGCCCCTGATGAACTCGATATTCCGGAACCTGTCGATCTCGGCGAGGATCCTTCCCACGCCCTCCGTGGCTTTCCTGATGTCGGCGATGAGTACGTCTGTCGACGTGAGCAGCTCCCTGGCCCGCTCCTTCAGGTTGCTGTCGCCGGTGAACTTCCCTACCTCGTCCTTCATCAGCTGGCGGACATGTTCCTTTGCCTGCTGCTTCGCCACCCGTCGCGTCGCGTCGTCGATCTGCACGGAGATCCGGCCGGCGAAGTGCGCGAGCAGGTACTCGGCGTACCTGTCGGTGAGGACTTTCTCGAACGTGGGATGGAAGACGGATCCGTGGCTCTTGTCCGGCAGCCCGAGGATCGCGGTTCCGAGCGACGTGATGTCGCCCTGGCTGAACCTCTGCTCGATGAGTTTCTCCAGCGCGGCCTTCGTGCGCTCGAAGTCGGCGAGGGGCTTCCGGGCGGATTCGGGGATTTCCATCGTCATCCTGCACACTCCTTGGCCGGTCGCCGTCAGTTGGACTGCTGGACCATGTCCAGCAGGGTCTTCAGTTCTGCTTCGCTCAGGTTCCCGGCTCCGGCGAGCAGTTTCTCGATCTGCTCCGCCTGCATGTCGATCATCGCCTGCGCCATGGCCTCGGCGAATACCTCTCCGGCGGGGGTCGCCAGGATGTCCTGTGCCTCCGCGGAGGTGAGATCGGCCTCCGGGTCGAAGACCCGCTCGTCCAGGCCACCGGGTGGTTCGGGCGCCTCGACGACCTGCTCCACCGGTTCGGGCAGGGCCGGCAGCAGCCCCTCCTGTTCGAGCATCCACTCGTAGTCGTCGTACCAGCGGGTCGCCTCGCGAGTGGCACCGAACTTCCAGGCACCGTCGACCAGTTGGGTGAAGTGGTCGCCGTGCGGCCGGATGTCGTCCGGCTGACCGGCGGCATCGGCCTCGTGCTGGAGGTACCAGGCGTCAATGGTCCGCCAGTCGGTGGAGTCCGGCGCCGACGCGTAGAGCCACTGGAACTCCTGCGTGCCCTGAAGCCTGGCGTACTTGTAGAACTGGGTGCCCTCGACCGGCGCCGCCGGACCGAAGTCGGGGTTCGGCTGCGGCTGGGCCTGCTCGCTCTCCACCCGCCAGCGCTCGACGACACCGCCGAGGGCATCGACGAACATCTCCAGTTCGCTCTGCCCGGCGTCCGCTCTCAGCGCGGAGCCGAACAGCTGCGCGGTCTGCGGGTCCATCCACACGGCGAGGCACTCGGCGACCCAGTCGTCCTCCTGCGCGTACCAGTCGCGCTGGTCGCAGAAGACCAGTGCGACCAGCACCTCGTTGAGCCAGCTCATGTCATTGCTCCTGGCGATATGCGCCAGCCGGACCGGGGTCTCCGCTTCCCCGGCCGGGCCCCGCGGGCCGGCCAGGAGCTCCTTGAGGACCGGTACAAGGGGGATCAACTGCTGCTTCATGGGTACCTCCTGGGCTGCGTCCCGGGCGAAGGGGATTGCGGTCGCCCGGGACCGGACGGCAATTGGGGGGCCGCGTCGCAGGCGCGGCAGCGGCGGGCGTTCATACCGTCAGCTCCGTGGCCGGCACCGCCTCGGCCGTGCCCAGGAAGCTGGTCACCACGGAGCGTCCGCTCAGCAGGTAGCCCAGCGCCGCGGCGTGCATCGCCTCGACCGGCGCGATCGTGGCGGCCGCGCTGACGGCCGGTCCGGGGCCGGTCAGGCTCCCGGCCGCGGCGGTGTGGGTCTGCGCCACCTGGTTCTCCAGGCCCCGCACCGCGGACACGATCTCGTCCAGACTCGACGCCGCCGCGATCGCGTCCATCAGTCGCGCGTGTCCGGCGAGCGGGGTACCGCCGATGACCGGCTTGCGCGCGTCACGCAGGACCGCGTTCCAGGTCGCGGCATGCTGGGTGTGGTGGTCGATCGCGGTCCGTACGAACGCGGCCAGCGCGGGGATCGCCGGGCCGAACCTGTCGGCCCGCAGCGCCGTGTCGACCGCCCGGTAGGCGCTCAGCGCCTGGTTCTCGAGCGCGGCGGCGAGGGCCACGGTCCGCAGGTCCCCGGAATACGGGGACGGTGGCGGTGCGGAGCCGCCGCCGCTGCACGCGTCCAGCGCGAGGCCGAGGCCGACCCCCGCGGCGCACAGGACGAATGACCGGCGGGATCCGCTCATCGCGCCGCCCCCTCGTCGATCGCGGACGCGTCGGCGGTGGGGTAGACGGCCTGCGGAATGCCCGCCGTGCCGACCGCCGCCGGGATCGCCCGCGCGGCGGCCGCGGTAGCGCCGGGTTCGGCGTGGCCGCCGTCGAGCAGCGTGCGGACGATCAGCAGCTCCGAACCGTGCTGCGCCTCGACCGAGGCGACATTCACGAACAGCGAGCGCAGGCTGCCGCCCTCGGCCAGGGTCGCGAAGCGGGTACAGGTCTGCGCGTTGACGCCTTCGAGCTCGGTGAGCAGGTTGGCCAGCGACGCGGGATCCGTCGTTCCGGCCAGCAGCCGGCTCACGGTCGCGGCGTACCGCGCGTCGGCGGCATGCTGCCGGGCCCCGCCGGCCCTGGCCACGGCCTGGTTGAACGCCTCTGCGTGCGCGAGGTGGTGGGCCAGGTTGCGGGCTATCAGCGCGCGCAGTTGGCCGCTTCCCCGGGTCACGCAGGGCAGGCCTGCCGCGGAGGTGTAGGACTCGACGGCGAGGTTCTCCAGTGCCGCGGCCGTCTGCAGCACCAGCACGTCGAGCGGGGGCTGCGGCGGTTGCGACGACCCGGTCATGCGGAGCCTCCGGTCGCCGAAGGGCTGGGACTTGGGGAGGGGGTGGGAGTGGGGGCGGGATGGGTCGTGATGGACTCCTGGAACGTGGCTGTGATCGTGTCAGCGCCGGACAACGGATCCGTGGACTTGACGGTCACCGTGAACTTCGTTGTTCCGGAGGGGAGTTGGCCGAGATCTCCGGTCACCGTCCCGCTGGAGGCGTCGATCCGGTCGCACTGGCCGGGGTCGGCGGGCTCGCACGGCAGCCCGCTGGCGGCATACGAGTACGTCGTGCTGCCGTAACCGCCGCTCGGGCCTTCGGAGTTCACCGTGAAGTCCGCCAGCGGGGAGCCCCCGGTCTGGCTGTGGGTGGCCGTGTTGACCGTCATGACCAGCGGCGGGATCGTCACCGTCGGGTTCAGCGCCGTGGTGACGGACTCGCCCAGGGCGTCCGTGACCGTCACCTGCGCCCCGGCCAGTTGGTCGGGCTCACACGTGATCGTCACCGTCGGGTCCGTTCCGCCGGATGGCTGGGGGTCGGACGGCTCAGGGGTGCACGCCCCGTCCAGGGTTCCGGAGAGCTCACCGGTCGAGGAGTCGAACGACATCCAGCCGGGGGCACCGACCAGGCTGATCTGGTACGGCCCCTCGCCTCCGGTCGGCTGGACCGGCACGTTGAACGCCGTGCCGACGTCGCCGCTGGGGACCGGCACGCTCGGAGGGTTCAACGGTTCGACGACCGTGATGGCGAGCTGGGTGCTCGCGGTCACCGCGAAGTCGGCGGTGTCGCTCACCGTGAGCGTGAACCGGTACGTCCCGGTACCGGCGGAGGACAGGACGGTGCCGGTGACGGCCCCGGTCGAGGTGGCGAGCTGGAGGCCGGGCGGCAGCGCTCCGTTGGTCACCGACCAGTCGTACCCGGACGAGCCGCCGCTCACGTCCGTCGGGGTCGCGCCCGCGTAGGGGAATCCCAGGGCGGCCTCGGGCGGTTCGGGCTCGGAGAAGGTCAGCGGCTCGATCACCACCAGCTTGGTGGTCAGGCTCGCGGTCTGCGGCGGCGGACCGGAGTCCGCCACGGAGACGGTCAGCTGCGCGGTGCCGGTCGACACCGGTATGCCGCTGATGACTCCGGTGGCGGGGTTCAGGGTCAGGCCGTCCGGCAGGCCGCCGGGGGTGACGGACCAGGTGTACGGGGCGGTGCCGCCGGTCGCGGCGAGGGTCTGCGTATACGGCTGCCCGGTGAGTATCTGCGGCAGCGCGGTCGTGGTGATCCGGAGCGAGCCCACCACCGAGAGGGTCAGCGACTCGGTGCTGGTCAGCGGGGGCGCGCTGGAATCGGTCGCCTGCACGCTGAACGGGAAACTGCCGGTCGTGGTCGGGCTGCCGACGATCGAGCCGTTGGGCGCGAGGCTCAGGCCCGCCGGCAGCGTGCCGGTCAGCGTCCACACGTACGGCGCGGAACCTCCGGCCGCGGTCAGCTGCGTGGTGTAGGGCACCCCGATCGCCGACTGGGGCAGGCTTGAGGTCGTGCTCGCGAAGCCGGTCACCACCTCCACCGTGAAGGCCTGCGCGGCGGTGAGATCCGGCTTGCCGGAATCGGTGGCGCGCACGGTGAACGTCGAGGAGCCGTCCTCCCGCGGTGTTCCGCCGATCAGCCCGGACGTCGAGCCGAGCGTCAGTCCCGCGGGCAGCGAACCGGAGGTGACGACCCAGCTGTACGGCTCGGTCCCGCCGGACGCGCTCAGCGTCTGCGAGTACGGCGTGCTGGTGACCCCGTCCGGCAGGGTCAGCGTGCTGATCACCAGCGGCTTGGCGACGGCCAGGGACAGGTGCTGGGTGGCCGACTGGTTCGGCACGGCCGAATCGGTGACCTGGACCGCGATGCCGAAGGTACCGGCCGTGGCCGGGGTGCCCTTGACCGCCCCGGTGGCCGGGTCGAGGCTCAGTCCGTTCGGGAGCGCGCCCTGGCCGGGCACGAGCGACCAGTGGTAGGGGGCGGTGCCACCGACCGCCGTGAGCGGCTGCGAGTACGCGGTGCCGGTGGTCGCCCCCGGCAGCGCGGAGCTGTCCACGGCCAGCGCGTCGACCACGGTCAGCTTGACTGTCCTGGTGACGGCCTGGGCGGGCGGCCCGGCGTCGGCCAGATGCACGGTGAACGTGGTCACCGCCGCCATGCCCGGGGTTCCGGTGATGGCCCCGGTCCCGGCGGAGAGCGAGAGCCCCGGCGGGAGCGGGCCGGGGCCGACCGACCAGCGGTACGAGCCGGTGCCGCCGGTGCCGGTGAGCGACTCGGCATAGGCCTTGCCGAGCGCGGCCTCGGGCAGCGAGACCGTGGAGATGGACACCGAACCCACCACGCTGACCGTCACCGAGCCGGACACCACCCTGGCACCGGCGGGAGCCGCTTTCGACGGGTCCGCCGGGGGACGCGGCGACGCGGCGGTGGCGGACGCCGCCGCGGACGCGGTACTGGTGGCGCTGGTCGCCATGATGGTGGCCGTGCCCGGGCTGAGCGCGGTCACCACGCCGCTCTGCGAGACCGTGGCGACACGCGGAGCCGAGGAGGTCCACACCAGCGCGGGGACCGGGCCGCTCCCGTCGGCGAAGGTGCCGGTCACCGTGGCCAGGTCGGTCGTCCCCATGACGACGGCCGGCGAGGCCAGATTGACCGCCAGCGCCGTCGGCGGCGCGCTCTTCGGCGCGGGTTTGGGACTCGCCATGGCCTTCGCCGCCGACTTCGCCGAGCTCGCCGCGTTCTGCGCCTGCGCCGCCGCGCTCGCGGCGGAGTGCACGACCGGCTGGAGCACGGTTATCCACAGCGCGAACAGCAGGCCGCAGGCAACGACCCCGATCCCCAGCAGCGGCAGCAGCCACTCGGGCAGCGTCTGCTTCTCCAGCATCACGCCCTCGGCCCTGGCCGCCTCGCCCCGCTCCGGCAGTGCGGAGACCTCGAACGGCAGGGTGCGGTTCGGCCCCTTGAAGAAGGTCTTGCGCGGCGCGGTCCTCAGGCGCACGAAGGTCGCCGTGCCCGGCCGCGCGACGAACACCGCGGGCCGCGTCCGGAAGGTCAGCCTGACCTCCGGGTCGACGGTCTCGACCCGCACCTGCTCCGGCCGGTTGCCACGGTTCTCCACGACCAGCCTGAACCGCGCCGAGCGGCGCCCGGTCGAGCTCTTCGGCACCAACTGCGCGCTGAGCTCGGCGAATTCGCCGACCCGGACGCTCCCCTCCTCGATGCACGATCCTTCGGGGTCCTCGGAGGACATCGCACGCAGGCCGAAGCCGACCTCACCGGGGGCCAGGGAGGCCACCCGGGGTGGCTGGAACACGATCCGGACCCGTTCGACCGCGCCCGGCAGGAGGTTGACCTGAGCGGGTTCGACCCGCGCCCACTCGGCCGCCTTGCCGAGCACGTCCACCAGGACCCGGTCGACCACCATCCCGGTGTTCTCCACCCGCAGGACGCACGTGGCCTGCCGGCCCGGCACTACCTCCACCGTGTCGCTGCCGTCCTCGAAGACGACGGAAACCCCCATCGGACTGGTCCTTTCCCTCGTTCATCGCGCCGGGCCGGACCAGCGTGGCAGCGCACACGGTCCGGCGCCTGCGCGAACCGGCAGTGAAATGCGCAGTCGCGAGGTGCTGTCCAGAGCAGCCTTTGTCCCGGTACAGTCCTGAAAGCCGGTTACCCGCGGGTAGGCATCGCTCTTGGCAATGCGGGGATGTGAATGGTGGTCAGGCGGTGAGGACGTTCGGCGGGATGCTGCTGGAGTTTCGACGGGCGGCGGGTCTGACCCAGGAGGAACTGGCCGAGGCGGCCGGGTTGTCCGCACGGTCGATCAGGGATCTGGAACGGGGCCGCCGGGAGCGGCCGCAGCGTCGGACGATGGAACTGCTGGTGTCCGCGCTGGGGTTGGCCGACTCGGAGGCCGCCCTGCTGCTCGGCGCCGGACGTATCGGCCGGCCTGAGGAGTTGCCGGCCGATGACGCCACGGCGGGGACCGGCCTGCTCGACCGGAGCAGCCAGCTGGCGGTGCTGGAGCGGGCGGCCGGTGAGGCGCGTACCGGCCGCGGCGCGGTGGTGCTGATTCGTTCCGGCGCCGGGATGGGGAAGACCTCACTGGTCAACGCCTGGGCCGGACTTGAGCAGAGGCGCGGGATGCGGGTGCTGCGCGCCAGCGGCGGGGAGCTGGAGCAGGACTTCGCCTTCTCGGTGCTCCGTCAGCTGGTCGAGCCGTTGCTGGCCGGGGCCGGGCAGGCCGGGCGGGAGCGGCTGCTGGCAGGCCCCGCGGAGCTGGCGTCGTACGCCCTGCGCGTGGAGGGCGGGGGCGACGCGGCGGGCCTGGCGCCCGAGGCATCGCTTGGCGTTCTGCACAGCCTGTACTGGCTGCTGGTGCACGCCACCGATGACGGGCCGATCGCGCTGGCGGTCGACGACGCGCACTGGGCTGACGGGCCGTCAGTTCGCTGGCTGGAGTACCTGGCCAGGCGCCTGCGCGGGCTGCCGTTGCTGCTGGTACTGGCGGCGCGCCCGGACAGCGGAACCACGGCCGAGCCGCTGCTGGAGCAGATCACCGCCCAACCCGACTGCCGGCAGGTCGGGTTGCCGGCACTGACCGCCACCAGTGTGGCCCGGCTGGTGCGGACCGCTCTGGGGCAGGACGCCGAGCCGCGGTTCGTCGCCGCCTGCGTCGAAGCGGCGCAGGGCAATCCGCTGCTGCTGCGCGAGCTGCTCCGGGCCCTGGCCGACGACGGGGTCGATCCCGTCGCCGATCAGGCACATCTGTTGGAGGAGTCCCGCGGCCGGATCCTGGCCGTCGGCGTGGTCAAACGGCTGGCGCGCCAGCCGGAGGCGGCCCGGCGGCTGGCACGGGCCCTGGTGGTGCTGGGGGACAGGGCCTCCTGGCATCTCGTGGCCGAGCTGGCGGGACTGGGTGAGGCCGAGGCCCGGGAGCACGGCCGCCAGCTGCGGCGGATCGGCGTACTGGCACCGGGCACGCTGCCGCGGTTCGACCATCCGCTGGTCCGCGCCGCGATCGCCGAGGCTGTCGCCGGGCCGGTGGAGCTGGCCGCCGGACACGCGCGGGCCGCCGAACTGCTGCGGGGCGAGGGCGCGGCCGGTGAACAGGTGGCCACGCATCTGCTGCTGGCCGAACCCAGCGGTGAGGCCTGGCGGGTGGAGGTGCTGCGGGAAGCGGCCCGGGTGACCCGCGGCCGAGGCGCCCCGGAGATCACCCTGACGTACCTGCGCCGGGCCCTGCGGGAACCGATGTCCGGCGAGCAGCGGGCTCCACTGCTGCTGGAGCTGGGGGCCGATGAGATGCAGGGTGACCTCGTCGTGGCCGCGCATCACCTGACCCAGGCCCTGTCCGCCTTGCCGGACCCCTACTCCCGGGCCCACGCGGCCTACCTGCTCGCCAACGCGCTGTTCATCGGGCATCAGCACGCACGCGCCGTCGATGTCCTCGCCCGGGCCGTGGAGGACCTGCGGCAGGCGGGCGACGACGGGCTCGCCCGTGAGCTGTCGTGGTACCTGCAGGCCCAGATGCTGATGATGGGCTACGAGGACCTGTCCACCCTCCCGGCGGCCCGGCGGCTGGCCGGAGAACTGTGGGAGCAGAAGCTGGCCGGTTCAACGCCGGGACAGTGCGCGGTCCTGGTCGCACTGTCCGCGTGGGCGGTGACGGGGGGCGCCAGCGCGGCCGTCACCAATGACCTGCTGGACCGGGCGCTGCGCGGTGGCATCACCACGGGGGACCAGACCGGACTGCTGGTGAGCCTCGCCGGGATGGGATTCGTGACCACCGACCGCCTCGACGACGCAGCCGCGCGCTTCGACAGGACAGCGGACATCGGCGTGCGCTACGGCTCCCCCCGGATGGTCTCCGCGGCGATGATGTGGCAGCTGACCATCCGGGCACGCCGGGGTCAGCAACTCGGGCTCACCCCGGACATCGAGTGCCCCGGCATTCCGGCCCGGGAGGACCTGGAGACCCGGGTACGCATGGCGATGACGACCCTGGTGGGCGAATCGCTGATCGAGCGCTGCGACCTGAACGCGGCGGCCGGGATCCAGGTCCCCGACGCCGACACCGATCAGGTCGGCTGGCTGTGGCAGGGGCCACTGCTCCTGGTACGCGGCCGCCTGCACGCCGAGCGGGGCAACCGGAGCGCGGCACTCGGGATCCTGCTGGACTACGGCGCGCGGGAGAAGCAGGCGCAGGTCACGAATCTGGCCATGGTGCCCTGGCGGTCGCAGGCGGCTTCGCTGCACCTGGCGCTCGGACAGCGCCGGGAAGCCCTTCAACTGGCCTCCGAGGAAATGGAGCTGGCCCATACGTGGGGCACCGCGCGAGCCATCGGAATTGCGTCGCGCTGCCTGGGGGTCGCCACCGGCGGCCGTGAGGGGGTGGCCCTCCTGCGCGAGAGCGTGGCCGTGCTGGAGCGGTCCCCGGCCCGCTTGGAACTGGCCCGGGCCCGGTACGAGCTGGGAGCCGCTCTGCTGCGTACCGACGAGGTCGACCGGGCCCGACGCACCCTGGCCGATGCGCTGGATCTGGCCGAGACGTGCGGCAGCGTCCTCCTGGCCGGCCAGGTACGCCGGGCGCTGACGGCGGTGGGGGTGCGTCCCCGACCTGCCCCACCGGTGGCTCCGAGCATGTCGATGACCGAGCACCGGCTGCTGGAGATGGTCGGTGCCGGTCACAGCGATCGCCAGATCGCCCAGGCCCTGCTGCTGACTCCGCAGCAGGTGACCGGGCTGATGGACCTGGTGGGCCGCACCCTGGGGGTGAGCAGCCGGGCCGAGATGGCAGAGCACACGCACCCGGCCGGAGCCGGCGGCCTCAGGCCGGCCAGGTCGCCGGAGCGCGCCGACCGGTCCGGCGCGGCGGCGCCGACGGAGACCCACTCCTACGTCGCCGACCAGAACACCACCGGTTCACGGTGACGGCGCTGCTGCCGCCCGGCCGGAACGTCCGTCGGCGCCAAGTCTTCCGGTAAGGCTTCCGGTAGGGCTTCCTGGTGCCCGGATCACCCCGGTGATCTGCTGTACCCGGACGGCCGACGGGTGCCCGGGTCCGGACACCGGCGCACGGCGCACACTCCAGGGGGAACCATGCCCCTGTGATGGCGCGGGATTCGGCCGCCCCGTCCGGCGTACCCATGCCGGACGGACCGACGGTGCATGGAGGACTCCTTGGAAGGCCGGATACCGGTGTCGATCTACGCCGATGACGCCCTCACCCGCACGGGGCTGACCACCGAGCTGCGCCAGCGCTCGGAGCTTGAGCTCGTCGATCCGCCCCTGGGTGGATCGGCCCGGGTCGTGGTGTTCGCGCTCGACACACTGACGGCGTCGACCCTCGACCTGATCAGGGCGGTCCGCTCGCGGGACGGGGCGCAGGTGGTGCTCGTCGTCTCCGCCCTCTCCGACGACGACCTGCTGAGCCTGGTCGAGTCGGGTGCCCGCTCGGTGCTGTGGCGCTGGGAGGCCACGGCCACCTGGCTCACCCAGGCGGTGATCAGGGCCGATTCGGGCGATGCGGCACTGCCTGCCGATCTGCTGAACCGGCTGCTCAAGCAGGTCGGCCGACTGCAGCAGCACGTGTTGCGCCCGCAGGGCCTGAGTCTGAGCGGGCTCTCCGAACGCGAACGCCGGGTGTTACGGCTGGCGGCCGAGGGCCTGGGCACCGACGAGATCGCGGGCGAGCTCGCCTTCTCGAAACGCACCGTGGCCTGTGTGCTGCACGACATCACCATCCGCTACCAGCTGCGCAACCGGACGCACGCGGTCGCCTTCGCGATCCGCGAAGGCCTGATCTGACGCCGGACACCGGGGCGCCGGTCAGGCCAGACCGGCGGCGACGGCCCGGCGGACCGCGTCGGCCCGGTCCTGGATGTCGGCCTTGGCGAAGAGGTTGTTGATGTGGGTCTTGACCGTGGCCTCGCTGATGAAGAGCCGCTCGGCGATGGCCCGGTTCGGCAGGCCCTGGCCGATCAGTGAGAGCACCTCGCGCTCCCGGGGAGTGAGGTCCGCGGGCAGTCGCTGTTGTGGCTTGGACTGGTGGGCGGACACAGACGCGAGGAGCCGTTCCTGGACCTCACGGTCGAGGACGGACTGTCCCGCGGCGGCGGCGCGGATCGCCCGGACGATGTCCTGGCGTCCCGCGTTCTTCGTCAGGTAGCCGCGGGCGCCCGCGGTCAGTGCGGCCATGATCGACTCCTCGTCGGCGAAGGTCGTCAGTACGACCACGGCCACGTCCGGGCGGGTCTCGCTCAGTCGGCGGGTCGCCTCGGTCCCGTCCATGACGGGCATTCTCAGGTCCATCAGCACGACGTCCACCGGCCCGGCCGCCACGGCTGCCAGAGCCTCGGTGCCGTTCGCCGCCGTCGCGACGACGTCGATACCGGGGTCCAGGGCGAGGACGGCGGCGAGCGGTTCCCGGACGGCGGCCTGGTCGTCGGCGACGACCACCCTGACCGGTCCGGGGACGGCAACGGCTTCGCTCATCCGGGGATCACCGCAGCCCACCCCAAGACCTGCCCGGTCACCGGGGAACTGCACTTCTTCGGCTACGGCTCCCGCGGCCCGGTCAACCTGACCTACCACCGTGCCGACGCCACCGGCGAACTGGTGATCAGCAGGCCCATCGAGGTGCCCGCCCCCACGATGATGCACGACTTCGCGCTCACCGCCACCCACGTCGTGTTCATGGACCTGCCGGTGGTGTTCGACCTCCAGGCGGCCAGGTCCGGCACCATGCCCTACTCCTGGGACGACGGCTACGGCGCGCGGCTGGGCATCCTGCGCCGCGACGACCCCCACGGCCGGGTCCGCTGGTTCCCCATCGACCCGTGCTACGTCTTCCACTCCCTCAACGCGCACGACGCACCCGACGGCACGATCGCGCTGTACGCCATGCGCTACCCCGAGGTGTGGCGACGCGGCGACGACGGCGGCGCCCTGCCGACGGCGGGCGCCGTCCTGTGGAAGTGGACACTCGACCCCCGGCCACCGGCACCGTCCGCGAGCAGCAGCTCGACGACCGGCCGGGTGAGTTCCCCCGTACCGACGACCGGCTCACCAGCCTCGGCACGGCCCACGGGCACGTCCCCTTCGGCTTCCACGGCAACTGGATCCCCGACAGCGACGACCAATAGCGAGGGCCGCCCTAAAGCACCTCGGGTGCCCTGATGCCCAGCAGCGACATGCCCAGCCGCAGGGTGCGTGCCGTGACCTCGCTGAGGAAGAGGCGGTTCTCGGCGAGTTCCGGGGTGTCGGCCTTCAGGACCGGGCACTGGTCGTAGAAGCTCGTGTACAGCGAGGCCAACTGGTACAGGTAGGCGGCCAGCTTGTGCGGGGCGTAGCCGGTGGCGGCCGCGAGGACCGCGTCCGCGAACTGGTCCAGGCAGAGGCCCAGCGCGCGCTCCGGCCCGGCCAGCTCCAGCTCCGGATGCGCGACCGGGCGCAGTTCCCCGGCCTTGCGCAGGATCGAGTGGATCCGCGCGTGGGCGTACTGCAGGTAGACGCTGGTGTCCCCGCTGAGCGAGACCATCTGGTCCAGGTCGAACCGGTAGTCCCGGTTCGCCGAGGTCGACAGGTCCGCGTATTTCACGGCGCCGATGCCGACCTGCGCGGCCCGCTCGGCGACCTGTCCCCCGGTCAGTCCGGGGGCCTTCTCCGCGACCACGGCCGCCGCCCGGGCGACCGCCTCGTCGAGCAGGTCCATGAGCCGGACCGTCTCCCCGGAACGCGTCTTGAACGGCTTGCCGTCCTTGCCGAGGACGGTACCGAAGGCCAGCTGGACGGCCCGCACGTCGTCGGTCAGCCAGCCGGCCCGGCGGGCGGTCTCGAAGACCATCCGGAAGTGCAGCGCCTGCCGGGCGTCCACGACGTAGAGCAGCGTATCCGCCCGCAGATTGACGACCCGGTCCCGGATCGCCGACAGGTCGGTGGCCGCGTACCCGAATCCGCCGTCGGACTTCTGCACGATCAGCGGGACCGGACGCCCGTCGGGCCCCTTGACGTCGTCGAAGAAGACACAGAGCGCGCCCTCGGAGCGCACCGCCACACCCGACTCCTCCAGCATCCGGCAGGTCTCCGCCAGCATGCCGTTGTAGGCGGACTCGCCCACCACGTCCTCGTCCCGGATCTCGACGTCCAGTTTGTCGAAGACCGAGTTGAAGTAGATCTTCGACTCGTCGACGAAGCCCTGCCACAGAGCCAGGGTCTCCGGGTCCCCGCCCTGCAGCTCGACCACCCGGCGCCGGGCCCGCTGCTTGAACTCCTCGTCGGTGTCGAAGTGTGCCCGGGATGCCTTGTAGAGACGGTTGAGTTTCGACATGGCCTGTTCGCCGGAGACCCGTGCGTCGTCGTCCCCGTGGCCGAACTCGGCCTGATGCTCGATCAGGTACTGGATGAGCATGCCGAACTGGGTGCCCCAGTCGCCGATGTGGTGGCGCCGGACGACACTCTCCCCGCTGAACTCCAGGAGCCTGACCACGGCGTCACCGATGATCGAGTTGCGCAGGTGGCCGACGTGCATCTCCTTCGCCACGTTCGGCTGGGCGTAGTCGACCACGGTGACGCCCGCCCGGTCGTCGCGGGCCACGCCCAGCCGGTCGTCCGCGGCGCGCGCGGCCAGGTTCCCGGTGATCGCGCGGCTGGCCACGGTGATGTTCAGGAACCCCGGTCCGGAGACCTCGACACTCTGCAGGACACCACCGGCGGGGAGCGTCCCGGCGATCTTCGCGGCGAGCTCACGGGGGTTCTCCCCGAGGCTCTTGGCCAGGGTCAGCACGCCGTTGGCCTGGAAGTCGGCGCGGTCGCTGCCGCGCACCAGCGGATCCGCGGACTGCCCGTCCGGCAGGAAGGCTTCACAGGCCTCCGCCAACTGCTGTGCGACTGCTGCGGCCAGGGAGGCAACCGGGGGCATGTGTCCGAACCTGTTCTGTCGACTACGATGCGGGCGATCCTAAGGCAGCCTCTCTTGGGACAACGACCGCGAGAGCTGCGCGTCCAGCGCGGACTTTCCCAGGCTGCCCTGGTGGGTGTCGGCATGTCCACCGGATATCCCTCCCGGCCGGGGCACGATCACGGCCGGCGTCGTGGCGCCCGCAGTTCGCGCTGCGGCGGGGACGGGTACGGTGCCGCCGGGCGTTCCTGGATGCCGGTCGCCGTCTCGGTCACGCTGCGGTGGTGGACCACGCTGAGCGGTCCCAGGCCGGAGAGCGCGGTGGTGACGTCGGTGGTGCACGGGGAGCCGGTGTCCCGCCGGCCGTGGTCCGCGATCACCGCCACGGTGGCGGCGGGCGCCAGGAGTTCGGGCCGCAGCTGGGCGAGACTGGTGACGTGGAGTCCGGCCGGATCGGCCGAACCGCTGTACCGGCCCTCGTCGGTGAGGTCGAGCACCAGGTCGCTGGCCCTGCCCACGGTGCGGGCGGAGTTGCGGAAGTCGGACTCCCGGTAGCACCACTGGTCCGGGTGCTGGCCGCGCAGCCTGGGGTACACCGCCCGGAGCGCGCCCAGGATCTCGGCCGCGTCCTCGGTCACCGCACAGGGGTGGACCACGAAGGAGACGTGGTCGGGGTCGGCCACCCGGAGCGCGGCGGCCGCCTCGGTGCTGTCCACCCGCAGGACGCGCCCTGACTGCCCGGTGTCCAGCAGCGGATGCCGGAGGGCCTGGGCCGCTCCCGCGACCAGGAAGACGGTGTCGCCCCGGTCGAGATAGGAGTCCAGCGCGGACCGGGCGGCCTCCCATGGTCCGCAGCCGCCTCGCTCGGCGTCCCCCTCCGGTACGCGTCGCGAGGCCGGGAGCCGCGCCGCGGCGGCGCCCTGCGGTCGTCCGGCGGTCCCGCAGCGGGGCCGGCCCTCGGTGATCAGGACGCGCCGGGTGCGCAGCGCCGCCGACCACGGGCTCAGGACGCGTTGCAGCAGGGCCGCGTGCTCCGGCCCGGCGGCGATCGCGACCCCGGTGGCCCGGCCGTCGGGACCGAGGTAGGTCGTGGCGGCGAGAATTCCGTGGGGCCGGGTGGACGGCCTCGGAGCACGGGTCGACGGCGTGGTGTCGACGGCGCCCAGGGCGACAGGCACACCGTCGCTGCGGAGCTGGGCTGCGAAGAGGGCCGCGGCCGGGCACCGCACCGGGCCCCGGACCGGGTGCAGGAAGGAGGTCACCACCAGGGGACGGCTGTCCCCCGTCAGGGTGACGTCCAGCATCTCCGTCAATCGTGTGTAGTTCATTCCCCTGCTCCGGCGGACTTCGACACTGTGCGCAGTGTGGCATCAGTTGGCGCT
>Ga0302314_10010760_pt1 | contig 15978 bp, 13 predicted proteins | sample III_Palsa_N2_3_FD_200533 | JGI IMG/M metagenome (GOLD analysis project Ga0302314, IMG submission 200533) | Peat permafrost microbial communities from Stordalen Mire near Abisko, Sweden - III_Palsa_N2_3 | ecosystem: Environmental > Terrestrial > Soil > Palsa > Peat permafrost | place: Sweden... | reverse complement strand
GTGCGGTGCGGCGCGGCGGTCGTCGCGACGTCTCGTGGCGCCACGGGCGCGGGGGCAGCGCGTCCCGGGCCGTCGTCCTCGGTCACCACCTGCAGTCCTGGTCGTGGCTGCTTCTCCTCGGGAAGCTTGGCGGCGCGCCTCGACGCGTCGGCGAGAATGCGGGCCATCGCCTCCTCATCGGCCTTGGTGGGTTGCTCGTGGGCATGGCCCGACGCGGCGCCCACGACTGCGACGGCGTGGACCGGCCGTGCCGTGCTGCCGTTCGGCTGCTCGGCCCCCTCCTCGTCACCGAGGTCGCCCGCATCGAGCCGGTCCCGGATGACCTTCAGCGGGAGAAAGTGCTCGCGCTGCTGGCGCAGGACCCAGCGCAGGCGTTCCACGTCGTGATCGAAGAACTTTCGGTATCCCGAGGGCGAACGCTCCGGATTGACCAGGCCCTGGCTCTCGAGGAACCGGATCTTGGAGATCGTGACGTCGGGGAACTCCTCCCGGAGGAGGGTCAGCACGTCACCGATCGAGAGGTAGGTACGGCTGGTCACTCGTTGCCGGCCACCAGGTAGACGAGCTTGAATTTGCCGATCTGCACCTCGTCGCCGGGAGCGAGCGGTACCTCGTCGATGCGCTCCCGGTTCACATAGGTCCCGTTCAACGAGCCCACGTCGCGGACCGAGTAGCCCCCATCTGCGGGTGTGATCTCCACGTGACGGCGCGACACCGTGATGTCGTCCAGAAAGATGTCGCTCTCGGGATGCCGTCCCGCCTTCACGACATTCTCGCCCAACAGGTAGCGCGCACCGATGTTGGGGCCGCGCGTGACGACGAGGACTCCGGCACCATGCGGGATCTCGACCAGGGTGACATCAGGATGATCTTCCGTGGTCTCCCCCTCGTCGGTCGGGTGGAGCGTGATGGTGGCGTCATCGCCGTCCGCGAGCAGTGCGGCGCCGCATGACGAGCAGAAGTTGACGCCCGCCGGATTCCGGTGCCCGCAGTTGTGACAGAACACGCCGTCCACGGTACCCCACCCCACGACCGACTTCTCCTGTCCTCATCAGAGCCCTGAATGCCAGGTCAGTCGGCAGTCAGGTCGCCATAGGCGACCGCGTCGAGCAGGTTGTCGGTGGCTACACCCGCCGCGAGCTCCAGCTCACAGAGCCACCCTTCGCCGTAGGGATCCTGGTTGATCCTTTCCGGCGCGGCCGTGAGCGAGTCGTTCACCGCCGTCACGGTGCCTGCCACCGGCGCATAGATCTCCGACACCGACTTGGTCGACTCGACCTCACCGAGCTGTCCCCCTGCTTCGACCTCGCTCCCGACCGCGGGGAGGTCGACGAAGACAATGTCGCCGAGCGCGTCCTGGGCATAGTCCGTGACGCCCACTCGGACCTTCGTCCCCTCGAGGCGCACCCACTCGTGCTCCGGCGAATAGCGGAGGTCTTCGGGGATATTCATGAGGGGCGACCATACCGGACCAAAGGCGCGGCCTGCAGCCCTGAGGTCAGGGCAACATCCGGGCGATCCGCTCGAGGTAGGTCGCCACCAAGACCTCGGACGACGCCAGGTCAGAACCCTCGGCCCAGACGTGCGTGACCGGGTCTGCGGGGTCGGGCACCACGAGGGCCCATCCCTGGTCGGAGACCACCTTGATGCCGTCGACCAGGACTAGCTCCGCTCCCTCATCGGTCAGCTGCTCCATCAGGGTTCGCATGATCAAGCCCTTTTGCTCCATGGGGGTCTCCACCTCACCCTCCAGGATGGGCATCAGTGGGGTCGCGTCCACGATCTCCGCCAGCGAGATCGAGCTCTCCTCGAGGAGCGACACCAGCCGGACCAGGGCCGCGGCAGCGTCGAGGGCGGGCAGGAAGGCCGGGAAGACGTAGCCTCCTCGCCGGTCGGAGGCGAAGGACACGCCGCCCGATGCCGCCGCCTCGAGCAAGCCCGACGCCGACAACGGGGTCAGAATCAGTTCGATCCCGTTCTCGCGGCACTGACGGATGGTGCGATCGCTCACCGTCACCGGGAGCGCGACCCGCCCCATCTCCCCCGCCTTGGTCGACAACGCGATGAAGGCGGCAATCGCTTCGTCATCCGACAACACGCGCCCCGTGCCGTCGATCAGGGTAAGTCGTTCGCCCCCGGGGTCGATGACCGCGCCAAGGTCCGCTCCCGAGCCGCGGACGGCATCCGCCACCCTCGCCTCGCTCACGGCCCGGTCGAGGGAAAGCATCCCCGGCGTCTGCGCAAAGGGATTGATGCTGAGGACGTCGGCGCCCACCTTCGAGAGCAGGTTGGGCATGACGAAGTTGGCGGCACCGTAGGACAGGTCGAGGACCAGCTTCACCTGGCGCCCGGCGTCCCGGCGCAATCCGAAGGCGTCGACGACATCAGCCGTGTACAGCTCGATCGTGCGGGGCGAGAAGTCGATGTCCCCGATTTCGCCCGCGGTGACCCGGCGGAACTCCTCGCGGTGGTACATGCGTTCCACGCGGCGCTGGTCGCTCTCGGAGAGGTCGATGCCGCGCTCGTCGAAGAAACGGATGACCACCGACTGCGGGTCGTCCGGGCTGAGGCGAACCGTGAGCCCGGCTCTGTTGCCGCGCATGCGCAGGTGGTGCCGGGTCACGGGCACCGTGGCCAGCTCGAGGTCGTTGACGTTGACCCCCACCGAGTTGCACCCGACCATGAGGGCGCGCTTGAGCACCCGGGCCACTCGGCTGGTGTCGCGCGAGGCGGTAATGTACGAGCCCTTCTCGAACCCGGAGGCCCATGCCTTGGCCAGTCGGACGGCGAGCTCGGGGCTGACGTCGACGTTCGCGATGCCCTGGACGCCCTCGGGACCGAAAAGGGTCCGCGAGCCCCCGGACTCCCACACAATGGAGGCGTTGACCTGGGCCGCGGGCTCGACGACCTTGTAGGGGTAGACCTTGACGTCGCTGCGCACCTCGGCGTGGGCACCGACCAGGCAGCCTTCGCCGACCACGGCACCGGGTTCAATCCGGGCTCCGACCCGGAGATCACACGACCGACCCAGCACCGCACCCTCCACACGGGTGGCCGGCCCGACATAGGAGTTCTCCCCGACGACCGAGCGCTGGATCTCGGCGCGGGATGCCACCTGGGTGTTGGCGCCCAGCGTGGTGTAGGCACCGAGCACCACGTCCCCGTCGATGGTGCAGTTCTCGCCGACGAAGGCCGGGGAGTCGATCCGGACGGAGGGGTCGATGGACGAGCCCTTGCCGATCCAGACGCCGGGCCGAAGCTCGAAGCCCGCCACGTCCACCTCGACCTTCCCGTCGAGGATGTCCTCGTGCGCCTTGAGGTAGGCCGCGGTCGTGCCCACGTCCTCCCAGTAGCCGTCGGCCACGTAGCCGTACAGGGGCTGACCGGCGCCCAGCACGGTCGGGAAGACCTCGCCGGAGAAGTCGACCGGCCGTCCCTCGGGGATGCTGTCGAAGATCTCGGGCTCGAGGACGTAGATGCCCGTGTTGATGGTGTCGCTGAACACCTGGCCCCAGCCGGGCTTCTCGAGGAAGCGCTCGATCGAGCCGTCCTCGCGGGTGATCACGATTCCGAACTCGAGGGGGTTCTCCACCGCGCACAGCGCGATGGTGGCCAGTGCGCCCTTCTTCTCGTGGAAGGCGATCACCGACGAGAGGTCGATGTCCGTGAGGACATCACCGGAAATGACGAGAAAACGATCGGTCAGCTGCTCGCGCGCGTTCCGCACCGATCCGGCGGTGCCGAGCGGCGTCTCCTCCGTCGCGTACACCATCGACACGCCGAGCTCACTCCCGTCACCGAAGTAGCTGCGGATGGCATTGGGCAGGAAGGCGACCGTGACGACGATGTCGGTGATCCCATGGCGCCGCAACAGCGACACGATGTGCTCCATCATCGGTCGGCCAACGAGTGGCAGCATCGGTTTGGGGAGGTTCGACGTCTGGGGGCGCAGCCGGGTGCCTTCGCCGCCGGCCATGATCACGGCCTTCATACGGTGCTCCGCCGGGCCGCCCGGCCCTGCTGCAAGGCGCGGCGCGCCGGTGCGATGTAGCTCCCGGCCGCCCACCAGGCCAGCGCCAAGCCACCCAGGCCCGCCACCCAGCCGATGACTCGGATCGGCTCTTGCCAGGCGGCCGTCCCGTCGCCGAGAAGGAACGTGGGGTAGGCGAACATCAATCCGAATGTGCCCGCCTTGCCCACCCACAACACATCGATGCGTGCCGCGCCCAGGGCGGCCAGAAGAAGCACCATCGCCGACACCAGGACCTCGCGGGCGATGGTCGCGATACCGAACCAGATGGGTACGGCGCCGTAGATCATGATGGAGATCACCGCCGTTCCGACCAGGATCCTGTCGGCGGTCGGGTCCAGCACCTTGCCGAACGTGGACACCTGGCCGTAGCGGCGGGCCACGAAACCATCGACCCAGTCCGTCGCGCCGAGGACAGCGAGGAGGATGGCGGCGGCCGTCTGACGGTGCGCCCCGAAGAGCAGCCAAAGGAAGAGTGGGATGCACAGCAGACGGACGAGGGTGATGACGTTGGGGGCGGTGAAGATCCGGTCCAAGCCTTCGTCGTCCACGGAGCAAGTCTAGGGAGAACGCTGCAACAGCCCCGAGGAGGTGTGTCAAAGTGGCCCAGTGCCCCGCTTCGAACCCTTCCAGGGCCTGCGCTTCCGATCCGAGGTTGCGCCACTCGCCCAGGTCATCGCTCCCCCCTACGACGTGATCTCGGCCAGCGAACGCTCCCATCTGGCCTCGCGGCACCGGGCCAACGCCGTGCTCGTCGAGCTGCCCGAGGCCGATCTGCCCGGCGGGCGCGACCGCTACGCCGTGGCCGCCGATCTGTTCGCCCGCTGGCAGTCCAAGGGGATCCTGGTCGCCGACCCGGGCCGCAATCTCTACCCCTACCGGATGACCGACCCTTCCGGGCGGGCCACGACCGGCGTGATCGGCGCCCTGGGACTGGCCGACCCCGGCGAGGAGAGCGACATCCTGCCTCACGAGCAGACCCTCCCCAAGCCCAAGAGTGACCGGCTCGACCTCCTGCGCGCCACGCGGGCGAACCTCTCCCCCATCTGGGGACTGTCCATGGCGGCCGGGGTCACCGCGACGTTCGATCCGACCGACGACGAGCCGGTGGCCGACGTCTACGACGATGACGGGGTCAGGCACCAGCTCTGGGTGTTGAACGATGCCGACACGGTCGGCGCGGTCGGCACCGCGGTGGCCACCGCCCCCGTGGTGCTGGCGGACGGCCACCATCGCTACGAAACGGCCCGGGCGTATCAGGCCGAGCGCCGGCAGGCCAACGGTGGTGCCGCCGGACCCTACGACCTCGTCATGGCCCTGGTGGTGGAACTCTCCGAGGATCAACTCACGGTGGGCGCCATTCACCGCACCATCAGTGGGCTGCCGGAGGGCTTCGACCTGATCGGCGCCCTCGCCCCGTGGTTCGACGTCGTCCGGGCCGGTGCGGCCGACGACCGAACGCTCGGAGCCCTGTCGGGTTCCAGTTCGCTCACGCTCGTGACGGGCGGCCAGGCCTATCTCCTCCTGGCCCGCCCCGAAATGCAGGAGCAGGAGGGCAACGATCTCGACTCGAACCTCATCGCGACCGCCCTGGCCGCGCTCCCGCCCCACGAAGTCATGCACCGGCACAGCGTCGCCGAGGCGATGGAGGCCCTGCGCGACGGCGAGGGCCAGGCGGCCTTCCTGCTGCGGCCCGTGACGGTCAAGCAGATCGAGGAATGGGCCAACGAACGGCGACGTATGCCCCCCAAGACCACGTTCTTCAGCCCCAAGCCACGGACCGGCATGGTGTTCCGGTCCCTCGATCTCCCCTGAGGTGACAACGTGCACGATTCGGTGACCGTCCACATGGCCGTGCCGCCCCAACGGGTCTGGGACCTGGTGAGCGACGTCACCCGCATCGGGAGCTACAGCCCCGAGACCTTCGAGGCGGAATGGATCGACGGGGCCTCGGGGCCGGCCGTCGGCGCCCGGTTCCGGGGGCACGTGAAGCGGAACGGGATCGGGCCCGTCTACTGGACGACCTGCACGGTGTCCGCATGTGAACCCGGCATGGTGTTCGCCTTCGGCGTCGGCGCGCCGGGCAAGCAGCCCTTGAACGTCTGGCGCTACGACATCGTCCCGGCCGACGACGGGAGCGATGTCACCGAGTCCTTCACGCTCAGCCCTACCTTCGGCCTGCGCCTCTACTGGACGCTCTGGGGCTGGTCCCGCGGCAAGGTCAACCGCAAGGGCATGCGCACGACCCTCGAGCGGATGCGGGACGAAGTGGAAAAGACGCCTTCGGCCTAGGCGTGGAGGACCGGCCTGGCACCCTGCTCCACCTCGAGCTGGGCGACGCCACGCCCGAAGAGGGCGCCGCCCGGGCCTATGACCTCGTCCGACGCGATGGGGTGGAGCGGGTGACCTGGTGGGAGAACGCCGCGTTCGAACGCACCGATCTGCCCAGGCGCATACGCGACGGCCGGTCGCTCGTCGTGGTCGAGGCGGAGGAGCGCTACGACGTGCCTCCCCCGACGCCTGCCGTCTCGCAGACCCACTGCTTCCGCCGGCATCCTCGCCCCAGCCAGGGCGTCCTCACGGGCACCCCCACGCTGGGCCTGATGATCGTGTGGATCAGCCCGCGCACCCCGGACCTGGCTGTCAGCCTGCGCGATTGGGGCGACTTCGTCCACATCCGCCACATCGCCGCCGCCGCCATCCCGGGGTTCACCCAGATCTCGGTCTACGAGAACACCGGTGAGACCGATCCTCGGTACATGCACTTCTACGAGTTCGACAACGCAGAGGCCGAGGCCACCTTCGCCACCATGATCGATCACGTGGCGCCCCGGCTCGGGGGCAGGGACAGCCAGGCCTACGCCGAGTGGGCCGACTGGCGACCACCTGGCGGTCGGCTCTACTACTGCAACTCCTTCACCCGGTTGGGCGAGGTGTCCCCCACCTAGTCGACCGTCCAGCTCGAGCCGGAGCGGAGCAGCGCTTCCACGTCGCCGAGCCCCCGCTTCCCCTGCGCCGCGGTGATCTGCTCGGACATCTGCGTCCCATACTCGGGCCGCTCGACGGCCCGGAAGACCCCGATCGGGGTCGGCTCGTAGGGGCCGCGGGCCAGGCGGGACAGCGCGAAGGCGAGGCCGGGGTCGTCCCGCTTCTCGTCGTGGACGAGCAGGGCCTCGAGGCCTACTTCGGCCACGGACACGATCTCGAGGCTGCCGTCGGCGCGCTGGACCACGCCGCGCTCCTCGCCCTCGGCCCCGAAGACGATCGGCTGGCCGTGCTGGAGCGGGATGAGCATGTTGGCCCGGACGTCGCGGCTGGTGATCTTCTCGAACGCGCCGTCGTTGAAGACGTTGCAGTTCTGCAGGACCTCGACGAAGGCGGCGCCGTTGTGCTGGTGCGCCCGCCGGAACGTCTCCTGCATGTGGGCGCGGTCCATGTCGTGCGTCCGGGCCACGAAGGTGGCCTCGGCGCCGAGCGCCAACGACACCGGGTTGAACGGGGTGTCGACCGACCCGAACGGCGTCGACTTGGTGACCTTGGCCACCTCGGAGGTCGGCGAGTACTGCCCCTTGGTGAGCCCGTAGATCTGGTTGTTGAACATCAAGATGTTCAACCGCACGTTGCGGCGCAGGGCGTGGATCAGGTGGTTGCCGCCGATGGACAGCGAGTCGCCGTCGCCCGAGATGACCCACACATCCAGGTCGGGGCGCGTGGTCGCCAGGCCGGTGGCGATGGCCGGGGCACGCCCGTGGATGGAGTGCATGCCGTAGGTGTTCATGTAATACGGGAACCGGGCGGCACAGCCGATGCCCGAGAGGAACACCGTGTTCTCCCGGCGCACGCCGAGGTCGGGCATGAGCATCTGGACGGCCGCCAGGATGGAGTAGTCGCCGCACCCCGGGCACCAGCGGACCTCCTGGTCGCTGGTCCAGTCCTTGCGGGCGGTCACGGGGACCGCGGTGGCGGTGCCGGTGGCGGTGGCGGTGGAGCCGTTGGACTCGCTCATGACTTCCCTCCGAGCAGCGCCGTGATGGCGGCTTCGATCTCTCCGACGCGGAACGGAACGCCTTGCATCTTGGACATGGTCTGGGCGTCCACCAGGTACTCGGCCCGCAGGATGCGGCTCAGCTGGCCGAGGTTCACCTCGGGTACCAGTACCTGCGTGTAGCGGTGCAGCACCTCGCCCAGGTTGGCGGGCAACGGATGCAGGTGGCGCAGGTGGACGTGGGCCGCCTTCATGCCGCGGGCCCGGATCCGCTTCACGCCCGCCGCCACGGCGGCGTAGGTGGAACCCCAGCTCACGAGCAGCAGCTGGGCGTCCCCGGTCTCGTCGTTGACCTCGACGAGCGGGATGTCGGCGGCGATGCCGGCGATCTTGTCGCGACGGAGGTGCACCATGCGCTCGTGGTTGACCCCCTCGTAGGAGACGTTCCCGGTGCCGTCCGCCTTCTCCAGCCCGCCGATGCGGTGCTCGAGCCCTGGCAGGCCCGGCGGCGCCCACGGGCGGGCCAGGGTCTCGGGGTCGCGCACATACGGCCAGAACGTCTCGGTGCCGTCGTCGTCCACGTGGTTGGGCTCGGTGGCGAACGCCGGCTCTATCGGCGCGAACGAGTCGAGGTCGGGCAGGCGCCAGGGCTCGGCGCCGTTGGCCAGGTAGCCGTCCGAGAGCACGATCACCGGCGTTCGGTACTTCACTGCCAGCCGGATCGCCTCGATGGCGACGGCGAAGCAGTCGCTGGGCGTCTGGGGCGCCAGGATCGGGAGGGGCGCCTCCCCGTGACGGCCGTACATGGCGTGCAACAGGTCGGCCTGCTCGGTCTTCGTGGGGAGCCCGGTGGACGGCCCGCCCCGTTGGACGTCGACGATGACGAGCGGCAGCTCGAGGTTGATGGCCAGGCCGATCGTCTCGGACTTGAGATCCAGGCCCGGCCCACTGGTCGTGGTGACACCGAGCGCACCGCCGAAGGATGCGCCCAGGGCGGCGCCGATGCCGGCGATCTCGTCCTCGGCCTGGAAGGTGCGGACGCCGAACTCCTTGCGCCGGCTCAGCTCGTGCAGGATGTCCGACGCGGGCGTGATCGGGTAGCTCCCCAGGAAGAGCGGCACGCCGGCCATCCGGGAGCCGGCGATCAGACCCCAGGCCAGCGCCTGGTTTCCGGTGACCTGGACGTACTCGCCCTTCTCGAAAGCGGCGGGACGGACCTCGTAATTGGACTCGAAGAGCTCCGCCGTCTCGCCGAAGTCGTAGCCGGCCCGGAAGGCCCGCGTGTTGGCATCGGCCACCAGGGGACGGCCCCCGAAACGCTCGGCGATCCATTCGACGGTCGGCTCAACCGGGCGGGTGTACATCCAGCTGATGAGGCCCAGTGCGAAGAAGTTCTTGGAGCGCTCGGCGTCGCGGGGCTTCACCCCGGCCTCCTTGCAGACCTCCTGGGTGATGGAGGTCATCGGGACCTCGTAGACGGTGTAGGCGGCCAGCGAGCCGTTGGTCAGGGGGTTCTCGGCGTAACCCGCCTTGGTCAGATCGCGCTCCTCGAAGGAGTCGCTGTTGACGATGAGAACCGTTCCCTTGGCCATCAGCTCGATGTTGGCCTTCAAGGCGGCGGGGTTCATGGCCACCAGGACGTTGGGCGAGTCGCCCGGCGTCAGAATGTCGTGGTCCGAAATGTGCACCTGGAAGGCGGACACCCCGTTGACGGTGCCGGCGGGGGCCCGGATCTCGGCCGGGAAGTCCGGAAAGGTGGACAGGTCGTTGCCGAGGAGCGCGCTGCTCGTCGTGAAGCGGTCACCGGTGAGCTGCATGCCGTCGCCCGAGTCACCGGCGAAACGCACGATGACCTGGTCCAGTACCTCTGTTTCGTGTTGCGTTCCCGATGCCACGGGCTGCCTCGTCTCATGTCGTGGACGTCGAGAGTCTTGGCTCACTCCAGCGGGCCGGCGCGCCCTGGCGTGACGGCGCGCGGCACCCTGCGTCCGAATTGCTCGTTGCCCGCAATCCTAACCCCGGGCCACAGAGGGTCATATTCATACAGCCTTCATCTGCGGGGAGGTCTGACCCGGCTCCGTTCGGGCCTCGGGAGGAGCGGGTGCCTGAATCGCGAGGTGGCCCCCGACCGGTATCAGGCGCCAGGCAGCAGGCGCCGGAGGTCAGGCGACGGTGACGTCCTTGCTGAGGTACACGTCTTGAATGGTGTGGATGAGCGCGGCGCCTTCGGCCAGGGGGCGCTGGAAGGCCTTGCGGCCGACGATGAGGCCCATCCCGCCGGCGCGCTTGTTGATCACCGCGGTGCGGACGGCCTGGGCCAGGTCACTGTCGCCCTTGGACTCGCCCCCGGAGTTGATGAGGCCGATGCGGCCGGCGTAGCAGTTGACGACCTGCCACCGGGTGAGGTCGATCGGGTTGTCGGTGGTGAGCTCGTCGTAGACGAGGGGATCGGTCCGGCCGAAGCCGACGGCCGTGTAGCCGCCGTTGTTTTCCGGCTGCTTCTGCTTGATGATGTCGGCCTCGATCGTCACGCCCAGGTGGTTGGCCTGGCCCGTGAGGTCAGCCGAGACCTCGTAGTTCACCCCGTCCTTCGAGAAGGCCGGATTGCGCAGGTAGCACCAGAGCACGGTGAACATCCCGAGCTGGTGGGCCTCGGCGAAGGCCTCCGACACCTGCTGGAGCTCACGGTCCATGTCGTCGGACCCGAAATAGATGGTGGCGCCCACCCCGACCGCCCCGAGATCGAAGGCCTGGCTCACGGAGCCGAACATGATCTGGTCGTAGGTGTTGGGCACATGCAGGAAGGCGTTGTGGTTCAGCTTCACGATGAAGGGGATCTTGTGCACGTACTTGCGCGAGGCCAGGCCGAGCGTGCCGAGCGTGGTGGCCACGGCGTTGCACTCGCCGGCGAGGGCGAGCTCAATGATGTTCAGCGGATCGAAGTAGGCCGGGTTCTTCGAGAAGCTGGCGGCCGCCGAGTGCTCGATGCCCTGGTCGACCGGGAGGATGGAGACGTATCCAGTGCCGCCGAGCCGACCGTGGTTGAACAGCGTCCCGAGGTTGCGCAACACGGTGGGGTTGCGGTCGCTGTCGGTGAAGACCCGGTCGAGGTAGTCGGGTCCGGGGAGGGTCAAGTGCTCGGCCGGGAAAGCCTTGGCCGTGTAGCCGAGGAGGGCGTCCGCATCGGCGCCCAGAAGCGCCTGGAGATCGGTGCTCGAAGTGCTCGTGCTCATGGAGTCATGCTACCGGAGCGGTCGAGAAGGTCCCGGTGGCGGCGGGTGTCCGGCCAGTGCTCGGCAGATGCCCGTCACCTGGGTGACGCGGGGAATTCACCATCAATTCCACCGCCTCTGACGCATGACCGTCCCACCCGGCCCGTACGCTGGGCGAAGTTCGATCCGATGTGAGGCGACGTCTTGAGCGAGCGGAAGCTGAGCCTTCTTGAGTCCAGGGAGGGCAGGCCGCTGCGCCTACGCCCGTGGGTGCTGCTGCTCGGCGCTGCCGTCGCTGTCGTCGTCGTGCTGGTGCTGGTGCTGACCTTGGGTTCCTCGGCCCCACGGTCGGGATCCGCGAGCGACGCATCGAGCGCGAGCCGGTCCAAGACGAGCTCGGGCGGCTCCGGTGGGTCGGACGGCCCGGGTGGGTCGAGCGGCTCCTCGTTCTCCCTGCGGTCGACCAATCCCGCCGCGGGCGCGCAGAACGTGGCGGCGAACACCACGATCTCGCTGACCTTCTCCGCCCCGGTGTCGCTGCGCCAGGCCGCGCCGGTCCTCACACCCGGCGTCGCCGGGAAATGGGTGCAGAAGAACGCCACCACGCTGACGTACGCCCTCGACTCGCCGCTCATCCCGTCCGCGCAGATGGTGGTGACCATCCCCGGCGGCACGAAGGGCCTGCGCTCCACCGGAGGCGGCACGCTGGCGGGCACCGACAGGGTCGACTTCGACGTGGCTCCCGGCGACACCCTCCGGCTCCAACAGCTGCTGGCCCAGCTCAACTACCTCCCGGTCGGCTTCTCCCCCAGCGGCCCCGCCCCGTCCCGAGCGGACCTGGCGGAGGACCAGCCGGGGACCTTCTCATGGCGCTGGCCGGGGCTGCCGACGGCGCTCACCTCGCTGTGGACCCAGGGCACGGAGAACGAGATCACCAAGGCGGCCGTGGAGGCCTTCGAGACCCAGAACAACATCGGAGTGGACGGCATCGCGGGGCCGACCGTGTGGACGAACCTCATCAATGACGTCATCAACGACAAGCCCGACGCCACGCCGTACATCTACGTCCTCGTCAACAAGGTCGTCCCTCAGAACCTCACCCTCTGGAACAACGGCGTGGCCCAGTACGTCGGGATCCCGGTGAACAGCGGTGCCCCCGGGGCCGACACGACGGACGGCTCCTACGCCGTGTTCGAGCACGTGCGCTACTCGGACATGAAGGGGACCAACGTCGACGGCTCGACCTACAACGACCCCAATGTGCCCTACGCCAGCTACTTCAACGGCGGCGACGCGCTGCACGGCTTCATCCGGGCCTCCTACGGCACCCCGCAGAGCAACGGCTGCGTCGAGATGAGCTACGCCGACGCCGCACTCGTCTGGCCGCTCACCCCGATCGGGACCCTGGTCACCGTCGAGGGTCCCAACTTCGGGACGGCGCCGCCACCCACGACCACCACCACGACCGCTCCGGCACCCACGACGACGACCACTGCGCCTCCCACAGCGCCACCGGCAGCCGTGCCGACCCCCACAGCGGCTCCAGCGGCGCCGTAGGCGCCAAGGAGCGGAGCGTCAGCCCTTCGCTGTGGGCGGTCCGCTCTTGGTCGAGGTGGACACCTTGGGGCGGCGCCGCTGGGGCCTCCGCTCGGGGCCCAGGCCGCGCAGACGCTCCGCCACGTCGTAGGCCTCGGGGTCGGAACGGAACACCCGCTCGAAGTACTCCCGCGCCCGCGGCACGTCGCCGGCCCGTTCGTACAGGTCGGCCAGCAGGTACCACTGGCGGACGTGGCGCTCGGAGGGGTTCCGGAGCGCCTTCGACGCCCCCGCGTTCGACAGCATGGCGATGGCCCCGGTGAGATCGCCCGAGTCGGCCAACGAGGCCGCCGCCACGATCCGACCCTCGGCCAGGACGTCGGGATCGGGTGAGCTCTGCCGGAGCTCCGCCCAGAGCGCGGCCACCTTCTTCGGCTTGTGCAGCGCCCGCTGGCAGTCCATGAGGACCGGGAGGTGCTCGGTCGAGTCGCTCAGGCGCCCGAACGCCTCCAGGTGGCCGGCCGCCGAGCGCCAGCGGCCGCAGCGATAGGCGGCCAGCCCGGCCAACTCGCGCACGGCGGCCACCCCGGGAGCCTCGTCGGCCACGGGCTTGATCGCCCGCAGCGCATCTTGGAAGCGGTTCCGCTCGTAGGCGCCGTAGGCCGATTCGGCCCGATCGACCAGGTGCTCTCGGTGGCGGGCGGTAGCGATGTCGGCGGCGTTGCGGATTTCGGTGGCGATCTCGGGGGGTAGGGCGTGCTTGGCCGACAACCCGGCGATGGCCTTGCTGACGTCGAACTCGGCGGCCTCGTCGATCGCTGAGGCTGCCGCTGCGCGCCCTCTGCCTTTGGCCGGCCTCGCGTCGTCATCGGCCCATTCGCGGGCCCCGTCGTCCCGTGTCCACTTCTCGACTGGCTTGCGCTTCGGCGCGCTCCGGCGACGTTCCCGCTCGCGCTCGTCCGCGTCGTCGCGGGGGCGCTCCTCGCCGTCACGCACGCTGACCTGGCGGGCGCCCCTTCGAGCGACGTTGCCCCAGCCGGTGGCCTTGCGTGGGAGTGGCGGCCTCTCGTCGACCTGGCGGGTGGTGCGCCGATCGGTCCCCGGCCTGCCTCGTGCTGCGCCGGCATCACGGGACGTGCTCGTCCTGCGTGCCGGGCTCGATCCGGCGGGACCTGATCGTGAGGACGCTGATCGCGGGGCGGCCGATCTGGGGGCGGCCGACCTGGGGGCGCCGGTCCTGGGGGCGCCAGTGCGGGCCGGTCCCGACCTGGGGCCGTCCGGGCGCGCACCGGCAGCGCGAGGACGACCCGTCTGACCGACGCTCTTGCCCCCACGTGAACTGCCCGTACCGGTCCTGCCGCTGCCGCTGCCACCAGCGCTCGGCCTGCCCGACCCGCTCCGTGCTGCTGCTCCCCGGGTGCCGCCGCTCTTCGCCGGTCGCCTGTCGCCGCCGCCGGTCGCTCCGGACTGGGCCCGGCGCGCCGATCCCCCACCCGAGTTGCTGCGGGAGGAGGGACGTCCACCGGCCGAACCCTTGCCCTGCCCGGCGCCACCGGAGCGCGCCGGACGCCCTGACCCGCCCGACCGCGCCGATGGGGCGCGGCGATTCGGCTGGGAGGAGTTCTGAGGCATCGGGTGATTCTAGGGGTCCGGGTCGCCGGCACCCGGGTCGCCGCTCGGCAGCTCTCGGCCCGGCGCCGTTACGCCGAGGCCCGGCCGTGCCCTTCTTGGGCGTCGCGCTGCAGTTCGTCGAGGGTCACGAGTCCAGCTACCACGAGACCGATCAGCAACGTCGCCACGCCGACACCCAGCTCGCCGGCCAGACCGCCGATCACCAGCACGAGGAGGCAGGCGCCGCCGACCATCGGGAGGCGGCCGGCCCAATGCGGTCCGAGGCGACCCTGCAGCACCCCGGTCACGGCGAAGTACGCAGCGACCGGCACGGCCACCGCCAACCCCGCCGTGGTCGCCGTCGTCGATGAAGGCGAGCCGTGCGAGGCCGCCGCCACCAGCTGCAGCCCAGCGCCCAGCGCACCGAGGGATCCGAGGACGATGTAGTGGCCGTAGCCCCAAACGAAGGCAAGCTGGCGCGACAGGCGCAGGCCCTCCTCTGCCGGGTTTTCGAAGTACCACCACCAGATGGCGAAGACGAGGAGCACCGCGCCGGCGACAACCGCCACCAGCCCCGCCGAGATGCCGTGCGACAGGCTCGCACTGTGCAGCGCCACCGTCACCGCGGCGATGCACTCCCCCAGCACGATCAGCGTGAACAGCCCGTAGCGCTCGGCGATGTGGCCGGGGTGCCACGGGGTGCCGCCACCATCGCCCGCCCGCTCGGCGTAGGCCGGCACCAGCATCTCGCAGAGCGCCAGGACGTAGAAGGCCCAGAGTCCAGCCTGTTGGGGAAGGAGCAGGCGCAACACCCAGCCGATCTGCAGGATGCTGATGCAGCGCGCGTAGCGCAATGCGGCCGGCCGCGCTGCGGGGTCACCGGCGGCGGCCCGGAGCCACTGCGCCACCATGGCTATGCGCATGACCACGTAGCCGATCGTCATGACGGTGAAGTTGCCCGCGGTGAAGGCGCTCTCGACCCCGGCGGCGAGGATCAGCACCCCGATGATCTGCACGAAGGTGAGGAGGCGGTAGAGCAGATCGTCGACGTCATAGGCCGAGGCGAACCAGGTGAAGTTGACCCAGGCCCACCAGATGGCGAAGAAGACCAGCAGATAGCTGACGATCGCCGTGTGGAAGTGGCCGGCTCCCAGGGCGATGTTGAGCTGGTCGGCCGCCTGGGATACCGCCACGACGAAGGACAGGTCGAACAGGAGCTCGAGTGGCGTCGAGGCGCGGTGTTGCCCGTCAATGTCCCTCGGGCGCATCGGGAGCACCCGCAGCCGCCGGCTCGTCACGACGTACCGAGGACTGTGGTCACTCCCCCGGTGGCCGGCATGGCCGCAGTATCGCAGCGCTGTTGGCGGACTTGGGTCAATGGGGTTGACGTGGGTGACGCCCTCGCCGCCTCATCGGCAACTGGGCTCCGAACGTACGAAACCCCCTCGAGCCAAAGCTCAGAGGGGGTTTCGTGAGAAATCCCGGCGGCGACCTACTCTCCCAGGGGGCCTCCCCCCAAGTACCATCGGCGCGGGCGGGCTTAACTGCCGTGTTCGGAATGGGAACGGGTGTTTCCCCGCCGCCATGGCCACCGGAAATCTTGC
>Ga0302314_10010759_pt1 | contig 15978 bp, 16 predicted proteins | sample III_Palsa_N2_3_FD_200533 | JGI IMG/M metagenome (GOLD analysis project Ga0302314, IMG submission 200533) | Peat permafrost microbial communities from Stordalen Mire near Abisko, Sweden - III_Palsa_N2_3 | ecosystem: Environmental > Terrestrial > Soil > Palsa > Peat permafrost | place: Sweden... | reverse complement strand
GGCAGCCCGCCGCCGGCGCGCAGCCCGCAGCCGGCCGGCGCCGAGGGGGCCGCGCTGACGGCCCGTGAGCTGGAGGTTCTGCAGCTGGTGGCGCAGGGGCTGAGCAACAAGCAGGTCTCGCGCGAGCTGCAGATCTCCGAGCACGGTGTGAAGCGGCACGTGGGCTGTGTGCTGACCAAGCCGAACTGCCCCAACCGCACGCTGGCCGTGGTGCGCGCGCTGGAGGGCGGGCTGCTTGCGGTCTGACCCAGCCTCAGCGCACCTACACGGCAGTGGAGTTGCCGAGCCTCTCGACCAACTCCCGCTTGAGCACCTTGCCGCTCGGCCCCAGCGGGAACGCGTCGACGAACTCCACCACGCGCGGGTACTTGTACGCCGCCAGCCGCTCCTTGCTCCAGGCGACGATCTGCGCGCCCAGTGCCGCGTCCCCCGCGAACCCCGCGCGCGGGATCACCACCGCGCACACCTCCTGGCCGAGCCGCTGGTCCAGGATGCCGATCACCGCCACCTGCGCGACGGCCGGGTGGTGCACCAGCACCTCTTCGATCTCCCTCGGGTACACGTTGTACCCGCCGCGCAGCACCAGGTCCTTCTTCCGGTCGACGATCGACAGGTAGCCGTCCTCGTCCTTGACCCCGAGGTCGCCCGAGCGGAACCAGCCGTCCACCAGCACCTCGGCGGTCGCCTCCGGCCGCCCCAGGTAGCCGGCCATCACATTGTGGCCGCGCACCACGATCTCGCCGACCGTGCCGGTCGGCAGCAGCTCGATCCGGCCCTCCAGCTCGGCCCGGGCGATCTCCACCTCGACGCCCCAGATCGGTCGGCCCACCGTGCCCGGCTTGCAGGGCCAGGCCCGCTGGTTGTAGGCGACCACGGGCGAGGTCTCGGTCAGCCCGTAGCCCTCGTAGATGGTGCAACCGAAGACGGCCTGGAACTCCTCCAGCACCTTGACCGGCAGCGCCGAGCCGCCGGAGAACGCCCGGTCCAGCGGCGGGCGCAGAGGAGTGCGGGCGGCCGCGTCGAGCAGCGCCAGGTACATCGTCGGCACGCCCATGAACACCGTGCAGCCGTGTTCCGTCATCAGCTCCAGCGCGCTCGCGGCCTCGAAGCGGTCCGTCAGCACCATCGTGGCGCCGGCCCGGAAGCAGGTGAGCATCCCGCAGATCTGGCCGAAGGTGTGGAACAGCGGCAGGCAGCCGAACAGCACGTCGTCCGGCCGGAAGTCGAAGGGGGAGAGCATCCCGACGGTGACGTTCATGGTGACGCTCAGCTGGGTCAGCATCGCGCCCTTCGGTCGGCCGGTGGTGCCGGAGGTGTACAGGATCACCGCCAGGTCGTCCGGCGCGCACGGCAGGTGGGCGGCGATCGGCTCGGCCCGCTCGGCCAGCAGGTCGAGGCGCGGCGCCTCGCACTCCTGCTCGGCCCGCACCGTGAGCAGCGGCACGTCGGCGATCTCCGCGCCCTTGCGGCCCTCGGCCAGCAGCGGGCCCGCGCAGACCAGAGCCCTGGCGCCGCTGTCGCGCAGCACGTACTCGATCTCACCGGCCTTGAGCAGCGCGTGCATCGGCACCACGACCGCGCCGAGCGAGAGCACCGCGAAGTAGACCGGGGGGAACTCCAGGCCGTTCGGCAGCAGCAGCGCCACCCGGTCGCCGGGGCGGATCCCCTGCTCGCCCAGCACCGTCGCGTACTGCCTCGCACGGAACCAGAGTTCACGGTACGTCAGGCGCTCGCCGGCGAAGTCGATCGCCGGGTGGTCCGGGCGTCGCGCCGCCGACTCGGCGAGCACGGCTGCGAGTGAAAGGGGCACCGGTCCTCCGCTCATGATGGGTGGTCGGGAAAGGAAGGGCCCCGGCGGTCGGCAGCGCGAACGCTCCGACCGCCGGTGCGGGGCTCAGGCCCGGGTGCGCGGGATGTCCAGCTCCTGCCACACGGTGTCCAGCGCCTCGGCGAACTTCTCCACGTCGGCGGTGGTGTGGGTGGCGGACGGCGCGATCCGCAGGATCTCCTCGCCCTCCTTGACGCTGGGGGCGTTGATCGACTGCACGTAGATGCCGTAGCGCTCCAGCAGCAGCTCGGAGGCCCGGCGGCAGCGGGCGTCCTCGCCGACGAAGGCCGAGACGATGTGCGACATCGGCGACACGAAGGGTATCCGACGCTCGGTCAGCAACCGGTGCAGCAGCTGGGCGTTGGCGGCCAGCCGCTCGCGCTCCTGGTCCGAGCCGGAGAGGTGGCGCACCGCGGCGAGCGCGGCGGCCGCGACCGCCGGCGGCAGCGAGGTGGTGAAGATGAAGCCGCGGGCGAAGCTGCGCACCGCGTCCACCATCGCGGCGGGGCCGGCGATGTAGCCGCCGGAGGTGCCGAAGCCCTTGGCCAGGGTGCCCATCACCACGGTGAACTCGTCGGCGATGCCCTCGCGGGCGGCGATGCCCGCACCGCGCGGACCGTACATGCCGACCGCGTGCACCTCGTCGATGTAGGTGGTGGCGCCGTACTTCTTCGCCACGGCGGCGAGCTCGGCCAGCGGCGCGATGTCACCGGACATCGAGTACACCGACTCCAGCACCACCAGCTTGGGGCGGTCGCCGTCGGCCTGGAGCAGCTCCTCCAGGTGCGCGACGTCGCTGTGGCGGAAGATCCGCTTCTCGACGCCGGCGTGCCGCAGGCCGTCGATGATCGAGGCGTGGTTCAGCTGGTCCGAGTAGACCACGGTGCCCGGCATCCGGCCCGCGAGCACGGTCAGCGCGGCGTCATTGGCGGTGTAGCCGGAGCTGAAGATCAGCGCCGCCTCCTTGCCGTGCAGCGCGGCCAACTCCTGCTCCAGCAGGACGTGGTAGTAGTTGGTGCCGCCGATGCTGCGGGAGCCGCCGGAGCCGGCGCCGAACGCGTCGACGGCCTCCTTCATGGCGGTCAGCACGGCGGGGTTCTGGCCCATGCCGAGGTAGTCGTTGCTGCACCAGACGCTGATCTCCCGCTCGGCGCCCGACTGGCCCTCGCGCGCGCTGGCGCTCGGGAACCGGCCGGCGTGCCGGCCGATCTCCAGGAACTGCCGGCGCTGCTCGGCGAACTCCTGCATCTCCTGGGTGAAGAAGTCCAGGTGTGCGGTCATTGTGGTCACTCGCTCTCTAGATGACGGTGCGCAGGGCGCGCAGCCGAGGCTTGTCCGGCTTGCCGGCGGAGTTCAGCGGGAGCTCGTCGAGCACCGCGATCTGCTCGGGTGCGTGCACCGCGGACAGCGCCTCGGTCACGTGGGCGCGGATCTGCTCGACGGTGGTCGGCGCGCCCGGCTGCAGCACCACGGCGGCGTGCAGGTGCTCGATGTTGTCCGCGTCCCGGACGCCGAAGACTGCGGCGTGCGCCACACCGGGCAGGCTGAGGATCTCCCGCTCGACCACCGCCGGGTGGACCTTGACGCCCTTGGTCTTCACCACGTCGGCCATCCGGTCGACCAGGTAGAGGTAGCCCTCCTCGTCGAGCCGGCCGATGTCGCCGGTGCGGACCCAGCCGTCGCTCAGCACCTTCGCGGTCAGCTCGGGCTCGCCCCAGTAGCAGTCCATCATGTGCGGGGAGCGGAACCAGACCTCGCCGGCGTCGCCGATCTTGATCTCCGCGCCGGTATCCGGGTCGCAGACCTTGACCTCGACCCCGGGGAACGGGCGCCCCACCGAGGAGCGCAGCCGCGGCTCCAGGTGCTCGAACGGGTTGAGGTTGGTGATCGGGCCGCCCTCGCTGGCGCCGTAGGCCTGGAACAGGCGGGTCCCGAACGTCTCGACGGCGTCGGCCAGTCGGGCCGGGGCCGCGGCGCTGCCGGCGTAGATCAGCAGCCAGAGCGTGGTCAGGTCAGTGGTGCGGGTGTCCGGGTGGTCGAGCAGCCGGTACAGGTGCTCGGTGGCCATGAAGGTCCGGGTGATCCGCTGCTCCGCGACCTCGCGCAGCACCGCGCCGGGCTCGAACTCCTCGTGCAGCACGACCGCACCGCGCGACAGCAGCACCGCGTCGGCCATCGGCCCGACGGTGTGGCTCAGCGGGGTGGTGACCAGTATCCGGGGGTGGTCGGCCTCGAGCATGGAGTTCCGGTTCGTCCGGACGAGGCTTTCCCAGGCCCGGTTCGACATCTGGATGCCCTTGGGCCGACCGGTGCTGCCGCTGGTGAACATGACCACCGCGACGTCCTGCTCGTCCACCGCGACCTGTGCCTCGGCCGGGTCGCCGAGCTCCGTGGCCGGCACCGGGGTCACCGGGACGGCCTCCGCCACGTCCACCCCGAAGCCGGTGAGCACCAGCGAGCCGGTCAGCAGCTCGGCCAACTCCTGTGCGCGGGAGGCGTTCTCGGCGTCGGTGAAGAGCACGGTGGCGCCGGTGTCCCGCAGGATCCCCTGCTGGCCCTCGATCGGCAGCAGCCGCTTGGTCGAGCCCGGGTTGGTGGTGCCGAGGTAGCAGACCGCCGCGCCGAGCAGGTGGGCGGCGTAGCGCGCGCCGAGCATGTCGGGGCTGTTGGGCGCCACCAGGATGCCCATCATCGTGCCGGGGCCGACCCCGAGGCCGCGCAGCACCTGGACCGCGCCCGCCACCGAATCCGCGAGCTCGCCGGCCGACACGGGCTCGCCGTGCCAGTGCAGCACGGTGCGGTCCAGATCGGCAGTCAGGACTGCCAGGATCTCGGCGGCGTAGCCGCCCGTCTGCGACTCGGCCGGATCGGCCATGGTGACCTCGATTCGATGCGCGGAAGTCCCCGACGGGGACCCCGATCTTGCACGGACGGTTGTCAGCCTCACCGGTGTTCCCCCAGGTTCTCCGACCGGCGCCAGTGCGCGAGGTCGACGCGAAGCTCGAATCGCGGCAGGGCACGTGCGGACGTCGCACCGGGTCACTGCCGGAGAGCGAGATGCTGCGGCGACGGCGCAGCCATGCGGAGCGGACGAGCCCAACGGGCCCTGCGGTCGGCGTGGTTCAAGCCTGGTGGCGTGCACCGGTCAGCTGGGGTTCCGTGTCTGGCTGCGTTCTGATCACCGCTGAGCTCATGGTCGAGAAGCCTGCCACCTGCACCGACCGGCCAACAATAGGACTTAGGACCTACCGGGACCGGGGACCAGCGGCGCTCCGGGGCCGGGGGCGGTGAGCACCTCGTCGGTGCGCGCGGTGGGTACCGCGGCGGCTCGTCCCCGGCCGTGCAGAGGGCGGTGACCAGGCCGTCTCGGCAGGTCCACCACATCCGCAGCGCGGGCCCCGGGCCAACGGTGAACCGCATCTCGAGGCGGCCGTCGGGGCCGTCTACGACGCCGTCCCCGCCGTCCGGGAACCCGCGGATGTGATCTCCCTGACACTCTGGAGACACTCTGGTACCAGGGCTGACGAGGCGAGGATCGTAGACGTCGTGAGTGAATCGACTGCGTCGCCCCGTCCTCGCGTCTCCCTTCCCACCTCCCCCGTCCTTCCGCGTGAACACACCTCCGCGGCACCCGAGTTGAGCTCGCTCGGGCTGTTCGCCGTACTGCTCGGCGCCGCGCTGCCGCTCATCGACTTCTTCATCGTCAACGTCGCCCTGCCCACCATCGACCAGGATCTCCAGGCGGGCCCCGCCCTGCTCGAACTCGTGGTCGCGGGCTATGGCGTCGCGTACGCGGTACTCCTCGTCCTGGGCGGCCGCCTCGGCGACACGGTCGGACGCCGCCGGCTCTTCCTGACCGGCATGGCCGCCTTCGGCCTCACCTCGCTCGCCTGCGGTCTGGCCCCCGACGCCTGGACGCTGGTCGGGGCCCGGGTCGCCCAGGGCGCCGCAGCCGCGCTGATGCTGCCGCAGGTGCTCGCCACCATCCAGTCCACCACCCAAGGTCCGCGCAAGGCACGGGCGATGGGCCTTTACGGTGCCACGACCGGGCTCTCCATGGTGGCCGGGCAGATCCTCGGCGGTGTACTCGTCGCGGCCGACATCGCCGGCATGAGCTGGCGTGCAGTGTTCCTGGTGAACGTGCCGGTCACCCTGCTCGGTCTGATCCTCGCGGCGCGCTCCGTCCCGGAGACCCGCAGCGCACAGCCCGCGTCGGTGGACGTACCGGGCACGCTGCTGCTCGCCGCCTCCCTGATCACCCTGCTGCTGCCGCTGACCGAGGGCCGGGCGGCGGGCTGGCCGGTGTGGACCTGGGTCATGCTGGCACTGTTCCCGGTCTCCGTGGCCGCCTTCTGCCGGGTCGAGCTGCGCGCCGACCGGGCGGGCCGGACCCCGCTGGTACCGCCGAGCCTGTTCCAATCGGTACCGCTGCGCAGGGGACTTGCGCTGATCTTTCCGCTCATGCTCGGCTTCAGCGGCTTCATGTTCGTGTTCGCCGTGGCACTGCAGCAGGGGCTGCGGATGGGGCCCGTCGAGGCGGGGCTCGCCCTGACGCCGATGGCGGTGGTGTTCTTCTTCGGCTCCCTCGCGGGACCGCGGCTGACCGCACGGTTCGGCAGCCGGGTCGTGACGGCCGGCGGGCTGATCCAGGCGGTGGGCGTCGCGCTGGTCGCGGGGGCGGTCTGGCGGAACTGGCCGGGGCTCGGCATCGCGGACCTGGCCCCCGGGGTCGCGCTCGCCGGACTCGGCACGTCACTGCAGCAGCCGACGCTCTTCCGCATCGTGCTCTCGGACGTGCCCGCGCACCGGGCCGGTGTGGGCAGCGGCGTCATGATCACCACCCAGCAGTCGGCCATGGCGCTCGGGGTGGCGACGCTCGGCTCGCTCTTCCTCGCGCTGCTGCCCGGCTCGGGGATGCGGGACGCCCTGCTGATCACGCTCCTCGCCCAGCTGGGCACGGTCGCGCTGACGGTGCTGCTGAGCCTGCGACTGCCGCGCAAGACGGCCTGAGGACGCCGGGCCCGCGGACGGGCGGACAGGGTGAGGGCCAGCAACTCCCCGAGGAGTTACGGGCCTTCACCTCCTGCGCCTTGTCTTCCGCCAGGACGACATGTGTCGCGGCCCACACCGCCCTCGAAGCGGGGATCACTCTGCTGGACACCGGCGACTTCTACGGCATGGGCCGCAACGAACTGCTGATCAACGAGGCGCTGCGCGTGTTGGAGCCCTGCGTTTGACGCTCGACGAACCGGCAACCGCGAACGGCGTCCGCCGATAGCCGGACCTGGCCGCAACGGCCGACCGAACGCGTCCCGGAGCCGGGGCGTAGCGGCCTGCCTCAGCCGGTGCCGTCCTGCACCGGATAGTGGATGACGACCGCACCGCCGGTGGCGTAGTTGGCGGCGTCGGCGGCCACCCGCCGGCCGTGCGGCGACGCCCGCGCCGCGGCCATGGCGGCGGCGTCAGCGAAGTCGCCTTCGAAGATCGCGAAATACGGCGCTTCTCCCTTGGGCGCCGCCACGTCGAAGCTGTAGCGCCACGCAAGCAGGCCGGGCCAATTCATGATCAACGGAAGATGGTTGGTTACGTAGTAGTCGCGGAAGTGGTCAGGGTCGGCGGGCTTGGAATACAGGACCACCAACTTATGCATGACGACCTCCGTCCAGATCAAGGTCGACGGTCTTGCCGAGATGCGCACGCACACAGCGGCCAGTCCCGTTGTTGACGGTGGTGAAGTTGCCCTCAGGAAAGCTTGGCATTGTCACATTGTCGTGTCGGTCGCGGCCCGGCGGGCGGCTTTTCGTGATCTTCACCCGACGAGAAACGACGTCTGGTAGATGCGCTCCCCGCGCGGGCGCCAACTGCCGCGAGTCGGCGCCCGCCGGACCCATGCGCGCCTCGGGGCGGGCGATGTCCTCATTCAGGACGTCGTGCTCGCCCTGGTCGGCGGGCAGGGCTCGCAGTTGCTCGACGGCGGCGTCCAGGTAGCGGGTGTTCCACCGGACCACGGCGTTGAGGACCAGTCCGAGGCTGGCGAGCTGACGGTTCATCCAGTGCCGGCAGGTGTCGTCCACCGGGTTGACCAGGTCAAAGAGGCGGAAGGTCTTCTCGATGCGGCCGTACTCGGCGAACGCCTGGCCGAGCGGGGTGGGGTGGCCCTCGCGGCCGAACATCCGCAGCAGGTCGTAGGCGCGGACCTGGTTGGTGACCAGGGAGCCGGCCACGCGCAGCATGTCGGGCCACTGCTCGCGGATCTTCCGGTGAGCAGGTGGATCTTCGACTCTTCTTCCCTTTTGGCGTTCCGGCCCCTCATCATGGTCATGAATCTGACTAGTCACTTTCATAACTATGACCACGAGCTATGAGTTATGAGCCACGAGCTATGAACAAGGAGCTGCCATGACCGCGAGCACCACCCTCGACCGCTTCCGCACCGCCATGGAGAAGGGCGACCTCGCCGGCCTGGAAGAGTTGCTCACGCCGGACATCCGCTTCTACAGCTCCCTGAAGCTCCAGCCCACCGAGGGCCGGGACACGGTCATGGGCCTGTTCGGCGTGTTCATACGGACGCTCGAGGACTTCCGATACGTCGGGTCGTACGCCGGATCCTGCGAGACCAGCGCGGACGGGAGCGAGGCCGAGTCCGCCGTTCTGGTCTTCCGGACCGCCGTCGGCGGCAATGAGCTCCACGGCATCGACCTGCTGCACTTCGACGAGGACGGCCTGATCAAGGAGTTCACCGCGATGGTGCGCCCGCAGTCGGCGGCGGAGGCGCTCGGGCGGGCCGTGGTCGAGGGGCTCATCGCGGACGGGCTCGTCCCGGCGCCCGCGTCGGCTGCGGAGTGACGGGGGGTCAGGTCCCCTTGTGCGGAGGCATCGGTCAGCTCTCGGCCGGATGAAGGATTGCGCCACCTGGCCGGAGGCCGTCCGCATGCGGCGGCGGGCGGCGGAACGTCGGCTCTTCGCCGACCGCCTCGTCGACGACCGCGCCCATGCCCGGCGTACGAGGCGGCCTCGGGGGCGGCGCGGAGGACCACGGCACCCTCACGCTCGCCGCAGGCGGGGGCGGGGGTGCCGTGTATCTGCGCCGCCGCACCGCACGGAACCGGCGCTGACGCCGGCCCCCGCCGCCCACCGGCCGCTGGCTCCATCGACGACTCACGACAGCAGCTGTTCACGACCACGGGAGGCATCTGCTGCGGCCGGGCCTCGAGGTCGATGAGAACGGGAGGTCCCCCGCCGCGAGGGCTCGTGAGGCTCTGGCCAAGCCGGCCGGGGGCCGCCGGCCGATCCGCGGGAGTGCGTGACCGCCCGGCTGCGCCGGGAGACCGAGCGCTTGCAGGCCGAACTGGCGAAGGCTCGGACGGTGATCGAGGTGCAGGGAAAACTCTCCGCGCTGCTGGGGGCAACTCGCGACCGGCAGTCCGAGCAGCGGGAGCGAGCCCACGCCATGATCGATGAGGCGATCACCGAGCTGACCGGGCTGCCCGGCTCGGTCCGGGCGGCCTGCGCGACAGCCGGACGGCCGCAGGCCAGTCACTACCGCCGCCACCGCCAAACCCCGCTGCCGGTACGCACACCGCGCGAACCAAGCCGCAGCCGCGGGCGTTGACACCGGCCGAACGCACCACGCTGACCATCCACGCCGACAACGGCACCTCGATGGCCTCCAATCCTGTGGCGTTCCTGCTCGCCGACCTCGGCGTCACGAAACACCACGGAAACACCGACGCCGTCAACGCCGTCCGCGCCGAGGTCGTGACCGCCGCCTACCAACGCCACCTCGAACGCTTCGTCCGCAAACACCCCGAACCCGCGGTCCTGCCCACCGCCGCCTGGATTAAACCACCCGGCCGCGACCAGCAAGAACATTGGCTCAAAGATTTTCGGACCAATCTGCGTCCAAAATCTTGACAGCTACAGCGTTCGATCTTCGATAGAGTTGGCGTGGTTACTACCGGGCCGGGGGGCCTCCTATCGGAGTCGCCCGAGCGCGGGACCGTCCATTCGACCACGGGGCAAGGAGACACGGATGGCTGCGCCAAATAGCGACCGCACACACCATCTGACCGACCAGCAGACAGATATCCACGTTGTTCAGGACCCGACGGCGACGCGCCCGCGTCCGCGACGAGCAGAGGCTCGGACCACCCGCGCTGCTCAGGGGAGAGCGACGACCGATCGCGGCGGTGAATCGGCCGGCGAGAACTCTCCCTCCAACGCCCTGACACCGCGCCAGCTCGAGGTTCTCGTCCTGCTGACCGATGGCATGACGAACCGTCACATAGCTCGGGCACTCGGTATCACGGAGAAGACCGTCAAGAACCACATGCAAGCGATCTTCGCCCGGCTCAACGTGTCCGATCGGACCCAGGCCGCGGTCTACGCGGTTCGGCACAACCGAGCGGCATGACGGCGGCTGCCCGGCCGTCATCGCGCCGGGCAGCAGCCGTTCCCGGCGTCGCCGGTGGCCGCCGGAGGCTCGGACGGCCGACCCGCTCCCCGCTGTCCGAGACGGCATGCGGTCGCTCTGACCGGACGACGACCGGCACACGTTCTCACACCAGCCCCTGAGCGCTTGCGTGGTGACGTTCACGCAGGATCACCGCGGCCACGCCGTACCCGGAGATCATCATGCCGCTCTGGCCGGTGGCCGCGAACCCCGTCCTGATGCCCGGCGGTTCGTCTCGTAGTAGAGCTGCAGCGCTGCAGTCTTCTTGCCGATGCTACTGATGCGGACTCACCGCTTCCGCGGCCTCCGAACAGGGCACCCCGCGAAAGCCCAGGTCAACGACTCATCGTCCGAGGCCGTCGAAGCATCGCGACAGCCAGCGATGGGTCTTAAGGCCTATGTACGCCCTACTTGACGATCTGACAATCTTCCGGTGGTAGCAGTCCACCACTCAGGAGGGCTGCAGAGACGTGAACTGCCCCCGGCGGGTGAGGTTTTGCTTCCCCGCACTGGTGCGCTTGGTCGGACACGCGGCGGGGCCGGGTGTGCGCCGCGCAGCCGGAGTGCGGCGATGCTGCCGCACGCACGGCCGAGGTGGTCGTCAGAACCGTTCAGAAAGTACAGCGAAAGAGGGAGCAGTGACGATCGAACTGCAGCGGCCGGTGGACGACCCGATCGTCGTCGATGATCTCGAGAGCCTCTCGTTCCGGGTGGATCGCCGCGCCTACACCGACGAGGACGTGGCCGCGCAGGAGATGGCCAGGATCTTCGATCGCTGCTGGCTGTACCTCGGGCACGAATCGGAGGTGCCCGAGCCGGGCTCCTACGTGTCACGCGACGTCGGCGGTCGCCCGGTGGTCATGTCGCGCGGGTCCGACGGGGCGATCCGGGTGTTCGCCAACAGCTGCACTCACCGCGGGGCTCTGATCTGCTCGCAGCCGGCCGGGCAGGCCAAATCGTTCCGGTGCCCTTATCACGACTGGACGTTCTCCAATCAGGGCGAACTGGTCGGGGTTCCGATTCCGGACGGGTACGGACCGGGCTTTCGGAAGGCGGACTTCGGCCTGGCGCAGCACCGCAGTGACAGTTACCGCGGTTTCGTCTTCGTCACCTTCGATCCGGAGCAGCCGCGCACCCTGACCGAGTACCTGGCGGGAGCCACGGAGTACCTCGATATGATCGACGACCAGTCCGAGGTCGGAATGGAGGTGATCCAAGGCGCGCAACTCCACGGGGCTCAGGCCAACTGGAAGCTCATGATGGAGAACAGCGTCGACATCTACCACTTCCGAGCACTGCACAAGCGTTACGTCAGTTACATGCAGTCGCTCGGGTCGGTGCCGCCACGACGACGAGGTGGCTTCGGTGCCGCCCTCGGCCTGGGTCATGGAGCCAACGAGCTGCCGCCGGCCGCAGCCCGCCCGCTCGCCCACTGGACGCCGATGTTCGGTCCCGAGGTCCGGCCGCAAATCGAGGCGACCGCCGCACGTTTCGTCGAGCGGTTCGGCGCCGAACGCGCCGAACGGATCACCGGCACCAATCGCGCGTTGCTGATCTTCCCCAACTTGTTGATCATCGACGCGATCGCCATCACGATTCGCAAGATTGACCCGATCGGCGCCGACCGGATGGCCATCACCTCGGTTGCGCTGGCCCCCAAGGACGAAGCCCCGGAGATCCGGGAACTCCGCAAGAGTCACTACCTGACGTTCCTCGGTCCCGCCGGCTTTGCCACTCCCGACGACATCGAGATCGTCGAGTCGTGCCAGCGAGGTTATGGCAACCGCACGGTGCGCTACTCGGATCTGTCGCGCGGTATGAACAAGGAGATCCCCGAGACGACCGACGAGCTTCCTGCCCGCGAATTCTGGCGGCAGTGGGACCGGCTGATGCACGGCGACGACGGTCACTTCGAGGTCGCTCACCAGGTCGAGTTGCAGGGGGCAGAAAAGCAATGACCAGCGCACTGATAGTCGACGATGCAGTCCAGGTGAGGCTGTGGCACCGGGTGAGCCAGTTCCTCTTCCGTGAGGCTCGGCTGCTCGACGAGTGGCGTCTGACCGAGTGGTACGACGAGATGCTGACCGACGACATCCGCTACGTGGTGCCGGCTACCGACGTCCGCGGCGAGTCGGCCGACGCGCTCGGGCTCATCGACGACGATGCTGCCCGGCTTCACCAGCGGATCGAGCAACTCCTCAATGGTGAGGTGTGGTGCGAGGACCCTCGGTCGCGAACGAATCGCATGATCAGCAACGTGGAAATCCTGGCTGATCAGGGCAGCCACCTCGAGGTGGCGGCAAATGTCGTCGCATACCGCTTCGGGCACGGGCGCTCCGACGCTTATGTCGGAAAGTATCGGTTCGAACTCGTTCCTGAGGGCGAGTCGTTCCGGATCCGGAGGCGGGTCGTGGTGCTCGACCACGAGACGTTGTACGAGCACGGCAAGCTCAGCATCGTCCTGTGATGGGCCGATGACAGCGGCCAGCCCTGGCCCCCAACCTATGAGGAGCGATCGATGAATGAGCCGTCTGCCCGGCGCGAGCGGGGTGAAGCCATCTTCAAGGAGGTCTTCGGCCGCGAACCGCGCCCGGGTTCTTACCCGGAGTTCCTGCAGATCACCGTCGACCACCTGTTCGGTGAGATCTGGGCCCGCCCGCACCTGAGCGTCGAGGAGCGCGAACTGGTCGCGCTGACCGCGGTCGCGCTGGCGCGGACCGATTGGGAGTTGCGGGGCCACATCGGTGCCGCCCTGAACCTCGGGATGTCGCGGGAGAAGGTCGTCGAAGTCATCATTCAGCTCGCCTACTACGGCGGCTGGCCGGTCGCCAACAACGGACTGCGGGTCGCCCAGGAGGTCTTCGCCGAGTTGGACGACGTCGCCGGGAAGGACGCGGACCATGACCAGTGAAACGCTTCCTCTCGAACCGGCGGAGAAGGTCGACCTGTGGCGCCAGCGGTACTTCGAGGCCCAGGCGGCCGCGGAGGAGTTCGTCCTGGGAGAGCACGGCGAAGAAGGCCTGACCGGATGGATTGCGGCGAACTCCCGCATCACCGCGGAACTGCTGCGAGCGCAACGGCCCGACGGGGTATCGGCCACCGATCACTTCATGACCCGGATGCAACGTCAGCTGTTGCTGTACGACTCGGCAGTGTCCATTGAGTCTCAGCCGTCGGGCACCGTCCTGCGCAACGCCGACTGCGGGATCCTCCGGTACCGCAAAGAGGCTGCCCGCGCCGGCGTCGTCCTGACGTTCAAGTCACCGTGCGGGTACTGCCAGGAACTCAACACCACCATCGCCACCCGCTACGTGGAACCGGACGTTGCGGTGTCGTGCGAACAGGCGGGCGACGGGTGCACCTGGCGCGCGGAATCTGCTCACGCTCCAGGGGAGGACGCGGCCGGGTGACCGCACCGCGGATGTGCTGCTGATCGAACCGACGGCAGGGATGGTTTTCCGCCAGTCGGGCCAGCAGGGTGTGTGGCGATGCCACCAGCTCGGACATTTTTTCACGACTTTGCCGGTCCCCCGACCGAAACGTATTCCAGAACTTCTTGTACCCGTCTATCGGAGGATTAGGCATGCCTTTGTCGATGATTGACAAAATGATCCGTCTGAACCTGATGACCTTCCCGCGCCCCCTCAATGTGGCGCAGTTCTACCCGGCGCTTTCAACGTACAGCGTCGAGCAGCCTTTTTCGCTTGACGATTTTCGGGACGCAGCCGATTTCTTCCTCGACGAGAACCCGCTCTTTCCGAAGTTTCATTTGATCGAACGGCAGTTCGAAAGTCCGGAAGAATTCCCGGTCTCATCCTTCCAGGGGATCGTGCTCGACGAGTATCCCAATTACTACGACGGCTTCCTGCTTATGTCCGTCACGTACAAGTCGGACCCCAATGTCCAGGGGATTTTCACGGCCTTCCCCATGTCAATGCAGGACGGCTACAGGTGCTTCCTCTTCCACCAGGCACTGATGAGCACCATGAAGGCGGGAAAAGACCAGTTCCGCATCGCGGAGGCGATAGCGGATCTTCAGCTGCAGACCGCTGACCTGGACCAGTACCTCCCCGCGAGGAAGCCGTTCGTCGATGAGAACGAAGCGGTGCGGACCATGCCCTGGGAGCTTCGGGAGACCGTCGAGCCGGCCCTGAAGATCGGTTCATATCTCGACACGGTCAAAGCGGAGTTTCTCAAGAGGTCCAGCGAGAACCTTCTCGTGATGAAGAACGCCTCGTACGCCTCGAGCCTTCCCTTCGGAAATCATCTCATGTTCCTGTTTGTTCCGCGCGAGGTGGTTGCTCGAAGCAGTGGTGGTGAGATTCGCGACTACTACAAGGTGCTGGCAGCCGAAGCCGAGAAGACCGTTGCGCAGTTGGAGACGCCAGAGGACTTTGCCAGGGCCGGCGGGGCTGTGCTGCCGGGGATAGCCACGCACCCCCGTCGATTTGGCGTCAACAACTACGGCGACGTCTCGCGACATGACGGGTCTGACTTCTCTTCGGCAAGCGGAACCCTCGTGAAATATCAGTGGCACATGCCGCTCATCGTCTCGCGTGGGGCGGCCGAGGAAGGATCGGGAATGCACATGACCATTACCATCAACGGTAGGGCGTTCAATTTCCTGACGGAGCGGCGGTAGGGAACTGAATGGCGTTTGACGGGTAAGCATTCACTTCTTGAGCGGTTGAGGCTGCCGCAGAGTGCGGCCACGGGCGCTTCGTTGCCGGCAAGGGGAGGTCCCTCCAGATGAAGATCATTGCGTTGTCCTGTACACAGAGGCGTCTACCGTCGTTGACCGACGCGCTGCTGGAGGCGGCGATTGCCGGCGTCACCCAGGAGGTCGGCGACGCGGAGATCCAGCGGATCCGGTTGATCGACCATCGCATCGAGATGTGCGAGGGCGAGGACACCTGCCTTGATCCCGAGGTGGGCCGGTGCACGCTCAACGACGACTTCGAGCATGTCCTCGATCTGGCCGAGGGCGCGCAGGCGATGCTGCTCGCCATGCCGGTGTACGCGGGGAACGTACCTGCGGTGCTGAAGATCTTCCAGGAGCGCTTGAAGAGCTTCATGAACTCGACGCAACGCCCTTTCGGCGACATGACGGTGGGCACGATCGTGCATTCGCGCACGATGCTGACCGAGCCTGCGCTGGCATCGTTGTTCCCGTGGTACCTGCGGCTGAAGAACAGGAACGTGGCGTCGGCGTGCGTCACCCAGAACAATCATCAGGACCTGACCCGCACCGCGGCCCCCGACCTGTGTCTGGCCGTGGGCCGTCAACTCGGCATGACCCTCAACGAGATCCGGTCGCCGGCCCACAACCGCGCGACATTGCCGTTGGTTCAGTCATCGCCTCGTCCGCGGTGCGGTGACCCGGTCGCGTCCTCTCCTGGAGCGTGAGCAGATTCCGCGTGCCAGGGGCATCCGTCGCCCTCCTGTTCGCACGACACCGTGACGTCCGGTTCAGTTCCACCCTGAACCGGTGCTCAGCCAGGACGGTATGACCGTTCTGATCGATCTAGTGCGCGACTTCCCGCCCACCTGAGTAGTTGTCCGCCCTCGCCTTCCGGAACAGGCTAAATCCCGGTCGGCCATCGGCGGAATGTCTGCAACTTTGGAGCGACGAGCTTCCGATCCGGGGGATAAAACTCGTGACCACGCCTCTCACTCTCACACCGTCAGTTGAAACCGA